>Ga0209415_10020311_pt1 | contig 10332 bp, 10 predicted proteins | sample PeaSoiSIISIP2007_FD_187696 | JGI IMG/M metagenome (GOLD analysis project Ga0209415, IMG submission 187696) | Peat soil microbial communities from Weissenstadt, Germany - SII-SIP-2007 (SPAdes) (version 2) | ecosystem: Environmental > Terrestrial > Soil > Wetlands > Peat | place: Germany...
CTTCAGGTCGGTGCTGCTGTACTGAAACACCTTGGCCTGCTTTTCTGTCTTCAGGTGCGCGAGAACGACGTCCGACTTCAGATCTCCAAACGTCTTGTTGATCACGACGATCGTGGCCATATCATCCACGCTGCGCACCGCCGCATAAACGGCCAGCTTCCCTTGGTCGGCGCTGCTGGCCGCGATGCTCGTATCGCCGAACTCCCCTCCGGCATCGTCGTAGTTGCGAAAGATTTTGAACGCAAACATTGCCGGCGAGTTCAGCTCCGGCGCGCCCCACAATGCGCCCATGTCGAGTCCCTCGCGCCCGAAAATGCCCAGAATGTCCGCCTGCGCCACGGCTCCGCTGATATGTTCCTGTCCGCCCCAGTTGTATTCCGTAATTGCCGTCTTCGTGCTCGGGTAATCCGTTGCAACCCACTGCTTCATCCTCCGGATCATCATGGGCGGCATCATCTGGGCATAGTTGTTCGGGTCCCGCAGATTCGGATCCGTGTAGGTCGGGTCCCAGAACACGCGCGTCGAGTCGAGCACGGCTCTCTGTTGCTCGCTTGTGCCCGCGGGCTTCAAGCCCGCATCGTTTGCGGCGAAATATGTATGCAGATCAAGGTAATCGAGCAGTCGCGTGTGCTTCGGGTCGGCGTCCTGCGCGGCTCTGAACGTCTTCAAGTAGTACTCGATGAACGGCAGGTTCCCGTGCGAGGTGCGATCGGAAAAATCATAAGTGACATTCGGCCACGTGCCCTTTACCGACTCAAGGTCCTTCATCGAGTAGAAATAGGTGAACCAGTAGTCCATCACCGGCCCGCTCACCTCTGCCGTGGGGTCGGCCTCTTTCACCGCCCTTGCCACTTTCATTCCGTTCTCCGTCACCTCGTCATAAGTGAAAGGCAAAGGATGCACATCGCGGTGATTCAAATCCCACCAGCTTGGCTCGTTATCCAGCGAGTAAATCGCCACGCCTCCGTGGGCCGCGTCGCCGAATCTGCCAACAAGGTATTTCACCCACCCTTCAGTCCAGCTAGCGTCCACCCTCATGCAGGTATCGGTTGGATCGTTGATCGTAATCTTGGTACCGTCGGGTTTCACGCCGTTGCCGAAGGTTTTCCAGTACGGATCGGTCTTCTGCTGCGGTCCATACTTCGCCACAGCAAAGCTGCCGGCCATGGTGCGCGATTTCGCAACCCATCCCATCACCGGCACCGTTCCCATGGTCTTGGTTCTGCTTTCGCGATCGCCCATCACCTGCGTGTTGAAGTCTGAGACGTCAGGGTATTGCGTGTTTGAATTCGGGATATTTTCGTAGAACCAGTGATCGCCGTGGTTGCTTATATCGAGTTTGTAGTTGTAGCGGGTTACTCCGTCTCCGCCCCACCGGTTCAAGGTCAGGCGCACAGCCTTTGCAACCTCGGCCGATTCATTGTTCGGATCCTCCTGCCGGTAAGCGTTCATCCCATAAATCAGCGGGTTGATCGCATGACCCGCAGCTTCTGCATCCACGGTGAGCGACGGCCCCCGGGCCACCGGCGGCGCAGCAAACGTGATCACAGCCGCGGCCCACTTCGCCGGATCGAGCGTGCTCCTCGCCTTGATCGCAACCGACTGCGGTGCAGGATAAGGTGTCACGTACAGCCCGCTCTTGCTGATGGTGCCGAAAGCCGCATTTCCACCATCTACGTCGTTCACTGACCACGTGAGACCTTTGTCGTAGCCGCCTGTTCCGCTCGGAGCGGCGGAAAACTGCTTGATATCGCCGGCAGCCAGCGTCACGTGTTCCGGGCTGATCGTCACCATCGAAACTGCCCCGGGCGGTGCGGATTGATCCGGCTTCGCCGCGCTGTTGGCCTGCGCGCTGCCCCGGCCGAGGCAAAGAATCAGCTGCGCAAAAACGAGCGCGAGCGGCAGGGTGAATGGGCCTGGAATGTGACGGCGCTTGACGACGAGGCGAGCGGCAACTGTACCTGTTGAAGGCATCAGACCCTCACAATGATGGAAGAGTTGGTGTTGTTCAGTAATCTAGCACTTATCTGGGGCCCGCGAGTTGCAAATCGCATCGCCGAGGCTCCGAATCGACACGCCGGGCGCTCCAGGTTTCGTCCGCTTCAGCAGATGAGACCTGGGAAAGCAAGCTGAACGCTGATAGCTGACAGCTGATAGCTCGCAGTTCAGGCCTGCGACGACTGGCGTACGAATTTGTAGACTGAATTGCGTGATCAAACGCTGATTTGCCGGGACCGCTCCGCAGTCGTGCTACGTCCCGGCTTTCCGCTCGTCGATCAGCACTTCGTCGAGCAGCATGCGCAGCCTGGTGGCGCGCTTGTGCCCCAATTGCACGTCGCCTGACGTAGCCTGCGAGACTTCATCGGCAAGATTCAGGGCGGCCAGCACGGCCACGCGCAGCGAATCCGCCGTCCTGCCCTGCGCTGCCACAGCGCGCATCTTGGTGTCGACCAGCGCGGCCAGCTCGCGGATGTGCTGCGGGTTCTGCCCTGACAGGTGATAGAGCTGGTCGTAAATTTCAACCGTCACGTATTCGCCCGGGTTGCCACGCGATTCCTGAGGCATATGACCCTCACAGTTCCAGTGCGTCCAGTTGCTTCAACAACCGGTCAACACGCTGTCGTACCTGGTCGCGCTCCGCGCGAAGTGCGCTGATTTCGCTTTGCAACTGCGCCACTGCCGGCAGTTGCACGTGCAGCTGCTCCTCGGCTTTTTTGGCGCGGGCTTCGGCCTCGGCGCGTGCCTTCCGTTCCTGTTTCACCAGGTCTACGGCGCGCTTTACTCGCTCTTCCAGCGCCGAAAAATCGTCCGCGCTTACAGCCAGGGTGCCCTGCTCCTCAAGCGCCGGCTGCGTCCCGGCTTCACTTTGTGTCTCCACTGCTGCCCTCGTCTCCGTGATAGTTTGTGGCATCGGTCACCCTCCGAACAGGCTCCGTTTCCGTTCGAGTATAGCGCCGATGGGCCTTGCTGTTTTGCTCACACTCGCAGCCGCGCTCCGGCCTTGCTAACTGCCTCTACGACGCGCGCCTGAAAAGCCTGCAGTTCCTCCTCGCGCAGCGTGCGATCCTGCGCCTGGAATGTTGCTCCCAACAGCAGCGCATATTCACTCTTGCCCAGCCGCTCATCGCGGAAAACTTCGCGGACACGCCACTCCACGAGCTCAGGAATGTGCAGCTCCGCCATCGCGCGATCGATCGTTTCCCATGGGATGCTCTCATCCAAAACCAGCGAGAAATCACGGCGCACCGGCTGATAGCGCGAAATCTCCCGCGCCACCGGCTTGCGCAGTGGCATTTTGTAAAGCCTGTCGAGATACAGTTCGCCAATGAACACCGCTTGCCGCAGCTTCCTTGCCGCGGCTTCGCGAGGATGTAGCAGCCCGAACCATCCGACGGTCGCGCCATCCGCCACCACGCGCGCCGCCCGATACGGGTGCAGCCACTCCGGTGTCAACCCGGCCTCGGCCGGAAAGCGGTCGAAATACATGCCGCGCATCTCAGACTTTGCCAGCACCTGTTCCACTACGCCCTTCACATCATGGAAGTCGATCACGCGGCCCGTGTGCAACGCGCTTTCCACGGGCAAGCTGCCCGCCGCGCCGAAGCCGAGCGACGGACGCTCTTCCACCTTCTCCGTTGTACCGCCGAACACTGTTCCCAGCTCGAACAGCCGCACATCGTCCACGTCGCGGTTCAGGTTGCCGGCAATCATGGCCAGCATGCCAGGCACCAGCGAGGGCCGCAGTACGCCGGCCTCTTCACTCAGGGGATTGCCAAGCGGCACCACCAGGCCTGGTTGCGGCGCGGTCAACGCCCCATCCGCGGCCGAGCAGAAGGTGCTGCCAATCGCTTCGTTGAATCCCGCGGCCAGCATCACGCTGCGCGACGCCGCTTCCTTCTCCGCCCAGGGCAGCGCCTTTACGCCCTCGCCGAACGCGGGTAGCGTGTTGGCAAACCGGTTGTATCCGTAAACGCGGGCGACCTCCTCGATCAGGTCGATCTCGCGTTCGAGATCGAGGCGCCAGCTGGGCAATGTAACCTTCCACATCCCCTGTCCGGAAGTCTGCGGCGCCGCCGGTGGCTGACTCGCTAATCCGCACCCCAGCGCGGTCAGCACGCCTCCCACGGTCGCCGCACCAATTCCCTCTTCGTCGTCCGTCTTGCCCAGAATCCGCCGCACCTCGCTCAGCGCGAGGCCAATTGGTTTGCGCCGCGCGGTCCGTTCCTCGAAAGCCGCCACGCACACGTCCACCAGCTCACCCTCGATCCACCCTCCGTTTGCAAGCAGAATGGCGCTCACCAGCGCCGACGCTACCGGCGCCGCGTTGAAATCCGCGCCGCGCTCGAAACGGTGGCTCGCGTCGGTATGCAGTCCGTGCCTGCGCGCAGTTTGCCGCACCGCCATGGGATCGAACCACGCCGCTTCGATAAGCACATTCTTCGTCTCCGGCGTAATCATTGTGTCCCAGCCGCCCATCACGCCGGCCAGCGCCAGTGCCTTCCTGTGGTCGGCGACAACCAGGTCATCGGCATCCAGCACGCGGTCTACGCCATCCAGCGTCTTCAGCCGCTCACCCATGCGCGCCCGCCGCACGATGATGCCGCCCTCAAGTTTGTCCAGGTCGAAGGCATGCGTCGGCTGGCCCATCGCCAGCCAGGCAAAGTTGGTGGCGTCCACAGCATTCAAAATCATCTTCTGCTCGAGCAGCGCGAAGTAGGTCGCCACCTCGGCCCCTGCAAACCAGTCGCGCGATTCGCCAATGGTCACGCCCCGCAGCACCCGCGCGGTAAAGCGCCCACATGCATCCTCCGCCTCAATCCGCACAGGAAAAGGACTGGCCGCGGGCCGCGGAGCCAGCAGCGCAAACTCGAGCGGCTTCAGCGGGAGCCCATAAATCGCCGCCGCTTCGCGCGCGATGCCGTAGTGGTTCATCGCATCCACGCGGTTGGTAGTGATGTCCATCTCGTAGAGCGAACCCCTGCCTTCGCCGAGCGGATAATTCCCCTCAACGGCAATCCCGCGCAGCGTCAGGTCCTCAGCCAGTTGCGCGTCGTCAACGCTGAGCCCCGACAAATAACTGCGAAGCCATTGGGTGAGTATCTTCATCTCTATGCAAACTGCCCCAAAAATCGCATATCTCCGGCAAAGAGGCTCCCGATCTCGCTGATCCCGTACTTCATCATCGCGATGCGTTCCACGCCCATGCCGAAAGCGAATCCGGAAATCTTCTTCGCGTCGTAGGCCGGCTGCTTCTCAGCCGCGAATGCGAAGACCGCGGGGTCTACCATGCCGCAACCCAGCAGTTCAATCCAGCCCGAGTCTTTGCACTTGCGGCAGCCCTTGCCGCCGCAGAAGATGCAGCTGATCTGCACGTCCGCGCTCGGCTCCGTGAATGGAAAGAACGACGGGAAGAATCGCGTCTTCACCGACGAGCCGAAGAGCGCCTTCATCGCGTGGTCCAGCGTGCCCTTCAGATCGCTGAAGGTGATGTTTGTGTCCACGCATAATCCTTCAACTTGGTGGAAGATCGGCGAGTGCGTCGCATCGGCCGCGTCGTTGCGGTGAACCTTGCCGGGAATCACGATGCGCACCGGCGGTGGTTGCTGTTCCATCGTCCGCATCTGCACCGGCGAAGTGTGCGTGCGCAGCAGCAATCGGTCGCGCAGCGGCTTGCGTTCCTGATTCGCCACCACCAGCGTGTCCTGCGTGTCGCGGGCCGGATGCCCTGGCGGAAAATTCATGCATTCAAAGTTGTAGAAGTCGGTCTCAACCTCCGGCCCCACACCTACCGAGTAGCCCAGCGCAGCAAACACGGCCACAATCTCGTTCATTGTGCGCGTAATCGGGTGCTCGGCCCCGGTCAACCGCTGCGTGCCGGGCAGCGTGATGTCGATGGCCTCAGCCTTAAGCGAAGCATCCGTCGGCCCCGCGCCCGAAGCCTGTTCGAGGAGCCCCTCGGCGAGTTCCTTGAGCGTCTTGAACCGCTGGCCCACGGACTTTTTCGCCTCCGGTGGCGCGGCTTTCAGCCATTGATCGGAAACCTCGTTGAGCAGGCCCTGCTTGCGCCCCAACCACTTCAGACGGAAAGGCTCCTTTTCGAGTGAGGCGGCATCTGAGCGCGCCTGTGCCTCCAGCGCGGTAAATGCCTTTTCCAGCGCGGCCTCGTCAAACGCTGTCAGATTGGGTATCGCTTCGTTCGCCATGTTTAAGGTTCAGGATAAATCACTGTGCGAGCCGCCTGTCGCGCACGGCTCAAGTCCGGCACCTACCCAAATTCTCCGCAGTGTAGCCTCTGCCGTGCCGTAGCATTGTGCCCATGAGAAAATCCGCTGCCATCGTTCTCGTCGCCTTGTGTGTCCTGACACTCGCCGCTGTCCAACACACCGCCGCCCAAGCCCCCTCCGCCGTTTATCCGATGCAGGAGGGCTACGTCGACGCCCACGGCGTGCTGATTTACTACGTTGAGCTCGGCAAAGGTGCGCCGCTGATGGTTGTTCACGGTGGCCCCGGCGCCGACCACACTTACTTCCTGCCCTGGCTGCTGCCGCTGGCGCGCACGCATCGCCTCATCTTTATTGACGAGCGCGGTTCGGGACAATCCGAGCGCCTGCAGGATGTGAGCAAGTACACCGTCGAAAACATGGCCGACGATGTGGACGCCGTGCGCGTCGCTCTCAACCTGGGCAAAATCGACCTGCTCGGCCACAGTTACGGCGGTGTGCTCGCGCAGGCCTACGCTCTCAAATATCAGCAGCACCTCAGCCACCTGATCCTCAACAGCACCTTTGCTTCCACGCGCGAGATGAACGAAGTGCTGGCGCGCGAGAAGGCCGCGATGCCACCCGAAAAGCTCACTCGCCTGAACCAGCTCGAACAAAACGGCCTCTTCGGCAAGGGCGCCATCTGGGAGCACGGCCGCTATCAACCCGAGTACGAAACCCTTGCATGGGGCGACGGCTACTTCCCGTTTCTCTATGGCGCGCGCCCCGATCCCGCTTACGACCCGGCCACCGGCAACGCGCCCACCAATTGGGATCTCTACCGCGAGATGTGGGGATCGGACGGCGAGTTCATCATCGATGGCAACCTCAAATCCGTGGAATGGGTCGACCGGCTACACACCATCCACGTGCCCACGCTCATCGTCGTCGGCGATCACGACGAGTGCGACCCCAGCCTGAGCAAGGAAATGCACGACAAGATCGCCGGCTCAAATCTGGTCATTCTGCCCAACTCCGGCCACATGAACTTTGTGGATCAACCGCAGATGTGGCAGAAAGCCATCAACGGCTTCTTGAGCCAATAGCATTTCACCCGAAACGCACGACGGCCCGGAGTCCTCGTCGAACTCCGGGCCGCTCCTTCTTCGCCAGTCCTCTTTCGGATCTTCGGTGCCCCGCTACTCTGGGTGCCCCACCCTCGCCACGTTCTTGTTTTTGCGGCTAGGGTGGGATGATGCGAATCTTCCGTTACGCGGCCTTCGCCTTTGCCGTCTTGGCCTGATCCACCAGCTTGGTGAAGCCAGCCGCGTCTTTCACGGCAATCTCTGCCAGAACCTTGCGGTCCAGCTCGACGCCGGCTTTCTTCAATCCGTTGATGAACTGCGAGTAGCTCGTTCCGTTCAGCTTGCAGGCGGCGGCAATGCGCACGATCCACAATGAGCGATACTGCCGTTTCTTCATCCGGCGGCCCGCATAGGCAAACTTCAGGCCGCGTTCCACGGCCTCCTTGGCTGCCTGGTGCAACTTCGATTTCGTTAGAAAATATCCGCTCGCTCGTTTCAGGATCTTCTTGCGGCGGGCGATGCGTTTGGTGCCACGTTTTACGCGGGGCATGGGCTTCTCTCCTTTTTTCGGTTCCTTCGATTCGTCTTCCGCATGGCGCGGAAAATCGCGGAATCCGGTTCAAGCACGTCGGGCTGAAAGCTGGAAGCTGACAGCTAACGGCTGCGGTTAAGCGGCTGGAGGCAGGAGGCCGTTACGGCTGTCAACCTCTTCACTCGCTCTGTTCAAGCCTGATCTCTCGCCGGATGCGAACGCATTTCGCAAGCAGCGGGGGGCGCTGCGTGCAGCAGCCCCTTGGACACATGTCGCCTCAGGCGTAGGGAATCATGCGCGCAACCTTCGCGTAGTCGCCATCCGACACCAACACGCTCTTGCCCAGCTTGCGTTTGGTCTTCGGACCCTTCGACGTAAGGATGTGGCGCGTCTTCGTTTGGCCCCGCATGATTTTGCCGGTGCCGGTCTTCTTGAAGCGCTTGGCCGCGCCGGAATGGGTTTTCAACTTCGGCATTGTCTTCTCGTTGTCCTGGTATGGCACGGGCTGAATCGCCCGGCCATGAGCCTGATAGACAGGGATTTGCGTCCCTCTCAAGGCCTCTCTCAGTATACAATGATCACCCATGAAGGGAAACTCCAAGGTCATTGAACGGCTGAATCAGGCCCTCCGCGACGAGTTGACGGCGGTCAACCAGTACTTTCTGCATGCGGAGATGTATGAGAACTGGAAATACGAGCGCCTCGGCCACTTCCTCAAGAAACAATCCATCGACGAAATGCGGCACGCCGAAAAACTCATCGAACGCATCTTGTTCCTGGACGGTACGCCGAGCATGCAGCCGCTTGACCTGACCATTGGCAAGAACGTAGATGAGATGATCCAGTCGGACCTCAAGCTCGAACTGGGCGCCGTAGCTTCCTACAACGAGTCCATCCGCATCTGCGTTGAGAACCGGGACAATGGCTCAAGAGACCTCTTCGTCTCTCTGCTGAAGGATGAAGAAGGCCACACGGACTGGCTGGAGGCGCAACTCCACCAGATCAAGGAACTCGGCTACGAACGTTACCTGAGCATGCAGATGGAGGAAGAGGAGTAGCGCTGGAGCGGTTCCGGAAATGGTGCATCCGCATTCAGTAGAGTCAAGTCGTCGCGACCCCAGGGAGCGACGACCCTGAGGATCGCTTTCACCGGACACCGTATTTCCGAAACCGCCTTACTCCGCAGGGTCCTCCGCCGTGAACGGTGAGCAACACGGCTTCTCGGTCGCGTGAAAGTTCATCAGCTCCAGCCTGATTCCATCAGGGTCGTAAAGATTGAGCTGGTATTTGCCGTCGAGGCCGATCTTCGGCGCCTGGTCGTGCCTTCCTGCCAACCGGTCACCCGCCGTAAGCACCTTGTACGCATCCGGAACGGAAACTTCGCCAATAGAAACATGATCCATAACGCCAAGGGTATTCTGCGACATCGTCGGCGGAATCCCCTTGCCCGGCCCTGCTCCCAGCATGTATTCCAGCCAGTCATGGCCGTCGGGAGCCTGCTGGCTCACCCATTCCACCTTGTTGTCGCGCCCACCCCACCAGTACGGACGAAACCCCAACAGATCGCGATAAAACGCGTCTTCGGCTGCGCGATCGTGCACGAGGAATCCGGCGTGAATGATGTGATGCCCGATCGCATTCGGCGCATCCACCGGCTTGGGCTGCGCGGGCGGCTCGATGAATTCGACCTTGTTGCCCTCGGGATCAAGCACTTCGAACCAGCGGCTGCCATCCGACCCGCGCTGCAAGTGCGCTGGCGTCTTCCATCCCTTCGCTGCCAGATACTTCCGCATCCCCTCCGCGCTCTCCGTGTTCCACGCCGTATGGTCCAGGCGGTTGATGCCCTGGCCCGCGGGTAGCGGCAGCACCTCAATGAACTGCGTCGCGCTGATCGCGTACCGCACTCCCTGCGGATTCTCGGGATCAGGCAGCTTCGCCGCGCCCACCGTCGCGGTGTAGAAGTGCTCCGTAGCTGCGGCGTCCGATGAGTACACCGCCAAGTGCGAAATTCCGGTGATCTTAGGCCGCACTGGCCCGTTCTGCGCCAAAGCAGCAGTCACGGCAAAAGCGGTACCCAAAGCAAGAATGGAGTTTCGAGTCTGCATCGCAATTCTCCTTACGATTCCTGGAGCCTCCTAACGATAAATCGATTTCTAGCGGCGCGCAAACGGCGGCGCCAGTGCCTCTTCTAAAATGCTCTGGGAGAACTACCGCCATGTTCAGCCGAAGATCGTTCCTTGGCGCACTGCCTGCGTTGTACAGCTTCATCAGAATGCCGCGTCTCTCGGCCGCAGCCATGGCCAAATCCGGGCGCGAGTACCACGTTTCGACGGCGGGGAACGACAAGCACGACGGCTCATCTTCCAGGCCCTTGCGAACCCAGCTTCGCCAGCCCTCGAAATTGGCCGCGATTTTTTCCCGGGCGCGCGGCATGGTGACGCCGACTTCGAGCGCGAGGTTTCCGATCGGGCATCCGTACGTGCAACCGGTCAGTACTAAAGCTTGCCGGTAGCCG
>Ga0209415_10020313_pt1 | contig 10331 bp, 8 predicted proteins | sample PeaSoiSIISIP2007_FD_187696 | JGI IMG/M metagenome (GOLD analysis project Ga0209415, IMG submission 187696) | Peat soil microbial communities from Weissenstadt, Germany - SII-SIP-2007 (SPAdes) (version 2) | ecosystem: Environmental > Terrestrial > Soil > Wetlands > Peat | place: Germany...
CTTGGCCATCAAGCCGATGCCGCGGCCCTCCTGCTGCTCATAGATCAGCACGCCCGCGCCAGCCTGGGTAATCATCGACAGCGCAAGCTCCAGCTGCTGGCGGCAATCGCAGCGCATGGAGTGGAAGACATCGCCGGTGAGGCATTGCGAATGGATACGCACCAGCGGCGGGCTGGAGTGAATGTCGCCCATCACCAGCGCGACCGCCTCCTCCTTCGCGGTTCCGGAATGGCCGTTGCCGCTCGCGCCGTTTCCTTTGGCCGGCGAGACGCTGGCAGGCGGGACCTCGAATTCCCCTTCGAAGCCGTAGATGCGGAACTGTCCCCAACGCGTGGGGAAGTTCGCCTCGGCCACTTTCTTTACAAACGAGCGGGTCACACTTCGATTATAAGCTGCCAGCGCACTCCATGATGTTTACGGATCACAGACTTGGTGTTTGTTCGGCACAGACGAAAGCTCAGAGCTATCAGCCGTCAGCTTTCAGCTAAACCCAGAACGATGAGCATTAGCTGATGGCTGAGAGCTGATAGCTGATGGCTTGATAAAAAAAGGCGGCCCTTGTGAGGCCGCCCGTGCGAGTTCGATTCCCTGCCGACTAGACTATCTGTGTCCACCACCGCCGCCGTGACCGCCTCCGCCGCCACTGTGGCCACCTCCGCCACCGCCGCCGTGGTAACCACCGCCGCCGCCATCACCGCCGTGGTAGCTACCGCCGCCGCCTGAGGAGTGCGGTGCGGAGTACGATCCTCCGCTCCGGCCCCCGTACGACGGACTCGACCCATAGTTCCGCGCAGAGTAAGTCGGAGACGACCCATAGCTACGTCCAGAGGAGTAGCCCGGCGTCGATCCGTAGCCGCGTCCGGCGGAAGAACTCGGGCTGGACGAATAGCCACGGCTGCTGCCTCCGGAGGAGTTAGAATGGCCGGCTCCATAGGCTCCAGAAGCCGAGTACGCCGGAGCCGCATGGTACGAGTAGTTGGCCGGCGGCCGCGGCACCGAGGACGCTGAGCCGTGCCCAGACGACGAATTTCCGCTATGCGAACCGCTTTGCGAATTGCCTCGCGCCGGGGCCGATTGGTGCGATGGAGCCGACGACTGGGGCGTTCCCGAATGGTTAGGCGTATACGACTGCGATGGCCGCGGCGCCGTAGAGTTGTTCGTACCGTACCGCTGATTATTAGCCGTCATCGCGTTGTGGCTGTTGGCTGAGTTTGCCGTGTTCCCGTTCGACCGGGCAAAGTTGTCATTGCTGGCCGGTGGACGCGGCACGTTGTGTGACTGCGTCGCGTTGCTGGATCCCACGTTGTTGGATCCTCCAGCTGACGGCGGACGCGGGACATTGTGGGTTGCCGGATTGCTGGGAACGCTGGTACGCGCTTCGGTTTGGTTTCCCGTAGAACCGTGCTGAGCTCCGCCCATTGCTTGCGGGTTATGCGCGCTGCTATTCGCGCCATTCACCCCATTGTGCGCTGCATTGTTGGTTGCAGTCGCCGCATTCGAGGCGCCGTGCGCGGCAGGATTCGAGTTGCCGCGCGCCGTCGCCGACTGGGCGCTGTTGAAGCTGGCCGGCCGTGCCGGTGGCGTTGCCCGAGTCACGACTGAGCGATTTGCGTTAGCCACGGAGGGAACGTTGGTACGCGGCGTCTGTCCACCCAGGACCGAAGACTTGGTTGGGTTGACATTGGCCGTGTTCAGCATGTGAGTGTTGTTCAGAGCGGAAGCCGGCACAGCTCCGCCGACCTTGTTGACCGCCGCACCCGACGTGAAAGCTTCTCTCGACGCCGAGGTCACGCCATTCCTCGCGATCGCATTGGTGTTCCCGAAGTTGCCATTGCGATAGTTGTTGGTGGCGTTGTTGATGTTCGTAATATGCGTGTTGGTGACGTTGACGTTGTGGAAGTAGCCGGCGGTCACATATCCGCCGCCGCGATACCAGCCGCCACGTCCCCAGCCGCAATAGTGCGGATAGAAAGGCGCTCCCCATCCCAACGGGTACCAGCCAAATCCGATGCCGACACCGAAGCCCCAGCAGCCACCCCAGCCAAAGCCGACACCGAACCCAGGTCCGCCAATCCAGCCGACCAGAGCCGGAGCATAGTAGGGATTCCAATAGCCCAGCGAACCAGGCGCCCATCCCCAACCCCCGCCGTAGGTAACCCAGCGACCATAGTGGAACGGAGCAAATCCCCAGGAAGCATCGTCAACCCACGTCCATCCCCATGGAGCGATCCAGGCCCAGTGGCCATAGCGATACGGCGCCCAGCCGGCCGGCACGGAGGTAGGAGTCCAGACCGGGCCATAGTCCGGCGTTGTCGTCCAGGTGCCATTTGCGTCCAGGTCCTGGTAACCAATCACGCCGGGCGACACGTAGCGCGCGGACAAGGAATCATCCAGCCGCTTGTCGCGCACCTGCGCCCAGTCTTCAAAGCCATCGCGCGCCGGAGCGCTGTACGAGGCATTCTGCAACGAGTTGCCGTTGCTGAACCGTACCTGCAGGCCGGAATTGACCCGCACTGCAGCGCCTTTTCCGGTAGCTTCGCCATATCCGCTGCGCACCGTTACCCAGCTTTGGTCTTCGCTGGGAAGGGCATCGAAGCGATATACGCCGGTCTTCATGACCGTAAAAGCGTAGTTAGGGGTGTCGACCTCATAGACCTCGCCCTTTTCCAAGTGGCGCACCGTCAGGTTGAGCGTGCCCTGATCGAGTTCCAACTGGACTGTGCTGTCGCTAACGTTGGTGAGGGTCAGGCTGGTTTCCGAGTTCATGCGGATAAAGCCGTCGCCGACATTCAGCTCGGCGCGCGAATTCTTGTCGGTCCAAACGCGGTCAGAGGTAGTGAGCGGCCGGTTCATGCTCGCGGCGATCCAGTCGTTCACGCCGCCCGGCTGCGTCGAAACCTGGCCCTCCATGTATTGCACACGGGCTACGCGGCCCGGAGGGTCCTGCTGCTGAGCGCCCTGTTGTCCCGGATTACCTTGCTGTGCTGGATACCCTTGTTGCCCCGGGTCAGCCTGTCCCGGATAGCCTTGCTGCCCCACATCACCCTGCTGAACCGAATTATCAGCCGGTGGAGGGGGAGCCATGCTCTGGTCCTGCGCCAACACTGCTCCCGCCGTTAAGACGACAAACAGTAGTGCCATCGATAAACATTCAAACCGCCACCGTGACTTCATCTCTCGCACCTCTTGCTGTCCCACGATATCTTTCCTTCTGAGGCGAACCCGCTCCCTTTTTGTCTGGGAGCTGTCGCATGCATCAGTATGAACCCCAGATTCGTGAATGTGTTGCGCGCAGGGTTTTTCCTGATCAACGGCGGGCGCGGCAAGCCGGACGGCAGACTTGCGCATCCAACGGCAACATGCGTCGTCTGCCCGATAGTTACCGGATTTTGTTGGCGTTACTGCTGTTTTCGGCGCTGGTCAGCGCCGGAACTCCAGGCTCGTTTCGAGGCTCCATTGTTGACGGCCCAGGCGCGGGAAGAGACCGCATTTATGTGCAAGGCCGCAATGGACTGGCGCGCCGGGTGGACATTTCACGGGCGCGAGTAAGTTATGACGAGGGCGTCCCAGCGGCCACCCGCCGGCCCCGGCCAGACGACGCGCTGACCGCCGGCGCCGAAGTTCGCGTCACCGCCGAACAGGGGTGCGATGGCGAGTGGAAGGCAAGCCGCGTAGAGATTTTGAAAGCGGCGGCCAGCGAGGAGCGACGGGCAGAGAAGTAGCCGCGAGCTTCGAGCTAGGAGTCGCCACGAGAGTTTCCCAAATTGGGAGAGCTGGTTACCTTCGTTTTTCGAGATGTGCTTTTTGCTGTTGACAGCGAGTACGAATCGGTAGGCTGGGAGGTTGGGCCTAGCGTCCAAACCACCGTTGGAAGGGTGGAGAAGCGAGATCCAGGTCGCCAGCGGGAGAAGGTCTTTGACAATTCGTTGCTCGCGGAATGGGGCGCAGGCTTTGTCTTGCCGTATCGTTGGTCCGCTGACGTTGCAGAAAGTGGCGCTAAGTTGCTTTCGCGGAATACTTGCAAGGATTTCTCTAGTGTGGGATGTTTTGCAAGTGCTTGAAAACATGGCGGTTAAATTCTAAATAAGTCCCGTGTTTTCAATATTTTAGTCTAAGATCTTTGTTTTCAAGATCAAAGCATGATGGGGGGAGGGGGTACACAACAGGATGGGGGCTTTGGCCAGAAAACCGAGACCCGAGCGTCTGTTGGGCGCACGCTGTTCGAGTCGTGCGCCGCTTCGCAGCTCCCCGCTGTGGCGAAGTGGCCCGGGGGCTTACGCCCGCAGTGAAGTGGGAAAAACAACTGAGCCGCGGAGGGGCGGCACAGCGACTCGTTGTCGAGCGGGCCGTGTGCCGTCCCTACCGGGACTCGGTTCCTATGAAGCGCTGACCCCGCCCTGAAGGGCGGGGCTATCATCTTCCGTCCCGCCGAGCGGGATTCGACTCTTCGCGGGACGATCTCAAGTGCAGACTCAGGAATTATGACTTTGGCAAACCCATAGACTGAATAATTTACTTTGAGTTGGCGCAGCCGATCTTTTCTCGGTACTTGATTTCACCAGCTTCGGTCGCGTGCGTTCGGAGCATGATCTGTTTCTGCATCTGGCGTAGTTCGGGGTATCGGAACCGTGTGCACTGATCCATCTGCTCGACGTCGCCAGTTCGTGGACTTACTTCGTGGACTTACGAAGTAGATGCCCCATGAGCTTGTAGCCGCCGTATTCGGAAAATCGCAGGAAGCGCCGAATGAGTAGTAGTCAGCTGCGAACGGCTGGCCCTCTTTGTCAAGGTTGGCAATCTCACAGTATTGCGAGGATAGCGGAAATCCTTGGTGGCGCAGGACGATATCGACCAAGGACTTGGCTTCAGTGACACTAGTGGTCGCCTCTTGGGTTTCAACAGTTCCTGTCACAAGAAGCATCACGACAACCGCGATTAGCTGAGTCACCGCGACCATTTTCAATTTTCCCGATCTACCGAGGTCTGCGTTTTCGTCCCTTGGAGCTCGCTTTTCTTCTCCGGCGGTTTCACCTTGAGCCCGTTTCACGATCATCCTTGCTCGCGGCCCGTGGCTCGAAGCTAGTTGCTAGTTGCTTCCTCTAACACAGCTTCCCGTACGTCGACGTGTACTGCAGCCCGATCTCGCCGCAGGTGCATTGCTCCACCGAGTACACAATGCAGGAGTCGAACGGCCGCGAGTAAACATGCAGGCTGACGGCGCGCTGGTTCCATTCGCGAGGATTGCGAACGTCGTGCACCGGGTTCAGCGGATCGACAGCGACGGGATTGTCGGCCGTCATGTGCACCTCGTCTGTGGGAACGATGTCGCAGCGATGGGCGGCCAGGTCTTCCGAGATCACGCGATAGTTTTGCACCGCAAGTCGCCCCATGCCGGCTGCCATCCAGCAGTTCTGATCCTTGTGATTGTGAATCGAGCTCTTCATGCCTGGCTCCCAGCAGATGGCCAGCAGTTCGTAGAGTTCCGTCTTATCGATGAGGTTGCGGGTGTAGTGCTGCGAGTTCCAGAAGAGATAAGGTTGCAATGATTCGGGATCGACGCCAGTCGCGCGCAGATATTCCAGCGTGCCGCTCACTCCCGTGAAGTCCTTCTCATCCAGCTTGCGCAAGCCACCGACGAACTCGTCGATGTGAACGATTTGCAAACTTTTTTGCGTGGAAGTTTTCAGAGCCATCGTGCCGTCCTCCTGGGACAAAACGCTCATTCTAGACCAAGTTCGACACTTCCTGCTGGCGAACGCCACTGCGCGCTGCCGGAGGGCGCGGGAAAATCTTCCTATTCCGTCGCGGTTGCGGAAATCCATTGCGCCACAAGGCGATTCCAAGCATATAATGTGCGCAAGAAGCACCCTGGCGAGGTGCGGTCCGAGTTGGGCACTGGAGTTTCCATGAAATCGCGTGCTTTCGCAGCGATGATTGCGGTGCTGCTGGCTGTCAGCCTCTCGCTTCCGGCGTTGGCACAGGACAACAACCCTCAGTCGCAGACATCAACTCAACCTTCCAGCAATTCCTCTGACCAGTCGCAACCGGCGAGCAGCACTGGTGCGCCTGCCGCCAGCGCGAATGGAACAGGCAGCCCTACCGACACTGCGGCGGCTACCGCGCCCGCGGCGAATGCACCAAAGGACAGCCACGACAAGGGCAAGACCGATATTGACGATATCGGGGACCGCAAAGTGGGTTCTACGGGAAGAAGCCTGGGCAACTGGTACTCGATCGACACCGACATCAAGGTCGGCAAGCAGTACGCGATGATGGTGGAGCAGAGCGCGCGCATGATTCAGGACCCCGTCATCACTGAGTACGTCAATCGTGTCGGTCAGAATCTGGTGCGCAACTCCGATGCGAAGGTGCCATTCACCATCAAGGTCGTGGACTCCGACGACGTCAACGCTTTCGCCTTGCCCGGCGGATTCTTCTACGTCAATAGTGGCCTGATCCTTGCTGCCGATAACGAGGCCGAACTGGCCGGCGTGATGGCGCATGAGATCTCGCACGTCATCCTTCGTCATGCCACGCAGGAGATGACCCGCCAAAACTATGTGCAGTTGTCCACCGTTCCCCTGATGTTTGTCATTCATAGCTGGGGACTCTATGAGGCAGTCAATATGGCCATGAGCCTGGCGCTGCCGGTGACGTTCATGAAGTTCTCGCGCGACTTTGAAGCGCAAGCCGACTACTTCGGCCTGCAATACATGTACAAAGCGGGATACGATCCACAGGCTTTCATTGCATTCTTCGAGAAGCTGAAGGCGCTGGAGAAGCAGAAGCCGGGAGCGCTGGCCAAGGCCTTTGCCTCGCATCCGCAGACCCCGGATCGCATTCTGAAGAGCCAGCAAGAAATTCGCGAGATTCTGCCGGCGCGGCCCGAGTACATCGAAGACACTTCGGAGTTCGACGAGGTGAAGGCCCGTCTGGCGGCCTTCGAAAACGGCAAGAAGGCGATTCCTCAGGATAAGCAGGGTCCGACACTCCGCCGTACGCAGACTGCGGATAGCACTACTAACCAGCCGGGCAATAGTGGAGACGATCGTCCCACCCTGCAACGCCGCGACGACGATTACGCCTCCGCAGCGAATGCCGGCATTGTTCTGAATCCGTGAAGGGGCACAGCTTTAGCTGCGCCGTCGCCAACTCTCTATTTGTCATCACGAGCGGTCGACAGCCCGCGAGGGATCTGCTGTTCAGTCGGAGATGAAGCCGCTGCGGGCGATCAGCTGTCAAGCAACTCGATCACCGGATACCTCGCCGCAATGGCGGCGAATGCCTGCGCCTCGGAGCCGGCGGCAATCGGGAAGTATCGTTGTACGGCCAGTTTGAAGCGGTCGAGATAGGCTTTTAGCAATTCGGGCTTCACGGCATCGGGCACCGGACGCAGTCGAAAGCTTTGCCGCCAGTTCCCTCTCTTGAGAGAAATCTCTCCCGTGGCTTCGGCGTTCCGCACCCATTGCGTACGTCCTCGCGGAGCAACCAGGTAGCGCTTGCCGTTAATCTCCAGCAGATCGATGGGCGTGGAATACAGCTTTCCCGATTTTCGCCCGCGTACCTGCAGCAGGTAATTGTGTTTCGCGCCCAGTCCCAGCCCCACCAGCAACCCGAAACAGCGGTTGAAGACGCTTTCAATCGCGTTCGGCTTTTGGAAGACGGGCGCGTCGGAGTTTCCCATCCCCCAATTCTACGGCGTGGAGCAAGGCCTATGCGACTAAGTGCTCGTCAATATCGTTTTCCGGCAAGCACGAGCCCGCCGGAAGCAGTAAAATAGCTGAAAGAATAACGACAAAGGGGACCAGGTTCGACTTCCGTGGTGGGGCGCCTGATCAGGTATTGCATGAAGAGATTTTCCTTCCTTTCACTGGCTGTGCTTCTCGGTGCTTCGTTCCTGCTGGCCCAGACTACGACCAGCGACACGGTTGTCGAAGAGATTATCGCGCGCGTCAACAACAGCATTGTGACCCGGGCCGATCTGCGCAAGGCGCGCGAGCAACTATACAACGAGGCCCATCAGCAGCCAGACGCCCCTGCCGCCGAACAGCAGGCCAAAGAGCACGAGAAGGACCTGCTGCGCGATCTGATTGACCAGCAACTGCTCCTGCAAAAGGCGTCGGACCTGGGCATCAGCGCCGACACCGATCTGGTAAAGAAGCTCAACGAGTTGCGCCAGCAGATGCACGCCGACTCCATGGAAGAGATGGAAAAGGCGGCCCAGTCGCAGGGCATCTCGTGGGAAGATTTCAAGCAGAACTTGAAAAACAACCTCCTGACCCAGAAGGTCATTGGGCAGGAGGTGGGCGGACACATTGCCGTCTCAAATCAGGATATCCAGCAATACTACGATCAGCACAAGGCCGAGATGGACCGGCCGGAGCAGGTGCGGCTGAGCGAGATTTTGATTTCCACCCAGACGACAGCGGGAGTAAAGACGGAGAAAGGCGAGACCGCCCTGCCGGTGGCGCCAACTCCCGACGCAGTAGCACAGGCGCAAGCCAAGGCCGACCAGGTTTACGACCTGTTGAAAAAGGGCGGCAACTTCGATGACTTGGCCAAGAAGTACTCCAATGGCCCGACCGCCGCACTGGGAGGCGACCTGGAATATTTCAAACGCGGCACATTGTCCAAGGAGTACGAGTCGAAGGTCTTCGACCTTCAGCCCGGACAATACACGGAGCCCATCCGCACCAACCAGGGATTCGTCATCCTGAAAGTTACGGAACACCAGGCGGCCGGCGTGCCTCCGCTGAAGGAAGTTGAAAGTCAGGTTCAGGAACAGATTTACATGGTCAAGATGCAGCCGGCCCTGCGTGACTACCTTACCAAGCTCCGCGAGGAGGCCTACATCGATATCAAACCCGGCTACATCGATACCGGCGCCAGTCCCAACGAAACCAAGCCCATCTACACCACCGCGACCACCAACACCGATAACAAGGTCAAGAAAAAAAAGAAGCTGGGACTGTTCTAGCAAGCAGCAATTAGCAACTAGCAATTAGCTGGCGCAGACCTACAGACTCGAATGAAAGAATTCTACATTTGCGATTGCGCCCGGGTGGAGAACCAGACCATCACCTCGATGTTCGTCGTCGCCCTCAAGCAGGTGAAGTCGAAGAAAAGCGGCGAGCTGTACTTGTCATTAGTACTCGCAGATCGCAGCGGCCAGGTCCAGGCCAATATGTGGGATAACGTCGCCGAGGCGATCTCCGACTTCGAGCAGGACGACTTCGTCAAGGTCAAGGGCGTGATTCACAAGTACAATGGCCGCTGGCAACTCACCGTTCACAAAATGCGCAAGCTGGGCGAGTCGGAGATCGACTATTCGGACTATCTCCCCAAGACCAGCAAAGATATTGAGCAGCTCTGGCAGACGCTGTGCAACTTTGTCGAGAGCTTCCAGAATCCCTGGCTAAAGTCGCTGATCAAGGAATTCATCGCCGACGACGCGCTGGTCGCCGCGTACAAGGCGGCTCCCGCGGCCAAGACCCTGCATCACGCCTTCGTCGGCGGCCTGCTCGACCACGTGGTCTCGCTGTTTACGGTTTGCGATCTGGCGGCGCGCAACTATCCCCAGGTCAACCGCGATCTGCTGCTTTCCGGCGCCTTCCTGCACGACATCGGCAAGCTGCACGAGCTCACCTATCAACGCTCCATCGCCTACACCACCAAGGGACAGCTTTTGGGACACATGATCATCGAGCTGGAAATGCTGCACGAAAAGATTGCGCGTGTGCCGGGCTTCCCGGAGGAACTGAAGGTCCTGCTGGAGCACCTGATTATCAGCCATCACGGCGAATATGAGTTCGGATCGCCCAAGCTGCCGATGTTCCCCGAAGCTCTGATGCTGCACTACATGGACGATCTCGACTCCAAGATGGAAAGCATGCGGGCGCAGTTCGAGCGCGAGGCTGAATTCGATTCGCCCTGGACGAGCTACAATCCTTCGCTCGCCCGTCCCTTGCTGAATCCGAAGAAATTTCTCGAGAAGGGCCTGGTCAACTCGCGGCTGGTAGAAGTTCCGAAAGCCGTCCTGGCAACCGCAGCGAACTCCGCTGTCGCAGCAAGCAACTCCGCCGACAATCCCGTCGAAGAGACCCATAACGGCGCATCGAATGTCGAGGAACTGGAGCCTGTGGTCGCCAGCGCCAGTGACGTTGAAGAGAAGCCTGTATCCTCACCGTTAGAGGCCTTGCAGCGCAAGTTCGAGTCGCATAAAGTCACCGCGAGTCAGACTGCGGAAAAGGTCCGCTAGGGAACCTCTGAACAACTACTGCCATTAAGCCGAGAATGACTCGTCTATAGGGAAAGTTAGATCGGTTCATTCA
>Ga0209415_10020314_pt1 | contig 10331 bp, 19 predicted proteins | sample PeaSoiSIISIP2007_FD_187696 | JGI IMG/M metagenome (GOLD analysis project Ga0209415, IMG submission 187696) | Peat soil microbial communities from Weissenstadt, Germany - SII-SIP-2007 (SPAdes) (version 2) | ecosystem: Environmental > Terrestrial > Soil > Wetlands > Peat | place: Germany...
CAGCCGACGATGAGACCTATCAGCGGTTCGTCTTTCACGGGTTACGTCACACGTCTCTCACCTGGCGTTGCGCACGTGGTGACAACGCAACGGACTTGATGGGGTCCGTCCTGCACTCGGACTTCCTGACCACGCAGGGGTACATCGATCACGCCGTTCTTCACGTGTTGCGCCGCCAGAAGGATCGACTCTTCGCGCCGCTGCCTGCATCGCTCATCGAGGCCGCTCGCGGCGGTGCCTCACCCGAGCGGACGGCAGCCGCACGTGGCAGCCCTGGCGGTACCGGTGGCACTGGCGGCGCCGGTGACGGCCACGACCGTACCGGCAACAGCACTCAAAGCACGGCGCCAGTCACGAAAACACTCGAAAGCCCTTCAATTCCCGTTGGGATCGCCCCAACATAGCGGAAACGTAAGAGGTTTCCGCGGCCGGTTCGGCAGGATCCAAACCCGGATCCAAACCCGTTGGAGGCTCCGGAAGGAGCTCCAGCGGGAGCGCCGGCAGTGGTTCGCCGATGCGCTGGCGCTCGACGCGCCCCCGGTCGATGTACCCCTGCGTCGTCTGCAGGTCCGTGTGCCCGCCGGTCCACTGGATGATGAGGGGCGCGTCGCCTCGCACCGCCATGTGCACGAGCCCCGTGTCGCGCAGGTCGTGGAAGACGATCGCGCGCTGCAGCTCGTCGCTCTCGTGCAGCGCCTTGCGGGCGACGCCCACGGTGAGCAGGTCCTTGCGGAGCAGCTCGGCGCGGTCCTCGGGGGGCGGCATCCTGAGCAGCCGCTTCCCCTTCCCCGTCGGGTGCTTCACGAGCAGCTCGACGAGCGGGAGCAAGTTGGCCTCGACGTCGATCGTCCGCACCTTGCGGGTCTTCGTCCGCTTGGTGTCCTTGCGGCCCTTGCTCTTGCGGTCGGTCTGCTTCTCGATCGTGATCGTGCGGTGCGCGAGGTCGACGTCGGCCGCCGTGACGGCTTCGAGCTCGCTCGCGCGCGTCTTCGTGTAGGCCGCCATCGCGTACACCTGCCGCCGGTAGAGCGGCACGGGCGTCGCCTCGGGGTCGGCGGGCGCGCCGCGCAGCAGCGCGAGTAGCTCGTCGCTGTAGAGGATCTGACCCTCGCGATCGTCGCCGGCCTCGGGCCCGCGGACGTTCTCGCACGGGCTCTTCTCGAGAGCGCGCAGGGTCGGCTCCTTGGCGCGGACCATCTCGTCGAAGGCGTGCACGACGTCGCCCCAGATGTTCGCGGCCGTCGACGGCGAGAGACCCGAGCCGCGCTTGCCGCCCGCCTTCGTCCACGTCGTGATCGCGCGGTCGAGCCGGCGCACGACGCGCTCCAGGTCGTCGCGGCCGACGGCGCGGGGGGCGAGCGTCCCGAGCTCCGGAGAGACCCACTTGCGCCAGCGCCCGCGCATCTCGGCGACGGTCGAGAGCCCGAGCTTCTCCTTGTGCGCGTGGAACCGCTTGGCCCACTCGTCCACGGTCTCCTTGACCGTCTCGTCGGCGTGCGGGTTCTCGCGGTAGTAGGCGGCGGTCTGCACCGCGCAGGCGCGGGCGCGCTCGACCTCGTGCGCCTCGATGCTCGGGTCGAGCGGTGCCCACGGTCTCGACTTGTCCGCCTTCGTGATCCTGCCGAACCACTGGAAGCCCGGCGCCGGCTTGCCGTCGGGGCCGAGCTTGTCGGGGTTGAACCTCCACTTCGTCGATCCGGTCGCGGGTCGTCCGCCTCGTGCCGTCGTCATCGCCCGCCTCCGTTCATCGTCGCGGCCCGCGGCCTCTCGGTGCCGAGGGCGCGCAGGATGCACGAGCGCGCCTCCACGAGCGCTTGGAAGGCCAGCGAGAAGAGCAGCGACTGCTCCAGCGTCGCGTCGTCGTACCTCGCGTCCAGCGTCCAGGCGATCGCGTCCTCCAGGTTCGCCACCACGGCGGCGGGTCTCACGACCGGCCCCCCTTGCGTGCCTTGCCGGCGGGCTTGGGCGGGGGCGTGGGCGACGTCGCCGGCTCCAGGCCGAGGGCGACGGCGTCGCGCCGGGCGAGCATCCGCACGACGCTCGACAGGTTCACGCCGTAGTGCTCGGCGAGGCGCACGAGGCGCTCGTACTCAGCGTCATTGACGCGCAGGTTGATCAGGCGACCGCGGGGCACAGGGACAGGGCTGGGACTTACCATCGGGGAACCTCCAACGTAAAGACGTTCGTATCTATGTCTTTACAATAGACAACCCGGGTTGTCCAGGGTCGCCCCGGGTTGCGCGTTGCCGTCGCGCGGCTGGGGACGTAGGTGGGAAGGCATGACCGACGAGAAGAAGCCGGAGCCAATCAGCCTGCCGATACCAGCGGGGTTGGCCCCTCGCGTACGGGTGGCGCAGGTCCGATTCGACAAGGCCTCACGCGAGCACCTTGAAGCGCTGAAGGTGGCCACCGAAGGGGGAGCCAAGTCCGGCGAGGTGCGGCAGAAGGCGATCGCGACGGCGATTGCTGCCCTCGACGAATTCGAGGCCGCGCGTGCTCTTCTGAGCGGCGTCGAGGAGGAATGCGTTGTTGCCCTTGAGCAAACGCCAGGTGCCGACGCATCGAAGCAACGGGCCTCGTGGACACGCGATGTTGAGGGAGCTCGCCGGTACGTCCGTGAGGAGCGCGCTCGTCTCGATGCGCTGGCGATAGCCCTGAAGGATCTCAAGGGACCTGTCGGGGCGGCGTGACCATCGTGCCGTCAGCGGTGAGTGTCCAGGTCCCCGATGGCGAGACCATCGTCATTGACCCGTCCGGCCGGTGCTCGGTTCGGTAGACTTCGCCGTCCTGTTCGGTCTCAAAGGCGATACCGCCGTCGTCCGTGAGGATCATGCGGCCCGTGATCGGCGATTCGCTGGGTGTCTCGATGCTCATGGTCTCGTTCTCCATCAGAGTGCTCCGAACCTGTAGTGCCGCAGCCGCTGCTGCAGCTGGGCGACGTGAGCCTCCGCGGCGAGCGCACGGCGGCGGTAGTGCTCGACCTCCGAGACCGCCGAGCCGTGCCAGGGGTGCTCCTCGGGCACGAGGTCCGGCACGGGGGGCGCGACGCGCACGGGCCGGTCGCCGGGCTCGCGCTCGGCCGTGTGCAGCAAGTCGACGTCGCTCATCTCCGGGACCTCGGGGGCAGGATGACACCGAACTCCAGGTCCGCCGTCTCGACCTGCACCTCGTCGCCGAGGTCGACCCCGTCTACGGGAGCGCACACGACGTTGCGCATCAGCGAGCCAGCCCGCGCGACGACGAGCAGCGCGCCGCTCCGCATGACGTGCTCGACCCTGCCGAACAGCACGATGTGCGATGCCGCGGCGGTCATCGCTGGCCCTCCGGCTTCGACGGCTGCCGATGACCCGTCACCGTGCCGCCACCGGACAAGCCGAGCCTGTAGCGTGCCCCGGCCTCCGCGAGGTAGCGCTCGCGTCGCTCCTGCTCCTCGGCCTCGCGGGCTCCGTCGATCGCCGCCTGCGCCTCCCTCTGCTCGCGCCCGTCGACCCACGACGCGACCGCCTCGTGGCAGACCTTCGCGACCTGCGCCTCGTCGAGGTCCTTCCCCCGCTCCTCGGCGACGGTCACGACGGCCGCCTCCAAGAGCTCGGCGGGAGCGTCGCGAAGATCACCGCCCTGCTCCGCCCAGCGCTGCGCGAGGCGCTTCATGCGCAGCGCGCGCAAGCTCGTCGACGGCACGGGTCCGATCGGTTCGGGCTTCATCATATCGCGAACGCCGCGGCCGCCAAGGCGAGCGCCGCCTCGTCGCCGCACGTGAGCCCGTCGACGTCGACGCCCGGTGGTAGGGGATGCCTCGCCCGGACCGGGGCCATGAGCCTCGTGTGGCTGTCGATCGCCAACCCCAGAGGGAGCACGATCACGAGCGCCTTCACTTGTGTCCCTCCCCGGGTAGGGTCCTGGTAGTAGCTGAGGGCAGCCGTGTAGACCCGCAAGGCGTTCGCGCCCGCGGTGTCGCCCGGTTGCACCAAAAAAGGCGGATAACCCTGGGGGTCCGCATCTCGGATCGTCATCGCCGGTCCTTCGCGATCTCTTTGCGGGCGCGGTCGCGCAGCTCGTCGAGGCCGAGCTCTCGCTTGCCGTCGATCAGGCGCTGCGTCGCGATCGTCGTCATGCGCGCCTGCAACGTCGAGGCCGCCCTCTTCCGCGCGTCGGCGAGGATCTTCTGCTCAGCCGGCGTGCTCGCGTCGATCCCGTTCTTGCGCGCGTACTGGTCGAGCCTCTTGCCGAGCGCCTCGAGGTTCGCGGCGATCTCCGCGCGGACCTCCCTCTCACTCTTCTCCTTCGGCGGAGGCTCCTCGACGACGGGCTCCGGCTCCTTGGGCTTCGCCCTCGCCTGCATCTGCGCGCCGAGGACGACCGCCTGGAGCAGGTCGGCGTCCGTCGAGCGCCACTCGATGGCGTCCGGCGGGATCGCCTTCGTGCCGGCGTCGGGCCTCCCGCCCATGCCGGGCATCGCGACGCTGAACGGCTTGCGCTGGTCGCCCGCCATCATCTCGCGGCCGAGAGCCGCGAGCTCCTGCTGGCTCAGATCACCTTTCGCCATTTCACTTCTCCTTCTTCGACATGAGTTGCACCGCCCGCTGGTAGGCGGGCAGCGACGGGTCGTTCCACTTCGGCTCGGGCAGCGCCGAGACCCACGGCGAGACGTCGACGTCGCGCGCCGCTCTGCGGTCTGCCTGCTCGAGGCTGACCTGGACGAGCAGCTGCGCGGCCTCGATGCTGGGGCGCGCGTCGACGCGCCGCTGCACGTCGAGGCCGAGCGCCTCGTCGAGCCGCCCGAGCTCCAGGTACGCCTCCTCGAGGTCCACGACGACGTCGGCGATCTGCTCGACCTGCTCGGCCGCGGTCGCTCTCAGCGCCGAGAGTCGGTCCGCGTGAGGCTTGAGCAGCTCGGGCATCGACACCACCCGGGCGACGAGCTCCTCGTATCTGACCTTCGCCGCGTCGCGCTCCGCCGCCCACACAACGGCCTGCGCTCCGACCGTCGCGTCCTTGCGCTGCTGGAGCACGCGCTCGCACCGCTCGCGGGCGAGCCTGGCCTTCGACGCGACGTCCTGGTCCTTCTCGTCGCCCGTCTCGTCGTACTTCTGGACCGCGACGTCCTCGGCTGCCCTCGCAGCAGCGAGCGCCTCGTCGGCCTGCCTCTCGGCGGCCTTCGCCTGCTCGAGCGCGTCGTCGGGACTCTTCTCGTCGACGACGCGCAGCGCGCTCGACCTCGAGGTGCGACTCATCGCCCGCCCCTCTTTCTCGCGCGGGCGCGATCCATCAGCGTCGTCGCGGCTTCGACCTGCTTCTCCGCGGCCGGCGCCGGGCCCTGCGCCCTGGGCGCCAGCGACGCGTGGAGCTTGACGTGCTCGCCGCCCACGCGGGTCAACTGCGGGCACAGACCGCCGACGATGACGGCGCCGCGGTGGTGCACCGGGTCCGTGCAGCGCGTCTTGTCCTTGCACAGATCCGAGCAGCGGGTCTGCCAGATCGCAGCGTCGAAGGCCGAGAGCAGGCGGCGGGACTGGCCGGGAGCGATCGAGACGACGTGCGGCGTGTTCTCGTCGACCTCGAACCGGAACCCGGTCTCGGGCGAGATGTGCGTCCGGCGTCGCGACGTGTGGAGCGTGAAGACGACCTCGACGGCCGTGTCGTTGCGCCAGGTCGTGAGCTGCGCCTCGGGAGTCGCGCCGATCATCGCGTCCTCGACGGTCGGGGTGGTGGTGGGGGTCTCTGTCGTGTTCATGCGCTCTCCTTTTCGGTGCTGGTGGCGGTCTCCGAGAGCTCGCGCCGGTACTCACTCGCCGCGGCGATCAACTCCTTGCCGAGCGAGCCGGTGCGGAACGAGCTGCTGTTCGCCAAGTGGTCGACGAGCTCCACGATCTTCTTCTTCGCGGCCGCCTCGTCGAGCATCACGCCGGCGGCGCTCATGAACAGCCGGTCGAAGCTCGAGGCGCGGTGGGGGCTGCCCCAACTGCGGGGTGCCGTGAGCATCGTCGCGAAGTGGAGTGCGGTTCGTTTTGCGTGGTCGAGTGTCATCTGTGTTTGCCTTTCTTTGGAGTCGATCGTTCGTCTACCTGCGGCGCGCCCAGCCGCCGCCCATCCCGCTGGTGTTGTTGTCGCCCCAGACGTTGTTGTGCGCGGCGACGTCGCCTGGTCGGGGGTTGCCCCAGACGGACCTCTGCACCTCGACCTTCTGGATCTTCGCCCTCTGCAGCAGGATCGCCTTGCGCGGCTTGCCGGTCTCGGGGTCGAAAAAGTCGTCGTGTGTTTTCTCGACCGCCGCCGGCTGCGTCGAGGCGTGCAGCGCGGCCGCCATCTCGCGGTTCTGGCGCTCCGCCAGCTCCTGCTCGTCGGCGACCGACCCGCGGCCGCGGAGCACGAACGCGTCGCCGACGCCCCGGAGTTTCGCGGCATACCGCTCGGCCGCGCGCTGCTGCTCGACGTCCTCACGCAGCGCCCAGCAGGCCGCGACCAGCGCGCTCACGACGTCGCCGTGTCCTTGGCCCGCCCGCCGGGGCGAGGAGATCTTCGTGAGCCCCCGGTCCATCGGGGTCGCGGTCACGCTCCTGAGCTGGGCGATCAAGCGCGGCGAGTTGGGGATGCGCAGCTTGCCGGACCGCAGCAGGTCGCGCACGTGCACGTAGCTGTCGAACTTGCCCTGGTTGCCGCCGGGCATGTCGACCATCGCGAGCTCGCACGCGGTCAAGTGCTCGGTCACGCTCTGCCGGTAGTGAGCGTCGGCCCACAGCGAGCGCGTGCCGTGCCTGCGCATCACGGGCGCGAACCGGTCGCGGATGGCCGGGCCGGGCACCAGGGGAGCGCCGCGCGTCGGGCGCAGCTCGTCGAACTCGAGGACCTCGACGACCCCGTCGGCGCCCCGTCCCGCGACGAGCACGACGCAGCTGTCCCGCTCGAACGCGACGTCGCCGCCCGCCGCGACGCGCATGCCCTCGCGCCGCAAGATCACGAGCGGCCGGTCGGGGTCGACCGCCGCGAGCACGCTCTCGGCGTCGAAGAACCGCTGCGAGCCGCGCATCGCGCTCGCGTCGACGTCGTACTCTCGCGCCGCGTTCGCCTCGTCGCGCGCCATCTCCCGCGCCCGGTCCTGCTCGAGCACCGGGCCGGGCCGCATGAGAAGCGACGGACCCCGGAGCGCGAGCGCGTCGACCGGGTGACCCCAGTTGCGGTCGAACAGCTGCGCCGTCGCGTTTTCGGTCGGCCAAGGGGTGCTGCTCAAGATCGCGAACTCCAGCAGGCGGGGCGTCACGGCCGAGAGCTGGTCGGCGTCGCTCACGGCGACGTCGTCGCCGCTGCCCATGAACTCCGACTCGTCGACCACGAGGGCCACGACGTCGCGACCTCGCAGGTTCGCCCCTCCCTTGCTCGCCGCGACCGACCGGACCTCCACCCGCCGCCCGTCGGGACGGCGCAGGACCAGCACGTCGTCGACGTCGCGCACGACCGCCGACTCGATCGCCGACTCGCGCACCAGCTCCCGCACGACCCCGAACGCGATCCTCGCGAGCAGCGTGGTCGGCGACACGATGAAGCACACCGCCACGTGACCCTTGCCGCCCCGGAGCAGCGCCGTCCACGCGCACCAGATCAGAACGATCGCCGCCAGCGTCGTTTTTCCGCTCGCTCGGCCCAACCGCCAGACCAGGATCCGGCGCAGCTGGGGCTCGACCTCCTCGACGTCGCCGACCAGGGCGCGCGCGATCTCCCGCTCCTCGCCCTTCAGGTCGCGCGGCTGCACGCCGTCGACCGAGATCCCGAGGTGGACCCTCTGCGCCGTCGTCAACTCCACTTGCAGCACCTCGGCCGCGAAACGAACGCACGGGATACGGATGGCTCTGCTCATGTCTTGGACTCCTGTTCGGGCGCGTCGTCGGTCCACTCGAACCCGGGCGGCAGCCGCTTCGGATCCCACGTAGCCCCGCGGCTCTGCGCCTCGAGAGCAGCCAGGGAGTGTGCAGCCAAGAGATTCTGTCTCGAATCGTTCGCGAGCCTGCTCGCCTGCGCGAACAGCTTGAGGGCGGGCTTGGTCCCGGCGAGGTCGGAGAGGTAGCGGCTCATCGCCAGCTGGATCGCCGCCGACGCGACGATCGACGACGGCCCCGGACCGCACCGCCCCCCTCCCACCGTCCTGGCGATCGAGGCGCAGTGCGCCCGCCGGAAGTCCGCCGCCGCGCGCCTGTAGGGCGCGAACTCCGGCGAGTCGGGGATCTCCGACAGCCCCAGCCGGCGCGCCAGGCGGGTCGTCTCCCGCCTCGACTGCCCCCCGAGCGCCTGCGCCGTGCTCGCCCCCGGCGCGAACGTGCCGTCCTGCCTGCGCTCGCCCCTCTGCTCGGCCTGCTCCGGCGCCTGCACACCTTTCGGCAGATCCTTCAAGGCGTTCTCGATGTGCACCTGCCCGCTGCCGGTCCCGTGACCGTTGCGGGCGAAGTGCGTGCGCGGCGTCCTCGCCATGTCAGTCGACCTCCCATCGCATCGGCCAGCTCGCCGCGTACGCCCGCTTGTGGTCGTCGAGCATGACGGGGATGCCGAAGAGCAGCGCGCCCGCGAGGTCGCCCGCCGTCTGCGCCACCGCGACCCAAAGCTCGTCGCTCGGCGTGTGCCGGCAGTGCGGCTCGAACCGGCCCGCGATGATGCTGAGCGGGCACCGCTCCGCCCGCGCCCAGGCCGCGACCCACATCGCTCAGCGCCCCCAGCGTGACCTCGGCGCCCTCCGCGCCCACCACGCGCGGCCAGAGAAGGCGAAGCTCGCGGCCCAGCGGCTCGGGCAACCGCTCGGCGTGAAGGAACGCCGGCCCCATCTCCTCCCACGCCTGCAGGACGCGAGCTCGCAGAGGGGCGCCGCTCGCCGCCATCGCGTGGACCGCGACCGCCAGCTTCGTGTGCACGTAGCCCACGACCTCCCGGACCGCCGCAGGGTGTAGATCGCTCATCGCTCGTCGTCCCTTCTCAGGATCGAGACCTGCCGCGCCGGGTCGTCGTACGACGCGGCCTCGCGCTCCTCGGCTGCCGCCTGCATGGCGTCGAGCTTGGCCCGGACCTCGGCCTTCACGCGCTCGATCTCCTGCGCCCAGCACGTCGACGCGAGCCGCAAGAAGGCGACGCGGACGCTCACCGGGCACCGCGGGTCGCAGAGCTGCAGGTCGAGCACCTGCAGCTTCGTGCCGTCCACCAGCCGACCGCCGCGCACCGCGCACAACCGCCACGTCGAGTCGATCGTCACGAGCTCGACGCGCAGGCCTCCAGGAAGCCAGCTCATGACGGCTTGCCCCTGGCCAGCGCGGCGCTCGCCCGCCTCTGGACGTCCTCGTCCTCGTCCTGCACCGCGAGCGCGACCGTCTGCTCGAGTCCCATCTTCGCGACGGCCTCCTTGCTCACCCGCAAGCCGCTCAGACCGGGCACCCGCACGTAGCCCTCGACGTGCTCCCGCGGGGCCGGCTTCGGTCGCGTCCAGCCGCGGACCGCGTCGAACACGGCGACGATCGCCTGGACGACCCGGAATCGCGCGAGACGCTGCCCCAGCGCCAGCCCCGCCGCCTCGAACTTGTCACCCATGGCGGCCCCCGTCCTCGCTCGAAACCGCGCGGCCGGGGCTCGTAGCAGGCGCCCCGTCGCCGCTGGTGCCATTGGTCCGCTCGGCGCTCCACGACTGCGGCGGCACTCCTCGCGTGCGCTCACCGGGGGCGTCCCGGGCGGGAGAGGGCTGCCACTCCGCCTCGAGCAACGCGAGGCCCTTGCCGAGCGCCTCGATCAGCTGGCGCGTCTCCGCGGCGGACATCGACGCCGCGAACCGGATCATCCGATCGCGCATGCGCGTGTAGATCGCGACGGTGGGCAGGTGCGCGCCCGCGACCGGCGAGCGTCTGGCCGTCACGATCAGGGCCCTGGAGTCGTCGGCGAGCTCGATCGTGCCGACGGGGCGCCCGAAGATCTTGCTCGAGGTCGGCGAGCCGCTCGCGGCGGGTGGCTGGGGCTGGGCATGGTCGTGGTCTTCGGGCATGGCGTGGTCCTCCTGGTGGTGGTCATGGGCGGGCAACGTGTGCCAGGTGCCGAACGGTTCGGCATGGGACGCTGCAGATCGGACGCAAGTGCGCGAACAGGCTCAGAGGGCGAACGGGTCGCGCACCCGTTCCCCCGGTCGGCGCGGCTCGCGGCGGTCGCGTCGCGGCGCTCGGCGACGCGCTCCAGGGCGACGTCGAGGAGCGCGTCGGGGGCTGCCGCCAGGGGCGCCGTGGGGCCCATCATCGGGGCGCGTCCTTTCCGGGAGAGCGCCGGCCCGCCTCACGCGCAGCCCCCGGGAGGGGTTCGGGCGTGGTCTCGGCGGG
>Ga0209415_10020315_pt1 | contig 10331 bp, 8 predicted proteins | sample PeaSoiSIISIP2007_FD_187696 | JGI IMG/M metagenome (GOLD analysis project Ga0209415, IMG submission 187696) | Peat soil microbial communities from Weissenstadt, Germany - SII-SIP-2007 (SPAdes) (version 2) | ecosystem: Environmental > Terrestrial > Soil > Wetlands > Peat | place: Germany...
GCAGCGGCATCGGCATGCTCGTGCGCGTGATAACTGGACCGCACCAGCGGCCCCGACTCGACATGGCGGAAACCGAAGCGCAGAGCCTGGTCCCGCAGATATACAAATTCTTCCGGCTCATAGAACCGGGCGATCGGCAGATGATCCTTCGACGGCCGCAGATACTGACCCACGGTGAGGATGTCGACGCCGCGCGTGCCCAGATCGTGGAACACTTCGATCAACTCTTCCGATGACTCGCCCAGCCCGACCATCACGCCGCTTTTCGTCACCATGCCGGGCGAAAATTTCTTCGCGTTTTCCAGCAGCGTGAGCGTGCGTTCGTAGCGCGCGCCGGATCGTACCGCGCGATACAGCCGAGGCACGGTTTCAGTATTGTGGTTGAGCACGTCCGGCTTGGCATCGAGCACGATGCGCAACGATTCTTCGAGTCCCTGAAAATCCGGGATGAGCACTTCGACCCGGCAATCGGGCGTCAGTTCGCGAATCTCGCGGATGGTCTCGGCAAAAACCCTGGCGCTGCCAACGTTGTCATCGTCGCGGTTCACGCTGGTCACGACCGCATGTTTCAGTCCCAGCGTGGCCACAGCCTCCGCCACGCGCCGTGGCTCGTCCCAGTCGATCGGCTCCGGACGCCCCTTGGGCACTGCGCAAAAGCCGCAGCGCCGCGTGCAGATATCTCCCAGCAGCATGAACGTCGCCGTCTTGTGGTTCCAGCACTCGCCAATGTTGGGGCACTGCGCCGACTCGCACACCGTGTGCAGCCCCATGCCCCGTGCCAGTTTTTTCAGATTATGGAAGTTGTCGCCCACCGGAGCTTTCGCCCGCAGCCACGACGGCTTCGGCGCACGTGGCGGCGCGCCCAGCTCAATCTGAATCAGTTGGGAAGACCCGGCCATCGTTTCGATTCTATCAGTTCCAAAGTTCTTGGCAGCAGGCCCTCTATCCCACTTCCACCAGCCCGTACGTATGCCGCCACCGTGCCCGCATGTGCACCAGCGCGCGGCTGATTTCTGCGGCCGAGATTTCCTCATTCGGTCCGGCAATCACCGCCGCTGCTTCGTGCTTGGCCGCCTCCAGCAACTGCGCGTCCCGAATAATGTTCGCCACGCGGAAACTCGGCATCCCCGCTTGCCGCGTGCCAAAGAATTCTCCGGGCCCCCTCAGTTCCAGGTCGAGTTCGGCGATCTTGAATCCGTCGTTGGTTTTCACCATCGCGTCGAGTCGCCGCTGGCCTTCCTCGCTGACTTTCCCTCCAGTCATCAGGATGCAATACGACTTGGCTGCGCCGCGCCCAATGCGCCCGCGCAACTGATGCAGCTGCGCCAGTCCAAAGCGCTCGGCATGTTCGATGACCATCACGGTTGCGTTGGGCACATCCACGCCGACTTCGATGACGGTGGTCGCGACCAGAATCTGCAACTCTCCACGCTGAAACATGCGCATGACCTGATCTTTTAACTCAGCGTCGAGGCGGCCGTGCAGCAGCCCGACTTTCAAGTCGGCAAAAATCTTGCCACTGAGCTCGCGGTACATTTTGACCGCAGCCTTGAGTTCGCTCTCTTCGTTCTCCGCAATCACCGGATAGACCACGTAGGCCTGATGTCCAGCAGCGACTTGCTTCCGCACGAACTCCCACACTTTCGGCGACTCGTCGTCGGCGCCGCAGCGCGTGACGATCGGCGTGCGCCCTGGCGGCAATTCGTCAAGCACGCTGAGATCGAGATCGCCGTAAAGCGTGAGCGCCAGCGTCCGCGGAATCGGCGTCGCAGTCATCACAAGAACATCAGGCTCGGCGGGTGCGGTGCTTGCGAGGGGATCACCGCCTGTGTGGGGAGGGGTGCCTGTGTGGGGACGGGCGCCTTCGCCCGTCCCGCCGAGCGAAGCTCGGCTGCTCTCCTCTCCCTCACCCGACTTCCTCATCAGCTTCAGCCGCTGCAACACTCCAAACCGATGCTGCTCGTCGACAATCACCAGCCCCAGCCGCGCGAACTCAACTTTCTCTTCCAGCAGCGCATGCGTCCCAATGACCAGCTGCGCATTCCCCTGCGAAATATGCCGCCGCACCTCGCGCTTGCGGTCTGCTTCGAGAGAGCCGGTCAACAGCACAATGCGGTATCCCGCATTCTCCAGAATTCGCCGCGCCGAAAAATAATGCTGCTGCGCCAGAATTTCTGTCGGCGCCATCAACGCCACCTGGCATCCGTTCTCGATGGCGATAATCGCCGCCTCAAAGCCGACTATTGTCTTGCCCGACCCTACATCCCCCTGCAGCAAACGCCGCATGGGATAAGGCTTTTCCATGTCCGCCGCAATCTCCTTCAGCACGCGCTTCTGGGCCGCGGTGGGATGAAACGGCAGAATCTTCTTGATCGCCGCCCGCACCTGGTCGTCGAGTCGAAAGGCGATTCCTGTCTGCGCTTTCTGTTCGCGGCGTTTCAGCTCCAGCCCCAGCTCGACGAAGAACAGTTCATCAAAGATCATCCGGATATGCGCCGGGGTGCGCGAGGACTGCAAGGCCTCGAAACTCTCACCCGGCTCCGGCCAGTGCACGTTCCACAGCGCCGCTCGTGGCGAGATCAACCCCAGATGCGCGCGCACCGCCGCCGGAATCGGCTCCGGCAGATCGGGAGTCAGATTGTCAAGCGCGGTGCGAATCGCCCGCCGGAACCAGCGCGGCGTGAGCCGCCCGATCGCCTCATAAATGGGAACGATGCGCCCAATCTCCAGCGATTCCGCCGCTTTCTTTTCCGCCCCGTTCTCGCCGGAGTCGGTGGGATCGCCAAGAATTTCAAACTGCGGCTGAACAATCTGCAACTCGCGGCTGCGCTGATCTTCTTCGACTTTGCCGTACAGTGCGATCATCTGGCCGGGCGTGAATTTGTCCTGCAAATAGGTCGCGTTAAAAAACAGGCAGCGCAGGCGCGCGCGTCCTTGCCCGACCGTAAGCTGAAAGATCGGCATGCTGCGGGTGCGGAACAGTCCCGAATTGCGCACTTCGCCGACCACCGTGGCCATCTCGCCGGCCCGCAACTCGGAAATCCCGCGCGGGTTCAGCCGGTCTTCATAGCGAAAAGGCAGATAATGAAGCAGGTCGCCGACAGTGTGAATTCCCTTGCCGGCAAGAATCTCCCCTATGCGCGGACCAACGCCCTTCACATATTGGACGGGGGTAGAGAGTTCGAGCATGCGTTAGGATTCCGTGAGCGTGGCAAAAGAATGGTAGCAGGAGCAGACGGAGGCACGCTCGCGCCCGATAGAAACATTCGCCGAAACCGCGAGGAGGCCCGCGGTGTCTAAACCATCGGTGCTCATCAATTTTCTCCAGGCCCTGCTGGCGATCATCTTGGGCAACGTGGTGTATTTCGCGCTGGTGCCGTCGCTGCCGCCAGCGGCGCGGCATCACCCTCTCCATCTGGATGTGGGCATGATGCTGGATTTCTGGTTCTGCCTGGTGGCTTATGGCTTGATCCGTACCGCAAGAAAGTGGCGATAGCCTGAGGACCCTGAAATCGGCCTCCCCACTAGCCCGTGGTTACTTTCGGAACCTCGGTAACCCACTTCCCGCGACGTACAATTCTCTCGACCATGCCGAAACTCGCGGTTTTATACGAGGCGGGCCAGGCCGTGCTCTCCACCTTTGATTCAGACGAGGTGCTGCAGCGAATCCTGGCTATCGCGCGTGACTATTTTCATCTGCCGAACGTCGCCATCTTGTTGCTCGACAAGGAGGCGCAGCAGTTGTGCGTGCGTTCGCAGATCGGCTGGGACCCCGGCAAGGAAACGATTCGTCTCGGATACCACGACGGCATCACCGGAGCCTCAGTCCTGAAAAGGCGGCCGGTCTACGCCCCCGACGTCAGCAAGGATCCGCGCTACATCTGCGCCGCGCAATCTACCCGGTCGGAACTGGCGATTCCGCTGATGGTGTGCGATGAAGTTGTAGGCGTGCTCGACTGCCAGAGCGACCGCCTCGATCACTTCGACGACGAGACCATTCAGTTGCTGACTCTATTTTCCACGCAAGCGTCTATCGCTCTGCAAAATGCCCGTTTGTATTCGCTGGAACGGCAGCGGGCGCGGCAACTGGAAGCCATCAATACCATCGCGCAGCAGAGCACGGCCGTAATGGAATTGGAGGAACTGCTCACCCGGGTGTGCTCCGTGATTCAGCAGGCTTTTCAGGTGTCGCACGTGTCGCTGCTCTTGCGCGAAGAAGGTGACCTGGTTCTGCGGGCGCATCAAGGCACGCTGACGCCTTGCATCCCGCCCGGTGGACGTTTTCCCGCCAGCCAGGATCCCTGGTCGCGCGTGCTCGCCACCAGCGGCACCGTCATCGAAAAAGATCTGCGCGCCATGTCCGAGCCCGAACGGCTTTTCACTGAGTCCGCTTCACGCCTGAGCATCCCTCTGATTTCGTTTGGCCAGACTCTCGGCGTGCTCACCTTGCACAGCTCGCAGCCCAATGCATTTCGCGAAAGCGAATTGCAGTCGCTCGAATCGGTGGCCGACATTTGCGCCAATTCGATTCAGAACGCCCACTACGTCGAGCGCGTCAAACAACTGGCGTACCTCGATGGACTTACCGGCATTTTCAACCGCCGCTTCTTCGAGCTGCGAATCATGGAAGAAATCGAGCGCGCCCGCCGCTACGGAACGGGTATGGCGGTGATCATGGCCGACATCGATCAGTTCAAGCGGCTGAACGATGAGTTCGGCCACTTGCTGGGCGATGAAGTTCTGCGGCAGGTTTCTTCGCTCTTTCACCAGCAGCTGCGCAAGATTGATGTGGTGTGCCGCTACGGCGGAGAGGAATTCGCCATCCTGCTGACTCAGACCAATACCCAGCAGGCGGTCGCCATTGCCGAAAAATTGCGCCGCATGGTCGAGGGCTACCAGTTTCCGGGAGTGCCTCGAACGGTCACCATCAGCGCCGGGGTTGCGGCCTTCCCCGAGCATGGCAAGAGCCGCGATGAAATGATTCGCGCCGCAGACCATGGCCTCTACGCCGCGAAGCAGGCCGGACGGAACCGCGTTTGCCTCACCAGCCTGGCGCGCGCTACTGCCAGCGGACGCTAAGCGGCCAAGCCGCTCAACTCTGCTAGATTTCCGTCCAGGTACGGAGCAGGACTGTATTCCGGCGCATCTTGTCCAGTTCCTGCCTGAGTTGTTGCCCTTGCTTCCGGTACTGTTCCCGCATTCTTGCAGCTTCCTCGCGGAATTTCTCTTGCTGGTCGGTCGCAGAGAGACTTGCGAAGCTCGGCCGCTGACTTGCGGAACTGTTCGGTGGCTAGCGCCATCTCCGGCCGCACTTTGGCGAATTCGCGCGCCGCTTCGCTCAGCTCAACCGCGGACTCCGCGCTGATCCCGGAATCCTCAGAACTCTCCTCTTCCAGAAGGTCGCCAGATTCCTTACGCTCCGGCAGCGTCAGATTCAGGTTCTGCTCTTTCTTGTCGCGGATCACCCCAACGCTCACCGACCCGCCACTGCGCGAGCGCACAGCATGCGCGAAGTCGCTGGTGTCGTGCACCGGTTGGTCGTTCACTTTCACGATCACGTCGCCGGCGCGTATGCCAGCTTTCTCGGCCCGGCTGCCTTTCTCGACATTTCGCACCAGGACTCCATGCCCGTTCTTGACTCCAAAAAACTCTCCCAGCTGCTGAGTGATGTTCTCCACCATCAGCCCGCTGCGTGCCGACTGCGTCGTCACCACCACGTTGATCGCGGGCATGTCGATGTCGGGCAGATGGATCTCGGGAACATTTACGTGAAAGTCCTTCATGTTCGGACCCACCATGTCGAACTCTTTGTGCTTGTCGGCCAGTTGCACTTTGATGGTGACGGGCTGCCCATCGCGGCTCAGGCCGAGCGTGACGATGCGTCCGGGTGGCGTTTCGTGAATCATGCGCTGCAGCTGCGTCTTACTCTCGATGGTCGTGCCATTCATCGAAAGGATGACGTCGTGCTCTTTAATCCCCGCCTTGCCCGCCGGAGCGTCCTGATCGACCATCGTTACTTCGACGCCTCGCTCCTCTTTTAACTTCAGCGCGCTCAACCGTTCGGTGGTCACATCCGCAATGTCGACGCCCAGGTAAGAACTGCGGCCGCTGTCTTCGCTGGAGAACACCCAGGGCTGTCCCGGCGAATCCACTGACCCGTTCTGCGCCGCGTGCGAAAAGGTGAGGAGCAACGGGAGCAACACGATGCTGGTCAAAACGTATTTGCGCATTATCATTCCTCCGTTTTCAACAGTGGCTTCTATCGCGCGCGCTTAAAGCAAATATCTCCGGTCGACGTGTGCACCTTCAGCGTAGGCCCGCCTCCGTTCAGCTTGCCCTCCGCCGTCAGCATCTTGGTCTCCCACTGGCCACCCTCGCTGCTGATGTGGATGTCGGGAAACTCAGACGTGATGTGGTGTCCGTTGCCCATATCCACGCTGGCCCGCACATTGACGGCTACATCGTTGGCGATAAAGACCGTGATGTCGCCCACTCCCGTTTCCAGATCGGAATCGTGATGCTCGCCTCCGGTATTCATCAGCTTCACCGTGATCGCGCCCGCGCCCGTTTCCGCCTGCGCCGAAGGCACTCCGAAAAGCTCAATACCGCCGCCGCCGGTCTCCGCGTGAACGTGTCCTTTAGCCGAGGCCAGCTTGATCGTGCCGCCACCCGTCTCAATCTCCGCCGGACCGCCGATATCGCTCATATCCACGCTGCCGCCGCCGGTTGAAACCTTCACCTTCCCATTGCATTGCCGAACTTCAATGCTGCCGCCGCCGGTCTCAATGGTCGCGCCCTGCGCGCCGGACAGAATAACCACGCTCCCTCCGCCGGTTTCCGCCACCACCTTGCCGTTGGCGTGACGAACTTCGATGCCGCCTCCGCCCGTGTGCAGTCCGAGATCGCCGCTGACCGTGCCCACGTCGATTGACCCGCCTCCGGTTTCGGCGTTCACTCCGCCGCCAATGTCGTCGAGCTTCAGGCTGCCGCCGCCACTGCCCGCTTCCACCCGCCCGGCGATTCCCGTGGCGTCCACGTTCCCGCCCTCGGTCTCCAGTTTCACCAGCGCCATTTCGCGCGGAACCATCACGGAAAACTCTGAGGAACAATGGCGAGGCCGTCTTCCACCCTGCCAGTCCCCCACGATCCATGCCGTATCGCCCTTCACATACGCGGTGATCTTGTACTGGTCAAACTGCCGGCGCGCTTCTTGCTCGGAAGAGGAACCAAAACGAGTATGAATGACGTAATTGATGCCCTGCTGCTGCCCGCCGTGCACCACCACGGACCCCATGTCGACCTTCACTCTCAAGTTCTTCACCGCTGCCAGCGAACCCGTGATCTCCTGACCCCAGGCTCCGCCCTCGCGGGTTACATGTGTTTCCTGCGCCCAGCCTGCCGGGACAAAGATTGGCGAGACAAAAGCCAACGGCCCCAGGGCCAGCACTCCCGCCAGCCCAACGATTTGTAGCGAACGTTTCAAAGTAGCCACCTCACTATTCGAGTGATTCACAAATATTTATTTTCGCTTCGTACCAGTACATGCCTTCCATCGGTCCCATCACGGCATGCCTTTTTCGGTTCGTATCAGGGTATGCCTTCAGGCATACCGCCCAAGCCACCCCGGTCAATCCGCCTTCAGGCGCTGCCGAATCGGCTCCTGCTAATCAATCTCCGGCAACTGCGCCAGCATGGTTCGGGCCTGCGACTTGATGTATGTGCTCTGATCCTTCGCGGCCAGCGCCATCAGCACACCGCGCACGCTGCCATCGGCCTTCACCGGCTCGATCAGTCGCAGCGCTTCAATGCGCACTCCGGAGTTGGAATCGTTCACCAGCGCCCGCAACACGGCGTCGCGCACGTTGGTGTCGTTCTTGACGTAGGTGCCCAGTGCGCCCAGCGACTTCAGCCGTACTCCCGGATTGGTATCGTTCTGCAGCGTGTAGATCAGCGCCTCGCGCACCTGCATGTCGCCGCTCTTCTGCGCCAGCAAGTCGACCGAGTCAAACCGCACCCCGGTGTTGTAGTTATTGCGCGCCGCGTACAGCAACAATTGCTGGATCTTCTGATCGTTCAGCGACCCGTCCGCTTCCTGCGTCGATACCGTGTTGTACTTGATGCTGATCTGATTCGTCCCCGGCTCCTGAACGATGGAGCTGATGCCCGTGATCGAAGCGTCGACGGGCGCTTGGGATTGACCCTGGACGGTGCCCTGCGGCCCACGCTGTACGTACACCTCGCGCATGGTTCCAATTCCGCCCACAAACCCGAGAATCAAAATCGCCGAAGCCAGCGCCGGCGAGAACCGTACCTGCCGCAGCCAGTTCGCCGGATCGAATGCCAGCCGGCTGAAGAAGCTGCCCTGCTTGGTCGTCTCCAGCGCTTCCTGCAACCGCATACGCGATGACGCCAGCAGATTCGGCGACGGATCGGTGAGCAGCGGATCGGCCGCGCGATCCTGCGCCAGCAGCGCGTGAAACGCCTGTTCCGCCTTCAGTTCCGCCGCGCAGTCCGCGCAGCGCGCCACATGCTGGTCCAGTTCGTGGCGGGCGTCATCCGCCAACTCGCCATAAACCAGAAGCACGATATTTTCTCGAACCCATTCACATTTCATCGTTGCACCCTGTTGTCACGTCCACGAACCATGTGGCGACGGGCGCCTTCGCCCGTCTCGGCACGGGCGAAGCCCGGCCGACCCACCTCCGAACCCACCCCTACCTCATATCCGCCAGCGCCCCGCGCAATTTCTGCGTGGCACGAAACAAAGTATTCTTCGCCGTCTCTTCCGTGGTCTGCAAAATCTCACCCACGGTCCGCAGCTTCAGCCCGTGGTAATGCTTCAACTCAAACACCATGCGCTCTCTCGGCGTCAGCTTTTCCAGCGCTCCCGAAATCCGCGCTCCCAACTGCCGCCGCATCAAATCGCGCTCCGGATTCGCTCCCGCCCGAACGTCCGGCACCTGGTCGAGCAGATCGTACTCGCCGCCCGACGCGTCCTTCGCCACCGGCGCGTCTTCCTTCCGCACATTCCTCTTCCGCAAATGATCGAGACACAGATTCGTCACGATCCTATAAATCCACGTGTAGAAGGAACACTCGAACCGGAAACTGCCGATGTTCTTGTAGGCCTTGAGGAAGGCGTCCTGATAGACGTCCTGCGCGTCGTGCTCGGTCCCGGTCAGGTGCAGCGCCAGCCGCAGCACCGCCTGGTCGTAGTGCCGCACCAGTTCCTCGAAGGCGGCGCGATTGCCGCGCTGGGCCTCCCGGATCAACATCGTGTCGTCTATGCGACGATCTTGAGTTTGGCGATCTAACCCAGCCATGCGGCCCCGCGCGGGGTCCTGGTCCCTGTCGGAGTTTTTGTCGACTCTCTCCACCCGCTCGCTTTTCTGTATCGAGCGGGCTCTCTCGCCAACCGCAAGTGGTAACGCCCAAACACCTGCCGGCATGTGTCGTCGTGTCCTCTACCTGCCCGGCGATTGAAGTCCTATCCGGGCTTGCACAGGAATAGACGGCGAGTCGGTGGAACCGTGAGCAGAAATTATAGGCTGGTCCGGGATTTTTCGGGGACCTAGGTGACTCAGGGGCAAAGATTTAGGGGGAAACAGAACAGTCGGCCGGAGTGAGGAGGTGAAATTTGGCAGCGTAACTGCCCAACAGGACGACAACATTTCCGCAGATCGAGAGCCGAGTGTGGGAAAATGAAGCCTATGACTGGAGTTCAGTTCGTCACCGACAGCAAAGGCCGGAAGGTTGCGGTTCTCATCGACCTGAAAAAGCACGGAGCCCGGCTCGCGGACTTTTGGGACGGTTTGGTTTCCGAGTCCCGTCGCGGAGAAGCTGGAATTCCTTTGGAGAAAGTGAAGGCCGACCTCGTCCGGCACGGGCGGCTTCGTGAATAGTTATGCTGTCGAGCTAAAACCCTCAGCGCGCAAAGAACTTGAATCTCTGCCCAATACGGCGCTCCCGCGCGTCATCCGCAAGATAGAATCCCTCGCACTTGATCCGATCCCGCAGGATGTAAGAAGCTAAAAGGCTACAAGATCTGTGGCGAGTCCGAATCGGCGACTGGCGCATCGTCTACATCATCGACGATGCAGCACGATTAGTGAGTGTGACCCGAGTAGCCCATCGCAGCAAAGTTCATGACTAAGCCTCAAACATAGAAAGACAGCCGCCTACTCTGCCACCGCTTCCTTCTCGATGACCACTTTCAAGTGCGCGGTCACGTCCTTATGCAGCTTCACCGGGACCGTGAACTCGCCCACGGTCTTCAGCGGCTCGTGCAGCTGGATCTTGCGGCGATCCACGTTGAAGCCCTTCTTGGTCAG
>Ga0209415_10020316_pt1 | contig 10330 bp, 6 predicted proteins | sample PeaSoiSIISIP2007_FD_187696 | JGI IMG/M metagenome (GOLD analysis project Ga0209415, IMG submission 187696) | Peat soil microbial communities from Weissenstadt, Germany - SII-SIP-2007 (SPAdes) (version 2) | ecosystem: Environmental > Terrestrial > Soil > Wetlands > Peat | place: Germany...
GCGGCGCCGCCCGGGTAGCCGAAGACGACGTCGACGCCTTCGCGCACCAGGACCTCCCAGAGGATCTGCGCGCCGGTGCGTCGGGCGTCGCCGGTCATGCAGCCCCTCGCTTGCGTGGCGTCTCGACGCGCGCGCTGCTCGGCGGGCGGGCGAGCATGGCGCCGGACTCGGCGAGCACCGTGGCGCGCAGGTGCTCGTAGTAGTGGATCGTGGCCTCGTCGGGCTCGTGGCTGGGATTGGCCAGGACGTGGTCCCACTCGGCGAGCAGCGCCGGCATCCCCCCGAGGCGCTCGACCAGCTCCGAGAGCTCCGTCTTCACCTCGGCCGCCAGCGTGGTCGTCCCCACCTTCGCCCCCCCGAAGACGGCGCGAGCGAACCCCGCCGCCCGCTCGAGAGCGCGCCCCGTCGCGTCCTGGTGTACGGCGACGCGACACGCGTCGGCGCCGTCACCGGTGGTCACGAGGACGACGTCGAACCGCGAGTCCGGCTCGAGCGCGCCCGAGTAGAGCGCCGCGCCGTGCGAGAAGACGAGGAGCGCCCCGGGCGCGACGAGGGGCGCGATGGTGTACGCCCACACCGCCGGCTGCTCGGCCTCGGGCAGCTCGATCGCCACGACGTCGGCGCTCGCGAGCGCCTCCCTTGCGAGCGTCGGGCGGAAGCCGTCCGCCATCGCGCGGATCCAGCTCATCCCGCCCGGGCGTACGACGACGCTCACGTGCCACCCCGACTCGCGCAAGCGAAGCGCGTGCTCCCGGGCCTCCAGCCCGTATCCCATCATGGCGACGCGCGTGACGGCGCGGACCTGTTCAGACGCTTGCTCAACCATGGTCATGACCTCCGGACGACGAGACCTCGGGAGGAGGTCGCGTGATCGCCCCCTCGGATGCGGACGAGACGAGCGCGGCGTACTTGGCGAGGACGCCGCCGGCGTGACTTCGTGGCGGCGCGGACGACGCGGCGCGGCCGGCGAGATCGGCCTCCACGTCGAGGCGGCGACCCGCGACGTCGATGACCACGCGGTCGCCGTCGCGGAGGAGCGCGATGGGCCCGCCCCGCTCCGCCTCCGGCGCGACGTGACCCGCCATCATGCCGTAGGTCGCGCCGCTGAAGCGGCCGTCGGTGACCAGGGCCACGGAGTCGCCGAGGCCGCGGCCCACGAGCGCCGCAGTGACCGCGAGCATCTCGCGCATCCCGGGGCCGCCGCGGGGACCTTCGTAGCGGATGACGACGACGTCGCCCTCGCGGATGGCGCCGGCCTGCACGGCCGCGAACGCCGCCTCCTCGCCGTCGAAGACGCGCGCGGGGCCGTCGTGGCGCGTGCGTTCGTGCCCCGCGAGCTTGAGGACGCAGCCCTCCGGCGCGAGCGAGCCGCGCAGGATGGCGAAGCCGCCCCGGGGCTTCAGCGGCGCCGCGGCGGTGCGCAACACGGGCTGGTCGGTGGCCTCGCGGGCCTCGTCGAGCTCGGCGAAGAGCGTCCGCCCGGTGCACGTCCGTCCGTCGCGCAGGAGGCCCGCCTCGCGCAGTCGTGAGCCGAGGAGGCGCTCGCCCCCCGCGCGGTGCATGTCGACGGCGGTGAAGCGTCCCCCCGGCTTGAGGTCGGCGATCACCGGCGTGCGCGCGGCGATGGGATCGAAGTCGTCGATGCGCAGCGGCACGCCGGCCTCGTGGGCGATGGCGAGCAGGTGGAGGACCGCGTTGGTCGAGCCGCCCGTCGCCGCGACTGTGGTGATGGCGTTCTCGAGCGCCGCGCGCGTGAGCAGGCTTCGCGGGCGCACGTCGTCCGCCACGAGGCGCATCAGCGCTCGCCCGCACGCGCGGGCCACCTCGGCCTTGCGGGGATCCGTCGCCGGCACCTCGTTCGCCCCGAGCGGCGACATCCCGAGAAAGGCGATCGCCGTCGCCATCGTGTTGGCCGTGTACTGACCCCCGCAGGCGCCCGCGCCCGGGCACGCCCTGTCCTCGAGCACGCGCAGCTCGCGCTCGCCCATCTTCCCGGCTGCGTGGGCGCCGACGGCCTCGAAGACGTCCTGGATGGTCACGTCGCGCCCCTCGAAGCGGCCCGGCGCGATGGGGCCGCCGTAGAGCATGAGCGACGGCACGTCGAGACGCGCGAGCGCCATGACGGTCCCGGGCAGCGTCTTGTCGCACCCCGAGAGCGCCACGATCCCGTCGAGCGCGTGCGCCATCGCGAAGAGCTCGATGGAGTCGGCGATGACCTCGCGCGACACGAGCGACGCGCGCATCCCCTCGGTGCCCATCGAGATGCCGTCGGACACGGCGATCGTGTTGAACTCGACCGGCGTCCCGCCCGCCTCGCGGATCCCGGCCTTCACGTGCTCGGCGAGCGCCCGCAGGTGCACGTTGCACGGCGTGACCTCGGTCCACGTGTTGGCCACGCCGACGAACGGCTTCTCGAGGTCGGCGTCCGTGTACCCGGCGCCCTTGAGCATGGCGCGCGCGGGGGCCCGGGAGGTTCCTTTCTTGAGAGCGTCGCTTCGCATCGGTCTTTCTCGCGTCGTCAAAGTCAAAGCCTCGGCCAAAAAAAAACCCCCGCGTCCCTTTTCGGGTGCGGGGGCCGGAGACAGGGAGGGGGTTCCCTCAGCTCGGCATCCCGCACCCGGGCCGAATGAGTACGAGCCCGAGGAGACCGACCACGACCGGCGCTACGACGATCCCGACCCGCGCCGCGCGCGGGGAGGACGGAGCAGCCGAGGCATCGCGGGCAGTCATCGTGAGGAGAAGCCTACGGACGTACCGCGACGCGTCAAGAATTATTGTACCGACATGACGCATGTCGTCATGTGGGACAGCCGGAAAGAAGAGGGATCTCGGAGGCTAAGCAGGGGGCGTCTCCGTTGCGTCATGGTTGGGCGGCTCCCGCACGACCGACCTCCGCTCGATGATGAGCGACCGTGACGATCACTCGAACGACTGCGGAGGTCAGTCGAGTGAATGCGGCGGTCCGAGCGCGAGCCTCGCGATCCGCTCGTACCCGGCCCTGTGCGCCTGCGACGCCACCACCGCGAGCTCGCGCTTGCGCGCCGCCCCGTCCAGCTCCCGCGCGGCTGCGATGCGGGCCTCCCAGGCGCGCGGCAGGAACCCGGCGTTCTCCGCCCGCGCGCGTCCGTCGGCGGGTAGAGTCCTCCCCGCGGCGCTCGCATCGTGCGAGGCGGAGAGCACCGCGGCGCGCGCGAGCTCCACGTCGACCGACGTCCCGATCGCCTGCGGCGCGAGGGAGGTCGCGCGCTCGATCGCGTTCGAGGCGTCGGCGCTCTTGCCTTCCGCCACGAAGACGAGCGCGAGCGTCGCGAGCGCCGCCGCCTCGTACCCGCGGTAGCCCCCGGCGTGGAAGGCGTCCACCGCGCCCAGCACAGGCTCCCCCGCGTCGGCGCTCCGTCCCCCGGCCAGCGCGAGCCGCGCGAGGAGGAGCTGCGCGCGGAGGCTTCCGAGCTTCCCCTGGACCTGCTCGAACCGCGCCTTCGCGTCCTCGGCCGCCGCGAGGCTCCCCGTGGCGTCGCCCTTCTCCAGCGCGATCGACGCGCGGGTCAGCGTCGCGTCCGCCCCCGCGAGCTTGTCCTCGACGGCGAGCGCGAGCTCCGCCTCGGCGCGGTTCGCGCGCTCCGCCTCGGCGAGATCGCCCGTCTCGACGGCGAGCACCGCGATCTCGTGCTCCTGCTCCATCGTCACCACCCGGTCGCCGAGGGCACGCGAGCGATCGCGCGCGTCCACGAGGCGTGCTCGCGCGCCCGCCGAGTCCCCCTCCTCCCGCAGCGCGATGCCGAGCCGCCCCTCGAGCCGCGCGTCCCCCCGCGCGTCGTGGATCGAGACGAAGACCGCGCGCGACTCCTCCCACAGCGGGCGGGCCCTCCCGGGATCACCGAGCTCGTCGTACGTGTCGCCCACGCGCCGCAGGCGCACCGCCATGTGGAACCGGTCGCCGAGCTGCCGCACCAGCGCGAGCGCGTGCTCCTCGAGTGGCAAGGCGTCGAGCGGCCTCCCCCGCTGGGCCTGGATCCCGGCGAGCTCCGCGAGGGTCGTCGACAGGTTGACCTTCTCCCCCAGCTGCTCGAAGAGCGCCCTCGCCCGCTGGAGCTCGACCTCGCCCGCGTCCACATGGTCGATGCTCCAGAGCGTCTCGCCGACGAGCCGCCGGGCGTTCGCCTCGTTCATCGTCTGTCCGCGCGCGATCGCCTTCGGCAGGGCCGCGCGCGCGGCAGCGAGCGAGCGCGTCTCGTCGCCGATGTGATCGGCGAGCGTGGACTCGAGGAGGTCGATGCCGGGATCGTCGCCGTCGGGCGGGGGGAGCGTCCGGAGCCGATCGAGCGCGGCGAGCGCGGCGTTCGTGTCGCCGCCGCGGTCGAGGGCGCCGGCGTACGCGCAGCCGTAGTCGACGCGGTCGGGGAAGAACTCGACGAGGGCGTGGTAGATCTGCGCGGCCCGACCCCAGTCCTTCGCCGCCCCGCGGTACCGCGCCTCGACGAGCAGCTGGAGCTCGCGGCTCGTCGCCCCGGACGACTCGAACGCCTTCCTGGCCTCCTCGACCGCGCGCGGCTCCTCTCCCAGCTTCGCGAGCGCCTCCGACAGCGCCGAGTGCGCCAGCGGATAGGCCGGATCCGCCGCGACGGCGCGCTCGAAGGCGTCGCGCGCCCCGGCGAAGTCGGTACGCCGCATCCTCTCCTCTCCCTCGCTGAACGCCTCGACCGCGGCCGGGTTGCTCGCGCTCGATGCGCGCGCCGCCCCTTCCTGCGCAGTCGTCGGAGCGCGCGTGCCGAGCTTCACGCGGAGGGGTCCGCTGAGAGAAGCCGCGAGATCCGGGAGCTTCGAAGCCGTCCCGCCCGCCGACGCCCGGGCGACCACCTCGCCGGTTCGCGCGTCCTCGAGGGCGACGGTCGCGCGGACGGTCGCGTCGCCCGCCTCGCTCTCGGCCGCGTAGCTGCCCGTCACGACGTAGTCGGCTCCGAGGTTCGCGTGGATGCGCAACAGCGCCGCTCCGTCGATGTCCGGCGCGTCGTCGAGCCCGAGCTCCCGCGACGCCTCGGCGACCCGCTCCGACGGCGACACCCGGAGCTCCCCGCTGGCCGCGAGCTCGGTGCCGATCATCGCGCTCAGCGCGGTCCCCGCCCACGGCAGGCTCTCCTTCCGGTCGCCGCGGAGACCCAGCACGGCGACGCGGGGCTTCCCTTCGAGCGCCGGGGGCCCTCTCGCCGCCTCGGGGCGATCCGCGCGGATGAGCGCGCCTCCTGCGACGAGCGCGGCGCCGATCACGACGGCCAGTCTCCAGCGCGCGGCCCTTCCTGGCAGGCCGTGCGCTCCGCTCGCCCCCTTCTCGAGCCTCGTGATCGCCTCGTGCATCGATCGGAAGCGGAGGCCCTCCGGTTTCGCCATCGCGCGGAGCACGATCGCCGCGAGCCACCCGGGCACCTCCGGGTTGACCGCGTGCGGATCGGTCGGGTCGGTGCCGAGGATCGCTGCGACGACGTGGACCGGTGCGGCGGCGGTCCCCCAGGGAGGGACGCCGCACAGCAGCTCGTAGGCGACCACGCCCCACGAGAACTGGTCGGACCGCGGCCCGACCCGGTTCCCCTTCATCTGCTCGGGCGACATGTAATAGGGCGTGCCGATGACGATCCCCTCGGAGGTCGTCGCCTGCACGAGGGACTCGGCGAGCGGCGACGTCACGCGCAGCGCGTCGCTCGGCGCGGGCAGCTCCTTGGCGATGCCGAAGTCGAGCACCTTCGCGACCCCGTCCGACCGCACGACGATGTTCTCCGGCTTCACGTCGCGGTGGACGAGTCCCCGGTCGTGAGCGGCGGCGAGCCCTCGCGCGACCTCGATGAGCCATCGCAGGCGCATCGCAAGAGGGATCGCGTGGTCCCCGATGCACGCGCGCAGCGACCGCCCCTCGACGAGCTCCATCGCGAGGTACGCCACGCCGGCGCACTCACCCTCCGTGATCTCGTCGACGTCGTAGATCGCGACGACGTTGGGGTGGTCGAGCTTCGCGGCTATCCGGGCCTCGCGCAGGATGCGCGCCGAGCCCCCGCTGGACCGCCCGTCCCCCCCCACCTTCTCCGCGGCCAGCACCTTCAGGGCGACGGGCCGGTGCAGGCGCGTGTCCTGCGCGCGGTAGACGACCCCCATGCCGCCGTGCCCGATCACGCCGTCGATGACGTATCGGCCGAGGGCATCGCCGGGCCGGAGGAGCATCGACCGATTGTACAGTCCGGCGCCCAGGGCCGACGATCCACCCTCCCGCCCGGGATGTTCCCTCCGCGTCACAGGCGTCGCGTCACCGCGATGACGGCTCAGCGAGCCAGCAGCTCCTTGATCTCCTTCTCGACCTGCACCTCTTCGCCGTCGTGGTAGCCGACGTGCGCATAACGAACCACACCGCCCTTGTCGATGAGGAAGGACGTCGGCATCGTCTCCGGCTTGTACGACTTGGCGACCGACTTGTCCTCGTCCCACCCGACCGCGAACTTCGCGCCGTACGTGTTCGCGAACCCCCGGATGGCGTCCTTCTCGTCGGGCTCGTCCTCGCTGATCCCCACGATCCGCAGGCCGCTGGCGGCGTACTTGGTGTGGAGGTCCTGCAGCTTCGGGAAGGACTTCTTGCACGGCTCGCAGTACGTCCCCCAGAAGTCGACGAGCACGACCTTGCCGCGCATGGTGCTCAGCGAGACCTTGCCCTTGGCGTTCGCCTGAGCCGCGACCGCGAAGTCCGGCGCCCGCTTTCCGACGAGACCGCCGTGGGCCGCGGGCGTCGAGTCGCCGTCGGCGGAGTCGGCAGCGCCACCGCCGCAGGCAGCGAGAGGTGCCGCGAGGAGGAGGGCCAGCAGGGGGAGGGGGGTTCTCATGGCTGCCTCCCACGCAACCACCGTGCCCGAGGCAATGCGCTGCCGCTCCACTTTTCCGGTGACAGCCCCTACTTCGCCGCCAGCCGCTCTTCTCCGAGCATGTACGGAACGAGCGCCTTCGGCAGCGTCACCGAGCCATCCGCGTTCTGGTGATTCTCCAGCAGCGGGATCAGGATGCGCGGGCTCGCGACGGCGGTGTTGTTCAGCGTGTACGGGAATCCCAGCGACCCGTCCGCGAGCCGCAGCCGGATGTTCGACCGCCGCGCCTGGAAGTCGCCCATCGTCGAGCACGAGTGGGTCTCGCTGTAGGCGTTGCGCCCGGGCATCCACGACTCGACCTCGTGCTTGCGCGTCTGCCCCAGCCCGATCTCGCCCGTGCAGGCGAGCGCCACGCGGTACGGGATCTCCAGCCTGGCCAGGATGGCCTCCGCGTTCCCGAGGAGCTCGTAGTGGTGCTTCTCCGCCACCGCCTCGTCGGGCGCGCAGAAGATCACCTGCTCGCACTTGGTGAACTGGTGCACGCGGTAGAGGCCTCGCGTGTCCTTGCCCGCCGCGCCCGCCTCGCGACGGAAGCACGGCGAGAGGCCGGCGTACCGGATGGGCAGCGCCTCGGCCTCGAGCGTGTCGTCGCAGTGCATGCTGACGAGCGGCACCTCGCTCGTGCCGATGAGGAAGAGCTCGTCCGCGGTGATGGCGTACGCCTCGTTCCGCCCGCCCGGAAAGAAGCCGGTCCCCGTCATCGCGCGCTCCTTCACCATCACGGGGGGCAGGACCAGCTTCATCCCGCGCTCGATCAGGGTGTCGACCGCCAGGCGCAGCACCGCGAGCTCCAGCAGCGCGCCGTCGCCGACGAGCGCGTACGAGCGCCCGCCCGCGAACTTGCGCGGCCCGTCCCACTCGACGAAGCCGAGACCCGTCATCAGGTCGACGTGATCCCTGGGCTGGAAGTCGAACTTCCGCGGCGCGCCCACCTTGCGGACCTCGACGTTGTCCTCCTCGCCCTTGCCGATGGGCACCTCAGGACGCGGGAGGCTCGGCACGCGGAGCATCAGCTCCTGAAAGCGTCGCTGCACGTCGGCGAGCGCCGGCTCGAGCTGCTCGATGTCCGTGCGGATCTGCTTCGCCTCGTCGACCAGCCCGGGCCTCTCGTCCTTGCTGGCCTTGGGGATCTGCGCGGAGAGCTCGTTCTTCCGCGCGCGCTTCTGCTCGAGGGTCGTCGTCGCCTCGCGCCGCTCCTTGTCGGCGGCGAGGAGCTCGTCCAGATCGAGCTCGATCCGCTTGTTGGCGATGGCGGCGCGGACCTGGTCGGCGTTCTGGCGGATGAACTGGATGTCGAGCACGATCTCCGAGATAGCACCCAAGCGGCGCCGAAGGCGACCGCGTCCTGGGGTCTACGCGGTGCCGAGAGGCCCTCCCGGGGTCTTGGCGGGGACCTCGGCGCGCACGCGGTCGGTCCGCACGCCACGCTCGAGGGCGTCCAGGCGCTTGTTCTGCTCGGCGCGCATGGCCCCCAGCTCCGCGATGAGCTTCTCGATGCCTACTTCGTTCTTCAGGTTCACGTTGAAGTCGGTCTCCGCGGTCGCGCGGTCCTTCGCCGACTGGCGATTCTGGCTCATGACGATGAGCGGCCCCTGGAAGGCGACGAGGATGGCGAGGACGAGGTTGTAGAGGATGTACGGGTAGGGGTCGAAGCCGGTGAGCTTGCCGTCGTCGCCCCTCGTGTAGAGGCCGATGTGCTCGGCCAGCCCCGGCATGTTGATGATGCACCAGCCCGCGGTCAGGCCGATGAGCACGAGGATGAACGCCCAGCTCCCGTTGAGCTCCGCCACCTTGTCGGCCAGGCGCTGGCCCCACGTGAGGCTCTCCTCGAACTCCTTGACCACGTCCTTCGCGGCGCGCTGGCTGAGCATCGAGTTGGTCTCGCGGAGGCGCTCGGCCATCTCGGCGAGGATGGTCATCGCCGCGGTCTTCGACCGCCCCAGGTGCTCGCCAAGTTCCTCGCGCGTCAGCTCGAGCAGCACCGTGTCCACCGTCGAGCGCACGCTGGCGCTGCGTGGCTTGTCGTCGAAGATCGCCAGCTCGCCGAAGTACTCCCCAGTGTGGAGATCCTTGAGCACGACGGGAGGCAGGTCCTTCTCCTTGCTCGGGAGGTAGATCTGCACCGCGCCGGACTGCACGACGTACATCGACGAGCCCTGCTCTCCCTGGGAAAAGACGATGTCCCCGGCCTTGAAGGACTTCTCCGTGAGGCGTTCGGCGAGGGCCTCGCGGTCCTCGTCGGAGAGGCCTTGGAAGAGCGGGATCTGGGCGAAGAGGTCGGCGGGTCGCATCGCCCGGGCGATACTACTTGGTCGGCGGCCCGTTGCCGATGGCCACGGGCGGGTGGGTCAGCCCTTGCTCGGCGCTCTCTTGTGCGAGCCGCTCGACGGCGCGCCCACGGAGGCGGTCCCAGAGCTGGGCGTGGCCGGGGCGGACTCCTCCACGACGGGGATGTTGCGCGTGGACCATCGCGCGCTCGTCGGGCCTTCTCCCGTGTCCTCGTTGCGGTCGCGAGGGTGCATTCCCCACGACCGGAGCTTGGCGTAGATCGTCACCTTGGAGACCTGCAGCGCGTCGGCGGCCCTGGAGACGCTGCCCTGCGAGCGCTCGATGGCCTGCAGGATGGCGCGCTTCTCGATCTCCGAAAGCGGCACCAGGGGCTGCTCGACGCCGGGCGACGTGAGCGCGCGCCACTCGCCCGTCGAGGCGACGCTGGACGTGGTGCGGAATCGCCCGACGAGGCGCGTGGCGAGGCGATCGAGCACGTCGACGTCCGCCGGCGCGAGGCTGACCTCGGCCTCCATGACGTTGGCCAGCTCGCGGATGTTTCCGGGCCAGTCGTAGCGCCCCAGCTCGTCGAGCACTTTCGGCCCGAGGTCGCGGACGCGCTTGCGCTGCTGCTCGGCGAAGCGGAGGAGAAAATGCAGCGCGAGGGGCGAGATGTCCTCCTGCCGGTCACGCAGCGGCGGGACCTCGATGGCGAGGACCCGCAGGCGATAGAGGAGATCCATGCGGAACTTCCCCTCGTCGACGAGCTGGGCGAGGTCGCGGTGCGTGGTCGCGATGACGCGCGCGTGGACGTGGATCTCGCCGCGTCCGCCGAGGCGCGTGACGACCCGCTCCTGGAGCACGCGCAGCAGCTTGGCCTGCATGTCGAGCGGCATGTCGCCGATCTCGTCGAGGAGGATCGTCCCCCCCGCCGCGAGCTCGAACTTGCCCGGATTGCCATCGGACCGCGCGCCGGTGAAGGCCCCCTTCTCGTATCCGAAGAGCTCTGCCTCGAGGAGCTCGCGCGGCACCGCGGCGCAGTTGACCCCGATGAACGGCTCGTTGACTCGCGGACCCGAGGTGTGGATGGCCTGCGCGAGCACCTCCTTGCCCGTGCCGCTCTCGCCGGTGATGAGGACGTTGGCGTCGATGGTGTCGGCGCGGCG
>Ga0209415_10020317_pt1 | contig 10329 bp, 8 predicted proteins | sample PeaSoiSIISIP2007_FD_187696 | JGI IMG/M metagenome (GOLD analysis project Ga0209415, IMG submission 187696) | Peat soil microbial communities from Weissenstadt, Germany - SII-SIP-2007 (SPAdes) (version 2) | ecosystem: Environmental > Terrestrial > Soil > Wetlands > Peat | place: Germany...
CTCACGATCTCGACGAGCGGAACCCCCGCGCGGTTCAGATCAACGACCGAAGACTGGCCCATGTGGACGCTCTTGCCCGCGTCTTCTTCCATGTGCGCGCGCGTGATGCGCACGACCTTTCGCTCGCCGTTCGCCTCGATCTCGAGGTGACCGCCCTCGCTGAAAGGCTCGTCGTACTGACTTATCTGGTACCCCTTCGGAAGGTCCGGATAAAAATAGTTCTTCCGCGCGAAGCGGCTAGAAGGCTTGATGGTGCAAGAGAGCGCCAGGGCCGCTCGGACGGCCAGCCGGACGGCCTCCCCGTTGAGCACCGGAAGCGCGCCCGGCAGCCCGAGGCACACGGGGCATACTTGCGTGTTCGGCGGCGCGCCGTACGTCGTCGGACACGGGCAGAACGCCTTGGTCTGCGTGAGAAGCTGGGCATGGACCTCCAGCCCGATGACGGCCTCGTAACGCATCGCGGCTCGATGTAGCACGGGCCAGGAGCGCGCTCCTGCGCAACGATCACCTGCCGAACTGAAAAACGACCTCGCTCTTGCGAACCATTCCGAGCTCGCCCCTGGCGATGCGCTCGATCGCGGCCGGATCGTCGCGGAGCTCGCGCACCTCGACCCGGAGTCGGTCGACCTCGCGACGCAGATCGTCGTTCTCGACGGACACGTCATCGAGCTCCCTCTGCAGCCCCCGCAGGCGGGGCAGTCCCTCGGGCTCGAGGATCAAGACGGGGACCGCGACGAGCGCCAGGGAAAGCATCGCGATGGGAAGCGTCCGCTCGAGAAGATCCGTCGGGTAAGACACCGGAGCTCGCAGCATTGCACGGACCCGAACGTGGGCCAAAGTTCTCGAATTCTAGTGGTAGCCTCGGGCGCGTGACCTTCGCGCTCGCGCGTTCGCTGCTCATCGCCGACGCCGTGACGCCGGAGGCTCTCGGGCGCGCGCTGCTTCTTTCGGCAAGCCGCGGCGCATCGCTCGTGTGGGCGCTCCTGGCCGCGAACGCCATCGAGCCGTCGCGCCTGGAGCAGATCCTCCAGCGCGGCGAGGCGCCCTCGATGCGCCACATCGCTCCGGTGGCCTCGCTCGTTCAAAGGCTGCCCCCGGGGCTCTGCGAGCGTCTCCTGGCCTTGCCGGTGCGCCGCGACCCGCGCACGGGCACCGTGGACGTGGCCGTGGTGGACGCGCTGGACGAGCACGCGGCCGGCGAGATCTCGTACTGGCTGAAAGCGCCGGTTCGCGTGGTCCGCACCTCGCTGGCCTCGATGGAGACGGCGCTCCGGCGAGTCGACTGGATGCCCGAGCACGGCATGCGTCCGCTCGCGCCGCCGATGGGAGAACCCGTGCTTCCGGAACTGGCCACGGGCTCCGAGCAGGACGAGGAGCCTCTCACCGGCCCAAACATCCCCATCCCCCTGACGCGCAGGAGCCTTCCGCCGACGAGCGGGCACGTCGGTTCGCCGGCTCCGTCGACCCAGCGCGGGCCGTTCCCTCCGGCCGCCGCTGCTCCCGCCCCCGACTCGACCTCCGTGATCATCGAGAAGATGCACGAGGCGCAGGACCGAGACACGATCCTCGAGCTTCTCGTCTCGGGCGTCGGCGCGGTCGCGCGCAGCGTGGTCGTTCTCGCGATCCGGCGCGACGCCATCAACGGCTGGGCGGGCTCTCAGGACATCCGGGACCGAGCGCGTTTGCGCGACCTGCGAATGCCGCTCACGACGAGGACGGCGCTGAGCGAGGGCCTCGACCACGAAGGCATCCGCCTCGTGACGCTGCCCGACGACGACGTGCACGCACCGCTCGCCGCCCTGCTGGGGATCGCTCCCGCGACCGCGGTCGCGCTCGGGGCGGTGCGCGTCGATGGCAGGCCCGCTGTGGTGGTCGTCGCGGCGGGGTTCGGCGACAGCGTGCGAGCGATGAGCCACATGGCAGATCTGACGCCGGCCGCCGGCGAGTCGCTCGCGCGATTGCTGCGCGACCGCCGCAAGTGAGCTAGTTTTCGCCCTTCATGAGCGACTACGGTAGCCTCCGCCGGGATTGGGTGGAGCGGACTCTCGCGCCCAACGAGGCGAAGGATCCCCCGCGCAAGCGCGTCGCCAGCCTCGCTGGCCACGCGGACCCCCAACCGCTGTACGGCCCCGACGACCTCGAGGAGGCCGGCTTCGACCCTGCGCGCGACCTGGGCGTTCCCGGGCGTCCACCGTTCACGCGCGGCGTGCAGCCCAACATGCACCGCGGCCGGCTCTGGACGATGCGCCAGTACGCGGGGTTCGGCACCGCAAACGAATCGAACGAGCGGTATCGGTACCTGCTCGCGCAGGGTCAGACGGGACTGAGCGTCGCCTTCGACCTGCCGACGCAGATGGGGCGCGACTCGGACGACGTGCGCGCCCGCGGGGAAGTGGGCCGCGTGGGCGTCGCGATCGATTCAATCGAAGACATGCGCGTCCTCCTGAGGGGCCTGCCGCTCGCGACGGTCTCGACGTCCATGACCATCAACGCGACCGCCGCGATCCTTCTGTGCCTGTACGTCGCGGTCGCCGAAGAGCAGGGCATCGCACGGGCCTCCCTGCGCGGGACGGTGCAGAACGACATCCTCAAGGAATACATCGCTCGCGGCACCTACATCTATCCGCCGCGCCCGTCGCTGCGGCTCATCACGGACACCTTCGACTGGTGCGCGCGCGAGGTTCCGAAATGGAACACGATATCGATCAGCGGCTACCACATCCGCGAGGCGGGAGCCGACGCAGCGCAGGAGCTCGCGTTCACCCTCGCCGACGGGATCGCATACGTGAAGGCGGCGGTCGACGCCGGCCTCGACGTGGACTCCTTCGGGGCGCAGCTGTCGTTCTTCTTCAACGTCCACAACGGCCTCATCGAGGAGGTCGCTAAGTTTCGCGCTGCGCGGCGCATGTGGAGCGCCATCATGCGGGATCGCTTCGGCGCGAAGACGGATCGGGCGCGCGCGCTCCGGTTTCATTGCCAGACGGCGGGCATGACGCTGACGGCGCAGCAACCGCTCGTCAACGTGGCGCGTGTGACCGTGCAGACGCTCGCGGCCGTGCTGGGCGGTTGTCAATCGCTCCATACGAACTCGTACGACGAGGCGCTCGGCCTCCCCACCGGCGAAGCGGCGACGATCGCTCTTCGCACGCAACAGGTCGTCGCATACGAGAGCGGCGTGTCGGACTTCGTCGACGCGCTGGGCGGGAGCTACGCCGTGGAGTCCCAGACGTCGCGCCTCGAGAAGCTCGCGCTCGAGTACATCGAGCGCATCGACGGGATGGGCGGAATGATCGCGGCGATCGAGCAGGGTTACCCGCAACGCGAGATCCAGCGCACCGCGTACGACTACCAGCTGGAGATCGAGCGCAAGGACCGTATCGTCGTGGGTGTGAATGCGTTCACGCAGGGCACGGGGCCCGTACCCGTGACGTCGGTGGACCCTCGCATCGAGTCGGAGCAGGTCGAGCGCCTGCGCGCCATGCGGGCGCGGCGGGACGTCCGAGCGCACGCGAAGGCGCTGGAGGGGGTCGAGCGCGCGGCGCGCGGGAAAGACGGCCTGCTGCCGCCGCTGCTCGAGGCGGTGAAAGCCTGCGCCACGGTGGGAGAGATATCGAACGTGCTGCGCGGCGCCTGGGGGGAGCACGTCGAGACGCTGGTCGTTTGAATGGGGCCCACGTCGTACTCGATCGTCCATCGCGTCTCCGTTCCCGAGCCGCATACGCACATCGTGCACGTGGAGACGACGCTCAGCGCTCGAGATCCGCTGCCGGACTCCGTCGTCCTCTTCATGCCCGTGTGGACTCCCGGCTCGTACCTCGTCCGCGACTACGCTCGCCACGTGGAGGGCCTCGCGGCCGTGGAGCCCTCGCGAGCCACCAAGATCCGCAAGAACGCGTGGCGGATCGACGTTGCCGGCGCGGCGCGCGTGGCCGTGCGCTATCGCGTCTACGCGGCCGATCTCTCGGTGCGCACCAGTCACGTGGACGAGACGCACGCGTTTCTCGTCCTGGCCGCGCTGCTCCTCGGCGTCGAAGGGAGCGAGCATCTCGGTGCCCGCGTCGAGATCGCCGGGCCGCCCGGATGGCGCGCGGCCACCTCGCTGCAGCCAGCCCCCGGTGGGCCCGACGACGCGGCGACCCATCGGTTCGATGCGCCCAGCTTCGATGCGCTGGTCGACGCGCCGGTCGAATTGGGGACGCACCGAGAGGAACGCTTCGACGCGCTCGGAAAACCGCATCGGTACTCGATCTGGCCGGCCGATTCGATCGCGGAGCCGGACGTCCGTCGCCTCGTCGACGATACCAGGACGATCATCGAGACAGAGGCGAGACTCTTCGGCGATGCGCTGCCGTACGATGCGTACGAGCTCTTGTTTCACGTCTCGCCGCGGGGGCGAGGCGGTCTCGAGCACCGGGCGAGCGCGGCGCTCGTCGTGTCGCCGACCGCCTTCGGCGCCCGCGAGTCGTACCTCGACGCCCTCTCGCTGGTGGCGCACGAGGTCTTCCACGCCTGGAACGTCAAGCGTATCCGGCCGGCGGGCCTCACGCCCTATCGCTACGGCGAGGAGTGTTACACGCGGCTCCTCTGGTGGTTCGAGGGCGCGACGAGCTACTACGACTGGCGCGTCCTGATGCTCGCGCGCCTCTGCTCGATCGACGAGTACCTCGGTCACCTCGCCGGCGAGATCGCCTATCTCGACCAGACCCCTGGCCGCCTCGTCCACTCGCTGGAGGACGCCAGCTTCGACGCCTGGATCAAGCTCTACCGACCCGACGAGCACTCGGCCAACAGCAGCGTGAGCTACTACCGCAAGGGAGAAGTGGTCTGCGCGTTGCTCGACATCGAGCTCCGGGCCAGGACTGGCGGCACGGCTTCGCTCGACAAGGTTCTGGCTCATCTCTGGGAGGCGCATGGCGTTGCCGAGCGCCCCGTGCCGGAGGACGGCATGCAGGCCATCCTCGAGCGCGTCGCGGGCGTGCCCTTCGGGGACCTGTTCGACGCGTGGATTCGATCGGCCGTGGAGGTCGACTACGCCCGCAGCCTCGCGCACGTCGGGCTGGCGATAGAGAGGTCGGCCCGCGCGGACGGCCCGCCGTGCTCGCTTGGTCTGCGCGTCCGCGCGGACGCAGGCCGTGCGGTGGTCGCCTCGGTGTGGCGAGATTCTGCGGCCTGGCGCGCGGGCATCGCGGCGGGGGACGAGATCGTCGCCGTCGGGGGGACGCGGATCGAAGGGACGAACGTCGAAGCTCCGCTGAGCGCGCGGTCACCGGGCGACGAGGTCGACGTGACCATCGCTCGCGATGGTCGCCTTCTGGCCAAGCGCGCGACGCTGGATGCGCCGAGGCAGGATCGCGTCAAGATCGCGGCCGATCGCGACGCGTCTCCGGCGGCACGCCAGGCGTTCGCGGCGTGGCTCGGCGAGCCCCACCCGGCGTGGACGAGCCGCGACCGGACGCCGACGTGAAGCTCGACCCGAGGTGACCGTCACCACGCGAGCGCCTCGCGGATGCCCATCCCGAGCAGGCCGGCCAGACCGCGGCCGACGACCTCGCCGAGCTTGAGCCAGTCGTACGGTTGCGATGCGAAGTGCTGGCACCCGACGAAGAGCGCGTCATCGGAGCCCGTGAGGAATCGCTCCACCTCGGGCCGGGCGGATCCATAAAAGAGCTTCATGAGGCCGAGCCGAATGCGAAGATCGTGCGCGAGGCGCGAGCCCGCGACCTCCTCTTCCCAGTGGTCGAGGGCGACGCGTCCGACGGGCCCACCGAACACCCGACCCAGAAAGCGACCCGCCATCACACCGTATTCGATCGCCTGGGCGATGCCCTCGCCGGTCACGGGATCGATTCCGGCGGCTTCTCCGGCCAGCATCCGCCCGCCCTCCGCGAGCCGCACGGCTCGCTCGAAGCCCCGCTCCGCGTAGCGCTTCTTTCCGCAACGACCGGGATCGATGCCCAGAGCGCGCAGCCGGGCGTCGAGATGAGCCCCCACGTCGAGCCCGCCGTGCGCGGCCTTGATCTGATACACGCCACGGCAGACGAGCTCCCGCCCCCCGACGGTCGTCGGAAAGTCCCACGAGTAGCCGCTGAGCCGGCGATCGCTGGCGTCGAAGTGAAGGAGCGTCCTCCTGCCGTCCGCGGGCACCGGTTCGGTGTCGACCTCGACGACCTGCGCGCGAAACCGGCCGGCTCCGATCCCCATCGATCGACGCACGACGCTTCCCACGCCGTCGCATCCGACGACGGCGCGCGCCCGCACGTCGCCCCCGCTCGTGCGGACCACGACGCCGCCTCCGTCTTCGTGCACCGCTTCGACGCGCACCCCCTCGCGAACCCGGACGCCGCGTGCAGCAGCCGCCCGCGCGAGCGCGCGGTCGAACTCGGTCCTTCGAACGACCCGTCCGATCGCGCCGGGGGCCGCGACGGCCTGCGCCGCCGCGCCGCGGAAGGAAATGCCGTCGATGCGGACACTCGGCACGTCCACCTCCGCATGAATGCCGCGGAGGAGCAGGTCGCCCCGAGCCCCGAGCGCTCCTGCGCACGGCTTGTCGCGCGGGTAACGCGACCTCTCGAGCAGGACCGATCGGCGGGCAAGCTCGGGCGCAGCGTGCGCGATCGCAAGGGCAGTCGTCGAGCCCGCGGGGCCTCCCCCTACGATGACGACATCCGCATCGAACGCCGCTTTGGATCCGGCCAGGGGGCCTTTCATCAGGCCCATGCTAGACGCCAATCGTCCCATGATCCTGTCGCCTGAATCAGCGTCCGAGGACGGCGAGACGGGGAGCCTCGTCGTCTGCGAGCACGCGGATCGGTGCGGGGGATGCCCCGTCATCGGCCTGAGCTACGGCGAGCAGCTGGCGGGAAAACACGCGCGCGTCGTGGCTGCCGCCGCTCGGTACCCGGCGCTCGCGCTCCTCTCCGCGATGCCCGTGCTGCCGGCCGACCCGATCGTCGGCTACCGCACCCGGGCGAAGCTCATGGTGGGTCCGGAGAGCAAGTTGGGGCTGTTTGCGAAGGGGGGCGGCCACGAAGTCGTCGACATTCCCGGCTGCAGGGTGCTGGCCCCTTCGATCGCAGGCGTCGTGGCGAGGGTGCGCGTGCAGATCGCCGCGGCGGAGCGGGAAGACGACGGCCCTCTCGCTCCCTTTGGCTCGTCGAGTCGAGGCGTGCTGCGGGCGGTCGATCTGCGTGAAGCACGGGATGGGGGCGGCGCGCGCGTCCTGGTCACCCTCGTCGTGGAGCGCGCGCGCGTCGCGGAGACCGCCTCGCTCGAGGAGGCGGCCCGCGAGCTCATGCGCGCTGCGCCGGAGGTCGTCGGCGTGGCCGCCAATTTCCACGAGGGAGACACGCCTCAGGTTCTCGGCAACCGGACCGTGACTCTCGCGGGCGTCGCCAACGCTCCGGACCGCGCAGGGACGTCCGTGCACCTGGCGACGTTCGGCTCGTTCGTCCAGGCTCACCGGGGCCAGGCCGGACGGGTGCACGCTCTCGTCTCCGAAGCGGTGAGGGCCTGCACGCCCGAACCAAGACCTCGCGTGCTCGATCTCTACGGAGGCGCCGGATCCATCGCCCTTGGCCTCGCTGCAGCGGGCGCGAAGGTCCACATGATCGAGTCGTTCCCCGCAGCGGTCGCGCAGGCACGCGAAGCCGCGCGCGCCCAGGGGCTGGAGGTGCATGCCGAATGCGCCGACGTCGCCGAGGCGCTGCGGACACTCTCGCAGAGCCGGGCGCGCTTCGACGCGGCGGTGCTGAACCCGCCCCGCCGAGGCGCGAGCCCGGCAGCGCGCGAATGGCTCGCCCGCCTGGAGCCGACGGCGATCATCTACGTTTCGTGCGACCCCGAGACGCTGACGCGTGATCTCGACCACCTCGCCCGCCTCGGGTACACGGCAGCGTCGCTGCAACCACTCGACATGATCCCCCTCACCGAGGAGGTGGAGACGGTCGCCGTCCTGCGCCGGACGGGCCTGCCACCGGCGCGCGTGTTGTACGAGGACGACCAGGTGCTCATCGTCGAGAAGGGGCCGCACGAGCCCACCGCGCCCCAGGGCGAGTACGCGGGCTCGCTCCTGGCGCGCGTCCGCCGGATCGCCGGAGCGCACGGCGCGGTGCCGGTCCATCGGCTGGACGCCGGGACGGGAGGCCTGGTGATGTTCGCTCGACGCCCCGAGCACGTCGCCGCTTGGTCGCGCGTGCTCGCGGCGCCGGCGACGCGCGAGATCTACATCGCGGCAGTCCGCGGCGTCGTCGCCATGAAAGGCGTCGTGAGGCGAACCCTCCGCGAGAACGGGAGGGCCTGCGAGGCACGTACTCGCTACCGCCGCATCGCGACAGCGTCGCGTCACAGCGTCCTGCGCGTCGTGCCCGATCAGGGACGGACCCACCAGATCAGGCGCCACCTGGCGGCCATCGGTCATCCGGTGCTCGGAGACGAGCGATACGGCGACCCGGCGACGAACCGGCACTTCGCCGAGAAACACGGGCTCGATCGGGCCTTCTTGCACTGCGTGCGCATGGAGTTCGACCATCCGTCCGCCGGGCGCCAGGTCGTCGAGAGTCCCCTGGGCGGAGACCTGCGGGCGGTCGTCGAGCGCGTTGGCGGCGCCGGGACGCTGCGGCTGCTGGATCGCAAGAACGCCCTGGGAGCCCCGCTGGACTGACCTTGTCCCTCAAGGCGCCGGCCTCACCGCGCCCAGCTCGACGCACAGGTCGTCGAGCAGCGCGTCCAGCTCGATCGCGCGTTCGGCGGACGCCGCAACGAAGAGGTCGCCGCCGCCCTCGGCATGCACCGCCGCCAGCCCCTCGCTGGCCTCCACCACTCCCTTGAAGAACACCACGTCTCGCGCGCGCACGAGCACCCGCCGCACGATCATCCCCTCGCCCACGCACGGTGCGACGGATGTTCGCCCCATCACACGAGCGGGTCCTCGACCTCGTCCGCGATCTTCCTGGTCGCGCGGCGCTCGCGCACGCGCCGCTGCGCGTACTCGACGAGCTTGTCGACGTATGTCTCGAACGGCGGACAGTCTTCGACGCCCAGCGAGGCGAGAAGCTCGCTGGCGTTGGTCGAGTCGTAGGTCACGGCAGTGGTCAACGTCTCCAGGAACGCCCGAGGACTCTTCGCGATGCGGTCGATACCGGGCGCTCGCAGCAGCATCTTGGCGAGGTTGGCGGGGATTGACCCCAGAGGTCCCCTGCGCCCTCCGGCCTGCGCGATGAGCTCGAACGCGCGGCGCGCAGAGAGCGGGCGGGGGTCGACGAGGTGAAAGGTGCGCCCCGGAGCACGCCCGTCGCGCCCGATGGCGACCGACGCGCGAGCGACCCAGTCGATCGGGACGAGGTTGAGCGGGTCGTTGCCCAGCCCGGGCAGTGGCAGCGCCATGTCGGGGGGCGTCGTGACGACGAGGAGAACGAGCAAGTACGGCCCGTCCAGCCGGTCGATTTCGCCGGTGTGCGAGTCGCCGACGATCGTCGCCGGCCGAAGGATGGCAATCGGGACGCGGCCCATGGCCGAACGAACGAGCTTCTCCGAGCGGGCCCTGGTCTCCTCGACGATGTTTCGAAAGGACTGTCCCGCTTCGAGATCGTCCTCGCGCACCAGACCTTTCCGGTCGCCCGCAACCTGAACCGTCGAGTGGTACACGAGGCACTCGAGACGCTCGCAGACCGAGGCGAACTCTATCGCCTCGCGAGCGCCCCCGATGTTGACGTTCTCGGCCAGCTTTCGGTCGGCGCCCGGGTTCGTGACCTGGACGCAGTGGTGCACGCGGGTGACCTCCCTGGCCAGCGAGCCGTATTCCAGGCCGGACAGCCCCATGTCGATCGCGGCAGCGTCTCCTTCGATGACGTGCACTCGCGCGCGATCGGGCTCGCTCAGCTCGTCCAAGAGCGCCCGGGCGTCGTCGAGGAACTTGCCGCGTACCACGGCGTGGACCCTCGCCAGGGGATCGGACCGAAGGACCTCACGACACACGGCGCGCGCGAGCATGCCGGGGTAGCCCGTCAGCAGGACGACGTCGTCGGCGACCATCGGGCGCGAGAAGAGTAGCACCGCAGCCTCGCGTGCGAAGCAAGGCGGCGATCTCCGGGCTTTCGCCGTCCCGGCGTCGGCGCTAGGTTTGTCCGCTCCGGAGAGCAGACATGATTCAAGACGTGCTGAAAGATCTCGCGAGCTCGCTGTCCAAGGCGCACGAGGCGCTCAAGCGCGATCTCACGCGGCTGCGCGCCGGGCGGGCGAACACGAGCCTGCTCGAGGGAATCAAGGTCGATTACTACGGGACGCCAACTCCGCTCGCGCAGATGGCCCACATCAACGTGCCCGAGCCCCGCC
>Ga0209415_10020319_pt1 | contig 10329 bp, 11 predicted proteins | sample PeaSoiSIISIP2007_FD_187696 | JGI IMG/M metagenome (GOLD analysis project Ga0209415, IMG submission 187696) | Peat soil microbial communities from Weissenstadt, Germany - SII-SIP-2007 (SPAdes) (version 2) | ecosystem: Environmental > Terrestrial > Soil > Wetlands > Peat | place: Germany...
CGCGCGAGCCGCATCGCCTCGGCGCACTCTTCGCCCGCCGGCACCACGCGGTTGACGAGGCCGATGCGGAGCGCATCGGCGGCCGACACCATGTCGCCGGTGAGCAGCATTTCCATGGCGTGCTTTGGCGCCACGTTGCGCGACAGCGCCACCATGGGGGAGGTGCAGAACAGCCCGATATTCACGCCCGGCGTCGCGAACGTCGCGTCCGCGGACGCCACCGCGAGATCGCAACTGGCGACGAGCTGGCATCCGGCCGCCGAGGCCGGGCCCTGCACGCACGCGATCACCGGCTGCGGCAATCCGACCACCGACATCATCATGGTGCTGCACTGGTTCCACAGCGCGGTGAAGAAGCCGCGCCCGCCGTCCGCATCGCTGCGTCGCGCGGTGAGCTCCTTGAGGTCGTGGCCGGAGCAGAACGCCGGCCCCTCGGCCGCGATGATGACGGCGCGCACCGAACTGTCGCGGCCGATCGAGGCCAGCGCCTCGATCAGCGCGGCGAGCATGTCCTCCGACAGGCTGTTGCGCGAGGCCGGCCGGTTGAGGGTGAGCAACGCGATGGCGTCCTGGCTCTCGCGGCGGAGAACCGGATCGTTCGGAACCATCCTGGCCGTGGCGACGCTCAAGCCGTGTCCCTGGTCGATCTGGATTTACTTCGCCCGGCTGCGCGCATTTCCAGCGCCGCCGGATTCGCCAGATCAGCTAGCATGGCCGGCACGAAAATCCGCGTGCGAATTGACACCGGCCGTCGCAATCCATTCACCTGTGACCTTATCGACACAACCGACGGAACCCGCCGATGAAACCGAAGCAGGACGCGAAGAACGAGGCAGAACATGGCGGCGAGCCTGCGCTTTCGATCGCCGAGCTCGAGAACTTTCTCCACACTGAGTTCCCCCAGGTCTTCAATGCAGCGAGCGGCGTTTCCATCGAGAAGGTGTGGCATGGCGGCGCGCTGGTGCGCCAAGCCTACCGGGAAGACTTCATCCGCCCCGGCGGCACCATATCGGGCCCGACCATGATGGCGCTCGCGGACTTCGCCATGTACGTCGCGGTGCTCGCCTCGATCGGGCCGGTGCCGCTCGCCGTCACCACCAGTCTCAACATCAACTTCCTGCGCAAGCCGGGCGCCGCCGATCTCCTCGCCGAGGCGAAATTGATGAAGCTCGGCAAGCGTTTGGCGGTAGGCGAGGTGGCGATCCGATCGGACGGCGGGGCGGATCTCGTCGCGCACGTGACCTCGACATATTCCATTCCGCGTCCGCAACATGGCTGATGGCAATATATTACCATTATTAGAAGCTGTTGGAATCGCTTGCAAATAAATGGCCTCGGGGCGTTGACCCGGGTGGTCCCGTCCGCTAGACACGCGCCACCTAACATCGACTAAAAGCGCGGAACAAACCCAATGAGTACCTATTCGGCCAAGCCCGCCGATGTCGTGAAGAAGTGGGTGGTGATCGACGGCAACGGCCTCGTAGTCGGCCGCCTCGCCACCATCATCGCGATGCGCCTGCGCGGCAAGCACAAGCCCACCTACACGCCCCATGTGGACTGCGGCGACAACGTCATCGTCATCAATGCCGAGAAGGTGGTCCTCACCGGCCGCAAGGTGGAAAAGAAGATTTACCGCCACCACACCGGCTTCATCGGCGGCATCAAGGAACGCTCGGCCAAGTACATCCTGGAGGGGCGCTTCCCCGAGCGGATCGTCGAGAAGGCGGTGGAGCGCATGCTGCCGCGCGGCCCGCTGGGCCGCCGCCAGTTCGGCAACCTTCGTGTCTACAAAGGCCCCGAGCATCCCCACGCGGCGCAGACGCCTGAACCTTTGGATATCGCAGCGATGAACCGCAAGAACGTGAGGAGCGCCTGATCATGGCCGAGACGATGCAGTCGCTCGATCAGCTGTCGGCGCTCAAGCCGGCCGCGCCGGAAGCCCCGAAATACGTCCAGAAGGTCGACAAGCTCGGCCGCGCCTACGCGACCGGCAAACGCAAGAACGCCGTCGCCCGCGTCTGGCTCAAGCGCGGCACCGGCAAGATCACGGTCAACAACCGCGAGATCGAGGTGTTCTTCGCCCGCCCGGTGCTGCGCATGATGATCAATCAGCCGCTCAGCGTTGCCAACCGCAATGGCCAATATGACGTGATCTGCCGGGTGTCGGGCGGCGGTCTGTCCGGCCAGGCCGGTGCGGTGCGCCACGGCCTCTCCAAGGCGCTCACCTACTTCGAGCCGGAGCTGCGCGGCGTGCTCAAGCATGGCGGCTTCCTCACCCGCGACAGCCGCGTTGTCGAGCGCAAGAAATACGGCAAGGCCAAGGCACGGCGCTCGTTCCAGTTCTCCAAGCGCTGAGCGGTTCCAGTTCTGCAAGCGAGCAGGGGCGCCTATGCGCCCCTAACGTCGTCGTCGTCGCTGTTCCCGGGGTAACAGCGCGAGGGGGCGCCCTTGAGGAATGCTGCTTTCGCGAGATGGTTGCTACAGGACGAAGGATCGTCCGGACCGCTCGGCGACAGGAGCAACGATCATGACCCGCTTCACCCACACCACCGCCGTCGCGCTCGTCCTGAGCGTTCCGGCCCTCACCGGCGCCCATGCCTTCAACACCACGCCGTATGTCTACGGCCAAGCCAACACGACCATCAATTCGAGCGTGAGGCCCGCAGTCCCCAACGCGCTCTACACCCAGCCCAACACCACCATCAATTCGAGCATCAAACCCTTCGTGGTGCCGAACACGATCTACAGCCAGCCCAACAAGCTCATCAATTCGACGCTCAATCCCGTGGTTCCCAATTCGCTCTACACCCGGCCCAACACGATCATCAATTCGACGCTCAATCCCGTGGTCCCCAACGCGCTCTACACCCAACCCAACACCACCATCAATTCGAGCATCAATCCGTACCTGGTGCCCTACATGCAGGTTACCGTCCCCAAAGGCGTGATGGTGACGGTGCCGAACCAGGATTCGACCTTTTCAACGAATTACTGGGATACGCTCCGGACATCCGGGAGCGTATCAGGGCCTGGCACTGGCGGCGGATACCTCGCCGGTCCCGGCACCGGCGGCGGATATCTGGCCGGTCCGGGTAATGGCGGCGGATATCTCGCCGGTCCCGGCAATGGCGGCGGATATCTGGCCGGTCCCGGCACTGGCGGCGGATATCTGGCTTCAAGCGGATATCCGATTGCGTCGGAATTCCGCTGGTGACCGAAGGCCGATTGCTCTCCTGCCGGCGATAGCGTCCTGAAGATGGGAAATTTTCCGCAATCGCCCCGCCGGCCTTGCCGCGTTGCACGATCTCATCGGCCTGCCTCAACGCCGGCCGATGAAGTTTTGCAGGCATATTGCCATATCCTCGCCGCAGCAAATCCTCATCACCACGCGCGAATGCGCAACGGTTGTGCCCGCCCGCGAATGTCGACCTCGAGCGTTGCGACCGTCGTATCGCCCGGCGCCGCCGGCACCTCCGCGGCCGCGCAAAGCTCTTCGCTGACCACGACGCCGCAATGCTGCTGCTTGGCCACCTCCAGGAGCCGGCTGGCCACGTTCACGGTGTCGCCCGTCGCGGTGATGTGCTGGTGGTGTGCGGGGCCGAGCCGCGACACCACCGCGGGGCCGAAATGCCCGCCGATGCGGGCGCTCAGCCGGTCCCTGGCCACCGGCGGCAACGCACGAAGCCAGTCGATCATGGAGGTGTGAAGGCGCTTGACCGCAAGGAGTGCGCGTGAAGCATCGTCCGGCCTCGGTTCCGGCAGGCCGAAGATGATCATCGCTCCGTCGCCCATGAAGCTGACGACGAATCCGTCATACGCCACGACGTCGCGTTCGATCAGCGCTTGAAACCCGGCAAGCAGGTCACGAGCCCACTCCGGCCCCAGGGCCTCGGAAACTCCCGTGAAGCCGGACAGGTCCAGAAATACGGCCGCGACATTCTGATGAACGGGCTTCTCCAGAAATTTGGGGTGTTTCAGGATATGCCCGACCAGAAGCGGAGATTGGAATCGCGTCAGCGTTGCCCTGTCGGTGGCGAGGCGACCTGCGATGTGTCGCTCGAGTCCCAGGCGCACCGCCCCATAGGCGACCGCCACGGGAACCAGAGCAGCCAGTGGAACCGCGACGCTGAGCCAGTAGCCCTCGTGAAAAGCCGCCACGGAAAGGGCTCCCCACAATGCGAAAACAAGGCCGGCGAGCCCGAGACCCACAAATACACGGCGCATCGCCATCAGCAGAACGGTGAGGCACGGCAGCAGAACGGCGGCTGCGGCATCGATGCCGCGCACGAACGCCGTGCGGACCAATCCATCCCCTGCCAGCAGATTGCTGATGCCGGTCGCAAAGATTTCGACGCCCGGCACGACGCGGTCGAACGGCGTCGCGAACGAATCGCCGACCCCCAACGCGGTGACGCCCAGCACCACGACCTGGCCCCGCACCTCATCGGGATCAAGGTCGCCGCGCAGGACCTTCGCGGCGCTGAACTGCCGGATGCTGCCGCGCGGGCCGTAATAGCGGAGCGGCAGGTGATAGCCGAGATCGGTGCTGGTGCTTCTCGCCGCGAGCTTGAGGGTGCCGGGTCCGACCACCGGCTCGGTGTTCAACGCGGCCGCCGCCGCCGCAAGCGCGAATGACGGGACGACGTTGTCGCCCGCGCGGTAGATCATCGGGATGTAGCGCGGAATGCCCGCCGCATCCGTTGCGATGTTGACGAGGCCGGCGCGGGCGGCGCCGCGAACACCGTCCGTCGGCCACAGGATGCGGGATGGAGTTGGGACCGGCGCCAAGGCGTCTAACGGTCTTTCCGCCACCTGAGCGCCGTCGCCCTCGAACACCCCGATGGCGGCGATCACCGACCGTGACGCGCGCAGCGCCTCGGCGAGCTCCCGATCGGCTTCCGGCGGGCCGGCATCCAGAAATGCGATATCGATCGCGATCGCTTGCGGATCGAGCGCCGCGAGGCCCCGCACGATCCGGGCCAATACGCCGCGCGGTAGCGGATAGGCCGCGGCCTCGCGGACCATTTCATCATCGATGGCCGCAATGACGACGCCGCGCGGCGCCGGCTGCGCGCCCACCAGCAGGAAGCGCCAGTCGAGGGTGAGATTTTCGATGCCGTCGAGGCCGGAACCGACGCCCGCCATCTGGCGGGCGCCGAGAAATCCGCCCCACAGCAGCCCGATCACCACGAAACAAACGGTCGATACGGTGGCGGACGATGGCCGGCCCACGCGCATTATTCGCCGAAGCGCGCCAGAAGCGCCCGCACGCGCTTCTTGGGCCAGCGCTTGGCCGCGATGGCGCCGGTCCGGGGCGATATGTCGGCACCTTCGCCGGGCTTGAGAACAACGGTCGGCTCCGCGCGCGGTCGCCCCACGGCGACCTCTCCGGAAATCACCAGGGTTGAGGTGCGCGCGGGCCCGACGTCCACCACCCATTTCGTCCCCCGCACCGCCGCAATGGCGTGCGGCGTCAGGATCTGAAAATTCCTGTGGGCATCACCGGGATGGAACTCGATCATCAGGGCCCCGGCATCGAGTCGCAGCGCCTTCGGCGGCTCCTTGCCTTGCTGATCGACCGGATGATAGCGGGTTCCGGGCGCCTCGCGGACCACGAGGTCGTCCCCGCAACGCATGATCTTCTGGGACGGATTGCGGTCGTCCGCGACCAGCCGGCATTCGCCGCTCTGGGAAAAGGCCGGCGCCGCGGCGGCGAGCCATATCGAAGCAGCCGCCATGGCGCCGAGCAGCGACGGCCGCAAGAGCTGACCCGAGAGACACGTATGGCGCGCGGGCGTTCCGCGTCCGCCCAGCACTCGGTCCAGCATCGCGGCAGCTCCGATTTTCGTCTTGATCCGCGCTTGACGCGCCCGTTGGCGCGCCCCGTCGGGTCTGATGATAGTCGCTCGGCTGCCGGCAGAGAAGCCGTACGGCCCGATATGAGGTGACGGCTGGCCGATCGATGTTGCAATATTGCCACTCAATTTCGTTGGGCTGTCCGATCGAGCCGACACATGGCGACAAAAAGCACAAACGAGCGCGTCGTCGAGCTCTTGGCGGGCACCGAGCTGTTCGGGACGCTCGCGGCTGACGATCTCGCCGCATGCGCGGCCAGCTTTCGGGAAGCCCAGTTCGCCAAGGGCGAGATGCTGTTCGCGCGGGGCGATCCCGGAACCCATCTCTATCTGGTGTCGGAGGGGCAGGTTCGGCTGGCCATTGCCACCAGCGGGGGACGCGAGCTGAGCTTCGATATTGCCGGCGCCGGCGCGCTTTTCGGCGAAATCGCCGTGATGGACGGCTGGCCGCGGAGCGCGGAGGCGACCGCGCTGACCCGGACCATCGCCTACATCCTCGAACGCAGCGACTTTCAACGGCTGCGCGCTGCGCACCCCGCCATCTCGGACGCCGCAGTCTCGTTCCTGTGCCGGCGCCTGCGCGATGTGAGCGACAAGCTCGAGACCGTCGCGCTCTACCCGATGGAGGTCCGCCTAGCGCGATTCCTGCTCACCGCGCTCGGTAACCGCGAGGCTCCGCCCGGACGCCGGGTGCCGCTCGAGCTGCAATTCTCCCAGGGCGAGCTGGCGCTGCTGCTCGGTGCCAGCCGTCCGAAAATCAATGCGGCGCTGGGCGTGCTCGAAAGCGCGGGGGCGATCGGGCGCACCTCGGACCGCCTGTTCTGCGACCGGGCAAAGCTCGCCCAGATCGCGCAGCGGGACGATGCCTGATCGGTTTCGCATCGCGGCATCGTCCGGGTGGGCGTCGCGAGCACGACGGGGGCCTGGTCCGGCGCCCGTCACGGCCGGTTCTGCGCCATGACGGCGCTCGCCTCGCCGCCCGGCATTTCCTGCTTCGCGGCGACCGGAAAAGCCTGCAGCACGCCGCCGGGGCCACGCACGATCACATAGAGGCGCTCCTTCATGTCGTCGCAGTTGCCGGCGGGGTGCCGGCGCGACGCCGCGTCGGCGCCGCTCGCTGCGCTCGATGCCGCTTGCGCCTGCTGCGACAGGGCGGCGAGGGCCGCCTGGGTCTTGTTGAATTCCGCGACGGCTTCGTTGCGCCACTGGCTGAAGAGATCGGTGATGCTGCGTTCGATCTTGCCGACCTCCTGCTGCGCCTTGAGTGTCAACAGCTTGAGATCGAGCCGGTTGGTTTCGGACTGCAGCACGCCCTGCTCGAGCGCGAGCCTTTGCGACGTGACGGCGAGCCCTTTGGTCATCAGGGCATTGACGGTCTCGAGCTCCTTTTGCAACAGGGCGCCCTGGCGCGCGAGGGCCGCTTCCTTGGCCTTGGTGAATTCGACCTCACGTTCGCTGAGCTCCTTGGCCTGATTGAGGGGAGCGACCTGCGAGGCCAATGCCTCCTTGCGCGCTGCAAACGCCTGCCGTTCGTCATGCAGGGCGGCGGCGACCGCGGCGTCGTTCTGGTGGTTCTGCAGCACTTCAGGCAACACGATGTCTTCGAGGCCCTGGAGCTCCGCCGCGACGCGCGCCAGATGGACGATCTGGCCCTTCAGCGCCGCCTCGATGGCGGCAGGATCGGGCGCGGCGGCCGTTGCCGCATGGCATGACGCGGCGTTGGGGTCGGTGACACTGATCAGGCGTCCCGCCTGCACCAGCGAGCGCGGGTCGATGTCGTCCTTGCCGTGCTGATCGCCGAACCGGGGCGCTTCGCCCGCCACGGCCGCGCCATCGCGTCCGTGGGGCATGGCGGCGGCGAGGACGAGCAGGGAGGCCAGGACCGTGGCGACGCTGGTAAGCATGTAGGATTTGCGGGGCATGTGGATCACTCCGTCCGGGGCTTTCGATGCTCGTGACGGTAGGCGGGGCCGATCCGCGGTGCTGTTCCCGGGGTGACACGCCGATGCCGTGTCGGCGCACCTGCGGGCTTGCGTTCTCATGCGATCCCGCCCAATTTCCTGTCCGGGGGCGTTCGGGTGCGGGAGATTTCATGGCCGAGGCACATGCTGCCGTTATCGAGCGAACCGATCCGGACGTCCGGCGTGTGGCCCCGGACGCCGCCGGCAGTACGCGGCGCATCCTCTGCGTGTTTCCCAAGTACGAGCCGTCGCTCGGCTCGTTCGAATATGCCTATGACATCACCGGCACCTTGCGGGCCTTCATGCCGCCGCAAGGGCTGCTGGTGATCGCGGCGTCGCTGCCGGCGGGCTGGCAGGTCCGGTTCGTGGACGAGAACATCGACCCGGCGCAGCCGGGCGACTTCGCCTGGGCCGACGCCGTATTCGTGAGCGGCATGCATGTGCAGCGCGAGCGGATGCTCGACATCTGCGCCCGCGCCCACGCGGCCGGCAGGCCGGCCGTGCTGGGCGGCCCTTCGGTGTCGGCGAGCCCGGAACTCTATCCGGACTTCGACTATCTCCACATCGGCGAGATCGGCGACGCCACCACGGAACTGTTCGCCCTGCTGGCGCGCGATTGCGCCCGCCCGCGCGCGCAGGTGCGGTTCGAGACCCGCGAGCGGCTGCCGCTCGACCGCTTCCCGGTTCCGGCCTACGAGCTGGTGAGCTTCAACTATTACTTCATCGGTTCGATCCAGTTCTCCTCGGGCTGTCCCTTCACGTGCGAGTTCTGCGACATTCCGGGGCTCTACGGCCGGGTGCCGCGCATGAAGCGGCCGGAGCAGATCATCGCGGAGCTCGACAAGCTGGTGGCGTGCGGGCTCGAGACCTCGGTCTATTTCGTCGACGACAACTTCATCGCCAACCGCCGCGCGGTGCGCGAGCTCATCCCGCATCTGATCGCCTGGCAGGAACGCCATTCGTTCCCGCTCTCCTTTGCGTTCGAGGCGACGCTCAACATCGCCAAGTACGACGACCTGCTGGCCAATCTGCGCGACGCCAATTTCACCGGCATCTTCTGCGGCATCGAGACGCCCGAGCCCGAGGCGCTGCGGCACATGTCGAAGGAGCAGAACATGATGGTGCCGATCCTCGACGCGGTCGATCGGCTCAATTCCTACGGCCTGGAAGTGATCGCCGGCATGATCATCGGGCTCGACACCGACAATCCGGATACGCTGGCGCACGTCACGGCGTTCATCGAGCAGTCCAACATCCCGATGCTGACCGTGAACCTGCTGCAGGCGCTGCCGCGCACTCCGCTATGGGACCGCCTCAAGGCCGAGAACCGGCTGAGCGAGGACGAGGGCCGCGAATCGAACGTCGTGTTCAAGATGCCCTACGACGACACCATCGCGATCTGGCGCGCCTGCCTGGAGCATGCCTACGATCCGGCGCGGCTGTTCCGCCGCTACGACTACCAGATCCACCGCACCTATCCGCATCGGCGCAAGCTGCCGCCGCGCCCCGGCCAGCTCACGCTTCGGAACCTGAAGCGCGGCCTCACCATGCTGTTCAAGGTGTGCTGGAAGCTCGGCGTGCTCGCGGACTATCGCAAGGCGTTCTGGAGCTACGCGTGGCCGCGCTTCAAGGAAGGCCGCATCGAGGAAATCATCGGCACCGGCATCATCGCCAAGCACCTCATCACCTTCTCCCGCAAGGCCTGCGCCGGCGAGCTCAACGCGTCGCACTATTCGGCCAAGGTCAGGTAGCGTTCCCCGTTGAACCTCGTGGCGCGCGGTCGCGACCAAATCTCAGCTGCCTGCGGCCTTCAGGGGGATTGCCATGCTCCGGACCACCATCATCGCGCTCACCGTCATCGGCGCCTTTGCGGCGGCGCCCGTTGCCACGACGCCGGCCCTGGCGTGCGGCATCGTCTATGTCCCGACCAACTCCAAGGCCGAGCTCGCCGCCATCCGCAAGGCGCTGCCGAGGGCGAAGCTCGACGCCGCCGCCAAGGGCAAGGTCGCGCAACTGCTCGTCGATGCCGGCAAGCCGAAAATCGCCAAAGCCGATCGCGAAAAAGCCATCGCGGAAGCGATGAAGATGCTGGAGCTGCCCCGCATCTTCAAGGAACAGGCCTGCATCACCATGAAGATGCCCGAGGTCAGCTGATTCTCGCCCCCGGCGGCGTCAGCCAATCCGGGTTTGGCCGCTGGCGAGCGATTTTCTCGCCACCGCCACGCGCCGCCGCCGATCGGGCTCGCTTCGGATCGCCGCGATGCGGCCCTCGATGTACCGGGCGTGGACTTTTGCCCGCGCGAGGCTCGCTTCCATGACGGCGAGGGTGCGCACGGCGAGGCTCGCGTCGAGGCCCTCGGTGCGAAGCTGTTCCGCCTTCTCGTGCTGTAGCGAGATCTTGCTCTCGATCTCGGCGATCTGCTGCTGCGCCGCCTCCAACTGACCCGTCCAGAATTCCATTCCACACCTCGCGATTCGGGCGGCGAGGTATCGGGCATCGCGGCGACGAGGAC
>Ga0209415_10020320_pt1 | contig 10328 bp, 10 predicted proteins | sample PeaSoiSIISIP2007_FD_187696 | JGI IMG/M metagenome (GOLD analysis project Ga0209415, IMG submission 187696) | Peat soil microbial communities from Weissenstadt, Germany - SII-SIP-2007 (SPAdes) (version 2) | ecosystem: Environmental > Terrestrial > Soil > Wetlands > Peat | place: Germany...
TATAGCTCAGTCGGTTAGAGCGCAGCACTGATAATGCTGAGGTCGCTGGTTCGATTCCAGCTAGCCCCACTCGTTGCAGCGTGCGGCCTGGCCCACCCGAGATATCCGGGCGCCCTTCGGCGCATGATGCGCGCTTGTTGGCGCGCGACTCACGCAACGCTCGGCCGACCTTCGACCCAAGATCCGTCGAGGGTTGGTGTGCGATACAACCTCGTTCCCCGGAGTCGGTGCTTGAGTCCGAGACACCGCCCTCTTCCACCGGGAATCGCGAAGGGACGTCCGGCGTTCCACTGAGTGCGCAGTTGGTCCAGAAGCGCTCGGAGGTAAGCCGTGCCCGCGGTGACCGTTGACGATCTGCTCGTGTTGCCCCGAGTCGAGGTCCCTGACCCGACCCAAACAGCCATCCGCCCGGTGGCCAGCATCACCTCGGCACCGTCGGGGTTCGAGGGCGAGGGCTTCCCGGTCCGTCGGGCCTTTGCCGGCGTGTCGTTGGCCGAGTTGGACCCGTTCGTCCACATGGACCAGATGGGAGAGGTCGACTACGGCCCCGGTGAGCCGAAGGGGACGTCGTGGCACCCCCATCGGGGGTTCGAGACCGTCACCTACATGATCGACGGGATCTTCCAGCACCAGGACTCGATCGGCGGCGGCGGCGTCATCACCGACGGCGCGACCCAGTGGATGACCGCCGGCTCGGGGATCTTGCACATCGAGCGCCCACCCGAGTCCCTCGTCGTGAGCGGCGGCCTGTTCCACGGCATCCAGCTGTGGGTGAACCTCCCGGCCGCCTCCAAGTGGACCAACCCCCGGTACCAGGACATCGAGCCGGGGGCAGCCGTCCTGTTGTCCTCGGCCGACGGCGGGGCCCTGGTCCGGGTGATCGCCGGCGACGTGGCCGGCCACCGGGGACCCGGCCTGACCCACACGCCGATCGCGCTCGTGCATGCGACCCTCTCTCCCGGGTCGCGCCTGGTGCTCCCCTGGTCGCCCGACTTCAACGCGCTGGCCTACGGGCTCGCCGGGCGCGGGACCGTCGGCGAGGACGGACGCCCGTTCTCGACGGGCCAGCTGGCCGTGCATGGCCCCGGAGACGCCGTCGTCCTCGAGGCCGACAGGACCCAGGACGCCAACGTGTCTGGCTTCGACGTGCTGGTGCTCGGCGGTGCGCCCATCGGCGAGCCGGTGGCCGCCTACGGACCCTTCGTGATGAACACCCGGGCCGAGCTCGCCCAGGCGTTCGAGGACTTCCAGGCCGGGAGGTTGGGCACCGTCCCGGCCGACCACATCGGGTCCTGAGGCCTGCTACCCGGTGCCCTGGCCGGCCCGGTGCAACAGGAACGTCCCGGTCGCCCGGGTGAACAGCTCGCCATCGGCTCCCCTCACCGACGCCTCGCCGTAGGCGACCTGGCGGGCCATCCGGACGACCTCGCCACGGAGCCTGTAGGTGGTGCCGGGGGTGGCCGGGCGCATCGTCTCGGTCTTGAGCTCGAGCGTCGCCCGCGCCCGGTCGCCCCGGGGCAGCCCGGCATTGATGGCGAAGTTGATACACGCGTCCAGAAGGAGCGAGTGGACGCCGGCCTGGACCACGCCGCCGAGGTTGCAGGCCAGTTGGGTCGGGTTGAACGAGCCCTCCACCCAACCGAGGTCCTCGCCGTCGACCCCGTAGGACTCGAGCGCCCCGCCGACCTCGCCGATGATGGGCATGCCGCCGTCACCCAGCCATCGGTCCATGTCACGGGCGGTGCGGGCCTCTCCAGGGTCGGTCGTCTCGCTCATCGCAGCGACGCTAGTAGTTGGCCCGACGAGGTCCCAAGACCGACAACTAACATGGCGGCGTCCTGGCTGGGGATCTCGCCAGCCGGCCGGAAGGAGTGTCCATGACCACCGCCGTCATCGTCGACGCCGTACGCACCGCCGGGGGAAAGCGCAACGGCAAGTTGCGGAACTGGCACGCGGTCGACCTCGCCTCCGAGCCGCTCAAGGCCCTTCAAGCCCGCAACGGGTTCGACCCGGCCCAGATCGACGACGTCATCACCGGCTGCGTCATGCAGGTCGGCGAGCAGGCGCTCAACATCGGCCGCTCGGCCGTCTTGGCGGCCGGGTGGCCCGAGTCGGTCCCGGCAACAACCGTCGACCGCCAGTGCGGATCGTCGCAACAGGCCGTCCACTTCGCCGCCCAAGGCGTCATCGCGGGCGCCTACGACATGGTCGTGGCCAGCGGCGTGGAGGTGATGACCAGGGTCCCATTGGGCGCATCGGTCGTGCGCGAGCTCGGGTTCCCGTTCGGCCCGCGGGTGATGGCCCGCTACGAGCCGGTCGGGGGCCTGGTCAGCCAGGGGATCGGCGCCGAGATGATCGCTGACCAATGGAACATCTCGCGCCAGGACCTCGACGCCTGGGGTGCCCGCAGCCAGCAACGGGCCGCCCAGGCCACCGCCGAGGGGCGCTTCGACAACGAGATCATCGAGGTCGCGATCCGAGACGACGAGGGCAACGACACCGCCGAGACCATCAAGACCGACGAGGGGATCCGGCCGGGCACAACGGCCGAGGTCCTGGCCTCGCTGAAGCCGGCCTTCAAGACCGACGGCAAGGTCACCGCCGGGAACTCGTCCCAGATCACCGATGGTGCCTCGGGCACCCTCATCATGAGCGAGGAGCGCGCGGCCTCCCTCGGCTACACGCCGCGGGCCCGGTTCGTCGCCTTCGCGGTTACCGGCGCCGACCCGGTGACCATGCTGACCGGCCCCATCCCGGCCACCAAGATGGTCCTCGAGCGGGCCAAGTTGACCATCGACGACATCGACGCGGTCGAGATCAACGAGGCGTTCGCCTCCGTCGTCCTGGCGTGGGAGAAAGAGCTCCACGCCGACATGGACAAGGTCAACGTGAACGGTGGGGCGATCGCCCTCGGACACCCGCTCGGCGCCTCGGGGGCCAAGCTCCTGGCCACGCTGCTCAACGAGCTCGAGCGGACGAACGGCCGCTATGGGCTGCTCACGATGTGCGAGGGCGGCGGCTTGGCCAACGCCACCGTCATCGAGCGCCTGGGCTGAGCCCCCGGTGGTCAGCGATAGCGCGTCGCCATCATAAAGGCGGTGAAGATGACCACCAGGCCCGCCACCAGGTACCAGACCGAGACCGACCCCGGCAGCACGGTCAGGTAGTTGAGCAGGATCATCAGGACCCCGAACACCATCATGAGCAGGATGGAGGGCCCGAACCAGCCCGCGCTGCGTCGGATCTTCTTCGGGATGGGACGGGTGTAGCGGCCGCTCACCTCGGCGGGCGTGTAACGGCCCACCCCGCCGGACCCCGGCGAGGCGCTCTTGGTGGTGCGCCCTTCGGAGCGGCCCTTGCGCTGGGCGCGCCCGGGTCCACTCTTGGTCTTAGGAGCCATTGGCCCAGACACTATCGATTGGCGGGCGCCCGTTACCATGGCCCCGCCATGGGGTCCCGGGTCGTGCTCATCGACAACTACGACTCGTTCGTCTACAACCTGGTCCAGGAGCTGGGCGAGCTCGGGGCCGACCCGGTCGTCTACCGCAACGATGCCGTCGACATGGACGGGATCCGGGCCGCCGCACCCGACGCGATCGTCATCTCGCCGGGGCCCGGACGGCCCGAGTCGGCCGGCATCAGCATGGAGGTCATTTCGACGTTCGCCGGCGAGTTCCCGATCCTCGGTGTCTGCCTCGGCCACCAGTGCATCGGCGAGGTCTACGGGGGCAAGACGGTCTCCGCCCCCACCCTCATGCACGGGAAGACCTCACAGATCCACCACGACGGGACCGGCGTGTTCGCGGGCCTACCGGATCCCTTCACAGCCACCCGCTACCACTCCTTGGTCACCGACCCCGGGTCGGTGCCAGACGTGCTCGAGGTGACCGCGACCACGAGCGACGGCGTCGTGATGGGGCTCCGCCACCGAACGCTCCGAGTGGAGGGGGTGCAGTTCCACCCCGAGTCGATCCTCACTCCCTGCGGACCCACCCTGTTGGGGAACTTCCTGGGCCAGCTGGTTTCCTGAGCGCCTACGTCGTGCTGGTAGTCGTCGGCGACGGCGAGCTGCACAGGGTGATCGTGTCGGTGGCCGGAAGCGTCACCTGGGTTCCGGCGGGCGGGCTCTGGCTCGCCACGTTCCCGTTCTGGGACGGGTCACAGATGGTCGTCGGCGGCCCCACCGAGACCGTCAGACCCTGGCCCTGCAGCACGCCGGTGGCGTCGCTGGAGCTCTGACCGACCACGTTCTGAACGACGACCTGGCAGGGTCCCGACGAGACGGTCAGGTTCACCGCGATCCCCCGGGCGACCTGGGTCCCGGCCGACGGGTTGGACCCCGAGACCTGGCCCGACGGGATCGAGTTCGAGCACGCCTGGTTCTGTGCCCCGACCGAGAGGCCAGAGGCGGCGAGTGCGCTGGCGGCCTGCGTCGGCGTGAAGCCGGTCAGGCCGGGCACCTGGACCTGGTTGGTGGGCTTGGGGATCGACAGCACCACCGTCTTGCCGCGCCGGACCTTGGTGCCGGGCGCGGGGTCCTGAGCCAGCACGATGTTCTGCTGCGCGGTGCTGGTGACGAACTTCACCTTCGGGTTGAGCCCCTCCCCCGACACCAGGGCCTCGGCGGTGGCGAGCTCGTCCCCGACCGCCTGGGGCACCTGGACCTCGACCTCGCCCGCACTGACCACCAGGTTGACGACGGCCCGCTTGGACACGTTGGTCCCGGCGGCTGGGTCGGTCCTGATGACGGACCCCGACGGCGCCGTGTTGGCGACGTTGGTCGAGGTGCCGATGACCAGGCCCTTGGACGTCAGGATCTGCTCGGCTTGGGCGACCGGCTTTCCGACCACGTCGGGCAGGGCGAAGCCGTCACCGAACGTGTTGACGAGCAGGTACGCCACGACGCCCAGGGCGGCCAACAGGACCATCAGCAGCGCCAGCCAGCCCCTGCCCCGTCGGCCCTCGGTGCCCGGCTCGCGCTTGCGTTTGATGATGCGAGGAAGGGTCTGGGTGCGCGACGCGGCACCGGTCATCTGGGTCGGGGGGACGGCACCCATCACCCCGGTGACATCAGTGCTCCCGTTGAGTGGTCCGGCCTCCACCGGCTGGCCCTCCAAGAACCGCAACAGGTCGGCACGGAAGTCCTCGGCGTTGTCGTATCGCTGGTCGGGCAGCTTCGCCATGGCCTTCATGGTCACGGCCTCGAGCTCGACGGGCACCGTTTCGAGGAGCTCGCGGGGCATGGGCGGGATGTCTCGGACGTGCTTCCCCGCCACCGACACGGGGGTGTCCCCGAGGAAGGGCGGCCGGCCGGTGAGCATCTCGAACAGCACGACCCCGAGCGAGTAGATGTCGGTGCGGGCGTCGACACCGATCCCCTCGGCCTGCTCGGGCGAGAAGTAGGTCGCCGTTCCCATGACCGCTCCGGTCTGGGTGAGGCTCTCCTCGGTGTTCACCGCGCGCGCGATGCCGAAATCGGTCACCTTGACCTGACCATCGTCGGTGATCAGCACGTTGCCCGGCTTCATGTCGCGGTGGACCACGCCGTGACGGTGGGCGGAGGCGAGCCCCGCCGCCACCTGGGCGGTGATCTCGGCGGCCCTGGTCGGGTCGAGCGGTCCCGACTCGCGCAACACCGCCGACAGCGGGCGCCCGTCGATGAACTCCATCACGATGAAGTACGAGCCTTTGTCCTCGCCCCAGTCGAAGACGGGAACGATGTTCGGATGGGACAGCTTGGCGGCGTTTTGCGCCTCCCGCCGGAACCTCTCCACGAACGCCCGGTCGACGGAGAGTTCGGGGAACAGCACCTTCAACGCGACCACACGGTCAAGGAGGCGGTCCACGGCCCGGTAGACCTCGGCCATGCCTCCTCGGGCGATCAAATGGGTCAGCTCGTAGCGATCCGAGAAGACGCGGGGCACTTCGACCGGCTGCATGGCGGTCAGAGCCTACGCGTCCGCGCGCGCCGCGAACGGCGAGGGCGAGCGTGTTTGCGACAGGTCGGAGACGGACACAACATCACCCGAGGGCGTCCACGAGCATCGCCTTGACGATCGGACCCGCGATCGATGCGCCTTGGGTGGTGAGGGGTTGGTAGGGGACGACGACCGCGATCGCGACCTGGGGGTTGTTGGCCGGCGCGAACCCGATCATCCAGTCCGCCACCGAGGTGATTATCGTGCCGATCTCGATCTGGGCGGTGCCCGTCTTCACGGCCACGTTGAGCGAGGCCGGGAACCCGTCTCCGGCGGCCGTACCGGAGGTCGCCACCGACTGCATCAACGGGATGACCTCGGCCGCCGCTTCTGGCGTCATCGCCTGCTTCCAGACTTTGGGCTGGTAGGTCTCGACCACCTGGCCCTGGGCGTTGGTGACCTTCTCGAGGAAGTGGGGGACCATCACCGCTCCCTGATCGGCGACGCCCGCCGCGACCAGGGCATTCTCCAGCGCGGTGGTCAGCACGTCCTGCTGCCCGAACGCCGAGTAGGCCTGGCCGGGGATCCCGGGATTCCCCCCCTGGCTGAGCTCTTGAGCCGTCGGGAACTGGGACGCTTGGACGAATCCGGTGGGCAGATCGAGGGGGGGGATCGCGTCGAACCCGAACAGGGCCGCTTGCTCGCTGAGCGTCTGACCGCCGAGCAGAAGTCCGAGCTTGGCGTATCCCGGGTCGCACGACTCGGGAAGCATCTGCACGATCGTTCCGCCGCACGCGTTGGCCGCCGATGCCGTGTCAGCGTCGTTGCAGATCTGCTGGTTCGTATCGGGGATGTTCGTCAGGCAAGCGGTCGTCGGGAAGTTGAAAGCGGCCAGGTCCGGCCGCAGGTTGTAAATGGCCGCCGTGGTGACCACCTTGGCCGTGGAACCCGGCTGGATCGGGTAATACGCGGCGATCGGGTACATGGGCTTGAAACCCTCGGAGTCGCTCTGAAGGGCGGCCCCACGAGCCAGCGCCTCGGTCTTCTGATCCGGTGACGCCAGGGGACCGGGATCGTAGGTCGGGTTCGAGGCCATGGCCAGCATCGCGCCCGTGTGCGGATTGAGCATCACGATCGCGCCGTCCCGGTTCGGCCCGGGAAGGCTGTTGAGCTCATTGACGGCGTCCTGCTGAAGTGTGGGATCGACGGTGAGGGTGATGTCGTCGGTCGTGGGAGGCGGCGGCGACAGCAGCTGGCTCAGCGTCTGGGCAGGGGTCTTGTGAAGCCCCAGTGTGGCGCTGTAGTACGCGTCGACACCGGTGTCGCAATAGAACGGCGAGCACGTCCCGACGATCTGAGAGAACAGCGAACCGGTCGGGTACTGCCGCTGGAACTGGTAGGTGTTGGCGTTCTTGCCGGCGACGCGGACCGAGTCGGCCAACAGCTCACCGTTGGCGGCAAAGATCTGGCCACGGTTGTCGTCGAAGTTCGGAGCTCGGTTCACGGGATTGTCCGGCGACTTGGCCAACGCCGATGCCTTGCGGAACTGGATGTTGGTCAACTGCACGATGACCAGGCCGAAGCACAGGATCAGCACGACCCCCAACCACCGGATGCGGCGTCCCATCTACCCGCCGCCCAATGGCGAGGTGTTCTGCTGGGCCACGAATTCCTGATGCAGGTTGGCGATGTACTGCACACCCGCCTTCAACGACGGCTCGTCGACCGTGTGGCGAAGGACGGGCAGCCGGAACGCGAGCACCTCGGAGGTCGTCACCCCGGTCAGATCCAACAGCTTGGGTTTGAAGCCGAGGAACCCGCCCTGGCGGCCCTGGTAAACGGCGAGATGTCCGTGGTCGACGGTGACGTACCAGTTGTCCATCGAGTACCACCGCACCACCGCGATCCCGCCGGCCGGGACCGCGAGGATCAGCAGGAAGAAGAGGATGACCCTCACCGTGATCCGTCGGGGGACCCCGAGCCGCCGCCGGCGCTCTGGTCGTGACTCCCTGGGCGGGCGGACGATCTCCTTTTCGGCTGCCGGCAGGTACTCCGGTGGCGGGAGCGTCTGGACTCCGACCGGAGCGGGCGATGCGACGAACACGTCCCCGGTGGTCCCGTTCCTCGCCGGCCCTGCAGTCGTCGGCCTTGCAGTGGTCGGCACTGCGGCCGTCGGCGCCTGGGTCAACACCGCCCCGGCGGGCACCGGAGGCGTCGTCGGGGCCGATGCCGATGACGCGTCCGATTCGGGCGGCGGGGCATCCGGCGTCGGGGCCGGCCCGGGGCCGGGCAGCGACACCCGGGAGACGACCGAGGGTTCCGAGGTCCCCTCCTCGCCCACCAACACGTCGACCACGATGACCGTCACGTTGTCGTTCCCGCCGTGCGCGTTGGCCCGGTCGACGAGGGCCCTGGCCGCCTTGCGGGGGTCCTTCACCGAGTGCAGGACCTGGCTGATCTGCTCGTTGCTGACCTCGTTGGTGAGGCCGTCGCTGCACAAGAGCAGCCGGTCGCCGCTCTTCACGTGCAGCTCCCAGAGGTCGACATCGACCTCTGGTCCGACTCCGAGCGCCCTGGTGAGGATGTGCCGGTGGGGGTGCACCTCGGCCTCGGCTTCGGTCATCTCGCCGTGGCGCACCCGTTCCTCGGCCAGGCTGTGGTCGGCGGTGACCTGGCGAACCTGGCCGCCCGACATGAGATACGCGCGCGAGTCGCCCACGTTGGCCAGGCACATGATGTCCCGGCCGTCGGGGCCCACGGTGAGGCCGGTGGCGGTCAGCGTGGTGCCCATCCCGCGCAGCTCGTCGACTCGCAGGCTCCGCTCCCAGATCGCCCCATTGGCGGCCACGAACGCCTCCCGCAGGCCGGCGATCGTCGGGTTGCGTTCGTAGGCCGACACCAGGGTCTCGATGGCCACGCGGGCCGCCACCTCCCCCCCGACATGTCCCCCCATACCGTCGGCGACGGCAAAGAGGTTGTCTCCGGCCGACGCCCGGTCCTCGTTGCTGTCCCGGGCTCTACCGATGTCGGTGGCCACGCCGGAACGGAGCACGGTCACCGGCGAACCTCGAACACGGTCGCCCCGATCTGCAGCAGGTCGCCCTTGGCCAGCCGGGACGGCTGGGTGATCCGCTCGGAGTTGACAAACGTGCCGTTCGTCGACCCGAGGTCCTCCACCCAGATTTGTCCGCCGCTGCGGTACAGGCGAGCATGCACGGTCGAGCTGTAGGAGTCATAGGTGGTCGGGATCGCGCAGCCGTTCGAGCGCCCGACGGTCACCTCTCCGTCAAGCTCGTAGATGGTGCCCTCGTGCTCGCGGGGCTCGATCACCTCGAGACGCAGCTGCTTGCGTGACCGGGTCTCGCGAGGCCGGCGCTGTTCGTCCTCCTCGGCCCGGCGTAGAGCCCGTCGCTGGGCCCGGGTCGGTCCGGCCGGACGGACCTCGACGAAGACCGCCCGGATGACGCGCAGGAAGAAGAGGAAGATGAGCGCGACGACCAACCACTGGAGCGGTCGAACGATGGCGGAGTAGTTGGTCCCTACGATGAACACCGGAGATTGACCGTCACAACATCTCAAAGACGAGGGTCGTGGAACCTACGGTGATGTTGTCGCCCGTCGCGAGGTACTGCTCCCTGATCGGCACCCCGTTGAGCTTCGTGCCGTTGGTCGATCCGAGGTCGCGCACAACGAACGCTTCGTTGACGCGGATCACCTCGGCGTGACGCCGGCTCACGTTGGGGTCACTCAAGACGACCGAGCAATCGGGCATCCGGCCGATGACTACCGGCGCAGTCTCGATCTGCACCCGCCCCCCGCCGGGAAGGACCAGCTCGGCCGGGGCCAGCCCGTCGGGCCCCTCGATGACCTCGGCGGCCACGCTGAACCGGCCCGCACGCAGGCGCGGGCCCTCCAGGATCTGGACGTCGATGGGGCCCACGAACGCATACTGCTCGTTGCGGGCGTGCTCCCGGGCGGCCTCGGCAAGCTCCCTGACCAGCGCGTCGAGGAAGTTGGAGAACCGGTCGACATCGGCCTTGGCCAGGGTGACCGAGAACGAATTGGGGGCAATGAGCCCCCGGACCCCCACCCGGCGGTGCAGGTCCATCTCCCGAGTCAGTCGGCGTCCGATCTCGACCGGCTGGAGATTGCTTCGGAAGGGCTTAGCCAACGTTCCTTCCACAAGACGCTCGAGTCTGTCCTCGAACTGTTGGAGTCCCATGGTCTCGCCCATCTTACCGGCCGCACGCACGGAGCCGGGCTCGGCATCCCTGCTTCTTCCTGGTCGCGGGGTGGAGTGACCGCCTGGCCTTGACTAGCCTGAGCCGCTCCGGGGCGAGTGGCGGAATAGGCAGACGCGCAGGATTCAGGTTCCTGTGTCCGAAAGGATGTGGGGGTTCAAGTCCCCCC
>Ga0209415_10020322_pt1 | contig 10328 bp, 6 predicted proteins | sample PeaSoiSIISIP2007_FD_187696 | JGI IMG/M metagenome (GOLD analysis project Ga0209415, IMG submission 187696) | Peat soil microbial communities from Weissenstadt, Germany - SII-SIP-2007 (SPAdes) (version 2) | ecosystem: Environmental > Terrestrial > Soil > Wetlands > Peat | place: Germany...
GCGCGACGATCCGATGGCTGCAGCGTCGATGGGTGTGTCCGTGATCCATGTCCGGACCGTGACTTTCGCACTGGGAAGTGCACTGATCGCCATGGCCGGTGCAGCGCAGGCACACTACCTGCTTGTCGTTTCACCGTTCCAGCTCGGCTTTTTCGTGTCGCTGAACTACGTGATCTTCCTGCTGTTCGGCGGCCTGCAGACTCTGGCCGGCCCGTTGCTGGGCGCGGTGGTGCTGACGGCACTGCCGGAAGCGCTTCGCTTCGCCAGCCAGTACCGGCTGATCCTCTACGGTCTCATCATCATCCTGGTGATGCTTTGGCGTCCCGACGGCGCGCTGCTGCGGGTGCCGACCGGGGCCGAGCGTCGCCTGTTTGGAATGACGCTGCGCCGGGCCAGGGAGCCACGGAGCAGACGACAAGCGGGCGACGTTGTCGCGCCGACCTTGTCGATGGCAAACGTACGCCACGACCAGGACGTCGTGCCGGGCAATCCATAGCAGGCGAAGCATGGACATCCGTCGAAGATTGAGAGGACGCGAAGCGCGCCCGACTCGGCGTGGGGTCGATCGTTCAGCCAGGATAGGATCGGCCCCGCCGAACGAGAATCCCCCGCAACGCTCGAAGGCTAACCGAACCGGAACCGGATCCGGTTGTTCCCGGACGGTTCCTAACGTGACACTGCCGCTGAGATGGCTGCGGATTGGACCTGGCTCCGTCTCGCCGCGTTAGCCTCGATGGCGTCTTTGAGGATGTCCGCCGCCGCATCGATCTGGCCAGCGGTGGTGGATGCCGGCAGGACAAACCGAAGAACGCTCCCGTTGCGCCGGATGGAAAAAATCAGGCCATGAGCGAAGCAATACTGGCCGATCGCCCGCCCCTCGTCGGTTGCCGGCTCCTTGGTATGGCGATTGCGCACAAGCTCGATACCGATCAGTTGGCCCCGACCGCGGATCTGACCGATCATCTCGTAGCGCTGCTGCAACTCTTCGAAGCGCTCGCGCAGGAGCGTGCCGATCCGGCGCGCCTTGGCCGGAACATCCTCCTGCTGGATCACATCCAGGCTTGCCACGCCGGCAGCGCAGATCAGCGGGTCATTCGCGTGCGAATGGGTTGCGGCATACCCGCTGCGAACGACCTTGTCCTCGATCTCCGCCGATGTGATGACCGCCGAGATCCCAACCCCGCCGCCAAAATGCTTGGCGAGGGTGACGATGTCGGGGATGACCCCCTCTGATTCGAACCCGAACATCTGCCCGAGCTTGCCGAGGCCTGTCTGCTGCTCGTCCACGATGAGAAGCATGCCGCGGGCGTGACACATTTCCTGTAAGGCCTTCAACCATCCCGGCGGCGGTTCGATAACGCCACCGGCGCTGAACAGCGGTTCGGTAATGACAGCCGCCGGCTGCCCCGTATTCTGTGCGTCCAGAAGTTCGAAGCTGGTCTCCAGGCAGGCGAATTTGCATTCCGGATAGGTCTGGCGAAGCGGGCAGCGATAGCAGTACGGCGCCACCAGTGCGTAGGTGCCGCCAGGCAGTTGACCATGGCCGGCATGCCAGCCTGAGAAGGTCACCGCACGGGTCGAGTCGGACAGGCCGTGGAAGCCGACATGCGGGCTTGCCACCTCATAGCCGCCCGTGAACTTGCGGGCGATCATCATTGCCATCTCGTTCGCGTCCGCGCCGGACCCGCCGAACAGGCTCTTCTGCAGCGGTCGCGGCACGATCTCGCCGAGGCGCGAGGCAAGCTCGATTTCCTTCACGTTGTAATGGCTGGAGTGAGCGTGGAGCATCGTGTCGCACGCCTGCCTGATCGCTGCCGTCACCGTCGGGTGGTTGTGGCCCAGCGCCGAACACATCTGACCGGCGTTGAAGTCGATGTACTCCTTGCCGTTCACGTCCCAGACGAGCGATCCGCTTCCCCGCTCGAAAACCGGGCCTTCGGTGGTCTTCTTGTCCATCCGGGCACGGAAGGAGAATTGCGCGGCCTTGTCCAGAAGTTCGGCCTCACGGCTCCGGCCGGTGGCGCCTTCGTCAGCAGCGGTTGTCATCGGCGGAGTCCTCGGTGAACGGCTTTGAGTGACACTGTCCTGGTCAGGCGATGGAAACCGTATCGATCCGGCCGCGGTCGCGAACCGCTAGCCCGTCGCCAGGGCGAGCCGCGGGCCAGCCCGCGCCGCCGACCAGCAGCGCCGGAGCTCTCCGCTGTCAGCCAGGATCACCCGCTGGCTGAGGGTCAGCAGCGAAGCCTGGTGCAGATCTTCCCGGTAATCGGCGACGGCGTCGCTTGCGACGACTACGTAATAATCAAGGAACCCGGCGTCCCGCGCCGTCGATTCCACGCAGGCATGGGTCGCCATTCCGGTGACGATCACCGTCTCGATCCGGTTCGAGCGTAGAATCATGTCAAGATTGGTGCCGATGAAACCGCTGGACCGTCCCTTGTCGAAGACCGCCTCGCCCGGCAGCGGGTTCAATTCGCTGACGATCTGGTGGCCCCACGTGCCGCGAATGGCGTGGTACGGGTCCGCGCCGCCGTAGAGCATGGTATAAAAGGACAGCCGGGCCGGCGACAAGTTGGAAAGGTCGGCTTCGTGCGTATGACGCGCGAAGGCTCTCCGCACCCCGGCCGAGCGGGCATCGTCAAGCAGTCCGGCAATCGTCGGCACGATTGCGCGGATGCGTGCGGTGTCGGCACCGTGCCGTCCGAACACCCCCTCGGCGGCACAGAAATCGTTCTGCATGTCCACCACGAGAAGCGCCGTGTGCTGAGGTGCTATGATCTCGTCGAGCCGGTCGTAAATCCGGCGTCCCGCAACTTCGCGCATGTTGGCCTCCCTCGCTCAACCGCCTACCCGTTCGAGGACGAGCGTGCCGGTCGCCTCCTGCCGAATGGTGAAGTCCGGCGGAACGATGATCGTGGTGTCGTATTCCGGAATGACGGCCGGGCCCTGGACCGGTCGGTCCGGCAGATCGTCGCGTGACAGCAGCCGAACCGTCTGCGTGCCAAGTTGCGGCCCGAAATAGATCCGCCGGACTCCGGCCGTGGCATTGCCCGCCGGCACCGGCCGTGCCGCGGCGATATCCGGCGGAAGCACCTTGCCCGCGTAGCGTGCGACCAGCCGCACGGAGACGACCTCGCAGTTCTCCAGCGGCGAAACGTAGCCGAAGGTGCGCTCATGCTCGGCTTCAAAGGCGCGCCGGATCGCCGCGGTGTTGACGCCGCCATTCTGGCGCGCCACGGGCACGGTCAGCGCATGAAACTGGCCGACATAGTGAACGTCGGCCTCTTCGCGGATGACAGGGTCGATTCCGAAGGATTCATCCGTTGCCGCGACGATCATCGAACGGAAACACCTGTCCAGCTCGGTTGCCGCGCCTTCCCGCGCCAGGCGAAGCTTCAGCGCCTGGCTGACACGCCGCTCCGGCGGTGACCACAGCATCCCCAGTGCCGCGAACAGACCGGCATAAGGCGGTATCACGGCGGTATTCATCCCCAGCACGCGGGCGATCTCCGCAGCATGGCCGGGGCCTCCGCCACCTGCCGCGAGCAAAGTGAAGCGCCGCACATCCCGGCCCCGCTCGGTCGAAACCATGCGCACGGCCCGCCCGATGATCGCGTTCGCCAGCGAGCGAATCGCAAACGCCGCCTCGAGCGTCGAAATCCCCAGAGGTCCGGCCACATGCCTGGCGATGGCTTCCTCGGCGAGATCCCGCCTGAGATAGATCGTGCCGCCAAGCGGCTGGTTCTCGCTCAGATAGCCGAGCACCAGGTTGGCATCGGTCACGGTCGGCATCGTGCCGCCGCGTCCGTAGCTCGCCGGTCCCGGAAACGCGCCGGCACCTTCGGGACCGACGGACAACGAGCCGCCGCCGTCCACCCGGGCGATGCTGCCGCCGCCGGCACCGACCTCCACAGAGTCGATCACCGGCATGCGAAGCGCGTAGCCGCCGCCCCGAAGCGCGCGTCCGTCACTGCCGATCGGCGTTCCGATCTCGCTCTCGATCGCCCGCCGCGGCTCGCCGTTCTCGATCAGCGTGGACTTGGCGGTGGTGCCGCCGATCTCGAGCGTGAGGATGTCGCGAAAACCCAAAGTCGCGCCGATATTTGCGGCGGCAATGACCGCGGCCGCCGGTCCCGAATCGAGGCTGAGCACCGGCGCCCCGAGCGCGATCTCCGCCGGCGCTATGTTGCCGGCCGACTGCATCACGTACAGCCGTGGGCGCAGTTCCCGCTCTCGAAGGTGCTGTTGCAGGGAGCTGATGTACTTGGTGAAGGTTGGCTTCAGGAACGCGTCGGCGACGGTCGTGCTTGTACGCTCGTATTCGCCCCACTCCGGCGAGATCTGGCTCGACACGCTGACGGTCGCGTGGCCAAGGCGCTCCCTGACCCGCACGGCGACCGCCTCTTCGTGTATCGGGTTGGTGCAGGAATTGATGAGGCAGATGGCCACCGACTCGATGCCAAGCGCCGCGAACTTTTCGATAGCCGCCTCGACGCTGTCCGGATCCAGCGGCAGCACGACGCTGCCGTCGGCCGCAATGCGCTCCCGCACCTCAACGATGCGCCGACGTGGGATGAGCGGCGGGGTCTTCTTCCAGAAAATGTCGTAGAGCACCGGATTGTGCTGGCGTCCGAGTTCCAGCACGTCGCGGAAACCTTCGGTGGTGATCAGGCCGCAGACCGGTCCCTTCCGCTCGACCACCGAGTTGCCCAGGATGGTAGTGCAATGGACCACTGTTGAAACATCGTGCGGCTGCATGCCCGCATCGCTGACCAACGAGGCAATGCCCTCGGCAATGCTCTCGGTCGGATTGACCGCGCGGTTGTCCACCTTGCGGACGATGAAGCGGCCGGAACGGTCGACGCCGACAATGTCGGTAAAGGTTCCACCCGCGTCCACGCCGAACATCGCACCTGCTTCATTCACGGCAGAGTCTCCTGATCAGCCCTGGCTGCGTTCGGGAGTCTGCCGCATCGCCGACCGCAGCGTCTGGGTCATTTCGATGTTTACCTCCTCTGCATCGTCGGGGATGACGACCCCATACGTCGTTCGGGCGCGATCCCTGTCGATCTTCTCATCCAGCACGTCTTCGAGCACCAGCGTCGGATCGCGGTCGAGCGGACTCCCCCAGCCGCCGCCGGACTGCATGATGGAATGCAGCACCTCGCCCTGGCGCATCGGCCGGGTGAATTTCGGCGGGGGCGAAATGACCTCCTCGCCGCGGGTGATGAAAACCTGCGAATTCCGGCCGGGATGTCCGCCGGCGAGGCCCCATGGCCGCGAGGTATGCCGGTCCGACCGATAGGTCAGCATCGCTTCGGGACACAGCACCTCGTACAGCCGTTCCGTCGCCAGCCCGCCCCGGAACCGGCCTGCGCCTTCTGAGTTCGGAATAAACCGGAACCGCTTGAAACGGACCGGAATGCTCGCCTCGGTCACTTCGACCGAATCGTTGTTGGCATTGTAGACGAAAGGGGCGATCCCCTCCTGCGCGTCCATGGTCGGCAGGCCGCCCCGCCCGCTGATGTGGTTGTCCACCCAGACCAGGGTCTCGCCGTCCGGCGTGCGCATGCTCCAGGTCATCGGCGAGGTCATCGATTCCGAACAGGCCGGCACCCGGTCCGGTACCGCCTGGGCGAGTGCGCCGAACACCACATCGGCGACACGCGCGAGGGTCAATCCGCGATTGCAGGTGGCTGCCGGCTCACGCGGGCAGACGAAGGTTCCCGGCCGCGCCTGCACCGTGACCGCCCTGAACGACCCCGCGTTTGCCGGGATCGAGGCTCCCAACACGCATTGCACGGCGGTCATTGCCCCGGCAAAGGTGCTGTGGACCGGGCAATTCACCGGGCCTTTCACCTGCGGGTCGCTGTCGCTGAAGTCGATGCGCAGGCTGTCCCCGATGATCGACACCACGCCCCGGATCGTAAGGCCGGTGGTGCCGTGGCCGTCATCGTCCACGACGTCCTCGAAGCGGTATTCCCCGTCCGGCCACTCGGAGATCATGCGCCGGCACATGCGCTCGGAATAATCGAGCAATTGCGTGGTCGCCGCGTTGAACGTCGCGACACCGTACTGGCGCACCAGCGCCTCGATCCGCTGCCGCCCGACATGGCACGCCGCGACCTGGCCCATGAGATCGCCGACAACAAGATTGGGAACGCGGACATTGCTGCGGATGATCTCGATCAGCGTCTCGTTGAGACGGCCCTGGTGGTACAGGCGAACGAGCGGAATCCGCAGGCCTTCCGCATAGACCTCCGTGGCATAGGTCGGCATCCCGCCCGCGGCGATCCCGCCGATGTCCACGTGGTGCACAACCGCAAGGGCGAAGCCGATCAGGGTCCCGGCAATGAAAAGCGGCCGCACGACCACAATGTCGGGCAGGTGCAGCCCGACGCTGTACGGGTCGTTGGAAATGTAGACATCGCCCGGGCAGACATCGCTGCCGTATTTCTCGAGCACGACCTTCATCACGGCGGGAAACGTGCCCATATGCCCCGGCAGAGCTAATGCCTGCGCAAGCAGTTGCCCTTCCGCGTCGGTGAGTCCGGCCGAGCAATCGAGCGCCTGTGTGGTATTCACCGAGCGACCCGTGCGCACGAGCGTTGACATCATCTCGTCGGCGATCTCCGAGAGGCTGTTCTTGATCAGCTCGAAGGTCAGCACGTCAACGCTGCCGGCTTCTGCCGAGCTTCCCGCCAACTTGACATCCGGATGACGCAATTTACTGTCCTGGTCTGCCGTGGAGAATGCGGCTGCCTCGCACGGGAACATCATGGCTGGTCATGAGGTCCGACACCAATCAAAAAAATTCACGGCCTGCCCAGTCTGGCTCATCGCAGCAGGAACCGGCGTTCCGCCTTCCGCCGTTGAAGTCGTTGCAGGCATTCGAGGCCGCCGCCCGCCACGCCAATTTCGCCCAGGCCGCGGCGCAGCTCGCGGTTACCCCCTCGGCGATCAGCCACCACATCCAGACGCTTGAGGAGTTTCTCGGGGTCAAGCTGTTCCTCCGCCAATCCGGCCACGTCATCCTCACCGACGCCGGCAGCGCCTATCGAAGGGAGGTCGAGGCCGCGCTTCGGGCACTTGCCGAGGCCACCCAGCGCATTGCGCCGCAGTCGCAGACCGATACGCTGCTGATCCCCTCCAGTCCGGGCTTCGCGGCAAAGTGGCTGCAGCCGCGCCTGCCCGGCTTCATGGCGATCCGCCCGGGCGTCCGCATCCGCATCGCCACGATCACGGACACCGCGTCGATCGGCCATACCCGCTTCGATGTCGCCATCTGCTACGGAGCCCCGGCAATCCCCAGCATGAACGTGACGCCGTTGATGACCGAGCAGGTGCGTCCTCTGTGCAGCCCATCGCTTGTGCGCGCGCTCGGTCTCCATTCCATTGCGGATCTGAGCCGGGCGACGCTCATCAATTCGGCCAACGCCATCACCTGGGGTGCATTCTTCCGCCACGTCGGAGCCCGTAACGTCCGGGCCTGCAACGAGCTATGGATCGATCGTTCCAGCATGGCGATCGACGCGGCGGCCGCCGGGCTCGGCGTCGTACTCGAAAGCGACCTCCTTACCCAGTGCGAACGCGAGGAAGGCCGGCTGGTGGCGCCGTTCGAAAGCCGCGCAAGCATTTCGGCGGATAGCTATCATCTCGTCACCCCGCGCGGGTACAGGTCGCATCACCATTGCGCCGCTTTCAACGACTGGCTGTGCGGCCTCGCTCAGTCCGCGGCCTGATCGGGGGCAATCGGACGATTTGTGCAAAACTGCGCTGCAAGTGGCACGCGGCATGAACGTGGCGTAAGAATACTCCTGCCTGCTTCCCTCCGTCGCACGAGCTTCGCCCTCTCCGTGGCGTTGCCGTTCCGTCCGACCGGAACTTTGCTCCAATCAACTTTGATGTGCCAAAAACCGGTTGGCCAAGGTCACTGCATAGTCGTCCTGCCGCGGTACGTTGGGACGGTTGCAGCGCAGAAACTCTCCGTGCCCTCTGTTGCCCCGGAATTCCAAGTCTTGACAAACGACTTTTCCGCGCGAAAACACCGTCGTCGGCCACCCCTTGATCTGGGTGCCTTCATACGGCGTGTAGTCCATCTCGTCGTGAAGAATGTCGATCGACGCCCGAACCTCGTGATTCGGATTCCAGATCGCGAGGTCGGCGTCGGCCCCAATGCAGATCGTGCCCTTTTTTGGGTAGAGGCCGTAGGTCTTCGCCGCATTCGTCGACGTCAATGCCACGAATTCGTTGATCGAGATGCGGCCCGTCTGCACGCCTTCCGAAAAAAGCAGTGGCATACGCAGTTCTATCCCGGGAAGGCCGTTGGTTATCCTGGAGAATGGAATGCTGGTTCCCTGAACGAACTTGCCGGTCGGCGAGTCCATGCGGAACGGTGCGTGATCCGACGAGAAGACCTGGAATGTGCCGGTTTCCAGATGCTGCCAGAGCTTCCGCCTGTTCTCGTCACTTTGCGGTGGCGGCGAACAGATGTATTTCGCGCCTTCCATCCCCTCCTTGTCGATATCGTGTTCTGTGAGAACTAGGTATTGCGGACATGTCTCGCCGATGATCTTGAGGCCCCTGCTGCGTGCGGACCGGATCTGTTCGGCAGCCTCCGCCGTCGCCACGTGCACAATGAGCAGCGGCACATCGGCGAGTTCGGCAAAGCTGATGGCGCGCGTGGCTGCCTCCCGCTCCACGATCGGGTTGTGCACAACGCCTTTATAGCGCGGATGGACGAGCCCACGGTTAAGCATCTTGGCAGAAAGCCACTTTATGCAATCCGAGTTCTCCGCATGAACCATCGGCATCGCACCTTCGCGGCGGCAGAATTCGAGGACCTCCAGAATTTCCATGTCTGCCAATTTCAGTGCGTCGTATGTCATGTAGAACTTCACCGAAGTATAACCCTCTGCCGCAAGCGCCGGCAGTTCCTGGCCGAGCACGCTGGGCGTCGGATCCGTCACGATCACGTGGAAGGCATAGTCGATGACGGCCTTGTTCTCGGCCCGCGCATGATAATCGGTCACGGCCTGCCGCAATGAGCTTCCCTTCACCTGTCGCGCGAAGGGAATGACCGTGGTGGTGCCGCCGCAGGCCGCCGAAACCGTGCCTGAAAAGAAGTTGTTAGCCGACACGGCGCCCGTCTCAGGCGAGTCCTGGTCCAGATGGACATGGCTGTCGATGCCGCCCGGCAGCACGAAGTTCCCCCTGGCGTCGTACTCCTGCTCGCCTGGCGGTAAGTTCCTCGCCATCGCTGAAATGGTGCCGTTCTCCACTCCGATGTCGCATTCAAATGTATCTGAAGCGGTTACGACGACGCCGTTACGGACAACCAGATCGAACATAGTGCAACATTCCCCGGTGGGTGGTTCATCATATGGCACGACAGCCGGCATTGTCACGTTAACCTCGCGTGGGCGGCATGGAGCCGAGGGCAGTCGTGCCACGTCGATCATGCTGCGCGTCGGGCGCACGTCTCCTGGTGCCAGATTTTGAAAGCGTCCGACCGGATCACGCGATAGGCATGGGCTGCAAGTCGGTGTCGGCGGGGGGACTGTCCAGAAACTGGTGGGATCACGCGGCGATTGCGACGGCTGCATCTGGACGGCCGATGGGTTCGAACCGTTGACCGAAGCCGGAACCAAGCATTCCGTTGTAAACTGCGCAGCGGACTTGCAGCACCAGGTCGGCGCCTCGTCGAGACCAGCGCATCTGCTGCGACTTGTTCATCCGGCGATTTACCAGGAAATTCGCCGTGCCCTCCGTCACCGCAGTCCCGACGCGCATGCCGGCGCGGTATCGAGCGGCGTAGTTGACCAGCCGGGCGCTCTGGCTACGGAGATATTTGTCGATCTCGTGAAGCGCATGCCAAAGTTTTCGGGATGCCACGCCTCGGGTTCGATGTCCGCGCTCACCCTTGTAGAGATGCATGACCTTGCGGATGCGATCGAAGGTCTTGTGGGCATTTTTGGCCTTGCCGTTCCAGATGCGCCAGTGCAGCCGCTCGACCTCCGTGACGATCTTGGCCTTGGCCTCCTTGCGACCCGGTTCGTCGGTGGGCAATCCGCTTGCCGCCAGCTTCGCGTGCTGCAGCCGCATGGCGATGTGGAACCAGTCCGCGATCGGCCGCGTGGTGACGCCGGCGTCGGCAAGAATCGATCGCAGACCGGGACAGCCGTCGGTGAACGCGGTCACCTTTGTGGCAGCAGTTCGGCCGACTGCCTCGAGGCTCCGGCGAATCTGGACCGCAATGTCGGTGTGGTATCTGGCGACGGCACCGAAGACCTGCCGCCCGCCGTCAGATGTCTCGACGTTGCCAACAC
>Ga0209415_10020323_pt1 | contig 10327 bp, 7 predicted proteins | sample PeaSoiSIISIP2007_FD_187696 | JGI IMG/M metagenome (GOLD analysis project Ga0209415, IMG submission 187696) | Peat soil microbial communities from Weissenstadt, Germany - SII-SIP-2007 (SPAdes) (version 2) | ecosystem: Environmental > Terrestrial > Soil > Wetlands > Peat | place: Germany...
GTTCTATAAGAGAGTGATTATGGGCCCAGTCGGATTTGAACCGACGACCTCCCGGTTATCAGCCGGGTGCTCCAGCCAAACTAAGCTATGGGCCCTTGGCCCTCCCCACGAAGCCTCGCCTTTGAACGTTTCGCAGGCTCACGAGGCCCGACACGGTGATGGGCGTTGCACCTGAGCGACGAAGTGCGCGAGCAGGGCGCGTACGTAGTGCGAAGCGAGCGGGGAGGACCCGCGCCGGTCGGTCCATGACCGATCTTTGGTAGGAGTGGCCGCGCCGGGGCAGTCCGGCCTTATGGACGCGGGGGAGGGCCTGCCGACGGGGGCCGACGCACCCGTAGGACCACTAGGACCACGACCGCGATCCCTAGGATTACGATCGTTGCGAGCGCCGCCACTGGCCAGGCTGTCCAGCTTGGCGGGGTCGTCTTCACGCCCGTCGGGCCGATCGTGAGCGTTGCGCCGGTGGTGGCCTTCCCGGCGACCGTGATCTGCGACGAGGAAGAGCTTCCCGAGAATCCGGGGGGCAACGTGAACGAAAACGCGTACGTCCCGTTGGGGAGGAAGAAGGTGATGGAGCTACCCGTCGAGCTCTGGGTCTCGTTGAACCCGTTCGAGGCGTTCGAGACGGTGACGCTCCAATTGCTCCCCGCTGGAAGGCCGAACTCGATGAAGACGATCGGATACGTCTGCGGATGGAAAGCCACCGAAACGACCTGGTCACTTCCGTTCACGACGGCAAAGCCGGAGTCGGCCGTCACGTACCCGTTAATGGCCAAGATGACGAACCCGTACGTGCCGTTCGGCTCGTCGAACTGGATGGAGCTCGACAACGAGCTCTCGATCGTGCTGGCGATGCTGATCGCCCAGCCCGTGCCATTGGGCAGCCCTGTCTCCTTGAACGTGAGGGTGTAGTAGACTCGCGAGAAGGCGATAGTGACGTTCGCTGACGTCCCCCGGACCGTCACGAATCCTTCGCCGCCGGCGGCGGAGTAGCCGCCGGCTGTCCTCACCGAGTAGTTGTAGGTCCCGTTCTCGAGGGGGACCACGATGCTGTTGGAGGCCCCGGTGTCCCACGAGCCGTTCGTATAGACGGACCAGGCAGTGAGCGCCGGGAGGCCGCTTTCGTTGAACCATACCGAATAGCTCGGCGGGGGCGGGGGTCCGGAGCTTCCGGTGGGCCCGAACCATAGGTCGATCGTGAGCGGCTGACCGGCGACGACGGAGAAGTTCCCGGCTGAGGGGAACGACACGTTCCCCGGGGGGGCATTCACGACGTAGCTGTAGTTTCCCTGTAAGAGCGTGTCGCTCGTCTGGATGTAGTAGGAGCCCAGGGTCACGTTCCCACCCCAGGTGGGGGTCCCGTTGGTGGTGTTCGGTCCGGGAATGTTCGCGCCGGAGACGACCACATTCCAATAGACCCCGGGGACAAGGCCGGTCTGGTGGAACACCACCAGAGCCCCAGTCAGGGCGAATTGGATGAAGTTGTTCGCGGACGACCCATTGATGGTGTAGTTCCCACTAGCCGGGGTCGGGGAGTAGGAGTTGTTGTTGGCGTAGACCGTGTAGCCGTAAGTCCCGTTGAGCATCGGGTACGAGATGTTCGCGCTGCTGCCTCCGAATCCGCCCCCGACCCAGATGGGTCCGCTGGTGATGACGATGTTCCAGCCGCCGAACGGCCCCGAGGGTAGACCGGTTTCGTTGAACCAAGCCGGGTACGATGGCTGGAACGATATGTACACGGCCTGGGCCGCCCCGGCGACCGTGACGTTGAACTGCGGGGTGTAGGTGAGGTACGGTTGGGAGACGTCGAGTTCGTACGCGCCGCAGTTGTACGTCCCGTTGGCGGCCCAGACCACCACGGACGAAGTCGTCAAGCTCGACCAGGTGGAGTTGAAGAACAACTGCCAAGTCGCTCCCGTCGGGAGTCCGGTTTCGTTGAAAGTGATCGGGTAAGCCCCGGGGGCGATGCTGAACGAGATGTTCACCACGACCGAGGACCCGGAGAGGGTCTCCACCCCTTGGGCCGGAGTCGCGATGTAGCCGAGGACTGAGGGAATCCGATAATCGTAGGAGAATCCCCCCGCGGAGCGGACACCGAAACTGATGTTGGCCGCAGCCGAGATCCCGGTGGTCAGGTTGCCACCGAGTGAGTAGTTTGCATCTACCTGCCAGGAGTCACTCACGGGTAGCCCCGCTTCGTGGAATGTCAGGAGGACGGCCGGGTATCCGATCGAGGCGAAGGTAACACACTCGAACGTCAGGTTCGCCGTGTTCGTGACGCAGACCTCGCCGTTCGCGGGATCGTACACGACCCCCGACGGATCCGTGCCCGCGTACCCTACAACGCTGTTCGTGGACGCGTTAACGACCACCGCGTACGACGGGCCACCGCCAGCCCAGAGCATGCCGGTCCCGGGATCGTAGGCGATGCCCTGAAGATCTACCCACGGGGCGAGGACCGGGACAGTGTCGACCAGGGTATCGGTGGCTGCATCGATCACGGAGATACTGTTTGACCCTTGGTTGGTCACGTAGATTTGGTCCGAGGCATTGTCCAGGGCAACGCCGTAGGATCCGTTACCGGTGGGGATGCTGGTGACGACCGAGTTGGTCACGTCCGAGATCACGGTCACGTTCGCCGACCCTGAGTCGGCCACGAACAGCTCTCCGTTTTGAGGGGCCGCAGCGACACCGATTGGATTCGAGCCGACGGCGACGTTCCCCACGACAGTGAGGCTGGTGGCCGAGATGATCGTGACGTTGTTCGTTCCGCCATTGGCGACATAGACATCGTTCGAGGCCCAGTCGTACGCCACACCGTACGGTTCCCCGCCGACCGCGACGGTCCCGACCACCAGATTCGTCTGGCCGGAGATCACGGTTACGTTATCCGAGCCAGTGTTCGTCACGAACACCTCGTTGGTGCTGTTGTCCACCTCTACGCCGAAAGGGTCGGTCCCGACCGGCAATGCCGTGGTGAAATTGAATCCGAACCCGTGAGCCGCCGGGGTGTACTCGTCTACGCACGACGGTGGGGTCGCGACCCAGATGCTCGTGTTGGCCGGATCATACGCGAGCCAGGCGGGCGAGGAGTAGCTCTGGGAGCACGAGGCCGAAGCACGGGGCAGGGTAGCGAGGCGGTACGCCGGAACTCCGGGAGAGGACCTCCCGCTCGCAGGCGACCATGAGCTCGACGAACTCTGAGGCGCCGCGGTCCGATCGTGGGGCGGCTCTCCATTCCCCCGGTAGGCGGCCGACGGACTCAGCGGAGAATCTCGATCCTGGGGCGAGTTGAAGTTCGAAAGCTGAAGCGACCCGGCCACCAGCAGGAGTAGAATGCCGCATGTGGACAGTACGATGGGCCACCGGAATCGCTGCATGCCGCTCTCTCCCTCCCGCCCTGGCGATGCCGCCGGCCGACATGAGCCTGTCCGCCATAGTACATTCCAACAGGCGTCGGCGATACCTTCGGCGGGAACGACCTGCGCGACGCCCCGGGGGTGGGCGACGCTACTGATCTGCTTCGGTCCCGGGGAGGGTCGCGGCCCCCCGCGACCGGGTCTCTGTGGCCCACTTCATCGGAGCGCAAGGAGCTTCTCGAGGATCCTCAGCCGCAGGGAGACGCGAATCCGGCGCTCCGGCGCGGAACGTCTCCTCGGCGATCCCGAACCGCGCGTAGAACCGCGCCGCCCGCTGCCAACCGCGCTGGAGCACGTCGACCAGGCCCGAAGTTGACGCAATCACCGCGCGCGCGGCCTTCACGCGCCTGCGCAGGTCGCGAAGCGCTCGCTCCGCGGCGCGCTCGTCCGGGAGCCCGCTCGTGATCTCCAGCAGGCTGAACCGCGACCCCTACACCCCGTCGGCCTCCGGCGCGTCGGGCACCCTGAACGCGATCCGCGACTCCGCCCGAGTTCGCGAGTAGTCCCGGACCGCACGGCGAGGCGGGGTGATCGGGAATGGCGGGGAAGGCCCCCGTGGGGGCTCCATTGGCGAAGCCGCGGGCGGCTCGGGGAACGATTCGAGGGTCACGACGGGCCGAACTGCGATTCCCAGACTCCGTCGGAGGTGCTCTGCCTCGCTCTGGCTCAACGAGCCGTGCCACGCGTGGGTGGGCGGGTCCCATCGGAGGCCCAGACCGCGGAGAACGTCCCTGTGTTCGAAGGTGCGCTCGGTCCCGGGGATCAGGACTGGGCCGGCGGGCCCAGCCCGCGTGGGGGGGTTCGACAAGGTCGGCGGAACGGGTTCGGAGGCGCTTCGGGGCTCGCACATCGCGATCATCGGCGCGAAGCGAGCGCGGAGGCCGACCGAGGAGCGGTGCGAGCGACGAGGGCGGCCGGGCCCTCTTCATGCTCGCGCTGGTGGCACCCGCCTCAGCGCGAGCTTGAAGAAGGGCGCGCGCGTTCAAGGAGGACCGCGAGGAGCGCGCGAGATCGAGGCGGCTGTCATCACATCGGCTCGCACCACAGAGACCAAGCGTAGATCGTGCCTCCCCAAACCAGAGCGAGGACGATTCCTACAGCGAAGTAAAGCCAGCCAGCGTAGCCGGAGGCGGCGGGTAGGGAGCCCCACTCTCGATAGCTCTGCCAGAAGATGAGGCCGATACCTGCGGTCGCGATCACCGCCTGGACAATCCAGAAGAAGAGGCTGATCCCCAGGAGCTGCGTCCGTTCCTTCTCGGCGCGGGCTGATTCCCGCTCGCGCTGGTCGGCCACGGCATGCACGATTGACGGCCAATCCGGCAACGCTGGACCCGGGCCTCCGGCGGACGATGTAACGCGTCCTTCCTATCAAGAGGTGTCCAGCTAGCCGCGAGAGCTGAGAAGAGGTCCCCGCCACGCGGGCTTTATGGACGGAGCGCGCGGTCGAGAGGGGCCGCGAGGAGTGCGCGCTGGCAGCCGGGCTCATGCTGACTCAAGATGGGCTGCGCGAGAACCAAACGAGGATCGCGCGAGCGCCATTGTCTTGCGGGAGGCGATGAAGAAGATTGGATCGCTCGCCCCCCCGTCGGAATCCTGGCGTCGGCGGTCGAGAAGGGAGTGGGCGCGCCGCGATGGAAACCCATGATTCACTCCACCGGACGAGTAACTACGGGGTATCTTCGCGCGGGCTCTAAGTAGCCGCACGGCAGGCTACAGGTCGATGGCGGCGAATCTTGATGTCCTCCCGAACCCCCAGGGGACCCGACGTTGCTTCCGACTCCCGAATGCGGCCCTCCGCGCCTCGCGTGGGATCGGCGCCGGGCCCTCGCAGGTCGCGGCGCTCCTGGTGGTCGCGATCCTTTTGCTCCTTGGGGCCTTTTCGACCACGCTTGGCTCGAGACGTACATCGACCGCGGTCGGATCGAACAGCCCGGCTTCGGGGGGCCCCCCGGTGTTGTCGGCCGACGTCGGATCGGCCCCTGCGCTCGGCGCGAACAACTCCTCCTGCAGCTGGACAAGCCTCCTCCACACCGTCACCGTGACGAGCGGCTCGGCGAGCGGACCCGCGCCATGGGCCGTGAACTGGACCGTGACGGTCTCGGGAGGGACCGCGCCCTACAACATCACGAGCCTCCCCGGGGACGGATCCAGGCTCTTCGGGGCCACCGTGAGCCACACGTTCGTCCTCCCCGCTACCTACGATGTTCGGATCTGGATCGTCGACTCCAGCACTCCGTGTCGCGCCGGCGGAACGGACCTCGGCGTCTACGCTTGGGGATCGGGTGGGGCGGACCCGGCGCACTTCAACGTCACTCCAACGACGGGAACCGTCCCGATGACCGTCGCGTACACCGTAAACGTCACGGGGGCCCCCGCCGGCGCCACGTACGCCTGGTGGTGCCTCCCGAACGATGGCTTCGGGGTGGAGACCCAGACGGGCACCTCGGCCAACTGCACGTTCTATCAGAACGGGACCTCGGATGCGTCCCTGCTCGTCAGCTATCCCGACGGCCTGGAGTTCTGGACGGGCTACGCGCCGACGGTGAACATCACGGGTCCTTCGGCGCTCACGTTGTCGGTCACTCCGACCTACACCGCCTCCCCCGCCTATGTTACGGCCTGGGTCAACACCACGAACGCATCGCAGCTCCCGCCGGGCTACCATCTGTGGGGCCAGGTCATCACCCCCTGCGGGGCCACCATGCCGGTCTACTCGGTGTCCCTGAACCGGCCGACGCTTGTCGGCCCGTTTCTGTTCAACAGCAGTTGCGAAGTTTGGGGCTCCTCCGGCTACCAGGTCGATGGCTGGCTCAACGACGGCACGAACGAAACGGTCCTGGGCCTGGGCCAGACCGTCTGGGTGGCGCCGGGGTCGGGAGCGACGTTCGATCCGGTGATCGCGCTCAGCATCACTCCGTCCAACGGGACGGCCCCGCTGAACGTTACCTTTGGCGTCGCCGCCACGGGCGGGACCTCGCCGTACACCCTGCGGCTCGGGATCGTGGGCGCCGGCCCGACGCTCGCCAATGGCTCGCGCCTGCCGGCGTACTTCTTCAACGTTTCCGGCTGGAACGGCAGCTCGACGACCCCGGTACGGGAGTTCACGGTCGTCGGTTCCTGGTCGATCGTCGCCGAGGTCACCGACGCGCACGGGAACCAATCGTGGTCGCTCGGGGCCGTGGAGACCGTGCTGCCGCCCTCGGCTCCGACGCTGCAAGCGTCGGCGCAGCTCGCGGGAGCGGGAGCCGCCTCGTCTACGTCGATCTCGTTCCTCGGCGACGTGACCGGCGGCACGCTCCCGTACTCGATCCAATGGGCGTTCGGGGATGGTACCTTCGGCTCGTCCATCGCCGGGGGGGTGGTCACGCACGTGTTCCCCGGTCCGGGCACTTACGTGGTCCGTCTCTCCGTGCGCGACGCCCACGGCGCGCTCGCGACCGCGTCGGTCTCGGCCGTCGTCGCGGCGTCTCCCGCCGGCGGGTCTCCCCCGGTCGGCTTCCTGCCGCTGTGGGCGTGGCTCGCCGTCGCGCTTCTCGCCGCCGCCTTCATCTTCGAGGAGCGCATGCGCCGGCGGAAGCGTCGGATGCGGGCGGAGGGCGCTCGGCTCGTCGGACGAATGGCCGCCGACTCGGCCTACGCCCTCCGCGAGGGCAGCTTCGAAGGCTGAGATGACCTGGCCGGCACGCCGACCCCGGGCCTCACGCGGCTGGGGCCGTGGGGCCGGCGCGCCCCGTCGGTGGTGGGCCGCCGCGCTCGGGGCACTCCTGCTCGGGCTGCTGGCCGCAGGATCGGCCGCGGCATTTCCCCCTCGGATCGCGCCAGCGTCGACCTCCCTCGGCTTGACGCTCGAGGCCTCCCCGCTGAGGGGTCCGGCGCCGCTTCTCGTCTCGGTGTCGGCCTCGGTCTATCCCGCGGTCCCGTCGTCGTTCGATTGGAGCTTCGGCGACGGCTCCTACTGGAACGTCACCCAGACGGTCTCCTCCTCGACGAGCCATCTCTACATCGCGGGCGGCGAGTACCAGGTCACCGTCCGGGCGGAACAGGGTGACGCGATCGCCTCCGACTCGGTGGACATCCGGGTCTCCGCGATCCCGTTCACGGTCGTCCTCGGGGCCGATCCGTTCAACGGTCCCGCCCCGCTCACCGTCAACTTCACGGGGCTTCCGACGGGAGGTACCGGCACCTATCCGTCGTTCGTCTGGACCTTTGGGGACGGCGGGGTGGGCAGCGGGCCGTCGGTCGTCTACACCTTCCTTCGAGCGGGCACGTACCGGGTGGGTCTCGAGGTGCTGGATACGGACAATCGATCGGCGTGGGCCAACGTCAGCATCGTCGTCGGACCTGGACCGGGGACCAGCGTATCGGATCCGCTGCTCCCCTCGAGCGGTGTGGACTGGGCGGTCGCCCTATCGGGCCTCGCCGCAATCATCGTTCTGCTCGCGGCCGTCCTCCTTCGATCGAGGTCCAACCCTCTCGGCGTGGGCCTTCCCGGGTCGCTCGTCCCCCCGGGCCGAGGCGGGGATGCCGGCCCCCCAACGTTCGTGGAGGAGCACGGGCCGGTGCTGCCGATTCCGCCCGACGGGGCGCCGCCCCGCCCGGGGCCTCTCGGGCCGGGGGAGTCGAACCCTACGCCCGAAGCCCTGGCCCCTCGGGTGCTGCTCCACCTCTATGGGTTGGGCGTGCTCGGCCCCGACGACGTGGCGACCGTCGATCACACGCAGGCGGGCGTCGCAACCCGCCTCGGCATCCGCCAGAGCGCGGCCAGTCGGGTGCTCCGACAGCTCGAGGCGGGGGGCGTGGTCGAGTCCCGGACCCGGCACGTGCGCGGGCAGAAGCGAAGGGTCCGGGTCTATGTCCTGACCGCGTCGGGGGAGCGGCTCGCGCGGGGCCTGCGTCTTGCTCGGTCCCCCGGGGCCGGAGGCCGTGGCCCGGCGGCGCCGCCGTAGACATCGCCCGGCTCAGCCGGGTCCGTCGGTCAAGGTCGCCCCCGGATCCGGCGGAACGTCTGATACGAAGCTCCGCCGGAGGTGCTCCGCCTCGCTCTGGCTCAACGAGCCGCCCCACCCGTGGGTGGGCGGGTCCCATCGGAGATCCATCGCACGGAGCACGTCCCGGTGCTCGTAGGTCCGATCCGTCCCCGGGATCAGGACACGGCCGATAGAGCCGGCCCGCTCAAGGCCGAACGGCGAGGTCGTCGGAACGGGTTCGGAGGTGCTTCGGGGCGCGCTCATCGATGCGCAGCAAGCGCACAGGCCGACCGAGGGCCGACGTGAGGCCCGAGGGTGGCCGTGCCGTCATAATGCCCGCGCGAGGGGCCGCAGGCACGCGGGCTTTATGGACGGCGCGCGCGGTCGCGGGGGACCGCGAGGAGCGCGATTGACGACGGCGAAGTCAACCCCCCTGTGCGCTGCATCCGAAGTCGGACGTTACGTTCTGGACCGTCGGCCCACCCGGGCCGGGCGTGACAAAGGCCGCGAAGTGCGGATCGTGGGCAATCTGGAGTGCTACCGACTCGTTCGCCGCAGAGAGGTACACCGGACAGGTGGAGAACGAGACCACCCAGCCCCACGTGGTGGAGGATCCGCCCTGAACCGGGGCCGACATCGTCACGTTGGCGTGGGGATTGGATGCAAGGAAGGTGGATCCCCCTGCGCCCAGCGCGAGGGCGATGAGACCAGGACTGTCGGGCAGGTCGGGAGGGACAGCCCCCAAGGGCGTCCGGTACTCGCTACAAGCGCCGCCGCCGAACGTCCCGAGAAGTTGAGCCTCACCATCGAGCACCAGGGCCTCGATCCCCCGCTCGGTTCCGTTAGTGGCCACGATGACCCAACCGGGCGACTCACCACTCGAATGGGACCCATCGAAGCCGGGCACGGTCGCGTTCCATGGTACTCGGGGCGCCGCCACAAACGCGCACAAGGTTTGGCCGATCTCGGAGCCGAGCGCAGGATTGTACGAGTTCAAAGGCAGCGGAGCGGCAAGTTCAGATCCGGAACCGAAGGCGATCGACCAAGGGCCGGGGCCAGTCGAGTTTGCGAGAGTGCGGACGTCGGCCGAAGCCTGCTCGAACGTCGGCCCGCTGGAGACCAGAGTGGCTGGTGAAGATTGGTTTCGAGCGAAAGGACCGTATCCCGCAATCCAAAGCGCTGCAACCAGCACTATCAGGGTAGTCGCCACGACCGCTATCTCCCGAATCCCTGTCGCGGGGCCCCGAGACCTCCAAGTTCGGGAGGTTGTCAGCCCGGGGCTTCGCGGTTCTCCCGAGGAATCGTCCTTGGGATACCAGGTGCTCGACATCCACGAGGGAGGCTTCGACACTATCGGTCTCCGCGCGCTCGGCCCCAGAACGCGTGCCGCTTCTTGGTTGTTTCGAGGAGGAGGCTGCCTAGGCTTGGATTCCGCACGCAGACTGGAGCGCGCGGTCGAGGACCGACCGCGGTGAGCGCGCGAGAAGCTCGCGGGGCGAGCTGGAGCAAGATGCGGCCGACGATTTCCTTATGGATTCGGCGCGTTCGGGTTCAATCGACGGGCGGCGGTCGGGAGAGGCTATGAGGAAACTGAGCCGGTCGACTAATGCTCGATACCGACCGTTCGATCATCCACGGGAAGCGAGGGATTGCCTTTGGCGAGAACTGTAGTTGCAAACATGATCCTCACCCTCGACGGCGTCGCAAAGTTCGAGGCGGTCCAGGCGGCAATCATGGAGCTCATAGATGAACAGGTCGAGGGAGCCTTCACCTCGAAGATCGCGGATGAAGATGCGATGCTCCTGGGACGGAAGACATACGAGGAGTGGCTTCACTTTTGGCCCGACTCGGATATCGAGCCATTCGCGAGCCACATCAACGGGGTTCCAAAGTATGTTGTGTCCAGGACCTTGAAGTCGGTCACCTGGCCCACGAAGGGTA
>Ga0209415_10020324_pt1 | contig 10327 bp, 7 predicted proteins | sample PeaSoiSIISIP2007_FD_187696 | JGI IMG/M metagenome (GOLD analysis project Ga0209415, IMG submission 187696) | Peat soil microbial communities from Weissenstadt, Germany - SII-SIP-2007 (SPAdes) (version 2) | ecosystem: Environmental > Terrestrial > Soil > Wetlands > Peat | place: Germany...
TGCCTGAGCGCACCAGCGGCGCTGAGCAGGCAATCGAGGAGTTCTTCGCCGGCGCCGCCGCGTTTCCGCGGGCTTTCATCTGCACGAACGACGAGGAGGCGGTTGCCCTGTACAGGGTTGCCTCTCGGAGGGGGCTGCGCGTGCCACGGGACATCTCGCTCATCAGCTTCGACAACTCGGACTACGCGAGGCTGCCCGGCCTGGATCTCACCTCCATTGACCATCCCGGAGCGTTCATCGGGGAGAAGGCGGCCCAGATCCTCGCTGATTACGCGGCCTTCCCGCACGTGAAGTTCTCCAACGCGATATCGATCGAACCTGTCATCGTGGAACGTTCATCGGTCCTGGACGTGCGCCCCCGTACGGGGCCTGCAAAACAGCTTCAAGCTCGAGGAGGAACGGAATGAGAAAAGCCACTCTGTCTCTGCTCATCGCGGCCGTCCTGATCGCCGTCACGGGCGCAGGGGCCGCATTCGCCGCGGACATCCAGGCAAAGATCACTGTCTGGGCCTGGCCATCAGCGGACAAGGCGTTTGATTCGATCATCGCCGGCTTCAACGCGAAGTACCCGGGCATCCAGGTGACCTGGGAGATGAAACCCGGCCAGGCGGCCGGCACGCGGGACGCGCTGCTGGCGGCAATGGCGGCCGGAGCGGGAGGACCCGATGTCGCGCTCCTGGAGATCAACGACATCGGCATGTACGCGCTGCACGGCGGGTTCGTCGACCTGCGCCAGCCCCCCTACAATGCGCAAAAGTACAAGGCAGATTTCGTGGGCTACAAGTGGGACCTGGCAACCGCGCCGGACGGCTCCCTGTTCGCCTTCCCCTGGGACATCGGGCCCGCGGGGATCTTCTATCGCCGCGACCTCCTGGACAAGGCCGGGGTTCCGTCTGACCCCGATCGCCTGGCAAAGCTCATCAGGACCTGGGATGACTTCGTCGCGGTCGGAAAGAAAGTCAACGATCCGAAAAACAAGGTCTGGTGGATCGACACGGCGCAGGGGATTCCGTACATCTACTACGCCCACAAGAATTTCTTCGACAAGGACATGAACATCGCCATCGACAGTCCCACCACGCGCAGGGTGCTCACCATTGCCAAGCAGCTGAGGAACGCGGGAATGGACGCCAAGGCATCCCTGTGGACGGATGAATGGTACACGATGCTCAACACGGGCCGCGTTGCCACCAGCATCGTCGGCTGCTGGTTCGGCGGCTTCCTCAAGAGCTGGATCGCCAAGGACACCGGGGGCAAGTGGGGAGTCATCCCCATTCCCGAGCAGCCCCTGCAGAACTGGGGCGGGTCGTTCCTCGGCATCCTGCAGACCAGCCAGAACCCGGAGGCGGCGTGGAAGTTCGTGGAGTACGTGTGCGCGGATGCGGAGGCTGAGAACACCATCATGAAGACGGTGGACTACTTCCCCGCGTACAAGCCCGCATGGAAGGACCCCATGTACGATCAGCCTGATCCGTTCTTCGGCGGTGAGAAGACGCGCAGGCTCTGGGCGAATATCGCAAGCTCCCAGGGACCTTTCGTCGTTTCTCCCCTCGATGCCCAGGCCGAGCAGGCGTTCAACGTGGAGCTCGGGAAGTTCCTGGATCAGAACCTCGCCGTGGAGCCGACCATCAAGGCCATGGTGCAGGCAATCGACGAGAAGACCGCAGCGGACCGCAAGATCGTGCTGCAGATGATGGGACGGTAGAATGACCTTGGGGGCGGCCAGGCCGCCCCCTTTCCCATGAGGACAGGCTGATGAAAATGGCCCGGCAGCAGATCGGCAAAGTGGTCACCGCGTACACCTACATCGCGCCGTTCTTTCTCCTGTTCCTCCTCTTTGGCCTCTTCCCCATCGTCTACTCGCTTTTCCTCAGCTTCACGTGGTGGAAAGGGATGGGGAGACAGATCTTCGTCGCCTTCGACAATTACAAGGCCCTCTTCCATGACAGGACTTTCTACAAGGCCCTGTACAACACGGCCTACATCTGGGTCTTTGCTCATCTCTTGATCCTTCCCGGAGGCTTCCTCGTCGCATACCTGCTGAACACGGAGTACGTGAAGCGGAAGAACCTGTTCCAGGCTCTTTTCTTCACGCCCATGGTGACGTCCACCATCGCGGTGTCCCTCGTCTTCTCCACCCTCTTCGGGGAGCAGTTCGGCGTGCTGAACTGGTTCCTGGAAGGGCTCGGCATTCAGCCGATTTCCTGGTTCCACGGCAACGGCGGGTGGATCAAGCCGGTGATCATCCTTCTCTTTGCCTGGCGGTGGATCGGGTGGAACATGGTGATCTATTTCGCCGGAATGCAGGGGATAGACCGCGAGCTGTACGAGTGTGCGGCCGTAGAGGGCGCCAACAAGGCCCAGATCCTTGGCCGCATCACCATCCCGCTCATGAAGCCGGTGATCCTGTATACGCTGGTGCTGTCCTTCATCGGGGGAATGCAGATATTTGACGAGCCGTTCATCCTCACCGGGGCCTCCTACGGGTATATCGGCGGGACCAACCAGGCGGGGCTGACTCTGGCGACGCAGCTCTACGAGATCGGGTTTCGAACAGGCAACATGGGCACCGCTTCGGCGCTGGCATACACCATCATGGCAATCATTGCCGTCCTGAGCATCTTCAGCATCCGCCTCTTTGCGGGGAGAGGGGAACGGGTATGAGCGCGCCTGCGCGGGCCGCTATCGGGAGCCAGGGCATCCGAGCCCTGGTCCTCGCCATGCTGGGACTCCTGGCCGTCCTGACCTTCTTTCCCTTTTATATGATGGTCATCCAGGCCACGCACACCTCGGAGGAGATCCTCACCACGCCGCCCCCGCTGGGGCCCGGCGTCCACTCCCTGCACAACTACGCGAAGGTGGTAGCGGTGGTCCCCTTCTGGAGGAACTTCCTCAACAGCGTGATCGTCTCCAGCAGCATCACGGCGCTGACCCTCCTTTTCTGCTCCCTGGGGGGCTACGCGTTCGCCGTGTACCAGTTTCCTCTGAAGCGGCTCCTGTTTGCGACACTCCTGGGCACCATGATGCTTCCCTGGCTCGTGGATCTCATCCCCTGGTTCATCATCGTGACCCGGCTGCACTGGCTCAATTCCTTCCTGGCCCTGGTGGTCCCCTCCGCGGTGAGCGCCTTCGGAGTATTCTGGATGCGGCAGTACATCTCCTCCAACGTGCCCATGGAGCTTCTGGATGCCGCCAGGATCGACGGCTGCCCTGAGGGGCTGATTTTTTTCAGGGTCGTCGTCCCCATCCTGACCCCGGCCCTTGCCGCCCTGGCCATCATGAACTTCCTGCCGAGCTGGAACAGCTTTTTCTATCCCCTGCTCGTTCTCACGAAGGCGAAGGTCATGACGCTTCCCCTCGTGCTGAATCTCCTGCGCGGAGATCCGTATCGCGGGATGGATTACGGCGTGCTGATGACCGCGACCACAATGGCGCTGGCGCCTGTCATGATCGTATTCTGGCTGGCTGCCCGCCGCTTCATCAGCGGCATGACCGCCGGCGCAATCAAGGGGTAATGTATGTATTTTGGAACAGCCTGGTATCCGGAGCACATCTCATCCGACCGCTGGGACAGCGATGCGGCCCTCATGGAACGCGCGGGGTTCAACGTGGCGCGGCTTGCCGAGTTCGCGTGGGCATTCATGGAACCAGAGGAGGGGACCTTCCGATTGGGGTGGCTCGAGGAGGCAATTGCCGCCGCGGCCAGGCACGGCATCAAGGTGATTCTTGGCACACCCACGGCGTCCATGCCGGCCTGGGTGGCCCGCAAGCACTCCGAATGCCTTGCCGTGGACAGGACCGGCAGGCGCTTCACGTGGGGAGTCCGGCGGAACAACTGTCCTTCTTCCCCTGTGTACCGCCAGCTCTCAGCCAGCGTCACTCGGGAGATGGCAAAGCGCTTCGGATCCTCTTCCGATGTCATTGGATGGCAGACTGACAACGAGCTTGGAGCTCCGTTCTGCTACTGCGCCTCCTGCCTGAGCTCCTTCCATGAGTGGCTGAAGGCGCGCTACAGCGCGGTCGCGGAGCTCAACCGCGCCTGGGGAACACACTTCTGGGGACACAGCTTCGGCTGCTGGGAGGAGATCCCGTTCCCCGATGATCTTGCCGCGCAGAACCCCGGCCTGTGTCTCGATTTTCGACGTCATCATTCATGGCTGACGACACGGTTCCAGGCGGAGCAGGTGCGCATCCTGCGGGAGCTGTGCAGGAATCATTTCGTGACCCACAATCTCATGGGGCTGTACTCGGAAATCGACTACGCGGACCTGGCCAGGGACCTCGACTTCGTGAGCTGGGACAACTATCCCGTCCAGTTTGCTCCCGAGATACGCTACGACGCCGCTGCCGCGGCTGACATCATGCGAGGGTTGAAGAAGAGAAGCTTCTGGGTCATGGAGCAGACCGCAGGAGCGCGCGGCTGGGGAACAATGGGCAGGAACCCGCGGCCAGGGGAAATCCGCCAGATTGCCTACCAGCAGCTCGCCCACGGGGCGGACTCCCAGCTCCTCTTCGGCTGGAGGACCGCCACGGCAGGCCGGGAGCAATACTGGCACGGCCTCCTGGGGCACGACTCGAAACCCGGCCGGCGCTACGAAGAGGCGGCGCAGACGGCGCGGGAGCTTCGCAGAATCTCACCCGAGCTGGAAGGAACCACCGTCCGGGCGGACGTGGCGATGATTTACGACTATGAAAGCCTCTGGGCCTTCGAGATCCAGCCCTCGTACACGCCCCGGGAGACCGGTGAGCTGAGCGGCGCCTCCAACTATCAGAACGCGGTGCGCAGGTACCACAGGGCGCTTTTTCGGGCGGGCGCGGCAGTCGACATGATCCGCGCAACAGACGACTTCTCCCGGTACAAGGTGGTGGTCGCTCCGCACCTGTTCATCCTCAGCGACACCGCCGCGAAGGGCCTCTCTGAGTTTGTGCGCACGGGCGGCGTCCTTGTCAGCGACTGCAGGACGGCCGTCAAGGACGAATCGGGGTTGTGCCACGCCCGGACCCTTCCCGGGTTGCTGAGCGAGGCCCTGGGGATTTCCATCGATGAGTACGAGGCCCTGGATCAGACCATGAAATATGCCCTGGCGTGCAAGGCGCCGTTCTCCACGGAAAAGTCCTATACCGGCATCTCATTCTCGGATTGGGTGATCCCCGCCGGAGCAGAGGTTCTTGCCGGATACAGGGAATGGCACGCCAATCGGTATGCCGCGGTGACCCGCAACCGTTTCGGCAGCGGGCTCGGCTATTACGTGGGGACTATCGTGGAGCAGGAGAGCTTCTACGATGAGCTGATGTCAGAGGTTCTTGACCGCGCGGGGGTTGTCCCGGTCGTGAAACCGCCCCACGGCGTGGAGGCGATGACCCGCGAGGACGACGGGAAAAGAATCCTCTTCCTGATCAACCATGCTGAGCTGCCTCGAACGCTCGAAGTGCCCGCGGGGAAGCGGGAGCTGATCAGCGGAAAAGTCACGGATGAGAAGGCAACGCTTGATCCGTTCGGAGTGATGGTTATCAGGCTCTGAGCACCGTTTTCAGCAGTACTTTAGTCACGTATGGAAAAAAAGAGCGTCGCACGACGGTCCGGCCCTCTGCATATCACCCGTGACGAGGCGCTTCGCTACCACGAGGAAGGGAAGCCCGGGAAGATAGAGGTAGTCCCGACCAAGCCGGTCTCCTCGCAATATGATCTTGCCCTCGCCTACTCGCCCGGCGTGGCCGAGCCCTGTCGGGCCATCGCCGCGGACCCTGACGCCTCCTACCGCTATACGGCGAAAGGGAACCTTGTTGCCGTGGTGACCAACGGCTCGGCGGTGCTCGGCCTCGGGAACATAGGCGCTCGGGCCGCGAAGCCGGTCATGGAGGGCAAGGGTGTCCTCTTCAAGCGGTTCGCCGGCATCGACGTGTTCGACCTGGAGGTGGACTGCGATGATCCTGAGACCTTCATCGGGATTGTCCGCTCCCTGGAGCCGACCTTCGGCGGCATCAACCTCGAAGACATAAAGTCTCCCGAATGCTTTGCGATCGAGGAGGAGCTCCGACGCCGCTGCTCCATTCCCGTCATGCATGACGACCAGCACGGCACGGCCATCATCTCGGGCGCGGGGCTCATGAACGGCCTGACCCTGCAGGAGAAGCGGATCGAGGATGCGCAGATCGTGATGCTGGGCGCCGGAGCAGCGGCGCTTGCATGCGCCAGGTTCTACCTGCTCCTGGGGGCTCGGCGGGAGAACATCGTTGTGGTGGACAAGGACGGCGTGGTTCGAAAAGGCGATGTGGAGGCGAACGACGTGCGCGCTCCCTTTGCCACGGACCGCGCGGTTCGCACCCTCGGCGAGGCTCTCGCGGGGGCGGACGTGCTGGTGGGGCTTTCTGTGGGCGGCATCGTGCGACCAGAGCACCTCGCGCGGATGGCGCCGAACCCCATCGTGTTCGCCCTGGCGAACCCGGATCCCGAAATCGACTATGAATCAGCCGTCGCCTCCCGGCCGGATGCAATTGTGGCGACCGGAAGGAGCGATTGGCCCAACCAGGTGAACAATGTGCTCGGATTCCCCTTCATCTTCCGCGGGGCCCTCGACGTCGGGGCTCGGGAGATCAACGAGCAAATGAAGCTTGCCGCCGCGCATGCGCTGGCGGACCTCGCGCGGGAGCCTGTCCCGGACGCGGTGACGCGCGCTTACGCGGGCACCGAGCTCGGCTTCGGCCGCGACTACCTCATTCCGAAGCCTCTGGACCCGCGCCTCCTGACCACCGTCGCTCCCGCCGTGGCCCGAGCGGCCATGGAGTCCGGAGCAGCGCGCAAGGCAATCACCGACTGGCGGCAGTATGAGGCGGAGCTCCTGAGCCGGGTCGGCATTGACCAGAAGCTGGTGACCGGGATCGTGAACCGGGCGCGCAAGGAGCCCAAGCGCGTGGTGTTCGCCGAGGCTGATACCTACAATGTGCTGAAGGCCGCGCAGATCGTGCGCGACCAGGGGGTTGCGGAGCCCGTGCTCCTGGGCAACCGGGACCGCATCAGCGAGCTGATCCTGGGCCACCAGATCGAAGGGCTCGAAGGCTGCGAGGTCCTGGACCCGGCCGGCGAAGGGCTCATGCTGGATGAGTATGCCGAGGTGCTGTACCAGAAAAGGCAGCGTAAGGGCGTCACCCACTACGATGCGCGCAAGTCCATGACAGACCGCAACTACTTCGGCTGCGCCATGCTGGCCCTCGGGCGCGTCGACGCGCTCATTTCCGGGATGACAAAGGAGTATCCGAAGATCATCCGTCCCGCGCTGCAGGTCATCGGGCCCCAGCGGGGGGTGCGCAAGGTGGCCGGGATGTACATCGTCAACTCCTCCCGCGGGGTCTATTTCTGTGCCGACACCACGGTCAACATGAACCCTTCCGTGGAGGACCTGGTGGACATCATCGGGTTGACTGCGCGGACGGTGCGGTTCTTCGACGTGGAGCCGATTGTCGCGATGCTCTCCTACTCGAACTTCGGCTCCACCCGGGCGGAGGAATCCGACAGGTGCAGGGACGCCGTGATGGCCGCAAAGAGCCGCTACCCCGGTCTAGCCATTGATGGCGAGATCCAGGCGAACATCGCCCTGGACACCGAGCTCCTCGCGGAGACGTACCCCTTCAGCGACCTGGTGGCCAGGCGGGTGAACACCCTGATCTTCCCGAACCTCTCCGCGGGCAATATCGCCTACAAGCTGCTGCACGAGATAGGCGGCGCGGAGATCATCGGACCTGTGCTCATGGGAATGGCGCGGCCGGTGCACATCCTGCAGCTCGGGTCCTCGGTGCGGGAGATCGTCAACATGACCGCCCTTGCGGTGGTGGAAGCCCAGCGCAACAGGGAGGAGCGCGCGGGGTAGGAACGGCTCGGATGAGCCCGGGTGGCCCGCGGCATGCCGGCGCCTCAACGGCCCGCGATGCCGAAGTAGGCCTCGCGGATTGCCTTGTTCGCTCGCACTTCCTGGACCGTTCCCGCAAAGCTGATGCGTCCTCCGTCGAGCACGTAGACGCGGTCCGCTATCTCCAGGAACTTCACATTCTGCTCCGCGATGAGGAGGCTTGCCCCTCCGGTGCGAAGCTTGACGAGCATCCTGATGACCTCTGCCACGAAGCGCGGAGAAAGGCCCGACGAGGGCTCATCCATGATGACAAGGCGCGGGCCCGCCATGAGCGCCTTCGCCACGCCCAGCATCTTGCGCTGTCCGCCGGAGAGGGCCCCCGCGGAATGGTGACGATGCCTGGCCAGGTCCGGGAAGAGCAGGAAGAACTCCTCGGAGCGCGCCCTGACTGCCTCCCGCGGCTGATGGTAGCCGCCCAGGGACAGGTTCTCCTCGACCGAGAGGTTCGTGAATACCCCCATCTCTGTCATGAAGGAGATGCCCAGGCGAATCTTCTGGTCAGTGCGAAGCCCCTCGATGCGCCGGCCCTGGAAAGCCACCTGTCCCTGTCGAAGCGGTTCCAGGCCGACCAGGGTCTTGAGCAGCGTTGTCTTGCCCGCGCCGTTGGGTCCCAGGAGCACGACGCTCTCCCCCACCCCGACCCGCAGACCCACATCCCAGAGGACCTGCATGGCGCCGTAGCCGCCGCTCAGGCCGCTCACCTCCAGCACGTTCCTATCCTCCAAGGAAGACCTCGATCACCACGGGATCGGAAGCGGCTGCGGACAAGGTGCCCTCGAAAATCTTCGTCCCGGCGTTCATGACCAGAACGCGGGAGGTCAGCTGGTTCAGGAAGGCCAGGAGATGTTCGACCACGACCAGGGCGATTCCGGACCTGGCCAGGCTGAGCAGCTTCTCCGCCACCTGGTCCAGCTCCTTCGGTCCCAGTCCCGCGGCGAGCTCATCCACAAGCAGCGCGCGCGGCGCGGTGGCAAGGGAACGAGCGAGGTCGAGCATCTTCTGCTGGCCCACGTTCAAGCTCCCTGCCGGGCGATCAGCCGCCTCCGTGAGGCCGGCAAGCTCGAGAGCCTTCTCCGCCTGCTCGGCGGCCCGCCCCGTATTCCATGCGGCAACCAGCACGTTTTCCCGCACCGTCAGGGTTCGGAAGGGCTTGGGCACCTGGAAGGTGCGATTGAGCCCGGCGCGGGCAAGGCGGTGCGCGGCCAGACCGGTAACCCGCCGCCCGTCCAGCAGGACCTCGCCCCGATCCGGCCGGGAAAGCCCGGAGATCAGGTTGACGAGCGTCGTCTTGCCGGAGCCGTTGGGCCCGACCAGGCCCATGATCTCTCCGGCCTTCAGCTCCAGGCTGATGCCGTCCACCGCCTTCAAGCTCGCGAAGCTCTTGACGAGGTCCCGCGCGACCAGGACCGTGTCAGAGGACATTTCTTCCAGCCCTCCTGGCAAGAGAGGCGATCCCCTGGGGCAGGAAGAGGACCAGTATCATGATCAGCACGCCGTAGATGAGCTGGAAATATTGAGGCTCGGTTATTCCAATCAGGTTGTAGACACCATAGAGGGCCACCACGCCGAAGATCGGGCCAAGCACGGTGCCCGCGCCACCGAACAGGCAGAAGACGATGGCGAAGATGGAGATGCTGGGGTCGAACACGGAATCCGGATAAAAGACCGATATCTGCCACGCGAAGGCCGCCCCGGTCAGACCGGCAAAGAGTGCGCTCCCGGCAAGGGCCAGCATCCTTTGCCGCCCCACGTTGATTCCGGCCATCTCCGCGCTCAGCGAGTCGTCACGAACCGCTTTCAGGGAGAGCCCGAGGTGGGAGCGCTTCAGATAGATGACCACCGCCATGGCGAGCCCGGTAATGACCGCCATCGTCAGGTAGCTCCCGGTGGGATTGAAGATCACCGAGAGGTTGATTCCGTACGGCCCCTTGGTGATCGCCGTCAGGTCGGGGTTGGCGATGATGGAGTAGACGATTTCCGCGGCGGCCAGGGTGGCGACTGCGAAGTACGCGCCGGACAGGCGCAGAAGAGGGGAGAGGACAAGGCTCAGAACGAGCGCCGTCAGGCCTCCGAACAGCACCGCCACGGGAGCTGGCACGTGGAGGAACAGGACCGAGAGGGCTGCGCCATAGGCCCCGGCTCCGAAGAGGCCCATGTACCCGAAGGGCAGATAGCCCGTGAAGCCGTAGATGATGTTGATCCCCTGGGAAAGAGTGAAAAAAACCATCACGTTGAAGAGGAGCAGCCGGTTGTTGTACACGCGGGGCAGCAGGGCAAAAACCACGGGGATCAGAATGACGAGCGCAATGTCGCGAACGGCCGCGGTCAAACCGATGCGGGAGAGGCGCGCGCGCCGGATATCGCGCTCCGCACCATGCGCCTTAGACGTGGCGGACCTCCTTTCCGAGTATGCCGCTCGGCCT
>Ga0209415_10020326_pt1 | contig 10326 bp, 10 predicted proteins | sample PeaSoiSIISIP2007_FD_187696 | JGI IMG/M metagenome (GOLD analysis project Ga0209415, IMG submission 187696) | Peat soil microbial communities from Weissenstadt, Germany - SII-SIP-2007 (SPAdes) (version 2) | ecosystem: Environmental > Terrestrial > Soil > Wetlands > Peat | place: Germany...
CCCATTCCGCCCGACGAGCAGGTGGTGATCGCGGTGATTCTTCCGCGATTCTCGTTTGAAGAAGCCGCCGGCATACCGGTTCAGATCACCGTGCAAGCCTCGAAGAGAAAGTTGCTCGAATCCAAAGGCGCGGCTCTGGACGCCGTGATTCGAATCACGGAAAACTAACGTCGTTAGTGAAGCCAACCATGCGCCTGGGCGAGATCCTGATCGAACGGAAACTCATCACTCCGGACGATCTCGCCCGCGCGCTCGACATCCAGAAAGAGCGCGGCGGCGAGAAGCTGGGCAAGATCATGGTGGATCTCGGCTTCATCGCCATGCGCGATGTGCTCTCCGCGCTGGCCGAGCAGCTTCAGGTTCCCGTGCTCGCACTCGATGGCCCGCCCGCAGTCTCACCCGAACTCGAAACGCTGGCGCCGCGATTCCTGCGTCAGTTCCGCTGCCTTCCCGTCGCGCTGCACGACCACACCGTCACCCTGGCCATGGCCGATCCGCTGGATTTCGAGACTCGCAACGCGGTCGAGTCGTCCACCGGCCTGGCGGTGGAGGCCGGGATCGCCCTGGAGCAGGAGATCCTGGACGCCATCGACCGCTACTACGGCCAGACGGCCAAGAATGAAGCCGAGCTGGCGTCTCCCGAGGGCGATTCGGAGGATCTCGAACATCTTCGCGATATGGCCAGCGAAGCTCCCGTGATCCGGCTGGTGAACGCCATGATCGGGCAGGCGGTCGAGCAGCGCGCCAGCGACATCCACATCGAGCCGTTTGAGAAAGAGTTTCGCGTGCGCTACCGCATCGACGGCGTTCTGGCGAATCAAAGCCCGCCGGCGCGCGAACTGAAGTCCGCCATCATCTCGCGCGTCAAGCTGATGGCCAAGCTGAATATCGCCGAGCGCCGCCTGCCGCAGGACGGCCGCATCAAGATCAAGACGCTGGGGCGCGAAGTGGATCTGCGCGTCTCCACGCTGCCTACTTTGTACGGCGAGAGCGTGGTCATGCGTTTGCTCGACCGCTCTGCCGGCGATTTTTACGATCTCGAGCGCCTGGGATTCGACGATCACATGCTGCGGCGAATGGAGTACTACACGTCGCTGCCGCACGGCATTTTCCTGGTGACGGGACCCACCGGCAGCGGCAAATCGACCACGCTGTACTCCGCGCTCAAGCGCATCAATCTGACCGACAAGAAGATCATCACCATCGAAGACCCGGTGGAATATCAGATGGATGGGATCAACCAGATCCATGTGAATCCGCAGATAGGGCTGACCTTTGCCGGCGGACTGCGCCACATCGTGCGACAGGACCCGGACGTCATCATGGTCGGCGAAATCCGCGACCGCGAGACCGCCGATATCGCCATCCGCGCGGCGCTCACCGGCCACTTCGTGTATTCGACGCTGCACACCAACGACGCGCCCAGCGCCATCACGCGCCTGACCGACATGGGCGTCGAGAATTATCTGCTGACCTCGTCGCTGGTGGCGGTCCTGGCGCAGCGGCTGGTCCGCGTGATCTGCCCGCACTGCCGCCAGGCCGCGGGGGACGTGACCGCGCCCAACGGAGACCGCCTGCCGGCGTTCCGTGGCGCCGGATGCGAGCATTGCTTCGGAACCGGCTATCACGGCCGCGTCGGCATCTTCGAGCTGATGGAGCTGAATGAAGAACTGCGCGCCATCATCATGCGAAACGAAGACGCTAGCGTCATCACCGCGGCGGCGCGCCGGAACGGCATGCGCAATTTGCGCGACGACGGATGGGAAAAGGTCGCCCGCGGCGTGACCACGCCGGATGAAGTGATTCGAGTGACGCAGGAATTCTGATGCTTGGTACTGTTCAGTTCGAGTGGGGCAGGTCTCCAGACCTGCGGCCGGCGTCCACGCCGGCCTGCACGGCGTCTACGCCGGCCTGCGCGGCGTCCACGCCGGCCTGCGCGGTGCTAAGCCCAGCCGGATCTGGAGATCCGGCGCAGACGTGGACGTCTGCCCTACACCTCTAACCCATGGCGACCACTTTCTTCTTCCGCGCAGTGGCCTCCGACGGCAAGCCCCGCACCGGCACTCTGACCGCAGAAAACGACAAGCTGGTGGCCAGCGAGCTCCGCCGGCAAGGCCTGGTCCCGGTCTATATCGGATTGGAGAAGAAGAGCGGCGGAATCGACATCAAGCTGCCATCGTTCAGCCGCAGCCATCGCAAGGATGTCCTGTTCTTCACCCAGGAGCTGGCCACGCTGCTGAACGCGGGCGTGCCGCTCGACCGCGCGCTGGCCATCGTCGCCGAGCTCACCTCCCGGGGCGATTTTCGTTCGGTGGTGCTGGATGTGATGCGCATTCTGAAGGGTGGCAAGTCGCTCGCGGATAGTTTGGCCACGCGCCCTTCCCATTTTTCCGAGCTGTACGTGAACATGGTCCGCGCGGGCGAGGCCTCCGGATCCCTGGCGCAGATTTTCGAGCGCCTCAGCGAGTTCGAGCGCACCCGCGACGATCTGCGCGGCTATATCGTCAGCTCACTCATTTATCCATGCCTGTTGACCATGGTCGGCCTGGGATCGATTTTCGTGCTGCTGAATTTCGTGGTCCCGCGCTTCGCCCTGATCTTTTCCGACCCGCGCATGAAGATTCCCACGCCCACGCTGATCCTGCTCCAAGTCAGCAAAATGGTGCAGGATTATTGGTTGATCGCGGCCATCACGCTCGTCGTGGCTGGGGTGCTCTTTCAGATCTACATTCGTACCGTGGCCGGCCGCCTGTGGTGGGACACCATTCGTTTGAAGATGCCATTGCTGGGCGATGCGCTGCGCAAGGCCGAGACCGCCCGCTTCGCGCGCGCCATGGGAACCTTGGTGGCCGCCAGTGTCCCGCTGGTGCAATCGATCGGGATCTCGCGCGGTATTTTGAACAACCGCCGCATGTCCGGAACTCTGGAACAGGTGGCGCAAGGCGTCAAGCGTGGAGAAGGAATCGCCGGGCCGCTGGCTCGAGCGGGAGAGTTTCCTCCCCTGGCCGGGCACCTTCTGAGCGTGGGCGAGGAGACCGGGCACCTGGATGCCATGTTCAACCGCATGGCCGATATTTACGACGGCGAAACGCGAACCGCCATCCGGCGTTTCACGGCGCTGTTTGAGCCCCTCATCATCCTGGTGATGGGTCTGGTGGTGGGAAGCCTGATCATGAGCCTGATGCTGGCTATCACGAGCATCAACGATATCGCTATATGAAAAACATTCAACACAGAAAGTCTGAACGAGGCGTCACGCTGATTGAAATGCTGGTGGTGATCACCATCATTGGATTGATTTCGGGGCTGGTAGCGGTGAATGTCATCCGCCAGGGTGAAAACGCCAAGCGCCAAATCGCCAAAACGCAGATCGGCTCCTTCATGAATGCGCTGGGGATTTATAAGCTGGACACCGGACTTTATCCGTCCACCGCGCAAGGTCTCCAGGCCCTGCGCGAAAAGCCGGGCGAAATGCCCAACTGGGCGGGGCCCTATCTTCCGAAGGACGTCCCGCTCGATCCCTGGGGGCGCGCCTACGAGTACAAATACCCGGGCGAGCACGGCGAGGACCCTGACATCATTTCGCTGGGCCCCGACGGCCAGCCGGGCGGGGACGACATCGTTAGCTGGAGCAATAAGTAGGTGGGGCAGGTCTCCAGACCTGCAGCCGGCGTCCACGCCGGCTTGCGTGCCGCAGGCCACGCCGGCTTGCCTGCTGCTCTCCGAGCCGGATCTGGAGATCCGGCGCAGACGTGGACGTCTGCCCTACATGAGCGCGGCGTCACATTAATCGAGGCGTTGATCGTCGTCGCACTCATCGCGATGATCGCAGCGGTGAGCTTTCCGGCGATCGGCGCCGGACTCGATACGCTGCGGCTTCGCTCCACTTCCGACGCCATCGTCTCCTTCCTGAACATCGCGCTCGATCACGCCGACCGCCGCCAGCAAGCCGTGGAGGTGGTCATTTCTCCCCGTGAGAACCTCTTGCTGAGCCGCACGGCCGATTTAGGTTTTGCGCGCCGCCTGGATATCCCTGATCAAATCCACATTGTGTCGGTGCAGCCGGCTCTTGCCACCCTGACCGATCCGGATGAGCCCCGACGCTTTCTGCTGTATCCCGGCGGCTCGGTGCCGCGGATCGGGATCGAGATCTCGACGCTCCAGGGGCGCAAGCGGATGGTGAGCGTGGATCCAGTGACTGGATCGCCGGGGGCTACCCAGTGAAGAATCAGCGCGGGTTCACGCTTCTCGAAGCTCTGGTCGCCACCATGATCATGGGCATCGCGGTGGCCGGAATCCTGGACGCGTTGGCGGCGTCTTCCCGGAACGTCGCGCGGCTTACTCAGGCCGACCGTGCCGTGGTCCTGGCGCGCAGCAAGATGGACGAGCTTCTGGTGAACGACGCGCTGCCGCGCCAAGTTTTCATGGAGGGCCAGTTTCCAGCGTCCCAGGCAGGGGCCATGACCTCCGGCTGGCGCGCGCGCGTCACCGCCATAGAAGCCGCTCCGGAGGCGATTGATCTCAACTTTGTGATCGACCGCATCGAGCTCGAAATCTGGTGGATGGATGGCGCCACGCGCCGCAGTTTTTCTCTCGAAGGCTATCGCCGGTCGCTTTTGCCCTATGGGGTGAGTATCTAGTGGCCCCGAGCGCACATAACAGAAATGAGCGCGGCTTCACTTTAATGGAGCTGATGATCTCCATCACGCTGGTGGCGGCCATCGCCACCGGCATGCTGATGGCGATGCGCGGGGGCTTGCTTTCGCTCGGCCGGACCCAGACGCGCCTGGACGAGAATCGTCGCGCGCTGGGGATTCAGCGGATCCTCTCGATGCAGCTGGGCGGCGCGATCCCGGCACGCACCGGATGCAGCGGCCAGCTCAGCCCTTTCGCCTTTCGTGGCACGAATGCGGCGCTCGAAATGGTGAGCACCTACTCCATTGCCGAAGGCTCACGTGGAGCTCCTCACATCGTCGAATATCAAGTCGCGCCCGACGTGGGCGGAACGGTGCAGCTGATCGTGAATGAGCGCCTTTACGCCGGCCCGGCGAGCACGGCCGGGTTTTGCAGTGAGAACGTCGTCTTGCAGGGATCTCCGCAACCCTTTGTGGCCGCTACCCGCTTAGCGTACTGCCGGATTTCTTATTTCCAGATGAATCCGGACACGCAGTTTCGCGGAGGCGGCTGGGTGGACGCCTGGAACGATCCGAATATGCCCTCCGTCGTGCGCATCGACATGGCTCCGGCCGCGCCCGACCTCGTCCGGCTGCCTGTAGTCGCCATCACCGCGCCACTGTACGTCAATCGTGTTTTCGATGAAGTGCACTATGACGACCAATAGTACCGCTCCATTACTGTCGCGGCTCCGCAGCCCTTCCGAGCCGCGAGAGTCATCGAGCGGTCAAAAGGGTGGTGCGCTGCTGACTGTCATGTGGGTCTCCGCCGCGCTGGCCGCGATCGCCTTTTCGGTATCCACGTCGATTCGCGCCGAGGCCGACCGCGCCGGTACGGCCGCCGACGGTCTGCGCGCCATGTATCTCGCCACCGGCTCGGTCGACCGGGCCGCGCAGGGGCTGCTGTGGGGAACCGGATCCGACCACTTCTTCGACCGTCATTACTACACCCTAAAGCCGCGCCTGACCTATTCCTATCCCAGCGGAGACGTGGTAGTGGAAATGATGCCGGAGTCCGCCAAGCTCGACATCAATCAAGCCTCCGCAGAGGATCTGGTGCGCCTGGTGACGGTCGTGAGCGGCGATACAGCGCGCGCACAGGAAGTTGCAGAAGGAATTATGGGTTGGCGGGGCGGTGGCGGCGGCTCCAGCAATAACTCCGCATCGAGTCCGTTTTCTCAGCCGGCGGCTCCGACTTTCCAGCCGCGCGGTGCGTCTTTTGAAGAGATTGAAGAACTTTTGCTGGTGCGCGGAATGACGCCGGAATTGTATTACGGAAATTACGTGGCGGAAGCAGATGGGCGCCTGTCTCCGCGCGGCGGCCTGCGCGACAGCCTGTCCGTGTGGGGATCGCCCGGCCCGTTCGACGTGAACGGGGTCAGTCCGGCGTTGCTCCAAACCCTGGGAGCGCCGCCCGGGGGCATCGCCCAACTGATGCGGCGCCGCGCCCAGGGGCCCATCCAGAATTTGGCGGAAGTGTCCGCGCTGGGAATTCCCACCGATCGCCTTAGTATCAACGCGGAGCACCTCATCTGGAACATCCGCGCGACCGCGCGCCTTCGCCGGCCGGATGGATCGCCGTCCGAAGTGGTCCGCTCCGCATCCGCGATTGCGAAGCTGGTGCTGCCGCCGCGGAACCGTCCGCGCGACCCCATCCGGCTGCGGGTGTTGCGATTTTACGAAGACGCATGGTCGGATTTCGCGGTCGCTCCGCCCGGACCGCCGAGTGGAGTTTTATTTCAGTGATCCCCGCCGGTCTTAGAAAATTCGCCGCGATCGGAAGCGGCGCCGGTCTGGAGATCGCCGGGCCGCGCGGTAGCGAGTCGTTGCGCGTCGCCGCCGTTCGCGTGAGACCGCAGGGCGCGCGCGTCCTGGGCGGCTTTACGATTCAAGATTTCGAGCACCAGCCCGCGGCGGCCTGGGGGGCCGATTACGCTGCGTTCCTGGGCAAACTGGGAATTCGTCACGTTGCGGCCAACGTGGTTCTGCCGCGGCACGAAGTGATCGTCCGCCAGCTTTCTTTGCCGGGAGTTTCCGGCAAGGACCTGGCGGGCGCCGTTCGGTTCCAGTTGGACGGCCTGCATCCTTACAACGAAGACGACGTGCTCTCCAGTTGGACCCGGCTGGAGCATTCTTCCACCGTGATGGTGGCCATCGTGCGCGCTGACGTGGTCCAGCGGTACGCCACACTGTTCGCCGAAGCCGGGATCAAGATCGCCGGATTCACCTGCTCGGCCGCGGTTACGTATTCGGCGCTGCGCCTGTTCGGCCATGCGCTGCCCGCTGAGCTCCTGGCGTATGAAGCGGGCGAAACGGGCGTCGAGATCTACGGCGAAAGCCCGTCCAAGCCCATTTTTTCGGCGACGTTTAATGTCGATCTGGATCGCGCGGCGGCGATGGCTTCGGCGGAACTGCGCTTCGAATCCGCGCCTCCCCTCCACGCATTGCATGAACTCCTGGGAGCCGATCCCGCGCTGCCCTTCGCAGCGGCGCTGGCCTCCGCTTGTCCCCGCCTGTGTCTTCCGTTGAATTTGCTGCCGGCCGAGCAGCGCCAAACCAGTTCGCCCATGGTGTGGGTTCCCTCCACCGCCCTGGCCGCGCTGGTGCTGCTGGCGGCCGGCGCCACGACGGCCTTGCCGGGATTCGAAAACCGGCGTTATCTGCGCGAGCTCAATGCCGAAATCGCCAAGGTTCAGCCTGCTGCCGTGCGCGCCGCCGCGATCGATCGTGAAATCGACTTGACCCGCAAGCGCACCGTTCTGCTCGATTCCTTCCGCGCCCGCAGCAAGGCCGACATGGACGTGCTGGCGGAAATGACGCGGCTGCTGGCTCCGCCCGCCTGGCTATCATCGCTCGAACTCAACGGGCAACAGGTCGCGGTGGCCGGTGAAACCGATCAAGCCGCGCCGTTACTCAAGGCCATCGACGCTTCGCCGCAGTTTGAATCGTCCGAATTCGTGTCGCCGCCCATACGCAGCGCGGCGGGCGAGATGTTCCGCATCCGGGCCACCCGCGAGGCCAGCCGCCAGGGGCTCCTGCCATGAGAACTCTCGAACCTCGCGAAAAGAAAGCCGTGGCCGCTTTGGGTGCCGCGCTGGCCATCACCGCCGTGGTGCTCATTTACGAGTTCTGGCCCGCCGGCTCCGCCGCTGTGGCGGACGCTTCTCCGCAGTCCGTGCCCCAGGTGGAACAGCGCCTCGCGCGGGTGCGTGAGATCGCCGCCTCGGTTCCCGGGAAACAGGAAATTCTCAAGAAGGTCGCCGGCGACCTGGAGATCCGCGAGAAAGGGTTGATCCGCGCCGAAACCGCGCAGCAGGCCCAGGCGCAAGTGATCACTATCCTGCGCGGATTGGGAGCGGCCGAAGCGCCGCCCATCGAAATCCGCGCCACTGAGCTCGGCGCCACGGTCCCGTTTGGCGACGATTATGGTGCGGTGAATGTCTCGATTCTCATCGACTGCCGCATCGACCAACTGATCAACTTTCTGGCCGCTCTGGCCGCGCGGCCGGAACTGATCGCCACCCGCGATCTGCGAGTGGTCAGCGGCGATCCGAAGCAGAAAACCTTGAGTGTGCGTATCACCGTGGCCGGCATCGTGCCGAAGAATCTGGCGACCCAAAAGAAGGGAGCGTAGCCGGAACCATGAACCGCAAGATCATTGCCTTGAATCTGGGACTGCTGGCGTTGCTGGGAACGCTCGGATGGATGTTGCGCGCGCACTGGCAACAAGCCCGCGCCCAGGAGCTGGCCACGCTTTCAAAAGCGCCCCGCCGGAGCGCCCAGCTTCCGCCTCCCTCGCCAGTGCCGCCCGAGCCCGCCGTGGCGGCCAACTATCTGGAAGTCGCGCAGAAAACGCTGTTCTCGAAGGACCGGAATCCGAACGTGATTATCGAGGTCGCTCCGCCGCCCGCGCCGAAACCCGAGGAGCCTGTGCCGCCACGGCCGGCGTACTACGGCCAGATGGGGCTGGGCGAGCCGGTCGCGTTTCTCAAAGCCGAAAAGGGCGGCCAGAAAGGGTTTCGCGTCGGCGACGAAGTTGGACCTTTCAAGCTGGTCGCCTTCGATCGCGAAACCATCACTTTCGAGTGGCACGAGAAGACGCTGGAGTATCCGCTGGAGGAGCTGAGGCCCAAGGAGACGCCTGCCGGGCAGGCAGGCGTTCCGGCCAATACCCCGGCGGTTCCCACGGGTCCGATCATCGGAATGTCCCAGGAAAAGGGTCCCGTTTTGGGCACCCAGAATGGGGAGATTCGATCCTGTGTGCCGGGCGATAACAGCCCCGCGGGCACAGTGAAAGACGGATACAGAAAATCCATTGTTGCCAGCGCGTTCGGTGCGAGTTGTCTATGGGAGCCCATTAAATGAGAATGAGCAGTAAGAGCGCAAAGGGTGCGGCGCGCGCCGCCGGACTAAGTGAAGAACGGATCGCGCCGCGCTCCGTTTTGCGCGACTTTAGCGGAAGAAACATCTGGATTTCGACGCTGGTGTTGGCCGCTTTGGCCGCGGCGCAAGCGCCCCCGCAGCCGCCTGCTCCGCAGACCGCGGCTCAGCAGCCGGGGCCGGTCTTGAATCTGCAAGACGCCTCGCTCACCGAGGTGATCGACCAGCTCGCGCGCCAGCTCCGCATCAATATCCAGCTGGATCCGCGCGTGAAAGGCACCGTGACGCTCAACACCTACGGCGAGACGCGCAATCTGGATCCGCGCAATCTCCTCGACATGATCCTGCGCGTCAACGGCTTCGGGATGGTGCAGGAAGGCGAGATCTACCGCATCGTTCCGATGGCCGACGCCGTCCGCCAGCCCATCCCGTTTCAGGTCAACGGAAAAGAGATTCCCGCCGACGATCAGCTCATTCTCAACCTGGTTTTTCTGAAGTACGTCACCGTCGAGGAGCTTAGCAAAATATTACAGGAATTCACCGATCCCAACGCCGTCCTGAAAATTTATCCTCCGGCCAACCTGCTGTTCGTCCTGGACAGCCGCCGTAATATGCGCCGCCTGATGGAGCTGGTTGCGCTCTTCGATAGCGACACCTTTGCCGGCGAACGCGTACGCTTGTACGAACTCCACAATGCGCGGCCCTCCGACCTGGTCAAAGAGCTGGACAATATCCTCAAATCGATTTCGCTCGATAGCAAGAACTCCACCGTGCGATTCCTGCCGGTCGACCGCATCGGAACTTTAATTGCCGTGGCGCCGAATCCGGGCGTGTTTGAAACCGTGGAGACCTGGATCAAAAAGCTGGACGTGGCGGTTTCCTCAACCAGCGGCGTGATCGATACCTACGTCTATCACGTTCGTTACGGCCGCGCCGACTGTTTGGCGATGGCCATGAATCAGCTGTACATGCCGGCCGGCGGCGGTGGCGGATACGGCGGCGGCGCTTATCCCGGAGCAGCTGCTTACGGCGGCGGTTATGGCGGTGCGTATGGCGGCGGTGGCGGATACGGCGGCGCCTATGGTGGCGGCTATGGCGGTGCGCAGGGCGCGTTCGGTGGCACCACTAGCGGGTACGGCAGCCAGAACAGCTTCAACAGCGGATTCGGCGGCGCGGGAGCCTGCGGAACGTCCACCGGTATGGGCGGCACGGGCGTGGGCGGCGGATATGGTTACCCAACCTTCGGCGGTTATGCGGCGCAAACGCCGGCGGG
>Ga0209415_10020327_pt1 | contig 10325 bp, 10 predicted proteins | sample PeaSoiSIISIP2007_FD_187696 | JGI IMG/M metagenome (GOLD analysis project Ga0209415, IMG submission 187696) | Peat soil microbial communities from Weissenstadt, Germany - SII-SIP-2007 (SPAdes) (version 2) | ecosystem: Environmental > Terrestrial > Soil > Wetlands > Peat | place: Germany...
CGCTCAAAGGCGAAAAGGCCGCCGCGCTGGCCCGCGCCCGCGAGGAACTGGCCGAGGCTGCCAAGCTCGCGAAAGCTCAGCAGGACAAAGCCGCTCAAGCGGAAGCGGCAGCCGCCTCCGTCGCACAGGAACTTCAACGCGCGAAGTCCGAATCCGCCAAGATGGCTGAGATGCTCAAAGGCGAAAGGACTGATGTGCTCGCCCGTGCGCGCGAGGAGTTGGCCGAGGCCGCCAAGCTCGCGAAAGCTCAGAAGGATAAAGCCGCCAAGGCGGAAGCGGAAGCGATTTCCGTTGCCCGCGAACTGCAACTGGTGAAGTCTGAATCGGCCAAGACGATTGAGACGCTGAAACGCGATAGCGCTGCCGCGCTGGCCCGCGCTCGCGAGGAACTCGCCGAGTCCGCCAAGCTCGCGAAAGGTCACCAGGACAAAGCCGCCAAGGCGGAAGCTGCTTCCATTGCTCGCGAACTGCAACAGGTGAAGTCCGAATCGGCTAAGACGATTGAGGCGCTCAAAGGCGAAAGCGCTGTCGAGCTGGCCCGCGCTCGCGAGGAACTCGCCGAGACTGCCAAGCTGGCGAAAGCTCAGCAGGACAAAGCCGCTGAAGCCAAAGCGAAAGCCGACTCCCTCGCACAGGAACTACAGCGCGCGAAGGCCGAATCCGGCACGATCGAGAAGATGAAAGGCGAAAGCGCCGCCGCGCTCGCCCGAACCCGCGAGGAACTGGCCGGGGCCGCACGGCTCGCGAAAGCTCAGCAGGACAAGGCCGCCAAGGCGGAAGCGGAAGCGGCTTCCGTTGCCCGCGAATTGCAACAGGTGAAGTCTGAATCGGCCAAGACGATTGAGACGCTGAAACGCGATAGCGCTGCCGAGCTGGCGCGCGCTCGCGAGGAACTGGCCGAGGCCGCACGGCTGGCGAAAGGTCACCAGGATAAAGCTGCTAAAGCGGAAGCCGCTTCCATCGCACTCGAACTGCAGCGGGTGAAATCCGAAGCCGCCGAGATGGTTCAGACGCTCAAAGGCGAAAGCGCCGCCGCGCTCGCCGGAGCACGCGCGGAATGGGCCGAGGCCGCCAAGCTGGCAAAAACTCAGAAAGACAAGGCCGCCAAGGCGGAAGCGGAAGCGGCTTCCGTTGCTCACGAACTGCAACAAGTGAAGTCCGAATCGGCCAAGACGATCGAGGCGCTCAAAGGCGAAAGCGCCGCCGTGCTCGCCCGCGCCCGCGAGGAACTGGCCGAGGCCGCCCGGCTCGCGAAAGCTCAGCAGGACAAAGCCGCCCAGGCTGAGGCAGCCGCCGCTTCCGTCGCACACGAATTGCAGCGCGCAAAGTCCGAATCGGCCAGGACGATTGAGACGCTCAAGGGCGAAAGCGCCGCCGCGCTCGCCCGCGCCCGCGAGGAACTGGCCGAGGCCGCGAAGCTCGCGAAAGCTCCGCAAGGCCAGGTCGCCCAAGCGGAGATGAAAGCTGCCGCCGCTACGGAGGCGGAGCGCGCCAAACGGCAAGCGCTGGAGAAGGAGATCGTCGCGCTACGGCAGGACTTGGTCACCGCAGAGCAGGTTCGGTCAGAGACGGCCAAAGCGTTCAAGGGGTTGGTCGAGGAGGGCCGAAGCCAAGCCGATGCGCTCGCTCGCGCGAGCGGGGAGCTGGCGAGCTTCGTCTCGCGCCTCCTGACCGAGCCGCAGACGCTGGCCCGCGCGCGCGCGGCGCTGAACGAGGCCGCCAAGCTCGTCCAAGCTCAGCAGGACCAGGTCGCCAAAGCGGAGGCGGAGGCCGCCGCCAACGCCCAGAAACTGCAACGGGTGAAGTCCGAACCGTCCGAGACAACGAAGACGCCGGAAGGCGCAGGCCGGAGCCAGTCCGATGAGCCGGCCCGCGCGCGCAAGGAACTAGCCGGGGCCGCCGGGTCCGTGAAGACGTAGCAGACCAAGGCCGAAGAGGCGGCGAAGCAGACGGCTTCGACCGCACGGGAGATGGAACAGGTGCGCAGCAAACTGAGCCGTCGTATGAACGAGGCGCACGTCTCGGAGAAAGCCGGGACGCAGGAGCGCATCGAGCCGCAACGCAGCGCGGGCCAACTCGCTGGCTCCGTCGAACAGCCGGCGAAGAGACTCAGCGATTCCGACGCAGTCCGGCTGCCGGCGGCGAGCGAAGCCGCCCGGCACTCTGAGCAACTCGCCGAACAGGCCGCCGCGGTCGAGGCGCTCCAGACCGCTCGACGGGTAGCCGAGGAAAAGTCGGCCGGCATGGCGCAGACGCTCTCCAACGCCGAGGCCGCGCTCAAGACCCGGACGGCGGAATGCGCGCAGGCGCAGGAGGAACGCCGGCGCCTCGAGGCTCAACTGTCGGAACTCCGCACCGCCGCCGAGAAGGCCATGGGCGCGCGTGAAGGTCTCGAGCAGACAGGCGCGCAGACGACTGAGGAATTGCGGGCCCTGCGCCCCAAACTCGATGCGGAAGTCCATGCGCACCAGCTCGCGCAGGAGAAGCTCGGGCAACTCCAACAAGAGATGGCCGGCTATCGGCAGGCCCTCGAGAATCCGGCTGCGCTGCACGCTGCGGAACGACTGCTCGCCAAGCGGGTCAAGGAATTGGTCGCGGCGGAGGAGCAAGTCCGCAACCTCACTGAAGAGTTGCGCACCGTCCGCGCGGCGAACGTCCAGCAGGGCGAACGCGTGGACAAGCTCCGCTGGTTAGCGATCGAGCTGAAGAAGAGATACGATGCCCGGAAAGCGAGCGTGCGGACGCTCAAGCAGGAGCAGAGTCGGCTCCAAAGCGAGCTCCACGAGGAGACGGTGAGGCGCCAGGCGGCTGAGGCGGAAATCGCGCGGCTTCGAGGGGAACCGGCATCGGCGAATCCGGAGTCGGAGGAGATAGACGCCGATTTCATCGCGGACCTGCGCAAGGACGTCCAGGCCGCTTTGAAAGCCGCCGCGTCCAATCGCCGCAGCGCGACTGCGCCTGTCAAACCGAGCGGGATTTGGAAAGTAAAGGCGGGTGGCTAAGACGGGCTTCTGACCGGCCCCCGGCTTTTTCAAGACTGGAGAAACCGGCTGCTGTTTGAGGGGCGCCGCGGCGGCCTCAATCCGCTTCACGGCCCGAGAATCTCGCGCACGAGCGCGGCGTTTTCCTCGACCATTCCGTCTTTGTCGCCGCGATGCATGCCGACATTCACCACATCGGTCGGCTTGATCCCCTCGAAGGCGTACTCGAAAGCCATGCGCGAATCCATCCGGCCCGAGCCCATGATCTTGTAAGCGATGCACGGCTTCCGGATGCGGCGGATGCAGGCGATCGCCGGAGCGACGTCGCCGAGCCGGAACCGGTCCCCTTTGCCGCGGTGCAGGGTGCCGCAGTTGAAGAAGCAGACGGCGTGGAAATCCGCGACGCCCAGTTCGTCCACCCACCGATGCACTTCCGGCGCGTGGCCGGCCACGCCGGCCGGCACGCCCGCCGAGCGCGCCCGGTCGCACCAGCCGCGGACCTTCGCCTCGTCCTTCCGCTCGTAAGCCTCGTCCACCAGCCCGCCATGAAAATACATCGCCCGGCACCCGATGCGCGCCGCCTCGTCAATGGCCTCCTCCATGCTCTGACCGCTGCGGAAGGCGACCTGGGCGATCCACTGGAGCGCGCCGCCGGAGCCGCGATACTCCCGCACCGCCTGGAGGACGTGCTCGGTGGTGTTGTTGGTCACCATCGTGTTGATGCCGGCGGCTTCCGCGCGCTCCCAGGTCTCGCGGATTCGGGCGACGGTGTAATACGCGAGCATCTCCTGGTCGCGCTGCGGGCTCTGGTGGCTGTATCCCGCGAAGGGATTCGCCCCCAGGACCAGCCGCGTCACCTTCAACCCGCAGAATTCCACGCACGGTAGCATATCAGCATCCTACCACAGCGGCCGCCCTTTTCCCAAGCGGCCCGGCGTCGCGAAACTCCTTGAATCGGCTCTTGCCTGTTGCTATACTTTGGGCGTGGGAGCACGGAATGGGGAAAACCGGCAAACCAGAGACGGGATATTGTCGGCGCTGATCAACTTCCATCATGTACGCACGCAGGAAGGAGGCCCGCGTGAGCCAAAGCTGACGTCGCCGGCGCACTCCTGCGACCAGGGCGGCTGGCAGGGCAGCCGCCGGAGAGCGATTGACCGCAGGAGGTCATGGGTAATTTGCCATCATGGAGGACTCGATGAAGAAAACCAAGATTCGCAAAGTTCTGGCCGCAGTGACGGTGGTAAGCGTAGCAGCGGGCCTCGTTATCGCGGCCGGCTGCAAGAGCAGTTGCAGCGGCGGGTCGTGCAGCGGCAGCAAGGGCGCCAGCTCCGACACGACGCCGAAGAGTTCCTGCACCGGCAGCAAGTAATCGCGCGGGCTGGGAGTCGCTTTGGAGACCTCGCGCCCTGCAGCCGGCGCACTGGAGCAGGGCGCGAGGTTCTCGTCCGTCATGAATCCGCGGCCACCGGGTTGCGCAGCATGCCGATTCCCTCGATCTCCACCTCATACGAGTCGCCCGGCTTCAGCCAGACCGGCGGCTTGCGGGCGAAGCCGACTCCGGCGGGCGTGCCGGTCAGCAGCACCGTGCCGGGCAGCAGCGTCATCCCGCGAGAGAGATAGCCGATCACGTATCGGACGCTGAAGAGCATCTGCGAGGTGTTCGACTCCTGCATCGTCCGCCCGTTGAGCCGGCCGCGGATGCGCAGGTTCGAGGGATCCAGTTCCGTCTCGATCCACGGGCCGAGCGGGCCGAACGTGTCGAACGACTTGGACCGCGACCATTGTCCGTCGGCGGCCTGGCAGTCGCGCGCGCTCACGTCGTTGGCGCAGGTGTAGCCGAGCACGCAGTCGAGCGCGTCCGCCTCGCTCACCCGGCGAGCGGGCTTGCCGATGACCACCGCCAGCTCCGCCTCGAAATCCACGCAGTCGGGCGCCGCCGGCGGGATCACGATCAGGTCGTCCGGCCCGATCACGCACGAGGTTGCCTTGATAAAGAGCAGCGGCGCTTTCGGCGGCGCGTCGCCGCCCTCCGCCGCGTGCTCGCGATAGTTTCGGCCGAGGCAGAGCAGGTTGGCCGGCGCGATGGGCGCGAGCAGCCGCAGTTCCTTCAGCGGCAGAACCCGCGAAGGGATTTCGCGCCGCGGGCCGAACAGATCGCCCTCTATCACGTGCAGCGAATCGCCGCGCACGACGCCGTGCAAGATTTCCCCGCCGGCGGTCCGAACTCGCGCCAGTCGCATAGTCCCTCGCTTTCCATAGTCTGGGACAGAACCGTGGTCGTCACAGCCGCCCGTCGCGCAGGGCTTTCAGCTTCCGCTCGACCAGCCGGATGTGCTTCCATTCTTCATTCTTAAGCGTTTCCGCCAGCTCTCTCAGAAGGCCGACACGGGTACGGCGCAGCATCTGTTGGTAAAAGGCATAGGCCGACTTCTCCTTCGCCAGCGCTATCTCCAACAACTCCATCGGCGTGGACGACTTCGTGATGGCAGGCTCCATGACGTTTTCCTCCGGTCCAAGTTTGCGGCCTCGTGTTTCGTCTCGAACATACCACAATGGAAAACCGGCGCGCAATATTGTATGGTGATTATGCGGATTTCGCCCGATTCTTTGCGTCTTTGCGCCCTTGCGTGAGGCCCGTTGTCCAAAACAAGAGGAGTGCGCCATGCCGGAAGCCGATCACGCCGCGAAGGAGAAGGAGTTCTTCCTCGACATTCCTGTGCTGACGCCCGGGTTCTTCCTCAAGGGCGCCGGCTCGTATGATTGGGGGATGAAGAACCGGCTGGCGCGCATCTTTCGGCCCGCCACCGGGCGGACGGTGATGCTGGCGATTGACCACGGCTACTTCCAGGGGCCGACAACCGGGCTCGAGCGCGTGGACGTCACCATCGTGCCGCTGATCCCGTTCGCCGACGCGCTGATGCTCACGCGCGGCATCCTGCGCACGACGATCCCGCCCGCGACAACCAAGCCGATCGTCATGCGCGCCAGCGGCGGACCGAGCATCCTCAAGGAACTCTCCAACGAGGAGCTCGCCGTGGATATCGAGGACGCCGTGCGGATGAACGTGGCGGCCGTGGCGATCCAGGTGTTCATCGGCGGCGAGTTCGAGACGCGCTCCGTCCAGAACATGACGCGCCTCGTGGACCAGGGGCTGCGCTACGGCATCCCCGTCCTCGGCGTCACCGCCGTCGGCAAGAACATGGTGCGCGACGCGCAGTACTTCCGGCTGGCTTGCCGCATCTGCGCCGAGCTTGGCGCGCAATTCGTCAAGACATACTACCTCGCCGAGGGCTTCGAGACGGTGACCTCCAGTTGCCCGGTGCCGATCGTCATGGCCGGCGGGAAGAAAATCCCGGAGCTCGACGCGTTGACCATGGCCTTCAACGCGATCCAGCAGGGCGCCGCTGGCGTGGACATGGGCCGTAACGTCTTCCAGAGCGACGCCCCTGTCGCGATGATCCAGGCCGTCAACGCCGTCGTCCACGAGGGCTTGAAGCCGAAGCAGGCGTTGGAGCTTTACGAGACGCTGAAACGCGAGCAACGGAAACGGCCTTGACACGGTTGCGACTATTGGGGAAACACGGCTCAAGAAAGGAGTGCGAGATGAAGATGAAGGTGATCGCACTGTTGCTGGCAGCGGCTCTTGCGACGTGCGCGATGGCGGCGCCGGATGCCAGCAGGCTCCCGCCCATCGTCCGCTCCGGCCTGGCCCAGTACAAGGCCGACGGCGCGCAGGCGGGGATCAACGCGTGGATGGTCGGCAGCCCGATCGCGCTGTCCGAGCAGCCTCAGCGCGAGGTTGGCGCGCTCCGGCGCTTCGAGAGCCTGTTCGGCGCCTACCAGGACTTCCACGTCGTCCGCATCGTCGCGATCTCACCGACGACGCAGATGATTTACCTTCAGCTCGACTACCTCAACGGCCCGGCGTTCGGGAAATTCCTCGTCTACCAGGCGAGGGAGACGTGGAATATCGTCAGCTTCGACTTCGGCGCCGATCCGGAAGTCGTCTGGGGCCTCAGCCTCTTCAGCGCGCCGGAATCGCTCTGACTTCTCGGACGTGACCTTCTGATAAGCTGACAGGGGATCAACAGGACCGATCTGAAACCGTTAGGAAGCAGTCCGTGGTGCATGGCGGGAAAATGCGGGTCGCGGGACTGGCGCTGAGCTGCATCTGGGCGGCCGGCTGCGCCTCGCTCTGGGAGCCCGTCCCGCAGAAGGTCGTGCCGACCGTCGTCGTACCGCCGCCGGCGGGCATGGACATCAAGTGGCCGACCGTCACGCCGCCGCCGCCGCTGGCCGAGACAATCCCCGACCGGCCCTCGGACGAGCACGTCTGGATTCCCGGCTACTGGGTCTGGCAAGGCGGCGGCTACATCTGGACGCGCGGCCGATGGGCGATTCCGCCGCATCCGGGCGCCAAGTGGGTGCCCGACAAATGGTCCCCGGGCTATACCACTCCGGACGTCCCGGCGCATTGGGAATAGGCCGAGCAGACGACAACGGCCGCGGCGCGACAAGGAGGAGCGAGTGAGTTCCGGCGAGGCGATAAGCGCCGCTGAGTCCCGGACGGCGAGAGTTGCGCGCGTGTCGCGGCCGATCCTGCGCATCGCCGTTGCGCTCGCGATCGCGGTCGCGCCGGCGGCCTGCAATCGCTCGGAAAGCCCGCGCGTGCAAGGTTACGTCGAAGGCGAGTACGTCTACGTCGCCGCGCCCTCGGCCGGGCAACTGGAAGTCCTTCGCGTGCAGCGGGGCCAGCAGGTGAACGCCGGCGACGCGCTCTTCGCCCTCGAAAGCGTCCGCGAAAAGGACGCGCGCGACCAGGCCGCCCAGCGCCTGGCCCAGGCGCGATCCACCCTGGAAGACGCCAAGAAGGGAAGACGCCCCACCGAAATCGAGGCCCTTGAAGCCCAACTGACCCAGGCCCGCGCGGCGCTGGATTTCTCCCAGAAGGAATACGACCGCGAGGCAGGGCTGGTCGCCGGAGGCGCGACAACCGCCGAGTCGCTCGACCGGGCGCGGTCCGCGCGCGACCAGGACCGCCAGCGCGTGGCGCAACTGACCGCCGACCTGGCCACGGCGCGGCTGGGCGCGCGGGAAGACCAGGTCGCCGCAGCCGAGGCGGACGCGCGGGCGGCCGAAGCCGTCCTGGCGCAGGCGGAATGGGACCTGGCCCAGCGACGCCAGGCCGCCCCGCAGGCCGGACTCGTCTTCGACACGCTTTACCGCGCAGGCGAATGGGTCGCCGCCGGCCGGCCCGTCGTCGTCCTGCTCCCGCCCGCCTCCATCAAAGTGCGCGCCTTCGTGCCGGAGCGCCGCATCGGCGAGCTTCATCCGGGCGACTCCGCGAGCGTCTTCGTGGACGGCGCGCCCGAACCGCTCGCCGGGCGGATCAGCTTCATCTCACCGCAGTCCGAGTACACCCCGCCGGTCATCTTCAGCGAGGAGAGCCGCTCGAAGCTGGTCTTCATGGTCGAGCTGACGTTCGACCCGAAAGTCGCCGCGAACCTCCATCCCGGCCAGCCCGTGGATGTGGAATTCGGTTCCTGATGATGGGTGAGAACTTCGCGATTGACGTGCGCGGCATGACCAAGCGCTTCGGCAGCCTCGTCGCCGTCAATCACATTGACCTCCAGGTGCGCACGGGCGAAATCTGCGGCTTCCTCGGCCCGAACGGCAGCGGCAAGACCACGTTCATCCGCATGCTCTGCGGCCTGCTCCGCGCCGACGAGGGCAGCGGCCGCTGCCTGGGCTTCGACGTCATCGCCGAGAGCGAAGCGATCAAACGGCAGGTCGGCTACATGACGCAGCGGTTCAGTTTCTACGAGGACCTGACCCCTTCGGAGAACCTCGAGTTCGTCGCGCGGATGTACTCGGTCCCCGACCGGCGCGAGGCCGTCCGCCGGAGCCTCGACCGGCTCGGGCTGGCCACGCGGCGGAACCAGTTGACCGGCGAGCTCTCCGGCGGTTGGAAGCAACGCCTGGCCCTCGCCGCCTGCCTGATCCACGATCCGAAACTGCTCCTGCTCGACGAGCCGACCGCCGGCGTGGACCCGAAGGCCCGCCGCGAGTTCTGGGAACACATCCACCGCCTCGCCGCCGACGGCCTGACGTTTCTGATCGCCACGCACTACATGGACGAGGCGGAGCGGTGCCACCAGCTGGCGTACCTCTCCTTCGGCAGGCTGCTCGCGCGCGGCACGGCCGAGGAGGTGATCGCCGCCGCGCACCTGACGACCTGGTCGGCCACCGGCCCGGACCTCGCCGCGCTCTCCGAGCAGCTTCGGCGCCGGCCGGGCGTGCAGCAGACCGCGGCGTTCGGCAACGCGCTGCACGTCAGCGGCGATGACGACGCCGCGCTCGAGCGCGCCATCGCGGAGTTCCGCGCCGGCCCGTACGAATGGCGGCGCATCGAGGCGGGGCTCGAGGATGTCTTCATCCACCTCATGGACGAGTCACGGGACAACGTGCAAGCATGAAGAATCGGCGGGCATTCTCTCCGGCGCGGTTCTGGGCGATCCTCGTCAAGGAGTTCGTCCAGATGCGCCGCGACCGCCTCACCTTCGGCATGATGATCGGCATCCCGCTGCTCCAGCTCATCCTGTTCGGCTACGCCATCAATTCCGACCCGAAACATCTGCCGACGGCCGTCCTCCTGGCCGACGACGGGCCGCAGGGCCGAACGCTGCTCTATGCCGTTCGCAACAGCGGGTACTTCGACTTCGTCCGGCAGGTGGAGAGCGAGTCGGAGGCGCACACCGCTCTGGCGCGCGGCGAAGTCCAGTTCGTCGTCAACATCCCGCAGCATTTCACGCGCGACCTGCTGCGCGGCGACCGCCCGGCCGTCCTCCTGGAAGCGGACGCCACCGACCCGGCGGCCACCAGCAACGCGCTCGGCGCGCTGACCGTGCTGAGCAACACCGCGCTGCAGAATGACCTCAAGGGGCCGCTGGCCTTCCTCGCCGGCTCCAACGGGCCGATTGACCTGCGCGTCCACGCGCTCTACAACCCCGAAGCGGTCACGCAGTACAACATCGTCCCCGGACTGCTCGGCGTCGTCCTCACGATGACCATGGTCATGATCACTGCCCTGGCGATCACGCGCGAGCGCGAGCGCGGCACGATGGAGAACCTCCTCTCCATGCCCACGCGGCCGGCGGAGGTGCTCGCCGGGAAGATCATCCCGTACATCCTCGTCGGCTACATCCAGGTGGGGCTGATCCTCATCTGCGCCCGCCTCTTCTTCCACGTGCCGATGGTCGGCAGCCTGCCCCTGCTGCTGGCTGTGGCGCTCGTCTTCATCGCCGCCAACCTCGCCATGGGCATCACCTTCTCCACCGTCGC
>Ga0209415_10020329_pt1 | contig 10325 bp, 7 predicted proteins | sample PeaSoiSIISIP2007_FD_187696 | JGI IMG/M metagenome (GOLD analysis project Ga0209415, IMG submission 187696) | Peat soil microbial communities from Weissenstadt, Germany - SII-SIP-2007 (SPAdes) (version 2) | ecosystem: Environmental > Terrestrial > Soil > Wetlands > Peat | place: Germany...
CGCGGCCTGTTCCCGGGACTCGAGAGGAAGCGGGGACGAAGCCGTCCCCGCCCCTGCCTTCGCGGCTTCATGAATTGGCCCTGCGCAGAGGGACGGCGGCAACGAGCGCAAGGCCGCGTCATAGACTTGCTTCAAGGGCACTTTGGCCTGTTCGGCGACGCGCTTGCAGGATTCAAACTCGGGAGCCGCCTGGACCACGCGGCCATCGAGCCGTCCGAGCTTGACCTGCACCTGGCCGTGCGGGGTGGAGACGGTGAACCACTCACGGGCCAGCTTGCGCCGTTCGGCGGCGTAACGGCGAACCCCGAAGGCGCTGGTCTCCAGCAAGATCAGTTCCGTGAACTTGTCCGCGTCTGCGAGCGCGCACAAGACGCTGAGCCGCACGCCGGGCCGGCTTTTCTTCATCTGGATGGGCGTGTGGAACACGTCCAAGGCGCCCTCCGCCAAGGCCGTTTCCACAAAGCGGCCCAGCAACTCGGCATGGATGTCGTCCAGGTTCGTCTCCAAAACCGCGATGGCGTCGGTCTGCCAATCATGGACGGAGTTGGATCCTGGAGTCGCCGCCGCGGCGCTTCCCCCCGGGGCCAGGGCGGTGGTAGCGGGCGATTCGCCCAGGATCGCCCGCAGCGCGTTGGGCCGGCTCACGTGGTCGCGGGTGCCCAGCCCGAAGCCGATCTTCTCGGCCGTCAGGTTTTGCATCGGCCCGAACCTCTCGACCAACTCGGCGAGCAAGGCCGCTCCCGTGGGGGTAACCAGCTCATGCGGCTCCTCGCATTGGGAGAGGGGAATCCCGCGCGCGCCGAGCACCGCCAAGGTCGCCGGCGCCGGGATCGGAAAGCGTCCGTGGGCGCAATCGATCCAGCCGGTGCCATCGACCACCGGGCTGGCCTCGAGGCGGGGCCGGCCCAGCAACTCCAGCGCGAGGCAGGCGCCAACAATGTCCACGATGGAGTCCAACGCGCCCACTTCATGGAAGCAAACCTGCTCAGGGGGCACGCCGTGAATCCGGCCTTCCGCCAGCGCGAGCCGCGCGAAGATAGCCACCGCCTTCCCCTTGGTCCAAGGCGAGAGGCGGCTCCCCTCGAGCAGTTGGCGGATGTCGGCAAAGGTGCGGTCATGGGCCGGCGGCCCTGAATGAGAGGGTGGCTCTTGGGAGTGAGGGTGCGGGTGAGGGTGCGAGTGGCCGTGAGCGCCCTCGTGAGGCGGAGCGCCGCCTTCAGGCGGCAGCCCCGGGTGAGTCTGGCCATGGTCGTGAGGAGCGCCCTCGAGGTGGACCTCGAATCTCACGCCGGCGATGCCGGCCTTGTGGCCGCGCGTGACGTGGAGGTGAAAGCCTTCCAGGCCCAGGTCTTGGAGTTTCGACTCCAATTGGCGGGAGTCGGCGCCCAAATCAAGCAGCGCCCCGACGAGCATGTCGCCGCTGATGCCGCTGAAGAGGTCAAGATAGAGGGTCTTCATTCGGACTCGTGCGCCAGGGCATTGATCTGACTGGCGGCGTAACCGGCGCCAAAGCCGTTATCGATATTCACCACGCTGACGCCGCTGCCGCAACTGTTGAGCATCCCCAGCAGCGGCGCCAGTCCCCCAAAATGCGCCCCGTACCCCACGCTCGTCGGGACCGCGATGACCGGCCTCGAAACCAACCCGGCCACCACGCTCGGCAGCGCCCCTTCCATCCCGGCGACCACGATGAGCACTTTGGCGCGCTGAAGGCTGGACAACCGGCCCAAGAGCCTGTGAACGCCCGAAACCCCAACGTCAGCGATCCGCTCGACACGGTTGCCCATGATTTCCGCGGTGATGGCCGCTTCTTCCGCCACGGGCAAATCGCTCGTGCCCGCACAGATGACCGCGATGACCCCCGCTCGCTTGGGCAGCGGGCGCGTTTCGATGGTCAGGCAGCGCGCCGTCTCATGATAGACGGCCTTCCTGAGCTTCCGCCGCACCAGGCGCGCATGTTCGGGCGTGATGCGAGTGACGAGCACCTGCTGCTCCTGCTCGAGCAGGGTGCAGGCAATCTTGAGGACCTGCTCCGGCGTCTTGCCGGCCCCAAAAATCACCTCGGGAAATCCCCGCCGGAGCGCTCGATGCGTGTCCACCTGCGCAAACCCCAAGTCCGCCACCGGCGCAGCCTGGAAGGCCCGCAAGACCTCCTCGCGACTGACGCCGCCGGCCCGGAATTTCTCGAGCAGCCGGGTTGCTTCGATCGTTGTCACGGCGGGACCATGCCACGAAACCGGCGGTTGGTCACGTGTGAAGTTGTCGCTTTACTGAAAGACCCGCCTCGGGAAAACGAAGGTCGCCGTGGGGGGAGTCATCGTCGGCTGCGGAGCAGGCTGCATCGCCGGCTGGGTGGTGGGGAGTGAGAATGACTGGGGGGCGAAGGTGCCGTCGGGAACACTCCGGGGGGTGGGGAGCGGGGCGCCCGAACGCAAACCGAGTCCGTCGGAGTAGGCGAAAGGCGAACGGACCAGCGGCGTGGAATCGCGGGTGCCCATGACGGGTGTCGAGTCAACGACGGAATCTAACGGATCGAGGGTGACGCTGCTGGAAAGCGGCAGGCTCAAGGGAGACTCGATGGCCTGCCTGAACTGTTCCATGACCGCCTTGTGACGCGCAACCTCATCCACCCAATTGGGCTTCTGACTCTCCAAGCCGAAGAACTCGGAGAAGCCGGTTCCGGCGCGCGGGGTGGCGGAAAACAGATCCGAGGCGCCGTCCTCGCGCAGGGATTTCTGGAAATCCTTGAGTTGCTTTTCGGCCGCTTTGATGTCCTCCGGCAAGTCCGCTTCGTCACTCGAGTCGGACCGTTCCTGGCCCTTGCGCGAGGCCGAGGGCAGGTCTGCGTCGCTCGAGGACTCCGGACGGAGCCGGTCCTGCTGGCGAGCCGTGCTCGAGGAATCCGACCGGGAGCGTTTGTCCCTTTCCTGACGGCCGGGAGGTGTCGAGGAATCCTCGGCGTCGACGGTGGTGATTGAGCTTGAGCTGTCCATGAGCATTTCTTCGGGGGTCATGGAGGTCCAGTTTTTTCGGCGCTCGAGGCGCTCCTTCAAGCGGGGGCTCGGGACCGCGTTATAAGGGGGCGCTGGGAGGGGCATGCCGTCCAGGGAGGATCCCCCGCTCAGGAAGTCCAGGTTCCCCTCCTTGCGCGGCTCGAACTGGGGCACGGCGTCGGTGACTGGTTTAAAACGGGAGAGATTGGTGGAGATAACGTCGTTGGCGCTGGTTGGCTGTGAAAAGTCAATGCGCCGCCCGGGGGGCGGGGGACCGGCGGCGCGCGCGCTTGAAAGCGCCAGGGCCCCCAGGCCGGCGGCGGCCAAAGCCGGGCGCCAATTCCAATCCAAGAACCTGAATGTCATTCCAAGTGGAATCTTAAACGAATCTTTGCCGTCGTCAATCGCAAAATTCCAGCAATTCTCATTATGGAGAAATCCGGCACGCCGGGTGAGGGCACCCGGCCTACAAGACGGCGGTTTTGTCGGGTTGTAGGCCGGGTGCCCTCACCCGGCCCTGGAGTTTGGACATTTCTGCTGTCGGCCGATTGATCCGAGGAGCACGCGCTGAAAGCGCGCAGCATATCAGGGTAACACCCTTGGAAAACCGGCCTAACTCGGCTCTCGCGCCCTGCAAGGGCGCAGGTCATACTCGAGACAGAACTGCGGGCGTGGTTCAAGCGCTCTGAGATGGCATTCGAGGAGCGTTGCCTTTGGGACCGAAGCTACCCCCGCCCTTGCAGGGCGGGTCGAGAATACGCACCGGTTTTCCCAGGGCGGCGCTCGTTCCTCGCTTGCCCTGGGCTGATTTGCCCGCACGCCGTTGGCGTGCGAAATGGCCAAACTCCGGGGCCGGGTGCCCTCACCCGGCGGGGGAGCCCAGGGCCCTGATTAGAATTGGCAACATTCGCGGGTTCGAGCGTCTGCGAGGCCAATCCATGGGGCCGCTAAACAGGAAGTACCATGCGCATTGACAGCGCCCGGTTTAGCTCGCGGCGTCGCCGCCTTCTTAAACGCTGCAGATCGCTGGACAAAGCCGGTTTCCCAGCCGAGGTTCCGCCGCTTGGGACACGTGAAGCTAAGTCTGCGATACTAAGGTCGGATTATGAGAGCGAGTGAAGTCATGCAACAGGCCCGAGAGGCGTTCCGCAAGGATGACGCGGCAGGTGTCCGCGAGTTGCTGGAACGCTATCCTGCTCTCAAGGCCGGGATCAACGAACCGTTCGCGGCCTTCGACGCGCCGGCCATCGTCCGCGTTCGCGGCCGTGAGATGCTCGACGTATTGCTCGCCGCAGGCGCTGACATCAATGCGAAGAGTCGTTGGTGGGCGGGCGGGTTCGGATTGCTTCACCTCGCGAGCCCGGAATTGGCGGCCTACGCAATCGAAAGGGGCGCTGTCGCAGACGTTCATGCGGCTGCACGGCTCGGGATGTTCGCCAAACTCAAAGAGCTCATCGCCGGCAACTCCGAACTCGTTCACGCGCGAGGTGGAGACGGACAAACACCGCTCCATTTCGCGAGCACCCTCGAGGTTGCGGAATACTTGCTGGATCACGGCGCGGACATCGACATGCGCGACGTCGACCACGAATCCACGCCCGCGCAATACATGGTGCGCGACCGCCAGGAGATAGCGCGCTACCTGGTCGCGCGTGGTTGCACGACCGACCTCCTCATGGCCGCGGCGCTCGGCAACCTCGAGTTGGCGCGCCAGCACCTTGACGCGGATCCCGCCTGCATCCGCATGAGCGTTGGCGAAGAGTCTTTCCCGAAGCAGGACCCGCGTGCCGGCGGCACCATTTACATCTGGACCCTCGGCCACCATAAAACCGCGCACCTCGTCGCCCGCGAATTCGGCCATGAGGATGTCTTCCGTCTCCTCATGGAGCGCAGTCCGGAGGAGTTGAAACTCGCCCTGGCTTGCGAGTTGGGCGACGAGTCGACGCTTCAGATGCTGTTGGCCAGGCGTCCCGACCTCGTTCGGACGCTGTCCGAGGATGATCGCCGAAAGCTCCCGAGGGCCGCCGAGAATAACAACACCGAGGCGGTCCGGCTCATGCTCGCGGCCGGTTGGCCGGTGGACGCGCGCGGGAGACACGGCGGCACGGCCCTGCACTGGGCCGCGTTTCACGGGAATTTGGAGGCGATCAGGCTCATCCTGGGTTACAGTCCGGCGCTGGAAATGAGGGATGCCGATTTCAACGCCACGCCGCTGGGGTGGGCCACGCATGGCTCTGAGCACGGCTGGTTCCCGCAAACGGGGAATTACGCCGGCGCCGCCGATGCGTTGGTAAAGGCCGGCGCAGCGCTTCCAGAGAAAGTCGAGGGCACTCAAGCCGTGCGAGAGGTGCTCCTCCAACGCGGGGCAGGACGCTGAAACTTCTCCAATTTCCGCCGTAGCGCAGAACCAAATGGAACCACGCGTGAACGATAGATCGGCCCTGTCACCCATTTTTTGTGTTGCCAGTTGGGCGCGGGTTTGCGAGTGTCGAGGCGGAACACAATGGCTGGATCTGAGTATAAGCGCCCGCGTGTGGCGCTGCTGGTTAACACGACGAACGGACAGTACGAGGTGCCGGCGGGTGCGCCCTCTGACTTGTTGGCGGAAGTGGACGCCGCGAACTACATCGAGGCTTACGAGGCGGGGATTCGTGTGGCCGGGTGCGAGCCGCTGGTCCACGAGGGCATTCCGAACCTGGCGGTGATTGGGTGGCTGCGGAGGGTGCATCCGCAGCTCTGTTTCAACGTGTGCGAGGGTTTCGGGGGCGAGAGCCGCGAGGCCCACATGCCGGCGCTCCTTGAGGCGCTGGGTTTGCCCTACAGCGGGCCGGGGCCCCTGGCGGCGGCGGTGACGCAGGACAAACCTATGACCAAGCGCCTCTTGAGCGCCGCGGGTCTGCCCACGCCGCCGTTCGAGGTGCTGGACTGTCCCGAGGCCGCCGTCCGTTGCGGCCTGGCGTTCCCGTTGTTTGTCAAACCCTCGCACGAGGGCACCGGGATGGGCGTCCAGAACGAGAGCGTGGTCAGGTGTCCCGAACAGTTGCGGCGGCAGGTGGAGAGGATCGTGCAGCACTACCGCCAGCCGGCGCTGGTTGAGAGCTTCATTGAAGGCCGGGAGCTCACCTGCGGTGTGGTCGGCAACAATGGCGACCTCCAGGTCTTGCCCGTCCTGGAGGTGGATTTTGGCGGCTATCCCCCCGACCTCTTCCCCGTCTATTCCTCCAAGCACAAGAATGATTTCGATCACCTCTTCCGCTATCGCTGCCCGGCGCCGCTCCCCGAGGCCTTGACCCAGGAGGTCAGGCGGTTGACCGTCGAGACCTTTGCCGTGACCGGTTGCCGCGACTACGGGCGGGTCGATTTCCGGCTGACACCGGAGGGCCGGCTTTACATTTTGGAAATCAACGCGCTCCCCGGCATTACGCCGCGGAGCGACATGACGATGATGGCCAAGGCGCAGGGCCAGAGCCATGAGCAACTCGTGGCGGCCGTGCTCACGGCCGCGTTGAAGCGTTGCCACTTGTGAATGAAGCGCCCGCCCCTGCTGCTGCTCTATGGGATCGATGAACACACCCTCCCCATCGATGTCGCCGACACGCAGCGGATGACCCAGCGGGCCGCCGAGGCCCTCGAGGAGCGCGGGTGGCAGGTGGCGCTCGGCCAGGTCCAGACCGACGTCGGCGCGGCCCTGGCGCCGTTCGAGCCGGGCGAATGGCTGGTTTTCAACTGGTGCGAAGGGTCGCCCGGCCAGGCCTTCTATTACGCCCGCGCGGCGCAGGAACTCGAGCAGCGCGGCTATGCCTTCACCGGCAGCACCGCGGGCGTCCTCCACCAAACACAGTCCAAGGTCTCGATGAAACGGCTCCTCGAAGCCGCCGGGCTGCCTACGCCGCGGTGGCAACCGGTCGGCAACGCGCAAACGCTTGATTTCCCGGCCTTTCCTGCCATCGTCAAGCCCGCCGACGAGCACTGTTCGTTCGGCATCACCCGCGATTCCGTAGTGACGACCGTAGCCGAGGCGCGCGCCCAGGCCCAAGTGGTGCTGGAGAGGTTCCCTGGCGGGGCGATCATCGAGGAATTCCTCGACAGCCAGGAGTACGCGATCGCCCTCTGGGGGCCGCCGGGCCGGCTCGAGGTGCTGGGCATCAGTGTTATCCACTACGACGCTTTCCCGGAGTTGCGGGATCGGCTCTGCACTTTTGACGCCAAGTGGCTGGCCGACTCCGAGGCCTACCTCAAGACCATCCCGGCCTGTCCCGCACCGCTCGAGCCGGAGGTGGCGGCGCAACTGGCTGCCCTCGCCCGGCGCGCGCACCGCGTCTGCGGCTTGCGCGATTACAGCCGCATCGATGTGCGGATGCGAAACGGAAGACCGATGGTCCTGGATGTGAATTCCAACTGCGACCTCTCCGAAACGGGCGGCTTTGCGAACACCGCGCGAGTTGCCGGCTGGGAATACGGAGCGATGCTCGAGCGACTCGCGCTCCTGGCCGCCGGCCGAGCCAAGGCCTCGCGCACCCCGCGAATGATGGGAGCCGCTTTGTGAACCAGCCTATGGTCCTGCCCTCGACCGCCGCGGACCGCCCCGCCATTCGCGAAATCCTGTTGCACTCCGGGCTCTTCGAGCCGGGTGATGCCGATTGCGTCGACGAGATGTTCGGGCACGCCCTGGCCAAGCCGGGCCCCGACAATTACCGGTTCCTCTCCGGGTGGCTGGACGGCTCGATGAGCGGTTTCGCCTGTTACGGGTGGGAAGCCCTGGCGCACGGGACCTGGGGCTTGTTCTGGGTCTGCACCCTGCCGCAAGCGCGCGGACGGGGACTGGGCAGCGCCCTGCTGCGCGAGGCCGTGCGGGTGGCCACGGCCGAGGGTGGCCGTTTGATGGTCATCCACACGTCTTCCACGGCGCCCTACGCGGCGGCCCGGCGGCTTTATGGGTCTCAGGGCTTCGCGCGCATCGCCGTTATCCCTGAATATTACAAACCGGGAGACGACCTGTTTATCTATACGCGCCGGTTGCAGCCCGCTCCGCCCGTGTCCTCGCCGGAGGTCGCATGAGCGATACCGGACTGGGCGGCAAGTTGAAGGCGGCGCTCATTGGCAAGCCCAAGGATATTTCCGATCAACGTCTCTTTCACAAGCTCTCGCTCATCGCCTTCTTCGCTTGGGTGGGCCTGGGCGCGGACGGGCTCTCCTCCTCCTGTTACGGTCCCGAGGAGGCCTTCCGGGCGCTGGGCGGCCATATTTACCTGAGTCTTTTCGTGGCCGCGGCTTCCGTGTTCACCGTCTTTCTCATCAGCGCCAGCTACTCGCAAATCATCGAGCTGTTTCCTACGGGCGGGGGCGGTTACCTGGTCGCCAGCAAGCTGCTCTCGCCCAAGCTCGGGGTCGTGTCCGGCTCGGCCCTGCTCATCGATTATGTCCTGACCATCACGATTTCAGCGGCCAGCGGGGCGGACGCCCTTTTCAGCCTGCTCCCGGCGGGTGCGCTCCATCTTAAACTCGCGGTCGAGGTCGTGGCGCTGTGCGTGCTGACGCTGCTCAACCTGCGCGGCGCCAAGGAGGCGGTGTTGCCGTGGGTGCCGATCTTCATCGGGTTCGTGCTGGCGCACGGGTTTGTAATCGCCTGGACGATAGGCACGCACCTGGCTAATTTCTCGGAGGTGTGGCGTCAGGCCTCGGGCGACGTGGCCATCACCCACAGCCAGCTTGGGTGGCTGGGCATGGGTCTGCTGGTGCTGCGCGCCTACAGCCTGGGGGCGGGGACCTACACCGGCATCGAGGCCGTGAGCAACGGCCTGCCGATGCTCCGCGAGCCGCGCGTGGAGACGGGCAAACACACCATGCGCTACATGGCCTTCTCGCTCGCCATCACCGTGGCGGGCCTGCTCCTGGCCTACCTCCTGTTCCGCGTCGTGCCGCAGGAAGGCAAGACGCTCAACGCGGTTTTATTGGAGCGAATGACTGCGGCCTGGCCGCACGGGGCGGCTTTCTCGTTCATCCTGTTCACGCTCGCCTCCGAGGCCGCCCTGCTCTTTGTGGCGGCGCAAACCGGGTTTCTCGACGGCCCCCGCGTCCTGGCCAATATGGCCTTGGATCGCTGGATGCCGAGCCGCTTCGCCAACCTCAGCGACCGCTTTGTCACCTATAACGGCATTCTCCTGATGGGCCTCGCCTCGCTGCTGCTCATGGTGGCGTCGGGCGGCTCGGTGGATTTCCTGGTCGTACTCTACAGCATCAACGTCTTCATCACCTTCTCCCTCTCGCAGCTTGGCATGGTCCGCCACTGGTGGGCCGAGCGGCGGAACGTCGCAGACTGGCGGCGCAAGCTCTCGATTAACGGCGTCGGTCTCATTCTCACGACGTTCATCCTGGTAAGCCTGAGCTTGATCAAATTCTTCGAAGGCGGCTGGATGACCCTGGCCGTCACCAGCGCCCTGGTCGGATTGGCCCTCCTCGTCAAGCGGCATTACAACCAGACCGCCCGCGACCTCAGCCACCTCGATGAACTCGTCGCCGCCACCGGCCTGGACAAAACCGAAGCCCCGGACGGGGCCGGCAAATGCCAGGAAGCCCCCGCCCTGGACCCCAAGGCCAAGACTGCGGTCCTCATGGTCAACGGATTCAACGGGTTGGGACTGCACACCCTTTTCGGCGTGCTGCGTCTCTTTCCCGGCGTCTTCAAGAACTTCCTGTTCGTTCAAATCGGCGTCCTGGACGCCGGCAACTTCAAGGGCGCAGCCGAAGTCGAGAATCTCAAGAGTCACATCGACGCCGACAACCAACGCTACGTGGCTTACATGCGTTCGAAAGGCTTCCAGGCAGAGGCCTTTTCCGCCCTCGGCAACGATGTCGTCCAAAAAGCCGTTGAGGTCGCCCCGGAGATCCTAGCCCGGTTTCCCAATGCTATCTTCTTTGGCGGCCAGCTTGTCTTCCGGCAGGAGACGCTCCTGACGCGCTTCCTGCACAATTACGCCGTATTCTCCCTCCAACGACGCTTTTACCAACAGGGCCTGCCCCTGCTCATCCTGCCCATCCGGATTTAACCCCAAGGCCTTTCGGAAATTGCCTTGCCCCGGTCGGCGGTCTTTGTCCCGAATGGACATTCGAGAATAGCCCAGCGTTTGAACGCTGGGTTTAGCGGTCAGAGGACCCCAAGTCCCGAAGGGACGGCCGAGAGCCGGCCTGTAAGGCACGCGCCCCGCACTCGACAGAATCAGCCGTCCCTTCGGGACGGGTGCAACAGAAAACTGGCCTGTCCCAGCGTTGAAACGCTGGGCTCAGACCTCCTGATCCCGCGCCTTGGAGCCGGGGCGGCCTGGAAATAAGGTG
>Ga0209415_10020330_pt1 | contig 10325 bp, 10 predicted proteins | sample PeaSoiSIISIP2007_FD_187696 | JGI IMG/M metagenome (GOLD analysis project Ga0209415, IMG submission 187696) | Peat soil microbial communities from Weissenstadt, Germany - SII-SIP-2007 (SPAdes) (version 2) | ecosystem: Environmental > Terrestrial > Soil > Wetlands > Peat | place: Germany...
TCGGTCCCACCATCATGCGCTACGGATCCGATGTGCAGAAGGCGGAGTTTCTGCCGCGCATCCTACGCGGCGACGTGCACTTCGCCATCGGCTACTCCGAGCCGTCCGCAGGGACGGACCTCGCCTCGCTGCGCACGCGCGCCGTGCGTGACGGCGACTCGTACGTCATCAACGGCAGCAAGGTCTTCACCAGCTTGGCCGATTTCTCCGATTACATCTGGCTGGCGGCGCGCACCGATCCCGACGCGAAGAAGCACAAGGGGATCTCCATCTTCATGGTCGATACCAAGTCGGCGGGGTACAAGTGCACGCCAATCTGGACCATGGCAGGCGTGCGGACCAACGCCACGTACTACGAGGATGTGCGTGTGCCCGCCAGCATGCGGGTGGGGCCGGAAAACGAGGGCTGGAACCTGATCGTCAACCAGCTGAATCACGAGCGCATCTCGCTGGTGGCGACGGGACCGGCCGAGCGGCTGTTCGAGGAGGTCTGCCAGTGGACGCGAGCCAGATGCCTCCCGGACGGCCGCCGCATAATCGATCAAGAGTGGGTGCGGCTTAAGTTGGCGCACGTGCGCGCCAAGCTCGAGGCCCTGAAGCTGCTCAACTGGCGCCAGGCGTGGGCCATGACCATGGACACGTTGAACTTCGCCGAAGCCTCGACCGTGAAGGTGTTCGGCACAGAGTTCGCGGTTGAAGCGTACCGCGACTTGCTCGAAGTTTTCGGGCACCGCGGCTTCCTGAGACGCGGGTCGCCAGAGGCCCTCTTGCGTGGACGACTCGAGAAGATGCAACGCGCCGCGCTGATCCTGACCTTCGGCGGCGGCACCAATGAGATTCAACGCGACATCATCGCCATGGCCGGTCTCGGGATGCCGCGCGAGCTGCGCTGACTGGAGGCGTGCAGCGGATCTCGTGAAGCGTGATTCGTCACCAGAGAGTTCGGAGAAACGGAAAGCTATGAATTTCGGGTTTTCGGAAGATCAAGAAGCGCTGCGCGAGTTGGCGGTGCAGATCATTGGGGACCACGCTAGCCACGAACGACTGAAGCAGATCGAAGCCACGCCGGAGTGCTTCGATCGCGAGCTGTGGGGGGCGCTGGCGCGGGCCGACTTGCTTGGCGTCGCGGTGCCAGAGGAGTTCGGTGGCAGCGGGCTCGGGCTGATCGAGCTCTGTCTGTTGCTCCACGTGGTCGGCCGGCACTGCACGCCGATTCCGGCGTGGCCCACGCTGGTCCTCGGCGCGTTGCCGATTGCCCAGTTCGGCACGCGCGCACAGCGCCGACAGTTCCTGCCGCCGGTCGTCCAGGGCACGATGATTCTGAGCGCGGCGCTGGTTGATACGCAGTCGGAAGATCCACTCGATCCCACGGTCACCGCGCGGCGTGACGGCTCGAGCTGGCGCCTCGATGGCGTGAAGATGTGTGTGCCGGCGGTGCATCTTGCCGAGCGTATCGTGCTGCCGGCGCGCACGCGCGATGGCGCCCTCGGCGTCTTTCTTCTCGACCCCAACGCTGCCGGCGTGCATTCCGAGCGGCAGCAGACGACGCAAGGGGAGCCGCAGTTCCTCCTGCAACTATCGGGAGCCGCGGTCGCGGCGGATGCGGTGCTTGGTGACCTCACGCAGGGGCGTCACATCGTCAAGTGGCTTATTGACCGCGCGCTGGCCGGTCTGTGCGCCATCGAAGTCGGTGTGGTGGAACGCGCGCTGCGCATGACGGCCGAGTACACCTCGACCCGCGAGCAGTTCGGGAAGCCGATCGCAAAGTTTCAGGCCGTGGCGCAGCGCGCCGCCGACGCCTTCATCGACGTCGAGGCGATGCGCTGGACGACGTGGCAAGCCATCTGGCGTCTGGCCGAAGGCCTGCCTGCCGAGGAGGAGATCGCCGTCGCGAAGTTCTGGGTGGGGGAAGGCGGTCATCGGGTGGTGTACGCCGCGCAGCACCTGCACGGCGGCATTGGCATCGATCTCGATTACCCGTTGCACCGCTCCTACCTCTGGTCGAAGCAAATCGAGCTTACGCTCGGCTCTGCGACGCAACACCTGGTGCGCTTGGGCGCCGCGCTCGCCGATCCCACACCGCGCACCCAAGCGGAGGCTGACCATGCGTGATGCTGTCATCGTCGAAGCCGTACGAACCCCTATCGCCAAGGGCAAGCCGATCACGGGATGGCTCAACGGGTTTCATGCGACGCAACTGCTGGCGCTCTCCCTAAAAGGCGTGCTGGATCGCACCGGGGTCGAGATGGAAGCCGTCGATCAGATCATCGGTGGCTGCGTAACTCAGGCGGGGGAGCAGTCCTGCAACGTCGTCCGCAACGCGTGGCTGTCGATCGGCGAGACCTTCAAGGTCGGCGCAACAACGGTCGACGCGCAGTGCGGTTCGGGGCAGCAGGCGAATCACATGGTGTCCGCCTTCATCAAGGCGGGCGGTTTCGACGTCGGCATCGCCTGTGGTGTCGAGTCGATGAGTCGGGTCAGCCTCGGCGCCAACGTCATCAACGGCCCCGGATACTTTCAGCCGGCAGACTGGCCTTGGGATCCCGCGCCGGATCAGTTCACCTACGTCGAGCGCTTGGCCAAGTACCGCAACGTGACCCGGAAGGAGGTGGATGCATTCGCGCTGGCCTCGCAGCAGAAGGCGTTGGCAGCGCGTGCTGCGGGACACTTCAAGCGCGAGATCCTGTGCGTGGTGGCGCCGGTGCTGGGGAACGACGGCACGCCGACGGGCGAGCGGCGCATCATCGATACGGATCAGGGCATTCGGGAGAGTAGTATCGAGAAGCTGGCGGCGCTCCCAGCGGTGATGCCCGGCGGCATCCACACCGCCGGCAACTCATCGCAGATCTCCGACGGCTCGGCCGCAATCCTCTGGATGTCACGCGAGAAGGCCAGCGAGCATGGGCTCAAGCCGCGCGCGCGGATTGTGGCGGACGTCGTCGTGGGCGTCGATCCCTACTTCCTTCTCGATGGCCCGGTCGATGCGACCCGAGCGGTGCTCAAGAAGGCGGGGATGACGTTGAACGATATCGATCTGGTCGAGAACAACGAGGCCTTCGCCGGCGTCGTGCTCTCGTGGGCCAAGGTGTTCGAGCCCGATATGAGCAAGGTCAACGTCAATGGTGGCGCCATCGCATTGGGGCATCCGGTGGGCTGCACGGGCACGCGCCTGTTGGTCACCGCCCTGCACGAACTGGAGCGCCGCGACAAGAGCACGGCGCTGATTTCCATGTGCTGCGGCTCGGCAGTCGGCACCGCCGCCATCATCGAACGGGTGTGACGGGGCGACGATGGTACTGTCGGACTTGGAAGCCCGCAGCGACCAACGGGAGCGGGCCATAGAAGGACGCCGGCCGCAGGCCCTAGACGCTCGTCATCACGCCGCGGACACGAGCGGGTTCGCGGCTGGTGGCCCAATCCAGTACGCCGCTTGGGCCACGTCGACGTACTCGAAGGCGCCCGCCGGGCAGGCGATGGCGCAGGCAGGATCGCCGAAACACAGATCACACGCCATCGGCGCACCCGAGGCCGGTTGGGGGGAGACCGTTTGGGTGGAGCACCCCTGTCCGCATGTGAGGCAACGGGTACACCGCTCGGGCCTGAAGCGCAGCTGCTTGGTGATCATACCATCCTCCTCCGACGTTCTGTTGGAAGTGTGTCGCGCAGTATGTGTCCTGCCGTAGCGCCGCGGCGACAATGCTCCACGCTTCGATCACCGCTGACATTGGTCAGCAGCGGAGCCTGACGTTTGGAGAGTCTTGTGCGGTCGAGGATCGAACGATGCACACAGGTGAAGTGAAGACGAGCCCGCCGTTGAACGAGCAGCTGCAAGGCTTCGTTGGGCGGGAGATTGGGGCGCCGGATGTTGCCCGTGATCCCGTCAATGGGGCAATGATCCGGCAGTGGTGCGAAGCACTCGGCGACGGCAATCCTGTCTACACGGATCCTGAGGCCGCGAAGGCGTCCGTACATGCGGGGATCGTGGCGCCGCCGACGATGCTGCAAGCGTGGATCCTCCCGAGCATTGAGATGGCGCGGCCGATGGCGGAGCAGCGGCAGGATCTGCAGAAGGCGTTGCATCAGTTGCTCGATGCCGCCGGCTATTCCGCGGTGGTGGCCACCGACTGCGAGCAGGAGTACCACCGCTATCTCAAGCCCGGGGACCGCGTCTCCGCGACCACGGTCATCGAATCCATCTCGCCGGAGAAGGCGACGGCCCTCGGGATTGGATACTTCATCGATACGCGCACCACCTTCCGCGATCAGGACGGGGGCGCGGTGGGCTCGATGCGCTTCCGGGTCTTGAAGTTCAAGCCGCACCAGCAGCCGGCAGCGGTGCAGTCCGCTGCGACACCGGCAAAGCCGGCGCGGCCGCGGCCGCCGCTCGGGCACGACAACGCCTGGTGGTGGGACGGCATCAAGCGTGGCGAGTTGCTGATCCAGCGCTGCAAGGACTGTGGCGTGCTGCGCCATCCGCCCCGGCCGATGTGCGGCCAGTGTCAGTCGACGCAGTGGGACTCAGTGGTTTCCAGCGGGAAGGGGGCCGTTTACAGCTACGTCGTCGTGCACCATCCCCAGTTCCCCGGCTTCGACTATCCGTTGGTAGCCGCGGTCATCGAGCTGGAAGAAGGCACGCGGTTGGTGTCCAACGTGGTCGGCGTCGATCCCGCCGACGTGCACATCGGCATGCCGGTGCAGGTCGGCATCGAAGCGGTGGACGAGAGCTTGAAGCTGCCGCTGTTTCGGCGTGCGGGCTAACCGACGGAGCGATGTCATGACAAAGTTGAGGACCGTCTCATCGAAAGATGTCCACGTGGGCGACAAGCTCCCCGAGCTGGCCATTCCCCTCACCGCGACGATGATCGTCGCCGGCGCGTTGGCCTCGCATGATTTCACCCCCGTCCATCACGACAAAGCAGCGGCGCAGGCGCAGGGGATGCAGGACGTGTTCATGAACATCCTGACCACCAATGGATTGGTCGGGCGCTACGTGACCGACTGGGCCGGCCCGAATGCGGTGCTCAAGAGAGTGGCGATCAAGCTGGGCGCACCCAACTTTCCGGGCGACACGATGAAGATGACCGGCATCGTGAAGGGAAAGGAGGAAGCGACGGGCATCGTTGACCTCGAAGTCGTGGGCAAGAACAGCTGGGGCAGTCACGTCACCGCACAGGTGCGCGTGGCGCTACCGGCGGGGGCATGAGGCATGCGCACACTCAAGGATCAAGCGGCCATCGTCGGGATCGGGGCCACCGAGTTTTCCAAGAACTCTGGCCGCTCGGAGCTGCAGCTCGCCGCCGAGTGTGTGCGCAACGCGCTCGATGACTGTGGGCTCAAGCCGAGTGACGTCGACGGCATGACGACGTTCACGCTCGACACCAGTGACGACATCGAGGTGGCGCGCGCCGTCGGGATCGGCGACCTCACACTCTTCAGCCGCGTGCCCCACGGCGGTGGGGCCGCCACGGGCTTGCTGCATCAGGCGGCCATGGCGATCGCTACCGGCGTGGCCGAGGTCGTCGTCTGCTACCGTGCGCTCAACGGGCGCTCCGGCCAGCGCTACAGCGAGGGCGTCGGCGGCACGGTCACCACCTCCGACCTCATCCATTGGGGGTGGTACATTCCGTATGGCCTGCTGACGCCGGCGAGCTGGGTGGCCATGTTCACGCAACGCTACATGCACGAATACGGCGCGACCAGCGAGGATCTGGCGCAGGTCGCGGTCTCGACGCGCAAGCACGCAGTCACGAATCCCAACGCGTTCTTCTACGGCAAGCCACTGACGGTGGAGGATCACCAAAGCTCCAGGTGGATCGTCGAGCCGCTGCACCTCTTCGACTGCTGTCAAGAAACCGATGGCGGCTGCGCCGTCGTGGCCACCACACCCGAACGTGCACGCGACCTCAAGCAACCGGCAGCGATCATCCACGGCGTGGCGCAGGGCGCCGGTGCGGACCAGGAAGTGATGACCAGCTTCTACCGGCCGGACATCGCCGGCCTGCCGGAGATGGATTTGGTGGCCGAGCAGGTGTACGCGCAGTCGGGGTTGGGACCGGACGACATCGATGCGGCCGTGATCTACGACGCGTTCTCACCGATCGTGCTGTGGCAGTTGGAGTCCTTCCGGTTCTGCAAGACCGGCGAAGCCAAGGACTTCATCAAGCACGGCAACCTCGAGGTCGGTGGGCGGCTGCCGACCAACACACACGGCGGGCAGCTGAGCGAGGCGTACATCCATGGCGTGAACGGCGTGAACGAGGGCGTGCGACTGATTCGCGGCACGTCGGTCAATCAGCCGAAGAGAGCGGATCACGTCCTAGTCACCGCCGGCGTCGGTGTGCCGACCAGCGCGATGATTCTCGGCAGGGCCTGACGCAGACTGGAAGAGACAACGGATTGGGCCGAGAGTTTGGGTCGACGTGCTCAAGGTCCTCAATCCCCCCGGTTCCGGTACGGTGCTCCTCAGCGACGGCATGCATCTGTCCGTCGACGGCCATCGCCGCGTCGCGGAGATCATGCTTCCCACCGTCGCACAGTTGATGCACGCCCGCGACAGCTCGGCGTACAACATGTCCTCGCCGCCGCCGCCGAACCCCTGACAGCGCTGTCGGTACTGCCTCACGTTTGGCATTCCAAACGTCGTCATGCTTTCTTCGACGCGGGAGGACGACGCATGCGGGCGATGGTGGCAACACGATGGGGCGAGCCGAATGACCTGCAGTTGCAGGAGCTTCCCGATCCCGAGCCGCAGGCCGGCGAGGTGGCGGTCGATGTGCGGGCGATCGGGTGCAACTTCTTCGACATCCTCATGGTCCAAGGGAAGTACCAGCTCCGCCCACCGCTGCCGTTTTCCCCCGGCGGCGAAATCGCCGGTGTCGTGCGCGCCGTCGGGCCCGGCGTGCAGGAGTTCGCCAAGGGCGACCGCGTCTTCGCCATGCTCGGCTGGGGCGGCTACGCCAGCGTCGCGCTCGCCCCTGCGGTGGCGGTCACGCGCATGCCCGACGCGATGCCGTTCGAGCACGGCGCCGCCTTCGGCATCGTCTATCAGACGTCGTACTTTGCACTGGTCTATCGCGCCAATCTCCAGCCCGGCGAGACGCTGCTCGTCCATGCCGCCGCGGGCGGCGTCGGCCTGGCGGCCGTGCAGATCGGGCGCGCCCTCGGGGCGCGCGTGCTGGCGACGGCCGGATCGCCCCAGAAACTCGAGATCGCCAAAGCCCACGGCGCCGACGAAGCTTACGATTACTCCACTCCGGACTGGGTCGAGCGCGTGAAGGCCGCCACCGGCGGGCGCGGCGCCGACGTCATCTACGACCCGGTCGGCGGCGACATCTTCGATCTCTCCACCAAGTGCATCGCCTTCAGCGGCCGCTTGCTGGTGATCGGCTTCACGTCCGGCCGCATCCCGTCGATCCAGGCGAACCGCATCCTTTTGAAGAACATCGCCATAGTCGGCTTGCACTGGGGCGCCTATCGTCAACACGATCCGGAGAAAATCCCGCAGGCCATGCACGCGCTCTTCCAGCTCTACGAGCGCGGCGCGGTGACGCCGGTGGTGTCCTCGACGCGGCCGTTGCGGGAAGCCGCCGCGGCACTGGAGGAGATCGCGTCGCGCCGCAGCGTCGGCAAGGTGTTGCTGGTACCCTAGGACCGTCGCTCGACGGCGGCGGAGGTGGTTAGCGTCCGCCTCCGACCTTCGTGAACCCTTCGGGAACGGTCAGCACATCGGGCGGTGCGGCCTTCTCGGTAATCTCCACGGCCTCCGTGGTAACCGTGAACTGCTTGCCTGCCACCGCGGTGGTGATCGCGATGCGCAACGGGAACCCTTTGATCTTGGTCATCGCCTCCGCCAGCTGGCCAGCCGGCCCCGGGCCGCCGCTGATCGCGGCGGCGAGCTCGCGCCATTCCTGTGCCCGTGGTCCCAGGTCGATCGCCTCGGTTGCCCAGAGTGATCCGCTGTATGGGCCGCCCCCGATAGCATACTCCTTGGCCTCGTAGCCGGTGATCGTTTGCGTGGTCCCGGTGGGACGCAACGTGACCGGGGTGTCCATTCCGGCCAGATGCTTCTTGGCTTCCTTTGGCATGCTCTCGAAGTGCCGCGTGGCTTGCTCGCCCTGCTTGCGCAGCTCGTCGAAGCTCCGCACCGTGTAGGTTTTCCGGTCCTTGTCGACGGACGTCAGCGTGTGCGCATTGAAATCGACGATCGAACGCCGATGCGTCTCGTCGGTCACCCGCATGGTGTCGGTCCAGTAGAGCATCTGTTCTTGCGGTGCGGCGCTCGGACTGCCGGTCACCCGTTGGCGGATGATGAGGTTTTTGGCGTCTGCCCACGCCGGTGCGAGCACCGTCAAGACGAATACGAGGAGCCAGCCTCTCCGTTGCATGCCTGCCCTCTTAGGCGAACAGAGATGCCGGTTCAAGCCGCGCCTCCCTCTTCGTATGCTTACAACGACGGTGTGGAAGGATTACCAGCGATCTCCTCACGGCCGATACGTGGCGCGCGCTTGCGAGAGGACGACGTTGCCCTTCTGGGTTTCCGCTTGCACGATGGCCTCGCCCGCTCCCGTCTTCCACATTTTCGTGATGATCGTGTCGCCGAAGTAGACTTGATCGGCGAAGCGCGCCTCGAAGTGCAGGAAGCGTGCGGGGTCACCGCCGCACAATCCGCGTAGGATGGCGCGGCCGGCGAAGCCGTACGTACACAAGCCATGCATGAAGGGTTTCTCGAACCCGGCCATCTTGGCGAAGTCGGGATCGATATGAATCGGGTTGCGGTCGCCGGAGAGGCGATAGACCGCGGCTTGCTCGGGCCGCGTGACGTCTTCTATCACGACATCGGCGGCGCGCTCCGGCGGCGCGTTGACGCCGGCCGTTGATGGGCCACGGTCGCCGCCGAAACCGCCCGCGCCGCGGATGAACAACGTCGCCTTGGTGGTGAGCAGCAAGCCGTTGTCGTCTTCGACGATGCCTTCGGAGCCGATGACCGCCGCCTTGCCCTTGTCCCACACCTCGCTGATTCGCCCGGTGATGCGCACCTTCGCCTCCGGCGGAATCTCGCGGTGCAGCGTGATCGATTGCTCCCCGTGCAGCAGCATGGCCAAGTTGATGTCGACGTTTGAGACCAAGCCACCCATGGAGAACATTCCGGGAATCACCGCGTAGGTGGGCAGGACCCTGGGTCCCTTGCCTTCGAAGACGAACTCCAACTCGCCTTCCGGCTTCGCACCGACGCCGACGGCATACAGCATGACGTCCTTCGAGTCCCACGAGAACGGCACCGGTTCGAACGTCATGCCGACGAGATCACTTGAAATGGGTTTACTCATGGGCCCAGGTTCTCTGAAAACTTTGCGCAAGAGTCAAGGGGCGGACGTTCGCCGGCAGCCGATCGATCATCCGAACAGCCGGTGGATGAGGCTGAGGAGGACGCCGATCAGGCCGCCAACCAAGGCGCCGTTGAGGCGGATGAACTGGAGGTCGGCACCGACGCGATCCTCAATGCGCGCGACCAGAATATCCGGGTCGAGCGCCTCCAAGTTCTCGCGCACGGTGCGGCCGATCTCGTGATGGTGGCGACGCAGGAGGGAGTCGGCGGTGGTGCGGACCCACGAATCGAACGCGGTGCGGCGCTCGGGGTCGCTCAGCAGATCGAGAATGCTGGCACGCAGCCGTCGGTCGATGAGGCCGGACAGGTAGCTGGCCGGTTCGTCGAGGTCACGCTCCAACTGGTGGCGCAGTCGCGTCAGCAGATCGAGGACGAGCGGGCGCGCTTCCAGACTCTCCAACAATGCGGTTCGCAGCTGCTCCACCTGGGAGATCGCGTCCGTATCGTCGGCTGCCAGGCGCGCGGCGAAGCGCTGGACGGTGCCGAAGAGGAAGCGCCGCACCGGGTGCTCGGGATCGTGCGCCGCGATGGTGAACTCCGCAGCCGCGTAGTCGCACGCCGCCTCGGCGATCTTTCGCTGTACGAGCTTGCGCCGCAAGATCAGCGGTACCAGGCGCTTGCCGTCATGGCGCAGTTGCCGCGCGGAACGGTCGAGCCATCCTTCCAAGGTTTCGGCCGTATCGGGCCGGCGCGCCAACTTCACGACGGATCCTGCGAACGATTCGAAAGCCGCCACCGCGCTCTGGCTGGACGCGACGCGCGCCAACCACCGGCCCGCCGAGGCGTTGACCGGCAATGAGCGTAACTGGGTTTGAATGGCGCGGTCGACGAACTCGATGACGTCGGCCTCGGTCAACAGGCGGGCGAAACTGCGCAGAAGGTCGCGCAGCGGCGCCCCGATGCGCTCGACATGCGCGGCATCCCGCAGCCAGTCGACGAC
>Ga0209415_10020331_pt1 | contig 10325 bp, 9 predicted proteins | sample PeaSoiSIISIP2007_FD_187696 | JGI IMG/M metagenome (GOLD analysis project Ga0209415, IMG submission 187696) | Peat soil microbial communities from Weissenstadt, Germany - SII-SIP-2007 (SPAdes) (version 2) | ecosystem: Environmental > Terrestrial > Soil > Wetlands > Peat | place: Germany...
CGTCCATCGACACGACCCCGTCGCGCGGGCACACGGGATCCGACACGCCCGGCACGAGGTCGATGTCCGTCGTCAGCACGAACTCGCCGATCTTCACCGCCGCCGCGCGCACCAGGCTCGTCTTCACGAGGCCCGAGGCGGCGTACATCTGCTCCTTGCTCGGCCCCGCGCGACCCGCGAGGACCCGCCCGACGCGCGTGGTCGTCAGCAGGTCCGTCCGGTGCGCCCCCGTGTCGACCAGAAGGTCCACCCCGTGGCCGTCGATGCTCGCCGGGAGCACGAAGGCCAGCCCCTTGATGGCGCTCGCCGTGTCCTCGCACAGCCGCGCCCCGTTCGGCGCCACCTCGCGCCCGGGGACGGCCTCCAGCGCCTTCACCGCGTCGTCCCACGGCGCCGTCCGCATCTCGCGGTTCGGCAGATCGAGGACCACGGCGTCGCCCACGCCTGCCAGCCACTGCGGCGACACGAACGCCCCGATCCCGATGCGCGCGATGGGCTCCGGCACGTCGGTCACGAGCATCGGCCCGTCGGCCAGTGGACCCCAGTCGTCGATCGTCACGCCCGGGTGCTCCACCGTGTACGCCGTCACCGCGCGCCCGGTGTGGTCGCTGCCCACGTCGCCCAGCGCGTGCATCGACATCCCCACCTTGCGCGCCACCCAGCTCGCGATCACGTGGCTGTTGGCCCCCGTGTCGACGAGCATCCACACCGGCTCGCCGGCCACCGTCCCGTGCACCAAGGGCAGCGGGAACTTGCGCCCGTTGAGGTCGAACCGCAGCGCCACCCGCCGCGGCCCCACGGCGGCTTCCACGGGCGCCACCGCCGCCGCCGACGACTCCGGCAGCGACGCGGCGATCCCCACGTTCGGCGCCAGCACCACAGGAGGCGCCTGGGCAGCGCTCCCGCCGCACGCGGCGGCGCCCACGACGAAGAGACCAGCGACGAACCGCACGGCCACAGCTTAGCTCACGGAGGATTGGCCGCAGAGGCGCAGAGAACGCTTTCTTTCAGGCCTTGCGGAAGATGTCCATCACGTCCGCGAGCAGCTTCAGCGCTTCCGCCCGGGGGCGCTGGAAGGCGTTGCGGCCCATGATGCTGCCGAAGCCGCCTCCCGCCGCGATGCCTCGCACGTCCTCGAGGAGCGCGGCGGTGTCGCGCGACTCGCCGCCCGAGAAGATGACGATGCGCTTGCCGTTGAAGGCGCTCTGCACCACGTGCTTCACGCGCTCGGCCATCGTCTTGATGGGGATGGCGTACTTCTCGTAGACCTTCTTCGCCTCCGCCTGCTCCAGGTAGTCCGTCGGCGGCTTCACCTTCACGATGTGCGCGCCCAGCTGGCAGGAGATCTGCGCCGCGTAGGCGATGATGTCGATCGCCGTCTCGCCCTGCTTCGACAGCCCCTCCCCGCGCGCGTACGCCCAGACCACCGTCGGCAGCCCCACCTCTTTGGCCTCGAGCACGAGCTCGCGCAGCTCCTCGTACATCACGTTCCGCGCGCCGGAGCCGGGGTAGATCGTGTACCCGATGGCCGCGCAGCCGAGCCGCAGCGCGTCCGTCACGCTCGACGTGACCGCGCTGCACGGGTGATCCATCTTCGCGAGCGTGTCGCTGTTGTTCACCTTGAGGATGAGCGGCACCTGGCCCGCGAACTTGTCCGCCGACGCCTCCAGCGAGCCGAGCGGCGCCGCGTAGGCGTTGCACCCGGCGTCGATGGCCAGCTGGAAGTGGTAGTCCGGGTCGTACGCGGGCGGGTTCGGCGCGAACGAGCGCGCCGCGCCGTGCTCGAAGCCCTGGTCGACGGGGAGGATGACGAACTTCCCCGTCCCGGCCAGCGCCCCGTGATTCATCATGCGCGCGAGGTTCGACTTCACGCCGACGTTGTCGCTCGCGTACCAGGAGAGGATCTGCTTCACGCGGTCATTCGCTGCGGGCATGGCTGGCGAGGGTACTCACCGCGCCGGGGTGTGCAAGGGTGGACGTCCTGGGGTAAAGCGTCGGGCGTCATGACCGAGTCCGCATCCGCCTTCCCCGTCCCGACCGTCGTCGGCACCACCCTCGAGGCCCACCTCACGGCCGGCACGCGCGGCGCGCCCGGCGCGACGGGCGAGCTCGGGTCCCTCCTCAACGCCCTCTCCCTCGCCGTCCGCATCATCCACACCCGCGTCCGCGCGGCCGGCCTCGCGGGCATGCTCGGCTACACGGGGGAGACCAACGTGCAGGGCGAGGAGGTGCAGAAGCTCGACGCGCTGGCCAACGAGATCCTCTGCGCCGTGCTGGAGAAGAGCCGGCGCTGCGCGATGATCGCCAGCGAGGAGCTGGAAGAGGCCCGCGTCTTCAAGGACTCGGGCAAGTACATCGTGTGCTTCGACCCGCTCGACGGCTCGAGCAACATCGACGTCAACATCTCCATCGGCACCATCTTCTGCATCCTGCGGGCGCACGACGGCGGCGCCTCCCTCCTCCAGGGCGCGCTTCAACCGGGCACGAAGATCGTCGCCGCCGGCTACTCGGTCTACGGGAGCGCGACGACGCTCGTGCTCTCGACGGGCCACGGCGTGCACGGCTTCACGCTCGACCCCGGCGTCGGCGAGTTCTTCCTCTCGCACCCGAGCATCCAGTGCCCCGAGCGCGGCACCACGTACTCGATCAACGAGGGCAATCAGTCGCGGTGGGACGAGCCGACCCGCAAGTGGGCGCAGTGGATCAAGAGCGAGGACAAGGCCGAGGGGCTGCCGTACGGGCACCGCTACGTGGGCACGCTGGTCGCCGATGCGCACCGCACGCTGCTCAAGGGCGGCATCTTCGCGTACCCGTCGGACAGGAAGAGCCCCGGGGGCAAGCTGCGCCTCCTCTACGAGGCGAACCCGATGGCGTACCTGTTCGAGCAGGCCGGCGGGATGGCGACGAACGGCGTCGACCGCATCCTCGACATCGTGCCCAAGGGGCTGCACGACCGCACGCCGCTGGTCCTCGGCAGCAAGCACGAGGTGGCGACGTACCGGGCGTTCATGCGGGGGGAGCGGTAACGCCCGGACCGCGGTCCGGCGGGGTATGATCCCGCCATGAGCAGCGGGGGAACCCCTCCGGCCGAGCCGCGACCCACCGCGACGGCGTGGCTGGACTTCGATCGCCCCATCGACACCGTCCGGGCGGCCTTCCTCGACGTCGACCTCGTCGTCCGGGGCAAGATCCACCGCGGGATGCGCTTCCAGTGGCTCCCGGGCGCACCCGGCGGCGAGCGGCGGCTGCGCCAGCAGATGAGCGTCCTCGACAAGGTCGTCGTCGAGGAGGTCGTCCTCGGGGAGGGCCCGGACCGCACGTGGGTGAAGCGCTTCGTCGAGGGGCCCAACGCGGGCACGCGCTTCGTCGCGCGCTTCGAGGTGATGAGCGAGCACGTCACGCGCGTCACGATGGACGCCTACGTCGGCCCGGCGGGCTTCGCGCTGGGCCTCGGCAAGCTGTCGCCGCTCGGGCTGGAGAAGGCGATGCAGCGCGTGATGGGCGAGTACAAGAAGGCGCTCCAGGGGTACGAGCCGGGGAGGGCGCGGGGCCGCGTGCTCGACGCCCTCGCCGTGGCGCAGCGCGGCTCGCTGGCGATGCACGCCCTCGACGAGACGAAGCGCAAGGCGCTGACGGCGGCGCTGCTCGAGTCGGCGTGGGCGATCGCGTGCGTCGACGAGGGCCCGGACGAGGCGGAGCGCGACGCGATGCGCGCGATGGTCGCCGGGATATGGCACGCGTCGCTGAGCGCCGAGATGGAGAACCGGATGGTCGAGGCGGCCATCGCGGCCATCGCGAAGGAGGGCCCGAAGGCGCGCTGCGAGGGCCTGGGCAAGCGGCTGAAGGCGCTGGGCTTCGGGGGGCTCGGCGTGTCGCTCGCGGTGCTCGTCGCCGAGGTGAGCCACGGGCTCGACCCGGCGGAGCTCGACGCGCTCCGCAGGCTCGCGGGCGCCGCGGGGCTCGACGACCGCGACCTCGAGGACATCGTGCGCGACATCAACGGCGCCCTCGGGGGCGGGGAGACGTCGTCGCGCGTGTCGCGGTTCGTCTGAGGAGGCTCAGACGCCGGTCGTCTCCGGCGGCCATACGTACTTGTGCATCTGCAGCTGCACCCGCACGCCCAGCCTGTCCGCCAGCACCCACGCCACGAGATCCCGCGTCGCCAGCTTGCCGAACACCGTGCTCGCCAGCAGGTTCGGCGTGCGCTCCGCCAGCCTTCGCTCGCGCACCACGTCGCGCATCCACTCGTAGTCGGCGCGGTCCGCGAGGACGAACTTGATCTCGTCGCCCGGCCCGAGGTGCTCGAGGTTCGCCCAGCGGTTCCGATGCGCCTCGCCGCTGCCGGGGCACTTCAGGTCCATCACCTTGTGCACGCGCCGGTCGACCGGCGAGACGTCCGCCTCGCCGCTCGTCTCGAGGAGCACGGTCTTCCCGGCGTCGCACAGCTCGCGCATCAGCGGCAGCACACCCGGCTGGAGCAGCGGCTCGCCGCCCGTCAGCTCCACCAGCGGCGTCCCGAGCTCCAGCGCGCGGGCCAGCACGTCCTCGCGCTTCATGCGCGTGCCGCCGTGGAACGCCTGCGGCGTGTCGCACCACACGCAGCGGAGGTTGCACCCCGTCGTGCGGACGAAGGCGCACGGCAGGCCGGCGAACGTCGATTCGCCCTGGATGCTGGCGTAGATCTCGTGGATGACGAGCGTGTCCTCGAGGCTCACGTGCCTCCTTCGCCCTGGAGGTACATCTCGGGCACCGGCATCTCGCCCGCGTCGGCGTCGTAGGTGGCCGCGGGCGGCGGGGTGACGGGGACGAGCATCGGCGGCATGGGCGTCCTGTAGTGACGGACGAGGCCGTACACCGCGCCGAGCAGCGCGGCGAGCGCGAAGACGAAGAGGCGCACCATCGGCGACGACGCGAAGCGCGGGAGGACGAACCGGGCGCGTCCCGGCTCGAAGCGGCGGCGGTCGTTCTTGGCGAAGCTCACGGCAATTGTCGGGGCGGACAGGCGTAGGTTAGCGTTCCAACGCGTGGAACGCCGCATGGTGCCGATGGTGAGGAGGGCCATCGCGACCCTGGGCCTCCCGCTGGCCCTGTCGGCGGCCTGCGGCGGCTCTCCGGCCCCTCCGCCCGCGCAGGCGAGGCCCCGCGTGCCCGTGGAGGCCCCTCCGGCGCCGCTCCCGGCGTGGACGTACTGGGAGGCGGTGGACGTGCCGGTCGTCGAGGGCGGCAAGGCGTTCGAGGGGCCCGTCGACGTGGCGCAGCTGGGGCGCACGCCGGGTGCGGACAGGCGCTGGGCCGCCGCGCCGAGGGCTCTCCGCGAGGCGGTGGGCAGCCGTGGCTTCGCGGTGACGCGCGCCCCGCACCCCGAGTCCCACCTGGGCGACTTCTACGCCTCGCTGCGCGACGACCGCGTGGCCTGGGTGCTCACGCTCGACGCGCTGTTCTTCGTGACGCACGTCGCGCTCGACCGCGCGATGGCCGACGTCGACGCCCGCCTCATCGCGCCCGCGCTGGGGGCGATGCTCCGCCGCCTCGACCTGCGCCTCGCCGCGGAGAGCCGCGGGGCGCGCGCCGACATGGCGCCGGCGTACCTCGTCGCGCGGGGGGTGGTGGCGGTGGCGCTCGCGCTCGTGCAAGCGGACTACGTCGCGGCCGAGGAGCTGAGGCCGCTGGTCGACGGCGAGAAGGCGCGGGTGCTCACGCACGTCGGCATCGCGACGAGCCCGTGGCTCGGGGTGCCGCTCGACTACTCGGCGATGTCGCCGCGGGGCGACGCGGATCGCGACGCGGCCCACGCGGGCTGGTTCCGCGCCGTGGCGTGGCTGCAGGGGGCGGCGCTCGCGCTGGAGGGGACGGGCGAGGGCGCGGTGTTCTCGGGCGTCGACGTCGGGACGGCGCGGGTGCACGCGCGGGCGGCGCTGCTGCTGGCGCGGCTCCTCGACTACGACGTCGACGCCGAGGCGGCGAGCGCGTGGGACCGCGTGGAGCGCGCGGGGGAGCTGCTCGTGGGCGACGCGGACGATCCCACGCCGCGCGATCTGTCGCTGGCGGCGGCGGCGCAGAAGCTCGATCTGCGCAACGGAGACTGGTTCGCCGACGTGGCGATGGTCGACCCCGTGCGGCACGCCGCGGCGAAGGCGCACGAGGCGCGCGTGGACGACGGGTCGCTCGGCTCGGTCGTCGCGCGGACCGGCGTGGATCCGCTTCTGCCCGTCGGGCGCCTCGCGCCGGGGTTTCGCCTCGTCGGCCCGCGCACGACGCCGGACGGGGAGCTCCTGCAGGCGCTGGTCTTCCCGAGGGTGGGCGAGTTCTACGGCCACGAGCCCGCGGAGAGCACCCGCGAAGGCATCCGCGCCATGCCGACGGCGCTCGACGTGGCGGCGTGGCTCGGCTCGAGCGAGGCCCGCGCGCGGGTGCACGCCGGGCGCGACGACGCGTACGCCCGCTACCCGGAGACGCTCGACCGCCTGATCCACGCGCGACCGCCCGAGGGCTCGCTCGAGAGGCACCGGACGCCGTACCTGTCGATGCTCGACGCGATGGAGACCTGGCTTCGCCCGTCGGCGGGCGACCGGGTGCAGCCGGGGGCGGCCACGCCCGAGGGGCGCGCGCGCAAGGCGGAGGTGGCGCTCGGCGCGTGGACGGAGCTGCGCCACGACGCCACCGCGATGGCCCGCGTGGAGGTGCTCGACCTGCGCCTCGCGCCGCGCACGCCCGTCGAGTCGCCCGTGCCGGTGTTCGTGGAGCCACACCCGGAGGCGATCGCGAAGCTCGTGGCGGTCGTGCGCCAGATGGAGCGGGCGCTCGTTGGCTCGGGGATGCTGGCGAAGGGCGCCCCGGGGCTGGCGGTGCTCGACGAGGTGGACGATCTCCTGTGGACGGCGCTCGGGGTCGCCGTGCACGAGGCGTCGGATCGCGTGGTGCCGCCCGCGCTGCTCCAGGCGCTCGGCGCGTTCCCGGCGCGCCTCCGCGCGCTCGAGACGTCGCTCGCCGGCTCGGACGCCGCGGAGGTGCCGCTCGTCGTCGACGTGCACACGGATCGCCCGCCGGGCATGGCGCTCGAAGAGGCGCTGGGTCGCATCGAGGAGCTGTGGACCGTGGTGCGCGAGCCGGAGACGCATCGCCTCTGGCTGGCCGTGGGAGCGGCGATCCCGCACGCCGAGCTCGCGCAGCCGATGGCCCAGCGCGCGAGCGACGCCACGTGGCGCGCGCGCATCGTGGCCGGGGGCGACGCGCCGCCGGACGCGCTGGAAGAGCAGTACGTCGTCAAGCCGGAGTGAGCCGGGGGAGCACGAGGCACACGTCGCCGAACTCGTGGTCCTGGTAGCCGCGCTCCTCGGCGTGAGCCCAGGCGCGCGCGAGGAGAAGCTCCGGCGCGAAGGCCTGCATGAGCTGCCGGTGCGACGAGCCGAGCTCGTGGAGGCCCGTGAGCAGGCCGTCGACGACCCGGGGGCGGAAGCTCGCGTCGATGCGCAGGTCCGTCGTGCCCTCGCCGGCCACGAGCTCGCCCCCGTGCAGCTTCGCGTTGCCTTCGAGGGCGCGCACGACGGTGGTGCCGGCCGCGACGACACGCCGGCCGGCCAGGCGGGTCTCGGCGATGGCGCGCACGGTGACCGCGGGCACGTCGAAGCGCTCCGGAAGGGGGAGCGCGGCGTCGATGGCGGGATCGCCCGTGGAGGAGAGGCCCGCCGCGTGGGTGAGCGAGGCCAGGTGGACGCCGCGGGCGCGCAGGTCGCCGAGGAGAGCCCAGGTGAGCGGGCGTCCGGCGCTGGGCATCTCGACGGCCCAGGGGCGCGACGCGAAGGGGGTCTGCACGTGCCAGAGGTCGAGCGCGCGGTCGACGTGGGCGTACTGCACCGGGTGACCGTGGCGGTAGAGCGCGGCCCAGAGGGCGGCTCCTTCGAGGGAGAAGCGCACGGTGACGAGGCGCGGCCGCCGGGGATCGAGGTCCTCGACGAGGAGGTCCAGCTCCGGCGCGACGCGGAGCCTCTCCCCGCGCGACACGGGGGGCGGTGGGGCGCGATGCTCGGTGCGCGTGTGCCAGTCGCCGGCGCCGAGGAGCACGGCGCGCCAGCGGTCCTCCCCGAGGTGCGCGGCGAGGCGGAGCTCCACGGGCTCACCGCGCGCGGTCACGGCCGGCAGCGAGGCCGGGACGGTGGCGGCGTCGTTCACGACGAGGAGGTCGCCCGCGGACAGGTGACGCGGGAGATCGCGCACGCGCGCGTCGCGCCAGTCGCCGGCGCGCGGGTCGAGGACGAGGAGACGCTCGTCCAGCGGCTCGTCGCGGGGCCAGGTCGCGGGGGTCACGGGTCACCCGCTCCCCAGGTCTCGACCAGGCTCCGGCGCAGCCGGAGACCTGCCGTCCCAGGCCGAGGCCTCGACGCGCGCGCCGTTGGGCACGGAGTCGGCGGCCCGGACGAGGCGCACGATGCGCGCGGCGACGACGTCCGGCTGCAGCAGCGTCGCGCGGTCGGCGTCCGGGATCGCGTCGGCGTGCATCGCGGTGTCCATCTCGCCGGGGTCGACCGTGACGACGCGGACGCCGGTGCCCTCGAGCTCCGCGCCGAGGATGCGGCCGAGGTGATCGAGCCCCGCCTTGGACACGCCGTACGCTCCCCACGTCGGGTACGCCGCCACCGCGGCATCGGACGTGACGTTGACCACGAGGCCGCGGCCGCGGAGGGCCATGGGCGCGACGAGGAGCTTCGCCAGGCGGAACGGGCCGACGAGGTTGACCGCCAGCGCCTGCTCGAGGGCCTCGCAGTCCGTGTCGAGCAGCGGGCGCAGCGGGACGTGCCCCAGCGTGCTCGCCGCCTGGACCAGCAGCTCGATGGGACCCACCAGCGCCGCGGCCGTCCCGGCGATCGCGTGCGGCGCGTGCTTGTCGCCGACGTCCGCCGCGACGGCGTGGGCCTCCCCGCCGGCGCCCCGGATGTCCGCCACCACCCGCGCCAGCTCCTCCCCGCCGCGCGCGACGCAGACGACGCGCGCGCCCTCCGCCGCGAGCCTCCGCGCGACCGCCGCGCCCAGTCCGCGGCTCGCCCCGGTCACCAGCGCCGCTGCTCCACGAAGCTCCATGTCGTGCCTCCTGTACGGATGATGGATCCGCCCCTCCCACCAGTTGTCCCGCTTGCCAACGCATTGGCAGGGCTCCAAGCTTTGGGCATGGACACCGGCGTCGGCGCCCGCCTGGGCACGAACATCGGGCAGCTGCGCGAGGCGCGCGGCGTGACGCAGCAGCAGATGGCCAAGCTGGCGGGGGTGCCCCGCGCGACGTGGGCGCACCTGGAGAGCGGGAACGCCAACCCGACGCTGTCGGTCCTCCACCGCGCCGCGGCGGCCCTCCAGGTCACGATGGAGGAGCTGATCCGCGCGCCGCGCCCCGCCGTGAAGCACTTCCCGGCCACCAGCGTGCCCGTGAAGACGCGCGGGTCCGTCGCCATCCGCAAGCTCCTCCCCGACCCCATCCCGGGCATGGAGATCGACCGCATGGAGCTGCCCGCGGGGGCGCGCCTCGTCGGCATCCCGCACGTGCCGGGGACGACGGAGTACCTGACGTGCGAGAGGGGGACGATGGTGCTCGTCGCGTCGGGCGAGTCGTGGACGCTCGCGCCCGGCGATGTCGTGGTGTTCCGCGGCGATCAGCGCCACTCCTACGCCAACCCCGGCGACCGGCCCGCCGTGGGCTACTCGGTGGTGGTGCTCGCGCGCGTTTCGTGAGCGTTATTGCTTGCCGTGACCGCGCCCCCCGCCGGACCGCCCTGGGACCTGCCCATCGCCGAGGCGCCGCTCGCCTTCGTCGACCTGGAGATGACCGGCCTCGACGCCGTGCACGACCGCGTGGTCGAGGTGTGCGTCGAGCGCGTCGTCGGCGGCGAGCGGCAGAAGCTCCTCAGCACGCTGGTCGATCCCGGCGAGCGCGTCGGCGGCGCGGCGCACGTCCACGGTCTCGACGCGGGCGCCCTCGCGGGAGCCCCGCGCTTCGAGGCGATCGCCGGCGAGGTGCTGGCGACGCTGGAGGGGGCCATCCTCGTGGCGCACGCGGCGGTGTGGGACGTGCGCTTCATCGCCGCCGAGCTGCGGCGCGCGGGGATCGCCACCCGCGTCGAGCACTACCTGGACACGCTGGTCCTCGCGCGGCGCTCCTTCGCGTTCCACTCGTACTCGCTCGACGCGCTCTGCCGGGAGCTCGCCATCGACCGCGGCCAGGCCCACCGCGCGGAGAGCGACGTGCGCGCGATGCGCACCGTGTTCGACCGGTGCGTCGGCGTCCTCGCCCCGGTGAGCGCGCGCGACCTCTGGGAGGTGCGCGTCGGCGAGCGGCGGGC
>Ga0209415_10020332_pt1 | contig 10324 bp, 8 predicted proteins | sample PeaSoiSIISIP2007_FD_187696 | JGI IMG/M metagenome (GOLD analysis project Ga0209415, IMG submission 187696) | Peat soil microbial communities from Weissenstadt, Germany - SII-SIP-2007 (SPAdes) (version 2) | ecosystem: Environmental > Terrestrial > Soil > Wetlands > Peat | place: Germany...
TTTTTTCAAATTGGTGTGAGCGGAAACAAAACCGGAATCTCTGTCTATATTCTTGGTCTCAAAGATAAGAAGTACTTGGCCAAAACGTATGGAAAAAAACTGGGCCAGGCCAGCGTGACCGGATATTGCATTCGCTTTAAAGCTCTAAAGGATACGAACATCGATACGCTTGAAGCGGCCATACGATTTGGGCTTGGCGCTCAGAATGAAAATGGCAAGCTGATGAAATAATTCCACTGTTAAAGGCCAGCAGTTTTCGATGTAAAGGCGCTCCGGTATACGGCCCCTACAGCCCTGACCCGCGCCACAAAGCCATTGCGTGGCACAGCCATTCTGACTGTGCAGTCTTTCCGTGCTGCCGCACCCTCCATCTCACGCCGTCATCCCGCCTGCCCTGAGCTTACCGCTCACATAGAGTGAGCGGGCTGACGGAGTGGTCGCCGCGGCGACCTGCAGCTCCGCAGCGCTCGAATAATGCTCGCTGCAGCCCCACGGCACTCAAAAAAACAGGGATCTGCTTTCCGCTATCCACCTCTGAAATCTCAAATTTCAAATCTCCAATTCCTTCCTTCAAGTTTCACCGGGCACAGCGCACCGTGCGTCCGCCTCCGTGGGGCTCCGCGCCGCTTTAATAGCACCGACACTTGTGTCGGTGTAATTCCGAAAACTCGGCTAAAACCCAAACGATTTGCCGTCGCGTGGCACAACCACTCTGCCTGTGCAGTTTTTCCGCGCCGATGTACTCTTTGGTTTTCAAGTGTAGCGTCATCCCGGAATTTATCACGAAGAAGTTGGGACGGTGGCGTGCACTGCCCGTTTTCTTGCCAGGGTACGCGATGGCGAATTATAGGATTCGGGGGGAAGGAGCATGTCCAAGACTCTTGAGCATTCCTCAAGCAGTTCTCCCTGGATAGCACAGCCTTTGGTTTGGATGTGAACGGCGCGAACGATTGCTAATATCTTCGCTTGGCCTATCATGGAAGTCGCTGAGTCATTCGGATTCTTGCTTGCTACGATATCAAATGATTTCTTCAATTCCTTGAGAAACTGTTTTCGGGTCGACGTCTCATTGGCGATTCCGATCAAGCGAAGGAAATCAAAAGCAACGAGACTCGCATTACGCATTTTGTCAATAGCGTATGTAAGATCTTCTTCGTCGGTGGCAAGAGCGCTGCGACACGCTCCTTTATAATCATTAATTAGACGATTGTAGTGCCTCAATCGTGCCATCCACCCAATCTTGAGAGCCGATTCCTCGTCAAAAACCGCGCTGTTCTCCAACGTCAGCTTGGTGCCTTTACTCTTAAGAAGTAGTCTGAATTCGCCCCAGTCCCTTTTCCACATGCGATTCCGACATTATTTCCTTGACAGCAATTACCTGAATGGCTAACATGGATCGCGCTCTGGAATAACTCTGCAACGCAGACCGCCTCTAGGATCCGCGAAGTACAGTCCTTCGCAGTCGGAATATGGTCAGAAGACTTAAGTCCTTTATAATGCGCAGTTACGAGAAATGGCCTTTTAACTCCTTCAGAATGCGCAGTTACAAATTCATTGAATTTAAAGTCCTTTAGAATCCGCAGTTACAGAAAACACGTGGGGGGGAGGGCACCAGATAGAATGCGGACAAGCCACATTCGTTCCGCTCGTAAACCCTTTGGAATGATATTCATTGGACGATGCGTTCCCTCAACCCATTTGTTTTGATATTCATACAAAAAGAATAAGGAGGGGGTACCCCATGACCTAAAAATCAGGAACCTAAATTCAGTCCTGACGGTCCGCGACTGCGCTTTACCGCCGGATGCGCCTTCGATAGAATGACTCGTTTTGGATTTGGCCAGCACGCCGCTCTGTCGCGGCGCTCGCGCCGGAAAGTGTTCCACGCGAACACGAAATGCTGAGATTCGTTACTGCCGGTGAGTCGCACGGACAGGCTCTGATCGCCTGGATATCCGGTATGCCGGCCGGTGTCCCCGTGGACCTGGAATTTATCAAACGAGAGTTGCACAGAAGGCAGCTGGGCTACGGGCGCGGAGGCCGGCAGAAAATCGAGCACGATTTCGCCGAGGCCATTGCCGGAATTCGCCACGGGCAGACCATCGGCGCTCCGATTGCCCTGCGCATTGAAAACCGCGATTGGGCCAACTGGGAAAAAGCCCTCCCGGTGGAAGACGTAGCCGGAGGCGAAGACGCGCGCCGGCCATTGACGGCTCCCCGCCCCGGGCACGCGGACCTGGCCGGAGCGCTGAAATTCAATCTGCACGACGCGCGCTACATCCTGGAGCGTGCCTCTGCCCGTGAGACCGCCGCGCGCGTAGCCGCCGGCGCCATCGCAAAAATGTTTCTGGCGCAATTCGGAATTGAGATTTTGAGCCATACCATTGCCGTCGGAAAAGCGAGACTCGAACGCACCATTCCATGGGATGAAATCCGAAAAGTGTGCGCAGATCTCGAATCGCCTTTGCGTTGCGCTGATCCCGCAACAGCAATCTTGATGAAGGCCGAAGTGGACCACGTGCTCCGCGCCGGAGACACCGTCGGTGGGGCCTTTGAAGTCGTGGCGCACGGGATCCCTCCCGGACTCGGCAGCCACGCACAGTGGGATGAAAAGCTTGACGGCCAATTGGCGCGCGCAGTCATGTCCATTCAAGCGGTGAAGGTGGTGGAGCTTGGCAGCGGAATCACGAATTCCGCCTGCTATGGTGCGGAAGTTCAAGACGAAATAGGCTACGATACTGGGCGGCATCGTTTTACGCGCCCGACCAACCGCGCGGGCGGGTTGGAAGGCGGAATCACCAATGGCGAGGATGTGGTGGTGAGGGGATATCTGAAACCGATTTCGACTTTGCGAAAGCCCCTGGGCACTGCTGACCTGGCTACCAAGAAAGAAATCCGCGCTGCTTATGAACGCTCTGATGTTTGTGTGGTGCCCGCGGGTGGAGTGGCCGGCGAGGCCATGGTGGCATTCGTTCTGGCACAGGCGTTTCTTGAGAAATTTGGCGGCGATTCCCTGGGCGAGACTCAGCGGAATTTTGAAGGGTATCAAAAGCAGCTGGATAGCTTTTAAGAAATGAATTCAGGATATTGGTTATCGAGCGGCACCGAATCGTCCAATGGAAAGGTTGCATTCATCGAATGAGTCCAAAGCAAGAACCCAAACCGGTTGACGATTCGACCGAAATAATTCTCCCCAAGGGAGTAAAGATTTATCCGATTGTGAAATACGGCGACCCGGTGCTGGAGCGGCCCGCGGTCCCGGTCGCCAAGTTTGATGAGGATCTCCGCCAGCTTTGCGCCGACATGTTCATTTCCATGTATGCCGCATCGGGGGTGGGCCTGGCGGCCCCCCAGATTGGCCTGGGGATCCAGTTGGCGGTGATCGATACCAGCATCGGCAAGAATCCCGAGGCAAAAATCGTCATCGCAAATCCGGAAATCATCCACGCGGAAGGCGAACAGCGCGAGGAAGAGGGCTGCCTTTCCCTGCCGGGACATCGTGGAAATGTGATGCGGCCCCTGTTTGTGACCGTAACCGCTCAGGACGCTTATGGAAAGAAATTTGAGATGCGCGGCGAAAACCTTTTGGCCCGTGCCTTCTGCCATGAGATTGACCATCTGCGCGGAACTTTATTTATCACCCATCTGAGCATGCTCAAGCGCGACCTGATCAAACGGCGCATCCGCAAGTTGCGAAAGGCCGGCGACTGGTAGCCGCCCGCGAATGAGCATGCGGCTGGTTTTCTGCGGCACGCCGGAATTCGCGTTGCCATCTCTGAGGCGGCTGCTCGCGGAACCCAGCTTCCAGGTGGAGGCGGTGGTTACCCAGCCCGACCGTCCACGTGGCCGCGGCCGGCATGTTTCCGCTTCTCCGGTAAAGCAGTTCGCCCTCGACGAGAAACTTTACGTCTATCAACCAGAAAAAATCCGCGACGAATCCGCATTCAACTTTTTCAAGCGCCTGAATCCTGACGCCGTGGTGATTATTGCCTACGGCCAAAAAATCCCACAAGCATTGCTCGACGTTCCTCGGCTGGGATGGATCAATCTGCACGGTTCGTTGCTCCCCAAGTATCGCGGCGCCGCGCCCATCAATTGGGCGATCGTGAATGGTGAATCGAAGACCGGCATCACCACCATGCAAGTGGATGCCGGAATGGATACCGGGCCAATCCTTCTGCAGAAGGAAATGGAAATCGGCGCGGACGAAACCGCACCGGAGTTGAGCCGTCGCATGTCGGTGGAAGGATCGGATTTGGTGGTCGATTCCCTGCTGCAGCTCGACCGTGGAGAGATCGTCGCGCGCCCTCAAGACAAATCGCAAGCTACCTCTGCGCCGCTGTTGAAGAAACAGCACGGGCTTTTGGATTGGTCACTGACCGCGCAACAGGTCTACAACCGCATCCGTGGTTTCGATCCGTGGCCTGGGGCCTACACATTTTTCCGTGGCCAACATTGCAGAATTTGGGGCCGCTCGAATCAAATCTCTGCGTCTGAGAATCTTCCGGCAGGAACCAAATCTTCCGGCGCATTATTCTGCATGAGAACGCACGACGAAATGGATGTTCTCGTTTCTTGCAGCGAATCCACATGGCTTCGTTTGGAAGCCGTCCAGCTCGAGGGAAAGAAGCGCGTGTCCGCGCAGGAATTTGTAAACGGAGCTCGTCTAAGTAAAACCGAAAGATTTCAATCCACACAACTTCAAACCTGAACCTGACTGTATAAATTAGTGTGGAGCACTACATTCCCTCTCCTTGATTGCGGGCGCGCAAGCCCGCATGCTAACTTGTAATCGATGGAATTCCGCGAGCGAATGGAATGGCTGCTGCATCTTGGCCTATTGGTATTTATTCTGGCCGCGGCGGCGTTCCTAAGCGCGATCACCACCATCCGCATCGCGATACGCAGCAGCGAAGTGCAGATGCCAAACTTGGTGGGCAAGAGCATGGCAGACGCACAGAACCTTCTTCGTCAGCGAGGGTTGGGGCTGAAAGTCGCGGATCGGGTTTATGACGCGCTGCCCGCAGGGAGCGTTGTTCGGCAGACACCTCCGGCCAACAGCGAAGTAAAGTCCTCGCAAGACGCCCATGTTGTGATTAGCCTCGGGGCTATGAAGGTCACCATTCCGCAGCTCGAAGGGCTCAGCCTGCGGGCCGCGCGAATCGCGGTGTTGCAGACTGGCCTACAACTCGGAGAAGTATCGGCTCCCTATCTGGACAATTCGCAACCGGATGCTGTCCTGGTTCAGGCACAGCTCCCCAACACTCAAGCGACCAGCCCGCGCGTGGATGTATTGTCGCCTTTGGGCCCTCGACCGGGTGCGGTGGTCATGCCCTTCTTCATTGGCCTATCCGAAGGCGAGACGCAGAGGCAACTTACCTCGGTAGGCGTCAAGAACATCAAGTCCACGCCAGTCCCGGCGGCACAGTGGCCCGTAGGGACCGTGATGGACCAGTCTCCCTCCCCCGGGAGCCGCGTTGCCTTGGACGGCTACGTCGAGCTCAAGGTGGCGGCCCCCGCCCCCCCTGACATTCACGACGGAAACGATTGATTTTCCAGCCCTAAACGGGGCAGGCGCTGTGCTAAAATCCACGCGGGGGGATTGTGCGTCCGCGGACGGAAATAGCTCCATCCATTCTGGCGGCCGATTTTGCCTGTCTGGGAGACGCCATTCGCGCCGTAGAAAGCGCCGGCGTCCGTATGGTTCACGTGGACGTGATGGACGGCCATTTTGTGCCCAATATCACCATAGGTGTGCCGGTGGTGGCATCTCTTCGCAAGGCAACCCGTCTGGTGCTCGATGTGCATCTGATGATTGAGAACCCGGAACGCTATGTGGAAGCGTTCGCGCAGGCGGGGGCGGATACACTGCTCATTCATCAGGAGTCAACGCCCAATTTGGATCGAGCGCTCAACATGGCGCGCGAGCACGGTTGCAACACGGGGGTGGTGATCAATCCGGCGACGCCAGTTTCTTCGCTGAGCGAAGTGCTGGGCCAGGTGTCGCAAGTGCTGGTGATGTCAGTGAATCCAGGATACGGCGGACAGCGTTTTATTCCTAACTCTCTGGAGAAGATTGCTCAATTGCGCGTGCTACGCGAACGCCACAACTACAATTACCGGATCGAAGTGGACGGCGGTGTGGCCGCCGAAAACATCGCCGAGATTGTCCGGGCCGGAGCCGAGATTTTGGTGGCGGGGACATCCGTTTTCCAAACACCCAATCCAGCCGAAGCAGTTCGCCGTTTACAGCAAATAGCCACTGATGCGGTGGCGGAAAAGGTTTGAGGTGCCGTCCGTGAAATTAGCTCGAAACGTGGTGCTGGTTTTGTTGTGTGCGACTATCGCTGTTTCGGCCTTCGGCCAAAAAAAATCAAAAGCCAAGAAGAGTCCGACGGACACGGGCGATTCGCAGGCACCTGACAAAGTTCTCTATGAGCGCGCGACCGAGGAAATCAAGCACGGCAAATATGAAGTGGCGCGTCTGCAACTCCAAGCCTTGCTGAACACTTATCCGGACAGCGAATACCTGGCCAAAGCCAAGCTCGCCGTGGCCGATTCTTACTACAAAGAAGGCGGCAGTGGCAATCTAGCTCTGGCGATTGATGAGTACAAGAGCTTCATCACCTTCTTCCCTTTCCTCGATGAAGCCGCGTACGCGCAGATGCAAGTCGCCATGACACATTACAAGCGCCTGGATAAACCCGACCGGGATCGTACGGAAGCGGAGTTAGCCGAGCAGGAATTCCAGATTTTTCTGCAAAAGTACCCAAACAGTCCTCTAACTGCGGCTTCGGAACAGCGTTTGCGCGACGTTCAGGAAATGTTGGCCGAGGGGGATTTCCGTATCGCGTCCTACTACGGCGTGAGGAAATCCTATAAGGCAGCTATGACGCGCTTCAGCGACATCTCCAACCGCTATCCTCTCTATAGCAAATCAGATCTCGTCCTCTGGAGACTCGGAGACCTTTGGCAGCGGGCTCCTCTGAATGTGTCTCCAGACCAGAAAGAGCAAATGGAGCTCGCGCGCAAGCAACTTGCAGCAACGTACTACGCCCGAATTGTGCACGATTATCCCCTCTCCAACTTGGTCCCCAAGGCCAGGGAAAAACTGACGGAAATGGGCGTCGCTATTCCACAACCTGATCCAGTCGCGCTTGCGCGCATGCAACAGGATCAGCAAATGCCCAGGAATCGTCCGGGGGTTTTCAGCCACGTATCAGGGATGATTCACGGCGCTCCAGATGTTTCCATGGCAGCGCGTGTTGGTTCACCGAACATGAACCCGCCCGATGACAACAGTGCCGCTGATCCCCTCAAGCCCGGGGCCGGAGGTATGGGTATCGTCGGAGGTGCAGCCACTGGTGGAGTGACCACGGACAGTTCAGCCGGGTCAACTGGAACATCTGGAACCACGACCAGTGATGCAAATGGTTCTTCGACTGGAAGCGGAAGCACAGCAGCGGTTCAGCTTTTGTCCACTGGAGAAACTACTGCGGCTGCTCCCACAACTTCTCCTGCCACCCCTCCAGCAACTCAGCCAGCGACAACGACTGCGCCGCCAGTGACAACCCCGCCAACGTCAACTGCTCCGGCGACGTCAACTGCTCCGCCTCCCGCGACGACGGCCGGCGCGACAGGTGAATCGTCAAGCACGGCGTCCAGCACCAGCAGCAGTCCGCCGCCCGCTCCAGCCACGGGCAGTGCACAAACCCCCGCCAAGGCGACTCCGACTCCGCCCTGTACCACAAAAGACAAAAGGCCGGAGTGCAAACAGGATTCCACCAAGGAATCCTCCAGCAAGAAGAAAGGCATTAAGAAAATAATCCCCTGGTAGAAATTCCTCGTCCATCGGGGATGCCTGTACTAAGGTACAGCCCTGAACGGGTGCGATACACCTGTCTGAAGGGCATGTTGACTCATCATTGTCGCGGTGCTACCAATGGATGAGGGGCGGTGCGTGCCCAAACGCCGCCCGGAGACACCGCGTGCCCACAATCCTGGTAGCCGACGATAACAGCAACATTCAGAAGATGGTTGCGCTAGCCTTCAAAGATGAGGGCATAGACGTGGTCACAGTGGGAAATGGCGAGGCGGCCATCAGAAAAGCGGTTGAAGTTTCGCCTGACATTGTCCTGGCCGATATTTTTATGCCTGTTCGCAGCGGTTACGAAGTCTGCGAATATCTAAAGCAGACAACTCGATTCGCGCACATTCCCGTCATCCTTCTGGCAGGCGCATTTGATCCTTTTGATGAGCGTGAAGCCCAGCGAGTGGGCGCCGACGGTGTGCTGAAAAAGCCGTTCGTCCCAACAGAACCTTTGGTGAATCTGGTGAAAAGCCTGCTGGCCAAGTCCAGCTCGTCCGTTCTTGTTTCGGTTGCGACTCCCGCTCAATCGGCAACTTCGTTTGAAGGGAAGCCCGCCTCGGCAGCTCCTGTCGCGCCTCACCATTTGGAAAAACCGCCTGCCGCTAGTATTACACCGGAATTTTCGTCCGAAATGGACGAGGAGCCGGCTATACAGGATTTTTCGCTCAGTCCGAGTCAGCTAGGCTCTGGAAAAGAAGGCGGTTCTGACCCATTTGCCGACATGCTCGCGAGGCACGCCGAAAAAGACGCTGAACCGTTGTTCCAACCGTCTTTCCAAAAGGATTCCCCGCAACAGGAACCGGCTGAGAGCACAGATAATCTGCCGTCCTGGATGACCAAACCTCCCGCCGCTGAGCAAACTGTCGCGAGGATTGAAGATGTTGGATTCGTCCAAAAATCGCCGCCCCTAAATCCGCAGGAAAAGCAGTTGGGTGGCCGCGGATGGCACATCGAGCCTGCCGGGACTTCTAATCCCGAAGAAGAGACAATCGTTGAACCGTTGGATCGTTTTGTGTCGCAGCACCTTTCTGAACCCGTTCATCAAGTTCATCAAGGCCGGTCCGAATCTCTGCTCACACCTCCTCCACCGGTCACCGCTTTCTCTAATGATAGTCCCGAAGATGAACTCCATAGCCAAACGCCGAACCCCGCAAATACTTTGATTGAAACCGATGAACTGACTTCTTCGGTGAAGCCGGCTTCTTCGATAACTGACTGGCAACCAACTTTCCCTGCTACGCCGCCCCAAGGAGCCCAGATACTGGATCCCGCCGAAGAACCAATTCCTTCATGGCGTAGTTTTGCGCCGGTGGCTGGTCCTCCGAGCCACTCCGTGATTGAAGAAGTTCATGAACCTGTCGCTGCCTCTGAGGAAAGCCATGGCGCGCAGGAACCGAATATCGCGAAGGAAAGTGGCACCATAGAAGGCATTAACGCCACCAACGAAAGCAATTTCACGGAACTGCAAGCGGCGCCTCTGGTGGAAACTGCACCCGAGTCCGCCGCTGAATCTCAAACTGTGGCAGATTCCGCGCCCGAGCCTGTCGCCCAAGACCAACCCGCTGCAGACCTCGCACCTGCACTTTCCGTTGAAGACCACAAGGAAGAGGACCGCGCCCCCGAAGCAATTCTTGATGCGAATCAATGGAAAGAATTGGAAGCCGCCACGGTTGAAGTTGCCCGAGCGAATTTGAAGGTGGACGACCTATCGACCGCCCAGGACAATTCGGTTTCATTGCCGGCCACATCACCCATGGATACGAAAGCGGTGGAGGATATGGTCACACGGGTTGTGGAACGCATGCAGCCGAAGATACTTGAGGTCATCACCCGCGAAGTCCTGCGTCCTTTGGTGGAAGCCCTCGTCCGGCGCCAGCTGGAAGAGAAATAGATCACCCATTCCGGTCAACGAATACTCACAACGAATCAACTTCAAAGAGTGGCGAACACGGATTGACGCGCTGCGCGCGCGGCCCGTATAGTAATTGATTCACAGTGGCCGCATTGTGCCGCTCTGTGTTCCCATGACCAAAGAAATCCCCAAAGCGTACGAACCACAGCTGATCGAGCAACAATGGTCGCAACGATGGGTGGACTCCGGGCTGTTCCGCGCCGAGGAAAGCGCGGACGGGCCCATTTTCTGCATCGTGATACCACCGCCAAACGTCACCGGATACATGCACATCGGCCACATGCTGGAACATACGCAGATTGACATCTTGACGCGCTGGCACCGCATGTCTGGACATCGCACGCTCTGGCTCCCCGGAATGGATCACGCCGGAATCTCAACCCAAGTTGTGGTTGAGCGCGAGCTTGCGAAGCAGAACCTGACACGTCAGCAGCTCGGACGTGAAGAATTTGAGCGCCGCGTGTGGGAGTGGAAAGCGAAAAGCGGTGGAACGATTAAGAAGCAGATGATTCGTCTGGGAGAATCTGTTGACTGGTCGCGGG
>Ga0209415_10020334_pt1 | contig 10323 bp, 8 predicted proteins | sample PeaSoiSIISIP2007_FD_187696 | JGI IMG/M metagenome (GOLD analysis project Ga0209415, IMG submission 187696) | Peat soil microbial communities from Weissenstadt, Germany - SII-SIP-2007 (SPAdes) (version 2) | ecosystem: Environmental > Terrestrial > Soil > Wetlands > Peat | place: Germany...
GTCAGTGCGGCTGACTTTATGCCGGAATTAAAAAATGCTACGGGCTTCATTGAGCGCGCCATGTCAAAAACGATCAATCATACGTCAGCCCTGCTGCTTTTCCTATCGCTCGGCGGCGGCGCGCTGGCGGCCGACGTCAATCTGAACGGCGTCGTCGGCAACAAGGCTTTGCTCGTCATCGATAACGGGAAGCCGCACTGGCTTGTCACCGGCGAAACGTCTCCCGAAGGCATCAAGCTGATCAGCATAGGCGGCGATTCGGCGGTGGTCGAACTGGACGGCAAACGCCAGACGCTGCAAATGGGACAAAGCGAGCGTCTCTCGGGAGGAAGCCCGTCTTCCTCTTCGGGCAATCGAAGCGTCACTCTCACTGCGGACGGCCAAGGGCATTTCGTAACCACCGGCCAGATCAATGGCGTTACGGTGCGTATGCTGGTCGATACCGGTGCTTCGTTCATCTCGCTCAGCAGCAGTGAAGCCAAGCGCCTTGGCATCAATTACCTTGCCGGCCAGCGAGCGACCATTTCGACCGCCAATGGCGTCGTTCCGGCTTACAAAGTCAAGCTAGACGAGGTGCGCGTCGGCGACGTCACGCTCAATAACGTGGACGGCATGGTGCATGCCGATAACTCGCTGCCGATCATTCTGCTCGGCATGAGCTTTCTTAACCGCATGGATATGAAGCGCGACGGCGAGACGATGGTGCTGACGAAGAGGTTCTAGGATCAAGGATTCAGGATCGAGGATAGTGTAAACCGGATCCGCCCTCGACCGTAACGTCGAGTCTCGCTCCTCAATCCTGCTTTTCTCCCTGCCCGACGAGCGACAGCAAATGGCCGAACTTCGTACGCTTGGTCTGCAGGTATCTGCGGTTAGCCTGGCGCGGCGGGATATCGAGAGCGACACGCTCGACGACCTTCAGGCCGTATTCCTCGAGCGCCTGCACCTTGTCCGGGTTATTGGTCATGAGGCGCACCTGGCGTACGCCGAGGTCGAACAGGATGTGCGCGCCGGTCCTGAAATCGCGCATGTCGGCGGCAAAGCCTAACGCGTGGTTCGCTTCAACCGTGTCATGTCCCTGGTCCTGCAGCGCGTAAGCGCGGATTTTGTTGAGCAAGCCGATGCCGCGCCCCTCGTCGAACATATAGACCACGATGCCGCTTCCCGCCTCTTCGATCATGGTCATCGCGGTCTCGAGCTGCTCGCCGCAATCGCAGCGTTCCGAGCCGAACACGTCGCCGGTCAGGCATTGCGAATGCAGCCTGACCAGAGTCGGCGCATCCGGCCTGACTTCGCCTTTTACCAGCGCCACGTACAGCGTTGTTTCCAGGTCATCGCTGTAAACCATCAGCCGCCAGCTGCCCGCCTTGCGCGTCGGCAGCACGGTTTCCGACTTGCGCCGGACCTGCCGCTCGTGCCTGCGATACTCGATCAGGTCGGCGATTTTCAGGATTTTGATGGCGTGGCGCGCGGCGAATTTTTCGAGCTCCGGCATGCGCGCCATGCTGCCGTCGTCGTTCATGATCTCGCAGATCACGCCGGCTGATTTCAGTCCCGCCATGCGCGCGAGGTCGACCGCCGCTTCGGTGTGGCCGCGCCGCGCGAGCACGCCGCCGTCGAGCGCACGCAGGGTCTGCAGCCGACCGGGACGGATCAGATCGCCCGGTTTCGTCCCGTCTGCGATGGCCACTGCGATGGTGCGCGCGCGGTCATGCGTCGACATGCCGGATGCAACGCCTTCGCGCGCGTCGATCGGCGTCGCAAACGCGGTGCCGAATTTGCTCTGATTGCCCTGGTCGTCCGCGATGAGCGCCAGGCCCAGCTCGCGCATACGGTTCTCGGTCAATGCCAGCGATATCAACCCGCGGGCGTGAGTCGCCATGAAATTGATCGCCTCGGGCGTTGCGCGCTCGGCCGCAACGAACAGATCGCCCTCGTTCTCGCGGTCCTCGTCGTCGACGAGGATCAGCATGCGCCCTTTGCGCACGTCGGGCAGGATCTGCTCGACGATAAGTTCGCTGGTCCGTTGCATCATGAAATCAACCGCAGGAACTCGGCGCGCGTGCGTTCCTGCTCGAAGTCGCCGGTGAATGCCGAGGTGGTCGCGATCGAATGCTGCTTCTGGATGCCGCGCATCACCATGCACATATGCTGCGCCTCGAGCACGACTGCGACACCGAGCGGCTTGAGGGTGTCCTGGATGCAATTGCGGATTTCCACCGTGAGCCGCTCCTGCACCTGCAACCGGCGCGCATAAGCGTCGACCACGCGCGGAATCTTGGACAGGCCGACGATGTGCCCGTTCGGGATGTAGGCAACGTGCGCCTTGCCGAAAAAAGGCAGCAGATGGTGCTCGCACAGCGAATAGATTTCGATGTCCTTGACGATCACCATCTGCTGGTATTCTTCCCTGAACATCGCAGCGCGCAGAATAGCCGCGGGGTCAAGGTCGTAACCGTGGGTCAGGAACTGCAGCGCCTTGGCTACGCGCTCCGGCGTTTTCGCCAATCCTTCGCGCTCCGGGTCCACGACGAGGTCCTTGAGGATCTTGCGGTAATTGTCGGCGATGCGTTTTACCGTGCGCGGGTTGTACTGGTCGATCTTCTCGTACCCGTCCATCTCGTGCTCGTGCAACGCGTTGATTGCAACTGGTTTGTCCATGGTCGCCATAGGGTCTGCTCGGAGCGGATCAGTATACTACTCGCTCAGTTTGGCACGTATGCTGGCGAGAATGCCGTCTTTGTTGAGGCCGCAGCTCGCCAGCTGCAGCGCCGGATCGCCATGGTCGATATACCGGTCGGGTAGCCCGAGCTGCAGCACCGGGATCTTGATCCGGCTCCGCTGCAGCGACTCGAGCACCGCGCTGCCGGCGCCGCCCATGATCACGTTTTCCTCGACCGTCACCAGCAGGTCGTGGCTCGCGGCGAGCTCCGCCACCAGCGCCTCGTCGAGCGGTTTGACGAAGCGCATGTTGGCGACCGTCGCATCGATTTCCTCCGCCGCGTCGAGCGCCGGCTTTACCATGCTGCCGAAAGCGAGGATCGCGACTTTTTTCGAGAGCAGCGCGACTTTTTTGCCGCCGCGGCGTATTTCGCCCTTGCCGAGCGGCAGCGCCTGCATGGGTTTCCAGATCGCGGCGCCGGGTCCGGCGCCGCGCGGATAGCGCACCGCGGCCGGCGTGTTCATCTGGAACGCGGTATACAGCATCTGCCGGCACTCGTTTTCATCCGACGGCGTCATCACCGTCATGTTCGGCAGACAGCGCAAATAGGAGATGTCGAAGCTGCCGTTATGAGTCGCGCCATCGGCGCCGACGAGGCCGGCGCGGTCGATTGCGAGCACGAGCGGCAGATTCTGGATCACCACGTCGTGGATCAGTTGATCGTAAGCGCGTTGCAGAAAGGTCGAGTAGATCGCGACCACCGGCTTATAGCCTTCGCACGCAAGCCCCGCGGCGAACGTCAGCGCATGCTGCTCGGCGATGCCGACGTCGAAGTAGCGGTCCGGATACAGCTCGGAGAAACGCACGAGTCCGGAGCCCTCGCGCATCGCCGGCGTAATGCCGACCAGGCGCTCATCCTGCTCCGCCATATCGCACAGCCAATCGCCGAAAATCTGCGTGTAGGTCGGCTTGCCGCCGCTTTTCCCCCCGACGATGCCGTCATCGGGCTTGAATCTGGAGACGCCGTGATACAGCACCGGATCGGCCTCGGCAAGCTTGTAGCCCTGGCCTTTCCTGGTGACGACGTGCAAAAACTGCGGGCCTTTCAGCTCGCTGATGTTCTTCAGTGTCGGAATCAGCGCGTCGAGGTCGTGGCCGTCGATGGGGCCGATGTAGTTGAAGCCGAACTCCTCGAACATGGTGCCCGGCGTCACCATGCCCTTGACGTGCTCTTCGGCGCGTTTCGCAATTTCCCCGAGCACCTTTTCGCCCGCGCGCTTGGCGGCGGCATAAAAGCGGCCCGACATCAGCTTGGCGAGATATTTGTTGAGCGCGCCGACCGGCGGCGAGATCGACATTTCGTTGTCGTTGAGGACCACCAGCAGGTCCGCGTCGGAATCGCCGGCGTTGTTCAACGCCTCGAACGCCATGCCGGCGGTCATTGCGCCATCGCCGATGATCGCGACGACGTGGCGTTGGGTTCCGGCGAGCCTGGACGCCACCGCCATGCCTAGCGCGGCGCTGATCGAGGTGCTCGAGTGCGCGGTGCCGAAAGTATCGTACTCGCTTTCCTCGCGGCGCGGGAAGCCTGAAATGCCTTCCCACATGCGCAGCCGCTGCATGCTGTCGCGGCGTCCGGTCAACACCTTGTGGCCGTAAGTCTGATGGCCGACGTCCCATACCAGCCGGTCGTGCGGCGTGTTGAACACGTAATGGAGCGCGATCGTGAGCTCGACCGTGCCGAGGTTCGACGACAGATGGCCGCCGGTCTGGCTCACCGAATCGAGCAGGAACTGCCGCAGCTCGTTCGCGAGCTGGGGCAGTTGCTTGCGGTCAAGCTGACGCAATTCGTGCGGATAATTGATGATTTGCAGCAGGTCGTACATCACATCAAAACTTCCTGAGCACGATAAAGTCAGCGAGTTGGCGCAAGCGCAGCGCGCGCTCACCGAAGCCGTCGAGCGCTGCGAGCGCGTCGCGCCGCAGCTCGTCAGCGAGCTTTTTCGCTTCGGTGACGCCGAGCACGCTGACGTATGTCGGCTTGTTGTTCTTTGCGTCCTTGCCCGCAGTCTTGCCGAGCGTTGCCGTCGTCGCCTCGGTATCGAGCACGTCGTCGACCACCTGGAACGCGAGCCCGATGCATTTCGCGAAATGATCGAGCTGGCCGAGCTCGGCGGCCTCGAGCGCATCGCCGCAGCGTGCGCCGAGCAGCGTCGCCGCCCGGATCAGCGCGCCGGTCTTGTGTATATGCATGAATTCGAGCTCCGGCAACGTGAGGCTCGCGCCGACCGCCGCGAGGTCGATTGCCTGGCCGCCGGCCATGCCGCGCGAACCCGCCGCCGCCGCCAGGAGCTTCTCCATCTCGAGCTGCACTGCGGCATCGTCGGCGAGGCGGTATTCGGCAAGCAGCTGGAATGCGAGGCTTTGCAGCGCATCGCCGGCCAGCAGTGCCGTTGCCTCGTCGAACTCGACGTGACAGGTCGGTTTGCCACGGCGCAGCACGTCGTCGTCCATGCACGGCAGATCGTCGTGCACCAGCGAATAAGCATGGATCAGTTCGACCGCGGCACCCGCAATTGCAACCCGGCCGGCATCGGCGCGCGTAATCTCGCCAGCCGCAAACGCGAGCAGCGGGCGCGCACGCTTGCCGCCGCCGAGCGCCGCGTAGCGCATCGCCTGATGCAGGCGCCGCGGCGCGACTTCCGCGCTCGGCAGCACCGCCTGCAGCTGCGCCTCGATGCGCTGCTGGTGTATGCTCGCCCAGCGCTGAAAATCAGTCGCTGTTATCGTCATCGGCGCCGGCAAAATTCTTGAGCGTGCCGGCTTCAAGGACTTTGACCTGCTGTTGGGCGTCCGCGAGCTGAGCCTGGCAGAACCTGAGCAATTCGGCGCCGCGCTTGTAAGCGGTCAGCGATTGCTCGAGCGACAGCTGCCCGCCCTCCATGCGGGTCACGATTTTTTCGAGCTCGGCGAGCGCGCTCTCGAACGTGCGATTCTGTTCCGCTTTCGCTGCCTTGGACATGCTCGGGTACCGCCGCTGGGGAAAAACCGTAAACATAGCGCAATCAGAGGGTTGCGGTCAATGCAAGTTGTAAGAAAATGACGGCGGAGGCGACTGATGACGTGGACGGACGCCGAGCGGCGCCGGATATGGAAGCATGAATGCCGACCGTGGCCCGTGAAGATTAACCGCGAAAAAAACTCCGGGCTTCGCAGTGGGCCGGTTCCGCCTTTACCATTCGCCATTTACCATTCACTATTCACCAGCTGACGGAGTCAAACGACCAATGCATGCAACGCTGCCGCTGATCCAGGATTCGACTTTTCCCGCCATCAGGCGCCGGCGGCTCGAGACGCTGCAGGTCAATCTCGGCTACAAATGCAATCAGTCGTGCGTGCACTGCCATGTCAACGCCGGCCCGACCCGCACCGAGATGATGTCGCGCGAAATCGTCAACGACGTGCTCGCGTTCGTGCAAGCGTCGCATGTCGGCAGGCTCGACATCACCGGCGGCGCGCCTGAGCTCAACCCGCATTTCCGCGAACTGGTGCGCGCCGCGCGCGACCTTGACATCCATGTACTGGACCGCTGCAACCTGACTATCCTCGAGCAACCGGGACAGGAAGATCTCGCGCAGTTTTTGGCCGGGCAACGCGTCGAAGCGGTCGCATCGATGCCGTGCTATCTCGAGGAAAATGTCGACCGTCAGCGCGGCAAGGGCGTATTCGACGTCAGCGTCCGCGCGTTGCAGGCGCTCAATCGCCTCGGTTACGGCCAGCGCGAATCCGGGCTTGAATTGAATCTGGTCTACAACCCGCAAGGGCCGGTGCTGCCGCCGGCGCAGGCCGAGCTCGAAGCCGATTACCGCACGCACCTCGGCGGGCGCTACGGCATTGTTTTCAACCACCTGTTCGTATTGACCAACATGCCGATCCAGCGCTTCGGCAGCATGCTGATTTCGCAAGGCCAGTTCGGGCACTACATGGATTTGCTCAAGAACGCCTACCAGCCGGCCAATCTCGACAACGTGATGTGCCGCAGCCTGGTGAGCGTCGACTGGCGCGGCTATGTTTACGACTGCGACTTCAACCAGATGCTCGGCCTGCCGCTTTCTTACAAAGACCGGCCGCAGGCGCATCTGCGCGAGCTGATCGGGCGCGACCTCTCGGCCAACCCGATTGCCGTAGCGGATCATTGTTACGGCTGCGCCGCCGGCCAGGGCTCGAGCTGCGGCGGCGCGCTCGCATGAGATGAAAAAAAGCCGGCTGCTGCTCGTGATAGCGATCGCGGCACTCGTTGCCGCATTTTTCATTTTCGGCCTCGACCATTACTTCAGCCTCGGCTACTTGAAATCGCAGCAAGCGGCAATCAACGACTTATACGCCGCTCATCCACTCAACACTGTCGCGGTGTACTTCGTAATCTACGTCGCGGTCGCGGCCCTCTCCTTTCCCGGCGCGACGGTATTGACGCTCGCCGGCGGCGCCATCTTCGGCCTGCTGTGGGGCACGGTGATCGTGTCTTTTGCGTCGTCGCTGGGCGCGATGCTTGCATTCCTCACTTCGCGCTTCGTGCTGCGCGATTCCATTCAGACCAGGTTCGGCGACAAGCTCGCCGCGATCAACAGCGGGATCGAGAAAGACGGGCCGTTTTATCTGTTCACGCTGCGGCTGGTGCCGGCGTTTCCGTTTTTCGTAATCAACCTCGCAATGGGCCTCACGCCGGTTAAAACCTGGACGTTCTATTGGGTCAGCCAGATCGGCATGCTCGCCGGCACCATCGTTTACGTCAACGCCGGCACCGAGATCGCCAGGATCGATTCGCTGCAAGGCATCCTGTCGCCGGGGCTGATCGTCTCGTTCACGCTGCTCGGCATTTTTCCGTTGCTCGCGAAATGGATCGTCAATCGCGTGAAAGCACGCAGGGTCTATGCGAAATGGCCCAGGCCCGCGCGCTTCGATCGCAATCTGGTCGTGATCGGCGCCGGCTCGGCCGGCCTGGTCACCGCCTATATCGCCGCCGCGCTCAAAGCCAAGGTGACGCTGATCGAGAAACACCGGATGGGCGGCGACTGCCTCAACACCGGGTGCGTGCCGTCGAAAGCGCTGATCCGCTCGGCCAGGCTGCTGTCGCACATCAAGCGCGCGCCCGAATTCGGCATACGGTCCGCCCATGCCGAGTTCGATTTCGCCGACGTGATGGAGCGCGTGCAGCGCGTGATCCGGACCATCGCGCCGCACGACTCGGTCGAGCGCTACACCAGGCTCGGCGTCGAGTGCCTGACGGGCGAGGCGAAAATCACCTCGCCGTGGACGGTTACAGTCGGCGGCAAGACGCTCACTACGCGCAACATCGTGATCGCTGCCGGCTCGCGTCCGCTGGTCCCGCCGATACCCGGCATCGAGGACGTCGGTTACGTGACATCCGACACGATATGGGGCTTGCGCGAACTGCCTCGGCGGCTGGTGGTGCTCGGCGGCGGACCCATCGGCTGCGAGCTTGCGCAATGCTTCGCGCGCTTCGGCTCACAGGTGACGCAGGTCGAGATGCTGCCGCGCATCCTGATGCGCGAAGACCCGGAAATTTCCGATAGGGTGCTCGCGCAATTCCGCGCCGAAGGCATCAACGTGCTGACCAGTCACCGCGCCGGGCGATTCAGGACCGAGAACGGGCGGAAAATCCTGATTTGCGGGCATGCCGGCAAGGACGTGGCAATCGAATTCGATGAGCTGCTGTGCGCGGTCGGCCGCGTCGCCAACACCGGGGGCTATGGGCTGGAGGAGCTCGGCATCCCGGTGACCGAAACGCGCACCGTCGAGACCAACGAATTCCTGCAGACGATCTACCCCAACATCTATGCGTGCGGCGATGTCGCCGGCCCGTTCCAGTTCACCCACACCGCCGCGCACCAGGCATGGTACGCGGCGGTCAACGCATTGTTCGGCGGCGCCAAGAGATTCAAGGCGGATTACTCGGTCATCCCATGGGCAACGTTTACCGATCCCGAAGTCGCGCGCGTGGGCTTGAACGAGCAGGACGCAATACAGCAGGGCATCGCGTACGAAGTCACGACCTACGGCATCGACGATCTCGACCGCGCGATCGTCGACGGCGAAGCACATGGCGTGGTCAAGTTACTGACCGTTCCGGACAAGGATAAAATCCTCGGCGCCACCATCGTCGGTGAGCATGCCGGTGACCTCCTGGCCGAATACATCACCGCGATGCGCCACGGCCTTGGTCTCAACAGGATCCTCGGCACGATCCACATTTATCCGACGCTCGCCGAAGCGAACAAGTACGCGGCCGGCGCATGGAAGCGCGCGCACAAGCCAGGAAAGCTCCTCCAATGGATCGAGCGCTATCACGCCTGGAAACGGGCTTGATAACTCAACAGCCAACAAAGCCATACGCATGCTGGCGTCCGATCTTTCCATCATCATCCCCTGCCTCAACGAGGCCAACGGCATCGTGGCTGCGCTCGAGCGCCTGCAGCCTTTGCGCCGGCGCGGCATCGAGGTGATCGTCGTCGACGGCGGCAGCGGCGATGCGAGCGCCGCCCTCGCCGCGCCGCTTGCCGACCGGATATTGACCGCGCCGCGGGGTCGCGCCTCACAGATGAATGCCGGCGCGGCTGCCGCTCGTGGCGCAACGTTGCTGTTCCTGCACGTGGATTGCGCGCTGCCCGCAAACGGTGATCGATTGATCGTCAACGGACTGTGCGCCAGCGGCAGGCAGTGGGGACGCAGCGATGTTCAATTCGACGGCACGCATCCAGTTATGCGGGTTATCGCATTCATGATGAACTGGCGCTCGCGCCTGACCGGCATCGCCACCGGCGATCAAGGCCTGTTTGTGACGCGCGAACTGTTTGCCGCTGCCGGCGGCTTCCCCGCAATCGCATTGATGGAGGACATCGCGCTCTCCAAAATCCTGAAGTCGCACGGCGCCCCGTTGTGCCTGCACGACCGCATCACCATATCGGCACGACGCTGGATGGAGCGCGGCATGCTGCGCACGATATTGCTGATGTGGCGGTTGCGGCTTGCATTTTTTTTCGGCGTCGACCCCGATGATCTCGCCTTGCGCTATGACAGCGACCGCCGCCGCCGCTGACACGCGGATCATCGTGTTCGCGCGCGCGCCCGAACCGGGCGCCGTGAAATCGCGCCTGATACCATTGCTCGGCGCCGAGCGCGCGGCGGCATTGCAATGCATATTGATAGACCGCGCGATCTCGACTGCGCTTGCTGCCGGGATAGGCCCGGTCGAATTGTGGTGCGCTCCCTCCGCACGACACCCGGCACTGGAGCGCTGCGCCGAACGCCACGGCATCGGCGCGGTCAGCCAGTGCGACGGCGACCTCGGTGCGCGCATGCTGCACGCGGCGGTCACTGCGCTTGCGGCCACACCGCGCATCATCATCATCGGGACCGATTGCCCGGCGTTGACCGCCGCCGACCTGCGGCGCGCCGCAGCGGCGCTTATCGACCATCACGATGCGGTGCTGGTTGCGGCAGAAGACGGCGGCTACGTGTTGATCGGGCTCAAGTGGTGGGATGCGCGGCTATTCGCCGACATCGCGTGGGGCACCGATCGGGTGCTGGCCGCTACGCGAGAGCGGCTGGCAACACTCAATTGGCGCTGGCTCGAGCTGGCG
>Ga0209415_10020337_pt1 | contig 10322 bp, 9 predicted proteins | sample PeaSoiSIISIP2007_FD_187696 | JGI IMG/M metagenome (GOLD analysis project Ga0209415, IMG submission 187696) | Peat soil microbial communities from Weissenstadt, Germany - SII-SIP-2007 (SPAdes) (version 2) | ecosystem: Environmental > Terrestrial > Soil > Wetlands > Peat | place: Germany...
TCCCACGGGTTCACGGCCGAGGTCATGGCGCGTCAGGGCTTCGATGCCCTGTGCGTCGACCTGCAGCACGGCACCGCCGAAATGAAAGACGTTCTGCCAATGCTGCAGGCGATCTCGCAGACCGACACGGTCCCGGTCGTGCGGGTTGCCTGGAACGAGCCGGCCACCATCATGAAGGCCCTGGACCTTGGCGCGATGTGCATCATCGTCCCGCTGGTCAATACCGCCGAGGAAGCGGCGAAGGCGGTGGCCGCGTGCCGCTATCCGCCCGTCGGCATGCGCTCGTCGGGGCCCGTGCGCGCCGTGCACTATGGCGGCGCCGACTACCAGGCCACGGCCAATGACGAGATCGTCATCATGGCCATGATCGAGACGAAGGAGGGCATCGCCAACCTCGATGCCATCTGCGCCACGCGCGGCCTCGACGCTGTCTACATCGGGCCAGCTGACCTGTCGTTCGCATTGGGTCTGGCCCCGCGCGGCGATAACCCCGAGCCGCTGCATCTCGCCACCTGCGACAAGATCCGGGAGACTGCGCATAAGCACGGCATCAAGTGCGTCATGCACTGTGCCAGCGCGGCGTTCGCGGCGGGCGCGGTGAAGCGCGGCTTCGACATGGTGATGCTGACGTCCGATCTATCGTGCATGATCGCCGGCGCGCGGATGCAGCTCGACGAGCTGACGTCCAAGACGGCCTGAGGATGGTGCCATCGTCTCCAGCGACCTCGATCCGCGATCTCACAGCGCGGCCGTAAGGCCGCAACCGAAACAGGCGCGACGTGGCCTACAGTGCCGCCATTCCACTTGCGGGATCGAGTGATGCCCGTGCGAGACCGATGACACTGTCAACCCCTCAGCAAGGTGTTGGTGCGGAGCAAGCAAGGAATTTTTAGCCGCTGATGAACGCAGATGGACGCTGATGGCAGCATGCTGAACCGGGCCTGTGGGGCACTGGCCTTACCAGCGTTCATCAGCGTTCATCAGCGGCAGAATCAACTTTGCCGCGCATCGCACGACCGTCGCCAGTGAGCCGAAAGTATCTACTGACTCAGTATGTTTTCGTCGTCCCGGCAGAAATTCTTCGCGGATTGCGGCGTTTCGTGGGGTTAGTCGTACAGAGCGCTATCTGAGGGGAACCATCCCCCGTCGGCTCGCCGGTGATCGAGATGGTCATGCTCGAACGGTAGATGGCCGATACCTCGGGAATGCAGCAGCCACCACCCCCGCCCCGCCCACAAACGCCGGCATCACCTCCCGCGCGAACCGGCGCAAATTATCCCGCGCCGCGCCACCCCCGGTCAGCAGCAGATACCGCACGCCCAGCTTCTCCAGCGCCTCGATCTTCCGGCAGATCTCGTCCGGCGTGCCATACAGCGCGCTGTCCTCGTTCGCCCCCGTCGTATCGGCGAACGACATGATGCTGGCCTTGTTGTCGCCGCCCGGCGTCTGCGCCAGCGCATGCTGCCGCCGCTGCGCCGCCAGCCGCCGCTCCAGCGCCGCCTGCTTGTCCGCCGCGTCCTTCGCCACATAGAACGCCCGCGCCACGCCGACCTCCAGCGGGTCGAACACCCGCCCGCGCGCCTCCACCTCTTGGCGGAACCAGGCCAGCCGCTCGCCCGTCGCGGCAAACGGTGCGAACTGGTCCAGCAGCAGATTATACCCCCGCTCCGCCACCTTGCCGATCGACCCCCGGCTGCCCGCCCCCACCCAGAACGGCGGATGTGGTTTTTGCGCCGTCGGCGGCTCCACGATCACCTCGTCGAACTGCCAGTACTTCCCGTGATGGCTGAACGGCACGTCCGAGGTCCATGCCCGCGTGATCACCGCCAGCGCCTCTTCGTACCGCGCGTCCGCCTCCGCCATCGGGATGCAGAACCCGGAAAACTCGTTGTGCCGGTAGCCCCGCCCGACGCCGAAATCCAGCCGCCCGCCGGACAGCAGGTCGAGCGTCGCCGCCTGCTCCGCCAGCAGCACCGGGTTGTGCCACGGCAGCACGATCACCGCGGTGCCCAGCCGCAGCGTCCGCGTCCGCGCGCCCAGCCAGGTCAGCAGGTTCAGGCTGGCGGAGACCTGGCCGAACCCGGTGAAATGGTGCTCCACCAGGAACGTGCTGTAGAACCCAAGCGCCTCGGCCTCCACGTTGTAGTCGATGAAGTCGTGGAACCCCTGGCCGCTGTCCACGTCGGGGCCGCCGCGCCGCGCCTGGGCACTGCCGAACAGTCCGAACCGCATCGCGACCTCCCGCATCCGGGTTGGATCGGCGCCGCCGGATTGACGCAACCCGGCGCGGCGCCGACAAGCGCCCGCCCATGTCGGACGCCGAAGCCTGGATTCTGTGCGAAGCCTATGCCGGGATGCAATCCCAGGCGATCGGCTTGGCCGAGGCCGCCGGCCTCCGCCACGAGGTCCGCGTCCTGGCCCCCCGCGCGCCCTGGCGCTGGATCACCGCAAAAGTCTGGCCGGCACCACTGTGGATAGCGGCCGGCGCGGTGCAAGGACCCCTGCCCCAGGTGGTAATCGGCTGCGGCGGCAAGGCGGCGCCGGTGCTCGCCGCGCTGCGCCGCCGTGGCGTGCCGGTGGTCCAGGTGCAACACCCGCGGATGGACCCGCGCCGCTTCGACCTGGTCGTCGTCAGCCGCCACGACAACCTGACCGGCCCGAACGTCGTGGTCACCCGCACCGCGCTGCACCGCGTGACTCCGCAGCGCCTGGCCGAGGCCGCCGAGGCCTGGCGCGACCGCGTCGCCGCGCTGCCGCGTCCGCTGGTCGCGGTGCTGGTCGGCGGCTCCAACGGCCGCCATCTGCTGGACCGGGCGGCCGGCGACGCCCTGGCGGACCAGCTCGCCGGGATGCTGCAACGCGACCATGTCGGGCTGATGCTGACCCCCTCCCGTCGCACCGACCCGGCCGTCATCCGCGCCCTGCAGGAGCGCCTGACCCCGCTCGGCGCCTGGGTCTGGGACCTGCAGGGCGAGAACCCGTATTTCGGCATGCTCGCCCTGGCCGACGTGATCGTCGCCACCGAGGACAGCGTCTCCATGGTCTCCGAAGCGGTCGCCACCCCAGCGCCGGTCCTGCTGGCCGAGCTGCCCGGCTCCTCCCGCCGGATCGACGCCTTCCACCAGGCCCTGCTGGACGAGGGCCGCATCCGCCGCTTCACCGGGCGCTGCGAGGTCTGGCCGACCGCGCCGCTAAACGATACACCGCTCGCCGCGGCCGAGCTGCGCCGCCGGCTTCGCCTATAGGCCAGGCCCGACTGTCGGTTAACCGGGCGGGACAGCCATGCCCCGGACCCCCGCATCAATCGCCCCGGACCCTTGATCCGGCGGCAGCGCATCCCGCCACCCCTGTCATTGCGAGCGAAGCGAAGCAATCTCCCGCGAATGACGCACCTACGCACGCAGGAGATTGCTTCGCTTCGCCCGCAATGACAGGGACACAGCGGGCAACCAACGCTAGAGTCACAACACCAGGATCAACGCATGCTGCAGATCCAGACCTTCGACCAGCGCGCCGGCGGCAACGTCCTCTACAAGGCGCTGGCCCACCCGCTGGCGGCCGAGAAGATCGTCCGCCTCTATGCCCGCCTGCGCGACGCCGCACCGGTCGCCCTGTACGACCCCGACGGCATCGCCGAGCCGCTGTTCGCGCTCTACCCCGACCTCCCCGCCCTTGCCGGCCTCTATGTCCACGACACCCAGCAGGTCGGCCGCGTGCGCGCCGGCCACACCGCGCGCCCCCTGACCGCCCTGCCCACCTCCGGCGCCGGCACGGTGCTGATCGCCGCCTTCGACGCCGGCCGCATCGCCGCGCGCCTCAAGCCGCTGCTGCCCCCGGGCGCCACCACACTGACCCTCGACGAAGTCCGTCTGCCGCCGGAGTTGCTGACCAACCACACCCGCTACCTGGACCGCCTGAACTTCGCGACCAACTTCGTCTTCTTCCGCGACCAGGACGGCCTCTCCACGCGGCTGGTCTCCGCCAACTACTGGGCCGGCTACGGCGCCGGGCCGATGCGGCTGTGGCTGCGCCTCTACGCCGCGGACGGCACCGCGCTGGCCACCTGGGAGCAGAAGCTGCCTGCCGGCCCCGGCGGCTTTGCCATCGACAGCCGCGAGGTGCGCGCCCGCTTCGACCTGCCCCAGTTCACCGGCCAGATGCTGGTGCACGCCATCGGCGCCGCCGGCCACGACGTGGTGAAATACGCGCTGGACACTTTTGCCACGGACACGGGCGCCCCCAACCTCGCCGCCCCAAACCCGGGCGCGCCGATCCACGGCACCCCAGGCGGCGGCGCGCCCGGCAACGGCGCCAGCCTGTCCTGCACCCACGACGCCAACGCCTGGCCGTCCGACCGCTACGCCGGCTTGCCCGCTCCGCGCGATGACGAGCGCGTGGTGCTGTGGCTGCAGAACAGCCACGCCACGGCGATCCCCCCCGGCGCGGTCGCGTTGGACCGCATGGGCGCCGAGCGCCCGATCGCCCTGCCCACCCCGGTCGGCCCCTTCGCGACGCTGGCGCTGGACGTCGCCACCCTGCTACCCGGCCTGCGCTGGCCCGCCCAGATCGAGCTGCGCGCCGGCCGCCACGTCGTCCGCCCGCGCTACGAGGTGACCCGCGCCGGCCGCACCCGCATCGCCCACGTGAACGTGGAGCGCGCCGACCTGCGGCCCGACCCCGGCATCCCCACCCTGCCCGCGGACCTTGGCCGCGGCTACCTGCTGCCGTTCCCGGTGCTGCCGCGCGACCGCTTCCGCACCATCGTCCAACCCACGCCGATGGCCGAGTCCCAGGCCGACCTGCCGATCCGCCTGGACGTCTTCGCCGAGGATGGGCGCAAGGTCGCCGAACGCTTCCTCGGCCGGCTGCCGCGCGACCACGCCCTGGCGATGGACCTTGGCGAGGTAACCGACGTCGCCGCCGGCCACGCCGAGTTGGTCTACGACTTCCGTGACGGCGGCAGCGCCGACGGCTGGCTGCACGCGCTGTTCCGTTACGAGGACCGCGCCTCCGGCCACGCCGCCGAATCCAGTTTTGGCGCCCACGTCTTCAACACGCTGATGACCTACCGCGACGAGCCGCAATCCTACCACGGCGCCCCGCCAGGCCTGTCCACCACGCTGTTCCTGAAACTGGGCGACGCCGCGCGGCGCAGCTTCGCCGTACTGATCTACCCGGCCTCGGCGCCGTTCCACCCGGCCTCGTCCACCGCGCTGCTGCTGCGCGACACCGAGGGCGCCCAGATCGCTGAGGCGCACATCCAGATAGCCTGCTGCGGCTCGACAATGGTCTGGCCCGACAAGGTATTTTCCCCCGAGACCCTGAAGCAGGCCGGTCCGCACGGCTACGTGCTGGTGCGCGACCCCACCTGCCGGCTATTCGGCTACCACGGCCTGATGGACGACCACGGCGGGTTCTCGCTCGATCACATGTTCGGGTTCTAGCGCACGTTCACGCTGCCCGGACCCGCGTACACCTCTCCCGCTCTTCGCGGGAGAGGTCGCGGCGCACTTGCGACGCGGGTGAGGGTGGCGCCGCAACGACGGCGGAAAAGCCATGCTCCGGACTCTTGATCCGGGGACAGCGCATTCCGCCATCTTCGAAGCCCACCAACGCAGGAATCGGTCCCGTCCACGATCCACCCCTCCATCAGAAACGTTGCACTCGGCCAAAAAGTATCCATAATAGACACTATAGGTAGTGGATCGGAGATAAACGAAATGCGCGTGACGTCGCTGGAACTGCACCAGAAGCTAGGCCAGACCATCGACAGGGCCCGCCTTGAGCCGGTCACGGTGACCAGGCACGACCGCGATCATGTCGTCATTCTCTCCGCCGAGGCATATGCATCCCTTCGCCAGGCCGCCCGCAAGGCGCGGTTGACCGGAAGCCTGACAACGCAGGAGCGAAAACTTGCCGCCGCCGCCGCCGTCCCATCGGGCACCGATCGGAAACGCTATCTGGCGCGATTGGCGGCCGCGGTCGAAGCCAAGAGCGTCAGACCGTTTGATCCGTGAGTCTGCCAGCACCGCTGCCCGGCCTTGTCATACGCTATCGCTATCTGTGGGCCGATGACGCCGTGGGAGGCGTTGAGGAAGGCGACAAGGAACGCCCCGCTTCCATTGTCATGGCGGTTGGTCGGCCCGCCACGCTCGCGGCCCGGGTTTTTGTCTTGCCGATCACGCACACCAAACCGGTGCGGTACATCGAAGCGATGGAAATTCCAGCTTCGGTTTGCCGCTCGGCCGGCCTCGATGCGAGCCGATCGTGGGTGATCCTGTCCGAGTTCAATGAGTTCGTATGGCCGGGCTTCGATCTCGCCATCGTGCCGGGCCGGACCCCGCGCACAGTGGCCTACGGCTTTCTTACGCCGGGCTTCTTCGCGCGTTTGCGTGAGCGATGGCTGGCACTTGATGCCTCCAGCAAGTCGCGGCGTGTGCCACGCGACACGTAGCACGCGCGGGTTGGACGTTAGCGCCACGTCAGGCGGCTGATATTCCGCGCGTGGTTGCTGATCACGGCAGCGGCGCGCAGGATGTGCTCGATGTCAGGGCGCCGCAGCGTCCGCGGCCTCCAGCAACGCAACGACCTCCCGCGAGGACAGGCCCTTGCCGAACACCGGCCGCGTCTCGCGCAGCGCCTGCCCGCGCGCGGTGTCCTCGACCAGCGCCGCGGCGATCTCCGCCGGGGGAAGCTGCAGCACCGCAAGCCACGCCAGCGCATAGGCGCGCTGGTGCGGGTCCGTCAGCATCCAGGTCGCCACGAATTCGCGCGCATCGGCGATCAGCGACGAGTCGCGCGCGATGCGCCGCGCGACCTCGCACGCCTTGAGGTAGTCGATACGGTCGTGGCGATCATGGAAACGGGTTTTCATCGTCATGCCTCGGCCGGCGCAGCCAGCCGATCAAGCGCAGCCTCCGGCATGGCGTTAAGCTGGCCTGCCGACGTGATCAATCGCGGCGCTCAACGTCGGGCGTATTGGCGACGTGCGAAACGCCCTTGGGGCGCGGCAACGACCAGACCCGCCCCCGCAAGAGTGCCATCCGCCGGCCTCCTCAGCTCTTGAGTTGCGCGAGCACCCCGGCGATGTCGCCCATGCCCCAATGCTCCACGATCAACCCATCGCGCACCTTGAAGATGTCGCACGACGAGAAGCGCAGCCGCTTCCCGGTCGGCGCGACACCGAAATACGGCCCGCGATGCGTGCCCTCGTAGACGAAGCTGGCCGCCGCCATGTCGTCCGCCGCGACCATCGCCTCGATCGTGACCGCCAGGTCCGGCAGTCCGGTCAGTCGCGCGATGAAGAACACGACGGTGGCCTGCTTCGCCGTCATCCCCGGCTGCGGCGCCGGCGCGGCGGCGCTGAACTGGTGCTGCCGGTAGTCCGCCGCGAACAGCGCCGCGAACGCCGCGATGTCGTGCGCGCCAAGGGTGGCGGCGAACTGCTCGGCGGCGCGGCGGGCCGGTGCGCGCGTCTGCGCCGCGGCAGGCGCGGCGAGGCCGGCCAGCATCGCGGTAGCTGCCACGGGCACGTTGCGTCGCCGCACCAACGCCGTCCCCGCTTGATGTTCCACCACGCGGCCCTCCCTCACCTGACCCCCAGCCGCCGGCACCCCACCAGGCTGGCCAGACTCACCACCACCACGGCACTCAGATACATCCCCGGACTGGCCGGATCGCCGGTCGCCGTCACGATCCACCCCACCACCAACGGCGTCACGCCCCCGAACAGCAACTGCCCCAGCACGTAGCTGATCGAAACCCCCGTCGTCCGCCGCCGCGTATGGAACAAATCCGACAGCAGCGCCGGCACCGTCGCGTAATAGCCGCAGTACATCAACACCGCGAGCAGCGCCTGGCACGCCACCAGCGTCCCCACGCTGGGAATGGCGATCATCCACACGAACATCGGATAGATCAGCACCAGCCCGAGCACCCCGAAAATCCCCATGACAGGCAGCCGGCCGAACCGGTCCGACAGATGCCCGAACCACATCGGCAGCGTCGAGTTGATGATGCCCGCAACGATCGTCCCCACCACCGCGGCCGACGGTCCCAGCCCCAGCTTGGTGATCGCGAAGGTCGGCATGTAGGCATTGGTGAAACTGCCAGCCGCGCCGGCCGCCACCGCGCCGGCCCCGGCCAGGATCCGCCAGCTATCGTGCGTCACCGCCTCGCGCAGCGGCGTCATGCTGTGCTCGGTCGTTTCGAACTCGGGCGATTCGTCCATCGCGCGGCGGATGTACCAGCCGACCGGCCCGATCAGCAGGCCGAACACGAACGGAATGCGCCAGCCCCAGCTCGCCACCTGCGCGGGGGAAAAAATCTGGTTGATCACGTAGGCGAACATCGAGGCCAGGAACACCGCGAACCCCGAGGCGCCCCATTGCAGGCTGGCAAGAAACCCCCGCCGGCGCGGGTCCTGCTCGGCCATCAGCGCGGTGGCGCTGCCGAATTCCCCGCCGGCGGAAAACCCCTGGATCAACCGCGCCAGCACCAGCAGCACCGGCGCCGCCAGGCCGATCGTGGCGTAGCCGGGCAGCACCGCCGTGATCAGCGTGCCCAGCAGCATCAGCCCGACCGACAGCACCAGCGCCGGCTTGCGCCCGGCCCGGTCGGCGTAGATGCCGATCACCACCGCGCCGATCGGGCGCACCAGCCAAGCGACGGCGAAGGTGCCAAGGCTCAGCAGCACCGCGCTGTTCAGATCGCCCGGCGGGAAAGAACTGTTTCGACAGCGTGACCGCGAACAGCGCGTACAGCAGCAGGTCGTACCACTCGAACACCGCGCCGATGTTCGCCGCGATCGCGGTCCGCAGCACCGACCTGCGCCGCGTGCCGGCGCCCGCCCCGGTCAGCCCGGTTGCTCCGCTCATTCCCATCTCTCCGTTACCCCCGGGCAGCATCGCCTGTTCCGTTGCCGTGCCGCAAGGTGGCGGAGGTGGGTGCCGCCGGTGGTCGGTCAGTTTGATTGCCCGTAAAGTCTCGGAACAGACATTTGGGTCTCGGCAACCCCTTGCACAATTTACGCCCTTTGAAACAGAGTCGGATGGTCTTGCTGCCCGAGATCGGCGCCCGACTCACCAATCCAGATTTGCGGATTGGCATTGCTCGCAGACCGACACCTCTCCTGGCAACGGCCTATGGCACCGGTGACACTCTCCGTTACCACGGGTGACATGGAATGACAGCGCCTTGGCTTCTCGGAGATCGAAGCCGAACTGCGAGCGGGCCAATTTGATGCCGGCCAACGGGCTGGAACGCACTTCCATTGCGAATCGAATTTTCCCCTCGGCGGTGAGTGACGCCGGCCACATTACATTCGTTCCACATCTGGGGCAGAATACATGAGAACGCCCGTTAGGTTCGATGAGTGTCATGCCCGCCTGTCTCGTTCAGCACCTGTCATTGCACAATTCGAGACTATCCGTAATTCAACCGCCTTTCGCCCTTAAATGGTTAGCAGTTCCCCAACATGCGACTGAAAAGACAGCCAACGGTGCTTGAATTACGGTCCTCGGACGCGCCTATCGTCCATTTCCCGTCGACGGGCCGCGGTTTCCGCAAGACATCACCGAAACCCCAGCACATCAGCCGCGCGCGAGACGGGTGGTTCGATAAATCGCCGCCAGCGGAACGGTCAGGTCGATGCTGTCGAGAATCAGATCGCCGTCCTCGATAACCGTCGAAGCCGCGGGCCAGCTCCCGTCGCTGCCGCGGCGCAGCAACTCGGCGCGGACCGCGGTGCTGCTGAGAAGCAGAATCTCCCGTAGGCTCGGGATCGTGGCAAATGCCCAAACGTTCCGCCAGGTCTCCGCGCGGTTGGAGGGTGAGAGAACCTCGACGATCAGCACCGGGTTGCTGACGTCGTATTCCTCGGTCTCATACCGCGTGCACGTCACCGCCAGGTCGGGAATGCGAAAATTCTCGCTGGCGCGAACCCGTGGGATAATCCCCGGCGCCGCGATGACCGTGCAGCGGTTGCCGGCCTCCGCGAAGTGATTGCGGATCAGGCTCCCAAATTCGAGTTGCAGCGTGCCATGGGTTCGGCTTGTTGGCGCCATCGCGATCGGTTCGCCGTCGACGAGCTCCCAACGGGATTCGCCCGGCGCGTCCCAGGCCAGGAATTCCGCCACGGTCATCCGATCAGGAGGCTTCAGTGCTGAACTCATGGGAGAACCATAGCCTACCTGGGTGCGCGGCCAAACAAGATTCGCCGTTCGTGGTATCGCGATCGCCGCCGCGGACGCCCGCCCTGACGGCAGGCCAATTGTTCACGCGGGGGCAAACAGGCCGCGCACCGCCTCCGGGACCGGCTCCCC
>Ga0209415_10020338_pt1 | contig 10321 bp, 11 predicted proteins | sample PeaSoiSIISIP2007_FD_187696 | JGI IMG/M metagenome (GOLD analysis project Ga0209415, IMG submission 187696) | Peat soil microbial communities from Weissenstadt, Germany - SII-SIP-2007 (SPAdes) (version 2) | ecosystem: Environmental > Terrestrial > Soil > Wetlands > Peat | place: Germany...
AAGCAACGGACCCGCGGAGATTTGAGGGGCAGCTTGCGCCGCGTGATCAAACGCTAAAGCGTCTTAACCATCGTGTGCCCCCCACGAGACCGAACTGCAAGGAGGGCCCGATGGCCGTGAGTCTGAAGGATATTTTCCACTCCACCCGATCGGCTCTGGCGCGCCGTCCAGGCGAGGCGCTGGCGACTGTCGCCGTCTCGACGCGTCAGGTCGCAGGCCTCACCAGCGAGGCCGCAATTCGTGATTTCCGCCTGAAGCTTGATCAGGTGCCGGCCCTGGGCGGGGCCGATGCCGGGCCCAATCCGGCCGAGCTCGTCCTGGCCGCGCTCGGCGCCTGCCAGGAAATCACCTACAGGCTCTACGCCGAGGCGCTCGGCATCCCCCTCGACCATGTGTCGGTGAAGGTCGAAGGCAGGCAGGATCTGCGCGGATTCTTCTCGGCCGATGAGGGCGTGCGGCCCGGCTTCCGCGATATCCGGGCCGTGGTTGAGATCGACAGTCCCGCCAGCAGCGACGAGATCCTGCGCCTGAAGGAAGCGGTCGATATGCATTGCCCGGTGCTCGACATCCTTCGCAACGTCACGCCGACGAAACTCGACCTTCTGCACAACGCCGGCCGCCGGCCTGTCGCGGCCTGAGGGCGGAGAACATCAAGCCAGGGAGAAAACCATGACGCTCAAGACCAGGAACCCGGAAACCATCGTCCTCCACGCCGGCCACCGCGCCGATCCAACCACCGGCGCCGTCGCGGTGCCGATCTACCAGACCACCTCCTATCAGTTCCGCAACACCGAGCACGCGGCCAATCTCTTCGCCCTCAAGGAGCTGGGGAACATCTACACGCGGATCATGAATCCAACGACGGCAGTGCTGGAGGAGCGCATCGCGGCGCTCGAGGGCGGCGTGGCGGCGCTGGGGCTCGCCTCCGGCCAGGCGGCCTCGGCCGTCGCGATCCAGAACATCGCCCGGGTCGGCGACAACGTCGTGAGCTCGACCGATCTTTACGGCGGCACCTGGAATCTTTTCGCCAATACGCTCAAGGACCAGGGTATCGAAGTGCGCTTCGTCGATCCCGCCGACCCGAAGAATTTCGAGCGCGCAACCGACGCCAGGACCCGGGCCTACTACGCCGAGACCCTGCCGAACCCGAAGCTCACCGTATTTCCCATCAAGGAAGTTGCCGATATCGGCCGGCAGCTGGGCGTGCCGCTGATCATGGACAATACCGCGGCTCCAGTTCTCTGCCGGCCGTTCGAGCATGGGGCCGCGATCATCGTCTACTCGACCACGAAGTATATCGGCGGGCATGGCAACTCCATCGGCGGCGTGCTGGTGGACGGCGGCAACTTCGACTGGGAAAAGCATGCCGAGCGCTTCCCGTCCCTCAACACCCCCGATCCCAGCTATCACGGCGCGGTCTGGACCCAGGCGGTGAAGCCGCTAGGACCCATCGCCTACATCATCAAGGCCCGGGTGACACTGCTGCGCGATCTCGGCGCGGCCATGAGCCCGTTCAACGCCTTCTTGTTCCTCCAGGGGCTGGAGACCCTGCCCTTGCGCATCCGCGAGCACAGCCGCAACACCCAGGCCGTGGTCGACTACCTGAAGAAGCAACCCCAGGTCACACGGATCATCCATCCGAGCCTTTGGGAGGGCGAGCAGCGCCGGCGAGCCGATGCCTATCTCAAAGGCGGCTATGGCGGGCTGGTCGGCTTCGAGCTCAAGGGCGGGCGCGAAGCCGGACGGAAGTTCATCGACTCCCTGGAGCTGTTCTATCACGTCGCCAATATCGGCGACGCGCGCAGCCTCGCGATCCACCCGGCAACGACCACCCATTCCCAGCTCGATGCTGGGGAACAGCTGGCCGCGGGCGTGTCGGAGAACTATGTCCGGCTCGCCGTCGGGCTTGAACATATCGACGATATTCTGGCCGATCTGGACAAGGGCTTTCGGGCATCGGCCCAGTTCGCCAAGGCGGCGGAGTAATATCGACGCGCTAACAAGGGCTCCGGTGTCCGCATGCCGGGGCCCTTGCCGCATCGGCTGAGTGCAGTACCGGCGAGTTCTTGCGCTTTGGGCCAACGGCGGAGCGACCAGCCGAAGAACGCGCAGCACCAAGGGGAACAAGCCATGGCGGACAAACGTCACCGCTATTCAGTCCGGCTGGACTGGAAAGGCAATGAGGGTTCCGGCACGTCGTCCTATCGCGCTTACTCCCGCTCGCACGAACTGAGTGCGCCGGGCAAGCAGATCATAGCCGGATCATCCGACCCGAGTTTCAGAGGCGATGCGGCACGATGGAATCCCGAAGAGCTTCTCGTCGCATCGCTCTCGGCCTGCCATCAGCTCTGGTACCTTCACCTCTGCGCTGAGGCGAAAATCGTCGTTCAAGAGTACCGCGACGAAGCCTCAGGCGTGATGATCGAACAGCCGGACGGCGCCGGACAATTCGAGTCCGTCACATTGCGTCCGCACGTAAAGCTCGCACCGGGTTCGGACGCGGAAGCCGCGCGGCGCCTGCATGACGACGCGGCGAGGAAGTGCTTCATAGCGCGGTCCGTGTCCTTCCGCGTTGACCACGAGCCAAGCTTCGAAATTGATGCGTGAGGTAGGGGCAATCAGGCCCGTGATCTACCGAGAAGTTGCGGGATGCCGCTCCGGATTGTCGATCCCGGCGGGCCGATTTATGATGGCCTCATGGTGCGCGTCAGCTTCACGCCCAACCTCCGCCGGCATCTCCCATGCCCCAGCCTCGATGCGTCAGGCGGGACGGTCGGCGAGGTCTTGGCCCAGGTCTTCGCCCAGCAGCCGCGCCTGAAAAGCTATGTCCTGGACGACCAGGCGCGCCTGCGCCGGCACGTCACCCTCTATCTGAACAGCCACAAGGCGGACTTGGCTGCCCCGGTTGTATCCGGCGACGAGGTCTACGTCATGCAGGCACTCTCGGGAGGTTGACCGATCATGACCGGGCGGATGATGGCAGCGACGCGGAAGGGCCTGTTCATTCTGGAGCGCCAGGGCGAGGGCTGGCAGATCGCCCGCTCGGCCTTTCTCGGCGATCCCGTCTCGCTCGCCATGGCGGATCCCCGGGACGGCCGGCTTTATGCCGCCCTCAAACTCGGTCATTTCGGCGTCAAGCTGCATGCCTCCGAAGATGAAGGCACGACATGGCATGAAGTCGCCTGCCCCGCGTTTCCGCTGGCGGAAGGAGAGAACGGGCCCAGCGTCCTCGAAATCTGGGCGCTTGAGCCGGGCAAGCAGCCGGGCGAACTCTGGGCCGGAACGATCGGCGGCGGCCTGTTCCACTCGATGGATGGGGCCAAGAGTTGGCAGCTCGTCGATGGCCTGTGGAACCATCCGCTTCGCAGCAACTGGTTGGGCGGCGGGAACGAAGCGCCCGGAATCCACTCGATCTGCGTCGATCCCGAAGACCCTCAGCACCTGACCCTGGCGGTCTCCTGCGGCGGCGTCTGGCAGAGCCGGGATGGAGGCGCCAGCTGGCGGCCGACATCCGAAGGTATCTACGCGGAATTCATGCCTCCCGAACGCCGGAACGATCCCTCGATCCAGGATGTCCATCGCCTGGTGCAATGCCCGGCGCGCCCCTCGGCGCTCTGGGCCCAGCATCACAACGGCGTCTTCCACTCGACCGACGCCGGCGAGAGCTGGCAGGAGGTGACGGCGATCAAGCCGTCCAAATTCGGCTTCGGCGTCGCCGTCCACCCCGCAGACCCGGAGCGCGCCTGGTTCGTCCCGGCAGTCAAGGACGAGTGCCGGATCCCGGTGGACGGCGCGGTCGTCGTCGCCCGGACGACGGATGGCGGCCGCAGTTTCGAGATTCAGCGTGAAGGCCTGCCTCAGCGCCATGCCTACGACCTGGTGCTGCGCCACGGCCTCGCCATCGACCGGACCGGCCAGTGGCTCGCCATCGGATCCACCTGCGGCCATCTCTGGCTTTCCGGCGACCAGGGCTCGCGCTGGCAGATGGCGGCGGGACATTTGCCGCCCATCTATGCCCTCAGCTTTGCCGGCAGTTGAGGCCCATGCTAGGTTCGCGCCCGCCATGCCCCGCGACCACAAGAACCATGACCACAAGGACCGCATAGCCACCCGGCCGGCGGCCCGCCTCGACGGTGTCGGCGAGTATCCCAGGGTCAGGCTGCGGCGCAACCGGGCCTTCGGCTGGGTGCGGCGCCTGGTAGCCGAAAACCGCCTCGCTGCGGACGATCTCATCTGGCCGGTCTTCGTCCATGAGGGCGCCAAGGCGCGCGATCCGGTGACCGCCATGCCGGGCGTGTTCCGCCTGTCGATCGAGGCCCTGGTGGACGCCGCAGGCGAAGCGGCCGAGCTCGGCGTGCCGGCAATCGCGCTATTCCCCGTGGTGCCGCCTGAGCTAAAATCGGAAACCGGTGAGGAGGCCTGCCGGCCGGAGAACCTCTGCAATCGCGCCATCCGCGCCGTGAAGGCGGCACTGCCCGACCTTGGCGTCATCTGCGATGTCGCCCTCGATCCATATACCACTCACGGTCACGACGGCTTGTTGTCGGCGGGCCGGGTCCTCAACGACGAAACCATCGAGGTGCTCTGCCGCCAGGCCTTGGCCGAGGCGGAAGCCGGCGTCGACGTGATCGCCCCTTCCGACATGATGGACGGACGCGTCGGGCGGCTGCGCGACGCCCTGGACGCGGCCGGCTATCAGGATCTTCGCATCCTCAGCTACGCGGCCAAATATGCCTCGGCCTTCTACGGTCCGTTCCGCGATGCCCTCGGCTCCCGTTCGGCCCTGGGCAAGAGCGACAAGCGCACCTATCAGATGGACCCGGCCAATGGCGATGAGGCCATGCGCGAGGTCGCCCTCGACATCGCCGAGGGCGCGGACATGGTGATGGTGAAGCCCGGCCTGCCCTATCTCGATATCCTTCATCGGGTGAAGGAGCGCTTCCGCCTGCCGACCTTCGTCTACCAGGTGAGCGGCGAATACGCGATGCTCAAGGCCGCGGGTGAGCGTGGCTGGCTGGATGGCGAGGCGGCCATGCTGGAGACCCTGCTCGCCTTCAAGCGCGCCGGGGCCGATGGCGTGCTGACCTATGCCGCGGTCGACGTGGCGCGAAGGCTCAAGGCCGGCTGATCCCCATGCGTTTGGCAGCGTTGGCCGCCCTCGTCCTGTCGGCGGCGACCGTGTCTTTCGTGTCGGGCCATGCCGAGGAACTTGCCCAGGCCTCCGCCGGAATTCCCATCTATGACATCCCGGCCCATTTGGGCTTGGCCGTGGCGCCGATCCCGCAAAGGCGCGGCCGCGGAACCCTGATCCTCGAAGGCGGAGGCCACGGTGCCGCCATCGTGACGCAGCAGGTTGTCGCCTATTCCGGTCCCGATCCCGTCCTCTGCCTGATCGATTCGGCTTCCGACGGCGCGACCTCGCCGGAAGTGCGCTTTGATGCCATCGGTGGCCTCAGGATGCTGGTGCTCGACATTACGCCCGACAACGCCGGCGACCCGGCCGTTCTCGATGCGCTCCGGCAATGCACCGGTTTTTATCTCGACGGCGGCAATCCGGGGATGCTCTCGGCCGGCCTGCTGCAAGGCAGGGAAGACGGCCCCGCCCTTGCCGTCATCCGCGAAAAGTTCGAACGCGAAGGCGCGGTCGTTGCAGGAACCAGCGCCGGGGCGATGATCGCGGGGCCGCTTACGCTCTGCGAGTGCGGCTCGCACAGCAGCGAGTTGGCGCTGGGCAGCGGCAAGCTTTTCCAGGCTCCGGGATTCCATTTCATCGACGGACCGCTGATCGACGCCCATTTCTTCGCCCGCGGACTCATCGGCCGGCACCTATATGCCCTGGCGACGACCGGCAACAGCGTCGGCATCGGAATCGACGAGGCCACAGCCGTGATCGTGCCCGCAGACGGCGGACTCTGGACCGTCGAAGGCGACAGCGCCGTTGCCTTCATCTACCGCGCCGCCGGCAGCAGCGGAAAGCTGGACGGATTCACTTTCAACCTGCTCGCCAGCGGCGACCGGTTCGATCCGGCGAGCCGCAGGATCGTCGTCGACAGCGGGCAAAAGCCTGCCGAAGTCCAGCGTGGCGCGGATGCGAAACCGTTTTATGTGGACGACATCTTCAGCCCCGGTAAGGTCAAGGCGCTGGTCGAAAGCTTCATCGGGGTGCCGACCGACCGGGCCGAAGGCATCAGCAAGGAGATCGGCCGCGCCATCGTTTTCACCAAGCGGCCCGATACGATGGCTTATGCCGACGGCGCCAGGATCAGCGTCCTGGGGCTCGACCTTGGCGTATCGAGCTTCTGAGATCCGAATGGTAACCGCGTTCAGTGCGATTTCTGGGCCTGGGCGCAAAGTTCTGGATGAGCCGGCACCCTAAGACCTGATCGTCTCGAACTGTTCGGCTCGATTTAAGCTGATCCGATCCTGCTCTACCCGGCCAAGCGGGCGAAGAACCGGGCCATGCATCGGTCGTGCCAGGGAACGAGGCTTCCGGCCCCGTGAAAGCCCACATGCCCGCCATGCCGCGGGAACAGCGGCATGAGGCGTGGATAGCTCTTCCAGGCGAATTCCCGATAGGCGGCGAAGGGAATCCAGGGATCGTCCCGGCTGTGGATCACCAGGGTAGGAATCCCGATCTGCGGCAGGAACGCGAGCGCCATGCAGCGCCGATAGTAGTCGTCGGCGTCGACGAAGCCGGCGCGCGGCGCCACGATCCTATTGTCGAAATCGTAGATCGTGACGATCCCCTCGAGTTCCGTCGGCGTCGGCGGCTCGATGGGCAAGGCCGCGAACTCTTCCTTCAGGCGCGTCAGCAGGTAGCCCTGGTACATGCGGTTGCGTCGCCTCTGGATGCCGAGGCGAGCCGCGGCGAGGTCGATGGGAGCGGAGATGCTGACGGCACCCAGCACCATGGCGCGCCGGCCGGCCTCGCCCAGGAACTTCAACAGCATATTGCCGCCGAGCGAATAACCGACGAGGAACAGGCCGTTGCCGGCAAGGCGGCCATCCATGCTGCCGAGCACCTGGCGCAGATCCTCGCTGCGCCCGGCGTGGTAGAGAAAGCGACTGCGCCCGCGTGTCGGCCCGGCGCCGCGCAGGTTGAGGCGCAGCACGGGAAAACCGAGGCCGAGGAGATGGCGGGCGCTTGTCCGGACGTAGGAACTCTCCGCGGACCCCGTCAGTCCATGGATCAGGATCACCAGCGGGCGCTTCGTGGCCTCCCGCGGGCGCTGCATAGTGGCGAGCAGCACATCGCCGCTTCCGTCCCGCATGGGGAACTCGACCCGCTCCGAAGAGGAAGCCTCGAGCGTGGGGCCGCCGCCCATCAGCAGGTTTCGCATCGTCTGCAGGTCGCGGCCCCACCAGGGCCAACGGCTGCGGAACTTGGGAAAGCTTAAGTTCGGGTCAGCCATGAACGGACGATCTCGATCTGGTCCGGCACCATGAGCGAGGGCGCGTGGCCGATAGCCGGAAACTCCACCAGCTCGGCCTTCGAAGCCATGGCGCGCGCTGTTTCGGGCAGCAGGAGATCGGACTCCGCGCCCCGCAGCAGGAGCACGGGGCAGCGCACCCTCTCCCAGATCGATGCCAGATCGATGTCGGCCGCGATCGTGCCGGTGAAGGCCTGGCCGATCTTTGGATCGTAGGCGAGGCCGCAGCGACCACCGGGCAGGCGCCGGTGTCCATGCAGCGCAAGCTGGTGCCAGGCCTCGTCGTCCAGCTGACCGAAAGGCGCATGGACTTGGCGCAAATAGGCCTCGACGCCCGCCGGGTCGGCAAACTCCGGATCCTGGCCGACATAACCCGCCAGGCGCCTCAGCGCCTGTCGCGGAATGCGACAGCCGACGTCGTTCAAAACGAGGCGGCGAATGGGCGAGTTGGGCTGCGCCGCCAGCATCATGCCGATCAAGCCGCCCATGGAAGTCCCGACCCAGTCCACCTCGTCGACTCCGAGCCGAGCGATCAGCGCCGCCATGTCCGCGCAGTATTGGGGATAGCCGTAGGCGCCGGCATCGGCGAGCCAACTGCTGGCGCCTCGGCCGACGACATCGGGTGCGATCACCAGGCGTGCTGTCGCCAGAGCCGCGGCCAGACGGTCGAAGTCGCGGCCGTTACGGGTAAGCCCATGGACGCAGACGACCGGCGGCAGCGTGCCGGGCTCGCCCCAGATCACATAGGCAATGCGGTGGAATCCGCCGGGCGACAGGCCGAGGAGATGGCCTGGTCGCATGGACAGTCGCTCGCGGGGCGTGCTACGCAGCGATCGACTCGCCCATGCCTTGAATCGAGCCCACCCGCCCCGCTCCGGATTCTCCATGACTCCTGTCTCATCCGGTCATTTGGACATGACGCCCGTCGCGCTGCCGCGGTCATGAAAGCAGGTGCCAGCCACCGGCTGGGCGTCCTTCTGGTCGCCGGCGCGGCCTTGTGGTGGAGCACCGGCGGACTCTTCATCCGCGCGGTCCACACCGATCCGTGGACGACGATTTTCTGGCGCTCCATTTTCGCCGCGGCGACCATGTTCCTGTTCGTTGCGATTCGCAAGGGCGGGGTAATTCGCAGCGGTGGGACGATTCGCATGGGCGCGCAAACCCTCGCCCAATTCCGCGAGATCGGCTGGCCCGGCATCGTCATGGCGCTGTGCTTCTGCGGCGCGTCGGTCAGCTATGTTCCGGCGGTGATGCTGACTTCTGTCGCCAACACCCTCATCCTGCAAAGCCTCTCGCCCTTCGTCGCAGCGTTCCTCGCGTTCCTCACCATGCGCGAACACGTCAATTCGCGCACCTGGATTGCCATCTTCGTTTCTTTCCTCGGCGTCTACATCATGGTGGCCCGCTCGATCGCCGGCGGCTCCTATCTTGGCAACCTGCTGGGCTTCTGCATCGCCGTGTTCTACGCCACCGCCGTGGTGGTCACCCGCTACCAGCGCCAGGTGCAGATGCTGCCGGCTTCCTGTCTTGGCGCGCTGTTCGGCTTTCTGCTGAGCGCATCGGTGCTGTTCATGCAGCACCGCCAGCCTTGGCCTCTGCCGGCGGCAGAGTTGGCCACCCTCGCCGTCTTCGGCGGGCTGCAGATGGCGGGCGGCATGATCCTGTTCACCTATGGCGCAAGGTTGATTCCTGCCGCGGAGACCGCGCTGCTGTCCATCATCGAATCCATCGGCGCGCCGATCTGGGTGTTCTTCATTTTCGGCGAGGATCCCGGGATCCGTGCCATCGTCGGCGGCTATATCGTGCTCTCGGCGGTCACCATCTATGCGGCGCTCGACCTCGTTCGGCCGGCGGAATAGTGACCGCCCCTGCCCGCATGACAGAGAGTCATCGCAAGGGGCTGCTCCTGGTTTCGTCCGGGGCGCTCGCCTGGAGCCTCGCCGGCCTCATCTTCCGACTCACCTCGGTTGATGTGATCACCATTCTCTGCGGCCGGGCGACCGCGGCAGCGCTGTTCCTGCTTGTGGTCCTGCTCCGGCGCAAGGGCCGGAAGCTGCCGGCGTCCCTCATTGCCATGGGTTGGCCGGGTTTCGCCGTTGCCCTGCTCTTCATCGTCGATGGGACCTGCTACATGGGCGCCCTTCACTTCACCTCGGTCGCTCACCTGGTGGTGATGGTCGCACTTACGCCCCTGTCCTCCGCGCTGATCGGACTGGTCGTGCTCAAGGAACCGGTGATGCGCGTGGTCTGGATCGCCATCGGCGTTTCCTTCATCGGGGCCTTGGTCATGGTCTCGGGCAGTTTCGGCAGCAGCAGCCTGATCGGCGACCTTCTGGCCATGGGGGTCCCCACCGTCTTCGGCCTGGTGATCGTCATCATGCGCCGGCATCCGGAGGTCGATATCCTGCCCACGGTCTTCATCGCGGCGGCCTTCAGCGCGGTTCTGTTCCTGCCCTTCGCCCACTTTGGCGGGGCATCTGCCGGCGACTTCGTTCTGATGGCGGCACTCGGAATCGACGAATTCGGGGTCGGGCTGATGCTCTATCTGGCTGGCGCCAAGCTGATCCCCCCGGCCGAGGCGGGGCTGGTGTCGCTGCTGGAGACGGTGGCCGCCCCTCTTTGGGTGTGGATCGCGCTGGGCGAAAACCCCGGCCTTCGCAGCCTTGCCGGCGGCATCCTGGTGCTGGGAGCCCTTGCCGGCGTCGCGATATCCGATCTCAGCGGCGGGAAACCTACGCCGCCATAGGCTGGTCGTTGGTGACGACCAGGGTCTCCGGATAGAAGCCGTTGAAATGGGTCGCCGTGGCGTTCGAATAGGCGCCCATGCGGTCGATCTCGATCCAGTCGCCGTCCTCGATGTCCGCCGGCAGATCGAAGGTGCCCGGCAGCAC
>Ga0209415_10020340_pt1 | contig 10321 bp, 7 predicted proteins | sample PeaSoiSIISIP2007_FD_187696 | JGI IMG/M metagenome (GOLD analysis project Ga0209415, IMG submission 187696) | Peat soil microbial communities from Weissenstadt, Germany - SII-SIP-2007 (SPAdes) (version 2) | ecosystem: Environmental > Terrestrial > Soil > Wetlands > Peat | place: Germany...
ATCGTGGACACGCCCGGCCACGCCGATTTCGGCGGCGAGGTCGAGCGCATCCTCAGCATGGTCGACGGCTGCCTCGTGCTGGTGGACGCCGCCGAGGGCCCGATGCCGCAGACCAAGTTCGTGGTTACCAAGGCGCTCGCCCGCGGGCTGAAGCCGATCGTGGTGATCAACAAGACCGACCGCCCGGATGCGCGGCCGCACGAGGTGCACAGCGAGGTGTTCGATCTCTTCGCGATCCTCGGCGCCAGCGACGAGCAGCTGGATTTTCCGGCGCTCTACGCGTCGGGCCGGAGCGGCTGGGCCGCCGCGGCGCCGGAGGGCCCGCGCGAGAACTTGACGCCGCTCTTCGAGCTCATCCTGCGCCACGTGGCGCCGCCCAAGGCGGATCCGGCCAAGCCCTTCGCGATGCTCGCCACCATCCTGGAGCGCGACCCTTATCTGGGCCGCGTGCTCACCGGACGGATCGAGAGCGGCACGGCCCGGGTCAACATGCCCTTGAAGTCGCTGAGCCACGACGGCCGCGTCATCGAGGAGGGCCGGCTCACCAAGCTCCTGGCTTTCCGCGGCCTCGAGCGCCAGCCGATCGAGGAGGCCGAGGCCGGCGACATCGTGGCGATCGCGGGCCTCACGGAGACCACGGTCGCCGACACCCTCTGCGCGCCCGAAGTCGATGCGCCGCTCTCGGCGACGCCGATCGACCCGCCGACCCTCGCCATGACCTTCTCCGTGAACGACAGCCCGCTCGCGGGCCGCGAGGGCAGCAAGGTGACCTCGCGCCTGATCGCCGATCGTCTCCATCGCGAGTCCGAGGGCAACGTCGCGATCCGCATCCGCGAGAGCGAGGAAAAGGACGCGGTGGAGGTCGCGGGCCGCGGCGAGCTGCAACTCGGCGTTCTCATCGAGACCATGCGGCGCGAGGGCTTTGAGCTCGCGATCTCGCGCCCGCGCGTGCTGTTCAAGAGCGATCCCGAGACCGGACAGCGCCTCGAGCCCATCGAGGAGGTCGTGATCGACGTCGACGAGGAGTTTTCGGGCATCGTGGTCGACAAGATCTCGCGCCGCAAAGGCGAGCTCCGGGAGATGCGTCCTTCGGGCGGCGCCAAGCAGCGCCTCTCGTTCCTGGCGCCGACCCGCGGCCTCATCGGCTATCAGGGCGAGTTCCTGACCGACACCCGCGGCACCGGCATCATGAGCCGGCTCTTCCACGGTTACGCGCCCTACAAAGGTCCCGTCGAGGGCCGCCGTACCGGAGTCTTGATCTCCACCGCCGACGGCGCCGCGGTCGCTTATGCGCTCTGGAACCTCGAGGACCGCGGTCCCATGTTCGTGACCCCCGGCACCCAGGTCTACGAGGGCATGATCGTGGGCCAGCACACCCGCGACAACGACCTCGAGGTGAATCCGATCAAGGGCAAGCAGCTCACCAACATCCGCACCACCGCCAAGGACGAGGCGGTACGGCTCACGCCGCCGATCCAGATGACCCTCGAGCAGGCGATCGCCTACATCGCCGACGACGAGCTCGTGGAGGTGACGCCGAAATCGGTGCGGCTCCGCAAGCGGCTTCTCGATCCCAACGCCCGCAAACGCGCCCAGCGCGCCGCCGAGGCCGAGGCAGGATAAGCCGCCGCGCCTGCCGACGGGACCGCAAGTGCAATTCATAAAATGCCGGCGACATTTTCTTAAAATCGCGAAATAAACACCGTTCAATTCTGACGGAACTACAGAGCGGGTCTTTCGCGTTAACAAAGTATTCAGCATTTCGGCGTCATCGTCGGCCGGATGAGCTCTAGCGATCAACCGAGACCCGGTCATGGCGGGCGCCGATAAGCGGGCGAAGCTGCTGTCCGATCTCCTGGCGGCGAAAGGCGGCGCGTCGGGCGATGCCGGCCCTCGCGCCGAGGCGGAGCGCGCTTCCGTCATTCAGATCGCCAAGCGCCGGATCGGCGAGGACCGCGCGGGCGAGGCGCCGGCCGCGCCGAGCGTGCTCTACAGCAAGGGCGCCGCCACGGCCTCGACCTTCCGTCCGTCTTATTGGTCCTTCGATCATGAGCAGCAGACGGAGCCGAGCGCGGCGCCCGTCAAGGTCGAGCCGCCACCGCCAGCGCCGGTGGCTCCCCTCGCGCCCACGCGCAGCGCGAAGCCGCTGCCGGTGAATTTCGTCGTGGGATTCGGCTGCCTTGCGCTGGTGGTCTCCACGACGCTCTTCGTGCTCTCGCTCTGGCACCGCGCCGCGCCGCCCGCCGCGCAACCCGAACCCGCGGCGATCGCCGCCGCGCCCGTGGTGCCGCTTCCGCAGCAGGCGGCGGCCGAACCCGTTGCGGCGCTCCCGGCTCCGCCGCCCGCACCAGCCGTTCCCGCGCCGGCACCGACGCCCGTCGTTGCCGCGCCGGCGCCTGTCGCGCTCGCGCCGCCGCCCACTGTGTCCGCACCGACGCCGATCGCGAGCGAACCGCCACCGCCGCCGGCCGCCCCTGTCGCGGAAACCCCTGTCGAGCCCGCCTCCGTCGCGGCCTTGGCTCCGGCGCCGAGCGCCAATCCCCCGGTCGATACTCAGCAGGCCGACGCGCTGTTGGCGCGCGGCGACGAGTTGCTGGCGACGGGAGACGTGGCGGCCGCGCGGCTCTTCTACCAGCGCGCGGCGGAGCAGGGCAGCGCGGCGGCGGCGACCGCCGTGGGCCAGACCTACGACCCCGCGATCCTCGAGCTGTTGCGGGTGCGCGGCGTGCGCGGCGACGCGCAACTAGCGGCGGAGTGGTATCGCAAGGCGATCGCGGCGGGCGACCGGCAGGCGGAAACCCGCCTGAAGCGGCTCCTCGCACGGTCGCCGGGCTGATCGAGTCGCGTTGGCTGCGAGCGGAGGGTTCGGTGTCGGGTCCGGCGACGCCCTTGAGGGCGCGAGAGAAATCGCGGCGCGCGGAAAAGGCCGGGGGACGGAGTAAGCTGAGGGGCACAGGGTAGAAACGAAGCCAGCCGTCCAGGAGCAGAGAGATGCAATCGCGGATTTGCGAAAACCGGCGCCTTCTCGCGGGCGCCTTCGCGGCCTTTGTGCTGTGCGCCGGCGCGTGGAGCCCGGCGGCGGCGCAGTCGATCGTCGACCGGGCGAATCGGGGCCTGGTCTACATCGCGACCTCCAGCGTGCTCGGCACCGACGTGCGGATCGCCGAGGACCTTGCCAACGTGCTCGACGACGGCGCCACCCGGCGCATCGTGCCCATGGTGGGCAAGGGCTCGCTGCAGAATTTGATGGACCTCAAGGTGCTGCGCGGCATCGACGTGGCGATCGTGCAGACCGACGTGCTCGATTACGCCAAGTCGCAGCGCACGCCTCAGGGCATCGAGTCGATCCCGTACATCGCCAAGCTCTATAACGAGGAATTCCACCTGCTGGCGCGCGCGGACGTGAAGAGCGTCGAGGCTCTCGCGGGCAAGAAGGTGAACTTCGGCCTGCAGGGCGACGGCACCAACTTCACGGGGCCGCGGCTCTTCGAGCTGCTCAAGATCAAGGTCACGCCCGCGAATTACGATCAGGCGACGGCGCTCGAGAAGCTGCGCTCGGGCGAGATATCCGCGCTTGCCTACGTCGCGGGCAAGCCCGCGCCGCTCTTCCTTGAGGTGCGGCAGCAGGACGGCTTGCATTTCATCCCGATCCCGCTCAAGCCCGAGATCGCCTCCGCCTATATTCCGGCGCGGCTCACCTCCGACGACTATCCGAGCGTCGTGGCGGCCGACGGCGCGGTCGACACGGTCGCCGTGGGCGCGGTCATGGTGGTCGCGAACCTGATCCCGGACTCCGAGCGCAACCGCAATGTCGCAAGCTTCGTCGAGGCGTTCTTCACGCAATTCCCGAAGCTGCTCGAGGAAGGCCACCATCCCAAGTGGAACGAGGTGAATCTCGCGGCGGAGCTGCCGGGCTGGCACCGCTACGGGCCGGCGGATAGTTGGATCAAGCGCAACGGCGGCGCGCCCGTCGCCGTGAACGAGCAGCAGATGCGCGAGATCTTCACGCGCTTCCTCGACGAGCGCACCCGCTCCGGCGGCGGCCAGGCGCTCACCGCGCAGCAGAAGGACGAGCTCTTCGATCAGTTCAAGAAGTGGCAGGAGGGCAAGGTTCGATGACGGGTACGACCGGCCGCCGTTTCATTCCGGCGGGAGCGTCGCTTCTGCGCGGCATCGTCGCCGCTACGGCACTGATGGCGCTCGCCGCCGGCACGGCGGTGGCCGAGTCGGCCCCCAAGCGCGGTGGCATTCTCGAATTCTCGGTGGAGGCGGAGCCCAGCAACTATGATTGCCACGCCAACACCTCCTTCGCCTTCATGCATCCGGTGGCGCCGCATTACTCGACCTTGCTCAAATTCGACGGCGCCAACTATCCGCAGGTGAAGGGCGATCTCGCGGACTCGTGGTCGGTCTCCGCCGACAAGCTCACCTACACCTTCAAGCTGCACCCCAACGTGCTGTTCCACGACGGCTCGCGCATGACATCGGCGGACGTCAAGGCGAGCTACGAGCGGATCGCCCATCCGCCCGAGGGCGTCGTCTCGGCGCGCCAGGTGAATTACGGCGCGATCTCCGCCATCGACACGCCCGACGCCGCGACGGTGGTCTTCCACCTGAAATGGCCGGAAGCGTCGATGCTCGCCAACTTCGCCTCGCCCTGGAACTGCATCTACAGCGCGGCGAAGCTCAAGGAGGATCCGAATTTCCCGAAGACGCACGTCCTCGGCACCGGCCCCTTCGTCTTCGTCGAGCACGTCAAAGGCAATCACTGGACCGGCAAGCGCTTCGACAAGTATTTCCTCGCGGGCCGGCCTTACCTCGACGGCTACCAGGCGGATTTCCTCAGCGGCCAGGCGGTGGTCGACGCCATGGAGAAGGGCAAGATTCAGGCGCAGTTCCGCAGCTTCACGCCGGCCGAGCGCGACCAGCTCGCCGAGGCCATGGGAGACAAGCTCGCCGTCAGCGAGATCCCCTGGATCATCAATCTGACCATCGTGTTCAATACCAAGCAGCCGCCCTTCAACGACGCGCGGGTGCGCCGCGCGCTCTCGCTGGCGATCGACCGTTGGAAGGCCGCGGAGACCCTGCAGAACGCCAGCTATCTCAAGTTCGTGGGCGGCATCATGCGGCCGGGCTTCTCCATGGCGACGCCGGAGTCCGAGCTCACCTCGCTCCCGGGCTTCTCGCACGACATCGAGGCGTCGCGCGCCGAGGCCAAGCGGCTCCTCGCCGAGGCGGGCGTGCGCGACCTCAAATTCAAGCTCATCAACCGCGATATCCCCGCGCCCTATGGTCCCGCCGGCGACTACCTGATCGAGGCCTGGGGCGAGGCGGGCGTGACGGTCACGCAGGAGAAGCTCAAGACCAAGGACTGGGAGACCGCGCTCCAGAAGGGAACTTTCGAGGTCGGGATCGACTTCGTGGGCGACTACCTCGACGATCCGACCCTGCAGCTCACCAAATACGTCTCCACGGATTTGTCTCCGGTCAACTACGCCAACTCCCAGGACCGCTTCCTCGACGCGCTCTACATCGGCCAGGCGGTGACGGTGGATCCGCGTCAGCGCGCCAAGATCGTGCGCGATTTCGAGCGCCACGCTCTCAGCGAGGCGACGTCGGTGCCGTTCCTCTGGTGGAACCGCATCATCGCGAACTCGACGTCGGTCAAGGGCTGGCACCTGACGCCGAGCCACTACCTCGAGCAGGACCTCACGGAAGTCTGGCTGGACAAGTAATCACGCTCGTGGCGGCCCACACCTGAGGGCCGCCAATCTCAGGGCCCGGCACTCCGAGCGTAACGCGCACGCGGACGCGCACGTGTAAGCCGCCGCCGTGCGTCGGCAGGCTGCTCCTCCGCGAGGAAGCAAGATCGGCCCAGAGCGACTTGCCCTGATCCGCGACGCTTGCTCCCGTACCAAAATCTCAGGGCCCGACCCGCCGCTCGCATCGAACGCGAAGCGAGCGGATCAAGCTTTCGGTGCCGCGTCCGATCGCGCGAGCGACGACGCGGCGCCGGCGGCTCCTGGTTACGACCCGATGTCCGTGGCGATCGCGTTGTAGCGGCTGTTCAGGGTCGTGCCGAGCGTCGTCAGACCGGCAATGGTCACGACGGCGATCAGCGCGGCAATGAGGCCGTATTCGATCGCGGTAGGACCAGAGCAGTCCTTCGCGAGCATGCGGATGAAGCGGATCATGACACTCTCTCCCGTGAGGTGTGGTGCCAGCCACTATGACAAGGTTGTCCTTAAGAGAATCTAAACGTCTGACACATGGACGATGTTTAACGTTGAATTAGCGGGAATTGCTTGCGATCCTTGGTTGCGGATTTGAGGCGTTCCAGTCGGCCGGCGCTCGGCCGCAGCCCTCGCTTTCCACCCCTTGCGTGATCGGTTAAGGTCGCGCGTCCCTTTGTCTGGCGGAGCCTGGCATGAACCGCGCGATGCGTATTTTCGGGCTCATGGCCCTTTTCCTTGTCGTAACCGCAGGAGGACCCGTGAGCGCCGCGACCGATCTCGAGAACACCCTTTACCTCGACGTGCCGGCCGGCCGCGTGGTCATCGAGCTCAGGCCCGATCTCGCGCCGCAGACCGTGGCCCATATCAAGGAACTCGCCAGGAAAGGTTTCTACGACGGGCTCAAGTTCCACCGGGTCATTCCGAACTTCATGGCTCAGACCGGCGATCCTCTCGGGAACGGTGCCGGCGGCTCGGGCCAAACCGTGAAGGCCGAATTCACCCCGACGCATTTCCTGCGCGGGTCGCTCGGCCTCGCGCGCACCGACGATCCCAACTCCGGCGACAGCCAGTTCTTCATCTGCTTCACGGCGACGTCCTTCCTCGACGGCAAGTACACGCTCTTCGGTCAAGTCACCAAGGGCATGGAATTCGTCGACGCCATCAAGAAGGGCGACGCGCAGAGGAACGGCACCGTCACCAATCCCGATCGCATCGTGAAGATGCAGGTCGCGGCCGACGAGAAGAAGCCGTAACAGAACGCGCTCGGTGTTCTCCCGTTGAGATGGAAGCGCCCCCTCACCCTCCCCTCTCCCCGACGGGGAGAGGGTTGCGGAGGCTTAGCGAGCGAGAGCGAGCTTAGCCGAAGCTGGGTGAGGGGGATGCTTCCGTCCGCTCGGGAATCGCTCTAACGCCCGGGTTTGGGCGATGGCGTCCTGGCGCGAGGCTTTCGATACCTACAGGCAGCCGCGGCTGCTCGCGATCCTCTTCATGGGATTCTCGAGCGGGCTGCCCTTGCCGCTTACATACGGAACGCTGTCGTTCTGGCTCGCGGAGTCCGGCGTCTCGCGCACCACGATCGGCCTCTTTGCGCTCGTTGGAATCTCGTACAATTTCAAATTCGCGTGGTCGCCGGTCATCGACACGGTGCCGATACCGGTCCTGACGCGCTGGCTCGGCCGGCGGCGGAGCTGGGCTCTTCTGATCCAGGCATTGCTCGCGCCGGCGATTCTTGCGCTCGGGTTCAGCGATCCCGGTCGGGCCCCTGTCGCGACGGCGCTTGCCGCCGTCGCGGTGGCGTTCCTCTCGGCGAGCCAGGACATCGTCATCGACGCCTACCGCATCGAGCTTTTGAAGCCTGAGGAGCAGGGTGAGGGCGCCGCCGCCACGCAATGGGGCTATCGCTTCGGGCTGATCGCAGCGGGCGCGGGCGCGCTCTATGCGGCGGCCTTCGGCGGGTGGGCATTCTCCTATGCGCTGATGGCGGCGTTGATGGGCGTCGGAATGGTCACCGTCTGGCTGACGCCTGAGCCCTATGTAGTGCCGGCGCCGACGCAAGGGGGCGAGCCGGACTCGAGCGGCGTGCTGCGCTGGCTTCGCGAGGCCGTCGTCGAGCCGCTCGCCGATTTCCTCACCCGTCCGCTCTGGGCGGAGATCGTGTTGTTCATCGTGCTCTACAAATTTGGCGATGCGCTGGCGGGGGTGATGGCGAACCCGCTCTACGTCTCGCTGCACTTCAGCGAGGGCGAAGTCGCGAGCGTCAGCAAGATCTTCGGCGTTTTGATGACCCTCGTGGGACTCGGCGCCGGAGGCGTGATCGTCGCCCGGCTCGGACTCTATCCGAGCCTCTTGATTTGCGGCGTGTTCCAGAACGTATCGACGTTGATGTACGCGGCGCTCGCGCTGGCCGGTCACGACATGACCATGCTGGCCGCCAGCATCGCGGCGGAGAATGTTACCGGCGGCATGGGCTCCGCCGCGTTCGTTGCCTATCTCTCGCGGCTTTGCAATCTGTCGTTCACGGCGACACAGTACGCCTTGCTATCCTCGCTTTCCGCGGTCGGGCGTACGACACTCTCCGCCTCGGGCGGCTGGCTTGTCGATCAGGTGGATTGGGTGCCGTTCTTCGCGGTCGCCACCGCGGCGGGCTTTCCGGCCCTGCTCGTCCTGCTTCGGCTGATGAGACGAGTGCCCCTTCCGAGTCCGGAGCCCGTCACCCGAACCGCATGAGCGTCGTGCGGTGGCGGCGGAGCCAGTCCTGGCGGAAGCGCGCGTCCGGGGTCAGGCTTTCCACGAGACGCCAGAACCGGGGGCCGTGGTTCATCACCACGAGGTGGCAGACCTCGTGGGCCACGATGTAGGTGACGACGCCCTCGGGCGCGAAGATCAACCGCCAGGAGAAGGCGAGGCTCCCCGAGCTCGAGCAGCTGCCCCAGCGGCTGGTCATGTCGCGGATGCTGATGCGGGCGACCTTGCGGTCGAGTTTTGGGGCGAAGGCCCGAGCGCGCCGGGTGAACTCCTGCCGCGCCGTCTCGACCAGGAAGTCCCGCACCCGGCGGGAGATATGAGCGGCATCGCCGGTGACCCGGATCTCGTCGCCCTCGATCCAGACCGGACCCTGGTCGCCCGGCCGGCGCTTCATGTGGCGGATCCGGTACTTGGTGCCCAGGATCGGGATCACCGCGCCGTCGGCGAAGGGCACGCGAACCGGCAGGTCCTTGAGCCGCGCCTCGACCCAATCGCGGTTCTGATCGAGGAATTTGAGGCCGGAGACCAGCGGGGTCCGGCTCGGCAGCACCAGCTCGACGGCCTGGCCCCGGCCATCGATCCGGAGCGCCACCCGCTGTGCCCGGCCGCTGACCCGAAGCCGGATTGGCACCGCGCCCTTGGCGAAGGCGAGCTCGGTGGTGAAGGCTTCGGCGAGGGAGCGGGGCGCGGTCATGGTGCTTTCATGGTCACCGAGAGTCCTAGCGTGCCGCCGAGGTCGAGCACAAGGAGTTCGGAGCAAAAAATGGACCAGCGGGGCTCGCGAGTCGTGTGGATAACTTCCGTGGTTTGAGTGGAGTGCCTGGAAGGCAGCCGCCCAAAGCCTAGGCGAAGCCTGCTTTCCTGAGCGCTCCCTGTCACGGAGCTTTCACGCTAAGGTCCCTACAACGAAGCCGGCTAAAAATGATGGAGGGGCGCATGAGTGGTCGACAGGCGTGGATCGCGGGCGCGGTGGCGCTGGTGCTGGGCGCGGGGACCGCTCAGGCCCAGGTCGAGATCCAGTGGTGGCACGCCATGGGCGGGCAGCTCGGCGAGAAGGTCGCCGAGATCGCCGGCGGCTTCAACAAATCCCAGAGCGCCTACAAGGTGGTGCCGGTCTACAAGGGCACCTACACCGAGACCCTGACCCAGGCGATCGCGGCCTTCCGGGCAGGCCAGCAGCCCGACATCGTGCAGGTGTTCGAAGTCGGCACCGCCACCATGATGGCGGCCAAGGGCGCGGTCTATCCGGTCTGGAAGCTGATGGAGGACACCGGGGAGCCGTTCGATCCCAAGGGGTTTCTGGGCCCGGTCTACGGGTATTACTCCACGCCCGACGGCAAGCTGCTCTCGATGCCCTTCAACAGCTCGACGCCGGTCTTCTACTGGAACAAGGACGCGTTCCAGAAGGCGGGTCTCGATCCCGCGGTGCCGCCCAAGACCTGGCCCGAGGTGGCGGAGGATGCCAAGAAGCTGCTCGCTGCCGGGTCCCAGTGCGGCTTTTCCAGCTCCTGGCAGACCTGGATCCAGCTGGAGAATCTGAGCGCTTGGCACAACCAGCCCTTCGCCACCAAGGAGAACGGCTTCGCCGGGCTCGACACCGAGCTGGCCTTCAACGGGCCGCTCCAGGTCCGCCACATCCAGCAGCTCTCGGATTGGGCGAAGGACAAGACCTTCGTCTACGGCGGCCGCGAGGACAAGCCGAACCCGAAATTCGCGAGCGGCGAATGCCCGATGTTCATGGGGTCCTCCGGCGCCGCCGGCGGCTTCATCCAGGCCAAGGTCAACTTCGGCATTTCCATGCTGCCCTACTGGCCCGACGTCGCGGGCGCGCCGCAGAACTC
>Ga0209415_10020341_pt1 | contig 10320 bp, 8 predicted proteins | sample PeaSoiSIISIP2007_FD_187696 | JGI IMG/M metagenome (GOLD analysis project Ga0209415, IMG submission 187696) | Peat soil microbial communities from Weissenstadt, Germany - SII-SIP-2007 (SPAdes) (version 2) | ecosystem: Environmental > Terrestrial > Soil > Wetlands > Peat | place: Germany...
CCGGCCGAAGGCGAGCTCGCGCTGATCATCATCTGGACGAACTGCGACGGGCTGCACGCCGAGAACGAGCGCACCGTTGCGGTCGGCCGGCCCGACGACGCCCGCCGGAGAGCGTTCGACGCGATCCTGCAGGTCCGGGCGGAGACCCAGCCGGCGATCCGCGCGGGCGCCACGTGCGCCGACGTGTACCGCGCGGCCCAGGTAGTCTACGAGCGACTCGGCTACGGCAAGTACCTGCCGGGCCGGATCGGCCACGGGTTGGGCCTCGGGGCGCACGAACACCCGTCGATCGCTCCGTCCGACCAGACGGTGCTTCGCCCAGGCATGGTCCTCACGTTTGAGCCCAACCTCAGAATTCCCGAGGCGCAGATCGGCCTGCAGCACTCGGACACCATCCTCGTGACCGACGCGGGCGCCGAGTTTCTGACGCGCACCCGCCGAGACCTGATCCAGGTGTAGGAAGCCGTGGAGGATCGTGCGTCAGCCGAGCGACCGCGAAGACGCGGGCAGGGAGCCTCGGCGGGCGGAACGCCACGTTTCCGGTCCAGGTCGGCTCCGCCTCCACACGAACGGGGCGCGGCTGGCCTCGGTCCGCTTGTGCGGCGCGACGTGGGGTCAGCCCAGCCGGTGCATCCAGAGGAGCGACACGCCGACCGTTCCGACGAAGAGCGCGGCGACGCCGATGGAAGCGAGCCCGCTCACTTCCGTCGGACGAGCGGCCCATCCAATCGTGCGGCCGAGCTGCGTATACACGCGGCTCAGATCACGGTCCGTCGTGACGCGCTGGTAGGTCCCACCGGTGGTGGTGGCGATCGCCTTGAGGGTTTCCTCGTCCAGCCGCACGAACATGCTGCGGCCGTAGAGCTCGAGGAACGTGCCTTCCGGGCGCCCGAGGCCGATGGTGTAGACTTTAACCTTGAGCTGCTTCGCGATCGCCGCCGCTTCCTCCGGCGTCGTGCCTCGGTTGCTCTGGCCATCGCTCAAGAGGACGACGGTCGCCGGGGCCAACCGGTCCACGTCGGCCTGGGGCATCGGGGCGACGGTCGGCGGCGCGTACGGATTCTGCGAATTGGTCAGGCGCGGGCGGCCCGGCAACGCGTACACGGCCTCCAGCAGCCCGTCCCCGATCGCCGTGGCGAACTCCAGGTTCAGACTGTTGATCGCCTGGATCACCCGGTCGTGGTCCGGGGTCGGGGGCGTGAGGAGGGTGGCGTAGCTGCTAAAGGACACCAACCCGACTTTGGTCCCCACCGGGAGCGCGCGCACGAACTTGACCGCCGCCGCCTTGGCGGCGTCGAGGCGCGTTGGATTCACGTCGGTGGCGCGCATGCTCCGGCTCACGTCGATGCTCATCATCACGACGGTCTGGTTATCCGGCAGCGGGAGGGCGGCGATCGGCCGCGCGACCGTAAAGATGACCGCGCACAGGGTTGCAAGATAGAGCGCCGCGGGCACGTGCCGCCGCCAACGCCCGCCCACCGCGGCCGCCCGAGCGACGAGGTCGAGGGTAGAATACGTCACCCGCTCACGCGCTTGGCGTCGCAGCATCCAGCCGTACGCCGCGATCAGCGCGGGGACGAGCAGGTACGCGAGCAGCACGGCCGGCCACAGAAAGCTCATGGCTGCATTATATACCATCCGGGGTAGAACGTAGTGGAGGGAGCGTCCCATGACGGCCGGCCCGCTGAACTTTTGCGTCACCGCGTCGGAAGTCCAGGTGCGCGTGGGTCGCTTCGTGGTCCGGCGGATTCTGCTCGCTGATATCGCACGCGTCGACGTGGCCTCCACCTTCCGCGTCCCGCTCTGGAACGAACATTGGTGCAACCTGTGGCCGCTTCGATTCGTCGTCCTCCGGAGGAAGAGCGGGTGGATATCCAACTTCATCATCAACCCGCTGGACCCGGAGGCGTTCCTCGCCGACCTCAGGCGTCAAGCGCCCCACCTCGACCAACCCTGACGCGGCGGACCCACGGCATTGGAAGGCGGGCGGTCTGTCGATTCCGTCTGGGCCGGTCACGGCTCCACCACTGCTGCGTCCGGTCGCGGCGCCCCCGGGGGACGCCCGCAATCAACGCTGCGCCCGATGGACGGCCGAATGCGGGCCCGTGACCGCTGCCCTGGAGGTCCGAGGGATTCGGCCGGGCAACGGGAGACGAGGATCCGTGCTCGCCCAATGGAAGGGCTTCTGTCCACGGTCTCGCCGCGCTACGCCCTGTGCACATGGTCGCCGCCCGTGCTGGCAGCTGATTGGCACAGACCTGCGCGCCGCCGAGACGACGACGCGTTACCCGTGCTCGTCGCGATGGAAGAGTTGGGCTCGGGAAGGCTTCGTGTCGAGCAGCGGCGAGCGGCCGTCCCTTCGGCTCAGGCACTTCCTCTGAGCGTCCTGCCTGACGGGCGTTTGCCGAGCCCCCCGACCCCTGCGATCCGGAAGCAGCCCGGCATCACGGGGGACGAGGCAGACGGGGCGGGGGAGCACTTGGGGTGCGCCATCGACGTCGAGAGGGTAGCCACGACCCCCACCGGAGATGGCCGCGAGCCGGTGTATTTCCCCCGCGGAACCTCGCGTCGTGCATTAGCCATGCGCGTCATACGCACTCCGGTGGGTCCTCACGTCGCACGGCGCACACGTGTGTCGGCGCGCTCAGGCGGTCGCTGATCGAACCGCGCAATGCGTCGCCGCACCCAGACCGGCTGTGCTACCGGCGCGGATCCGCCCCGGCGCCGGGTATGACCTCGGCCGCGGCCTAAGGGGATGCCGCGCGGGCGGCCTCGCCGAATTCCGCGAGGGCCTTCCCGTCCACGACCCACCCGTCGTGGACCACCGCACGCACGTTCCGGAGCGCGGCGAGGTTCTCGACCGGATTCCCGTCCACCACCAGGACATCGGCCTTCTTCCCCGGTTCAAGCGTGCCAATCTCACGCTCCAACCCCAGAATCTCGGCGCCAACCGCGGTCGCCGCGCGCAGGCAGGCCATCGTGGGCATACCGCAGTCGTGCAGCATCTCGATCTCCTGGTTGAGCTGCCCAAGCGTGTCGGTGCCGGTCCCGATGGGCACCCCCCGGGCAAAACACTTGGCCACGCTGACGCGGTGCGGCTCCACGATGACCGCGCGGATGGTGTCCGCCACGTCCGTGCGGCCGTACGCCACCTCGCGCTGCCAGAAGTTGTACATACCGGTCATCGTGGGCACATAGGCGGCCTTCTTTTCAGCCATCATGGCGATGGCCTCGTCGTCCATGACCGATCCATGCTCGATGCAGTCCACGCCGGCGTTGAGGCAGTTCTTAATCGCCTGCGCCGGATAGGCGTGCGCGGCCACCCGGCGGTGCCGGGCGTGGGCCTCTTCGCACGCCGCGCGCAACTCGGCAACGGAGAATTCGACCATCCGCGGATCCTCGTCGGGCATGGCCGCCAGCCCGGCGGAAGCCATCACCTTGATGAAGTCGGCCCCGGCTTTCAGTTCCGCCCGAACTGCCTTGCGTACCTCGTCGGGACCGTCCGCCTCGGAGGTGCCGCCACCACCGTGACTGCCGTGGCCTCCCGTCATCCCGACCCCTTGGCCGCAGCAAAACAGCCGCGGTCCCTTGAAGATCCCCATCTGGATCGCCCGCTTGATCGTCAGGTTGATGCGGTTCTTCGAGGAGATCTCGCGGAACGTAGTCGCGCCTTCCTGCATCTCCCACCACAGGTTGCGTAGCGCCCAGAGGGTGCGCAGCGGATCCGGCAGCGCCTCCACCGACGCCGCGCCGGCCCGAAACGCCGTCTGGCTTAGGGGACGGTGCAGGTGCCGGCGGTGAATGTGGACGTGCAGGTTGATCAGGCCGGGGAGAATACTGCCGCCGTGCGCGTCGATCCGGCGGACGTCCGCCGTCAGCGCGGACGCCGGCGGCGTTCCCGCGCCGACCGCCTTGACCGTGTCTCCATCGGTCAGCACCCACCCTTTGGGCAGCGGGGACGCCCCAGTGCCATCGATCAACCGCCCGTTTTCGATCACCAGCCCGCCCACACTCGCCCTCCGTGATGCAGAGCCGTTGACGAACACTCGCGTGCTCGCCGCCGAGACCGGGAGAATTCGTGACGTCGGGCCTCGTCCCCTGGGAGACGGGCGAGGCGGTTGGCATGCCGCAGGGCAGGCGGTCGCCTCCGCCGCGGGGTATTATCCTTCTGGGGGCGACGCGGCAAGGATCGTCGACGCGCCCTGGGGGATGACGATGGTCGATCCACAATCCGGCCCCTCGTGGCAGCTGCTGTGGCAACGTCTCGACGGGCTTGACGCCCATGCCAGGATGTTGCGGCGCCTGTCGCAGGAGGAACCGCTGCTGCAGGCCCGTCCCGACTACCCGCGGCCGCCGCTGCCGAAGCGGTCGTACGCCGCAGAACTCCGCGAAACACTGGAGGGCATTCGTCGGCGGATCGACGACGTGCTCCACCTGCTGCCCGAGGCGCTTCCGGGCAGCGAGCCGCCGGCTGGCGGCCTCGACGAGGACGCCCCGGCCGCGATCGCACAACGTCTCGGCACGCTGGCGAAGTTCGCGGACACGCTGCTGGTCGAAGCGTTCGAACCGCTCCCGCCGCTTCCCAAGCACGCGCCCCCGTACGTGTTGCAGTCTCCGCGCCGTGACCTCGCGGGGTCGAAGGCCGTATCCCTCAGCTACGGCCTCGAGGAGGTCGCCGCCGCAATCCGCAACGCCCTGCTCAGCCGCACGAACACGGGGGTGGCATCGACGTAACCCGCCCGCGCCGCGACGAGGGGCCGCTCGAATTCCCGGCCGAAATGCTGCGCGACACAGCGCGGCAAGCATCCGAGCCGCCAATGGGATCGTGGTCGAGCGGCAAGGTCGTGAACCGCGGATGCGGTTCCGCCCGCGAACGCCCGTGCGGTGCCCGGCGGTCACTGAGTCTCTCGTGTCGTGCCCGAACCGGAACGAGCCCTCTGGGAACTGCAACGAGTCGCAGCAGTGGCGCCTGATCGGCACCGTCGTCATCCAGTGCCCCGGCGGCGTGTGCCCCACCCCTGAGCCCGGCTCGCTCGCCCTGATGTCGACGATCCTGCCGGGATTCGCGGGGATCACGTGGATTCGGCGGCGGCGGAAGATCGACCGCATCGTCCACCGCACACCGGACCGGACAGCGCCCCCGATCACCACGTAGCACGCAAGGAACGAGTCGGCCGAGGCAAAGGGAGCGGAGCCAACTTCGCTCCCTTTGCTATTTCCGCACTTCGGAAGGGTCCGTTGGGCCACGAGGGGGGATGGACGATTATTCTTGCCCAGGCGAGTAGGGGGGCAGGGTGACACGCGACGATCGTGGATCTCCCCACCGCCTTGGAGTGTGGTGACCGCGAACGTCAAAGGTGAGCAGGTTACAGGGCGCGCGGACGGTGGCCCTCGGCGTCCGAGAGCGCGCACGGGGCTTCCGAGGCTACCAACGACCGATGCAACGATCCTCACACCCGGTCGAGTGCAGAGACCCTCCAGCGGCATGCGGGCCTTCGTCGAGGTTCGGGCAGCCGCCTGAAACCTGGGCGAACGAGTTCGGGACCTCCTTTTGCGCAGCCGATAGCGTTCACTTGATACAAGGGGACCCGGGCCGGTTGTGACCAATTAGCGATGACAACGATACGTATAGTCGGGAATGCACGGTCATCCGGGGACACGGAGGCAGCGAAGTCTAGGCTCCACAATCGCACGACCACATTGAAAGGGGGAACGCGAGATTTGAAGATCCACGCGCAACTGCGGAAATGCGTCTTTGTGTGCATCGTGGCCATCCTCGTCGTCTCAGGCCCGCTCATGGTCGAGCAAGCGTGGGCCAACTATTCCGTGTCGGTCGGGTACGCGGACAACCTCCGGCCGACCCCATTCTTCCCGCTTCCGTGGTCGGGCAGCTCGAACGTCGCGCTGTTCGCTGGGAACCCGGGCGGCGCGGTTCCGCCGGTAGGGACGTACGACTCCGGCGCGATCATGATTGCGAACACGGGGGCCAGTGCGATCCAGATCAACAACTTTTCCGTCACCGTGCCGACGTGGAACGGCGACGGCATCGGAACGAACACGGCCAACCTGAGCAACGAGTGGGCGGCCTTCGCGAGTAGCTTCTCGGGCGCAGGACTCACGGTGAACCCGGGCCAGGTCGTCATCTTCACCCAGGACGGCAACATCAACGGGAACAACTCGTTCGACACGAGCGACAACGGCCTCGCCGCCAGTCAGTTCCTCAACGGGAACCCCACGCCCACGAACAACTGCGGCGTCGGGACCAACATGGCCTCGCCCGCCTGCGCAGCGGCGATGCCGACGGTCACCGCGGACGTCAACGGCGTGAGCACGACGTTTGACGATACCGCGTTCGTGCTGAACTCCGGCGCGTTCGACGCGGTGAACTACAATCCGTGCTTCAACCCGGCCGACACACCCGGCAACTGCAACGAGTCGCAGCAGTGGCGCTTGATCGGCACGGTCGGCACGGCGTGCCCGGGCGGCGTGTGCCCCACCCCGGAGCCCGGCTCGCTCGCGCTTATGTCCACGCTCCTGCCGGGATTCGCGGGGATCACGTGGATTCGTCGGCGGCGCAAGATCGATCGCATCGTCACTAGCACACCGGACCGGACAGCGCCCCCGAGCACCACGTAGCACGCAAGAACGAGTACGCGGCGGTAAAGGGAGCGGAGCCAACACTTCGCTCCCTTTATCATTTCGGCAGTTCAGGAGTCGCGTCGGGACAAAGGGCGAACGGTGCGGCACGCTTCCCGGATGGGGGAGGGCGATACCCGGCGATCCTGGGCCCCACGACCACTATGAATGTGGGGCCGTCGGCGTCACAGGCGAGCCGGTCACGGTGAGCGTGGACCCTGGTCCTGGGTCGTTCCCGTGTCCGAAGTGTGAGACGGCCTCACCGGGGCATGATCGCGGCGGCAGCGGCACCTGGACACGTGTCAGACTCCGGAGACGCGGATTGAAGCGAATGTGTTCCGCGTGCCGTACCCGCAGCGCGGGGCAGCACCGTCGCGACTCCGTGGGCCGAACGCGGCGCTGAGACCCGATGCTCTCTGATCGGCTCCCCATCGGCGTGCTTCCGAAAGCTCAGGTACCGGCGCGGCGACCCTGCTCCGGATCCCGAGGGGTGAAGCGCGGGGGCAAGGGGCCGGCGGTGACGCGAGAGCGCTGCTTCCGTACCCACACGAAGGCTGATAGGACACGCGTTGGTGGGCGCCTCGGAAGGTTGGACGGCTGGGAAACTCTCTCTTCCACCCTTGGCCCTCACATGAGAAATGGTAGCCGCCCCGAGGTCACCACGTCGGCACTCTCCGTGGCCGGCGCTCTGGCACGTTGTCCTTGATCGGGCGACGGCGGAATCGCCCCTCCCAGAGGTTCAGGCCCGGCGTACACCGGTGTTCTGGACGTCATCCCCGGAAGCCCCCGCGCTGGCATGAGGCTTGAGGAAGTCGACCGTCGGGAACTGCCCGCCGAGGATCGCGTCGCTTCGTACGCCCATCCACTGCTCCAGCACGGTCGCGTAGACGCTCCGGAAGTCTGTCCCGAACTTGAGATCGCCCATGTCGAGATCGGTCAGGCTGGGGTGGGCGCCGTGGACCCCTGGCCTGACGGGACCGCCGACCAGGAACATCGGTGCCGCCGTGCCGTGGTCCGTGCCGGCCGACGCGTTCTCGGCCACGCGCCGGCCGAACTCGGAAAACGTCATCGTCAATACGCGCTGCTCGAGGCCCCTGCGCTTAATATCGGCAACAAACGTCCCTAGGCCGGCCCCCAAGGTCTCGAGCAGCCGGTCCTGCCGGCCGGCCTGGGCCGCGTGGGTGTCAAATCCGCCCAAACTGACGTAGTAGACACGGGTCGGCGCACCCGCAGCGATCAGCTCCGCGACGATCCGGAGCTTCTGGCTGAACGGGTCTTTCGCGTAGTTGCCGCCGCTGTCGCCGGCGAGCTTGCTCGCAAGCCGTCCGATGTCGGAGGCGGCAACCAGCGCGTTCATCTCCGTGTGCGCCAGGAAGTCGACCATCGGCTCGCCGCCCGCGACGGGTTGCAGGAGCTGCCGAAACGCCTCGAGCTCTTGTGGACCGCCGCCCGCCACCGGGTGGAACCCGAAGCGCGCCGGGTTGTCGAGGGCGACCACGCGGCCGCCTCCACCCTGGAGGGCGAGCGGTGTCTCCGGCGAGAGGGTGACCCCGGCGATCTCGCCGCAGTCCGGGCATTCGCTGTCGAACAGCCGCCCCAGCCACCCGGTCTTGGGCCCCGTGCCGGCAGGGTCCGCCGTCTGCCAGATCTCCATCGAGCGAAAGTGACTCCGGTTGGGGTTGGGATACCCGACCCCCTGGACAACGACGAGGCGGCCGTCATCGAACAGGCCCTTCAGCGGGGTGAGCGCGGGGTTGAGCCCGACCTCGTCGGTGAGCCGAAGGACCTTCTCCCGAGGCACGGCCAGGTGAGGGCGCGCCCGATAGTACTCGTCGTGGGCGACCGGCACCACCGAGTTCAGGCCATCGTTGCCCCCACCCATCTGCACCACGACCAGTGTCGGCCAGTCCGGCCGCCCGGGCGCCTGCGCCGTCAGCGACAGGTCCCAGGGGTTGTTCAGCGCGATGGCGGTCCGGGTCAGGAACATTGGCGCGGTCGCGCCGGCGGCAACGATCGTCAGGCCCTTCGTCAGGAACTCGCGCCGCGTCATCATGCTCCGCACTGTCGGCTCCTCCTCAAGCGACCTGGTACTCTGGAAGCATCATCACCAAGTGGACGGTGGCCGCCGGCGGCCGCCCGGGTGTCTGCAGCAGGACCGCCTGGCGCGCCGCGGGCAGCGGCCGGCCCAACAGGTACGGCACGACCGTCGTCGGGGAACCGAGCGGAGCGAGATTGGGCGTCCCCAGGCGGCCCGTGATCAAGGCTGCGGCCACGTCGCTGCGCATGAACACGGTGCCGGCGTTCATCCACGCCGTGCCGCCGTCCCATCCGGCGACCGTCGGCGGGAAGAAAAGACGCTGGCCCATCAGCGCCATCGCGCCGGACAACCTGACCCAGTCCGGATCCTGGACCCCGAGGTGCCGCACCGCGCCGACGACGAACTCGGCCGGGCTCTTGACCTGCGCGTGCAGCACATCCGGCCGGTAGAACAGCCGGGAGCGGAACAGCATCCGAAGGACCGGTTTGAGGTCGTAGTTGGAGTCCCGCACGGCGACCGCCATCGCATCCACAATGTCCGCGGGCGGCTGCGGCGCCACGAAATACTTGGCCAGCTTCCAGGCGACCCAGCGGGGCGCGGCCGGGCTGGCGAGGATGATGCGCATGACGTCGGTCCCGTCCCAGGACCCCGCCTCGCCGAGAAACGTCTTCTCCCCGGCGTCGTGGAGCGCCGGCCTGAACGCGAACGTCCGCCGGCCCTCGAATGACTGGTAGTCACGCAGCGTCCAACCCGTCCATGCCCGTGCGGACTCGCGCACGTCGTCCTCGCCGTAGTGGCCGATGCCCAACGTGAACAGCTCCATGAGCTCTCGCGCCCAGTTCTCGTTGGGGTGGCCCCGCCGGTTCTCATCGTTGTTCAGATACCGCAGCATCGCGGGGTCGCGCGCCACCCCGTCGAGCAGCCGGGCGAAGTTGCTCGCCGCGTTCCGGCGGAAGAGCTGGTTCTGGTTGAACATGGCGATCGCGTCCTGGACGTCCCCGAACGCGCTGGTAAAGTGACCGTGCCAGAACAGCACGAGCTTCTCCTGGAGCGGGGCAGGGGTGGTCGCCATCCGGTCGAGCCACCACGAGGTCAGCCCGGTGATCGCCCGCCCGTGCGCCTGCGCGACCGCCCGATAGAGATCCCTGAGCTCCGGATGATCCTTGGGCCGCTGGTGGGTCGCCCGCACGAGCTCGAGTTGGGCGTCGAGCTGCCGCTCGGCCGCGGTCACATCGTCGAAGATCGGGGGCTCGGCCGGCTCTTGCGGAAACGCAAACAGCGCGTCGACCGCGCGGTCGGGCCCCGCGGCAACCGCCCGGGTGACTTCCTCCGGAAGGGGGCCGAACCCGGCCCTCCGTAACAGATGAGCGGCCTTCGCGGCGTTCCACGGGTCGCTTGACGACGGCGCAAACGGCTCGAGGGCGATCGGCATCGGGAAACCTCCTCGGGAGCGCTCGGCCGGTCCGGCCGATAGGCCCTAAGCGCCCGCCTCCGAGGAAAGGTTCCCTCCCCGAAAGTCCGCCCGCGCGCGGTCGACGAGGTCGGGGAAGGCGAGCAGGTCGATCGCGGCCATCACCATGACCTTCATGTCGTTCATCATGCCGGCCAGGCCGATTTCGGCCTGGCCAGCCTCGAGCGCCTCCCGG
>Ga0209415_10020342_pt1 | contig 10320 bp, 10 predicted proteins | sample PeaSoiSIISIP2007_FD_187696 | JGI IMG/M metagenome (GOLD analysis project Ga0209415, IMG submission 187696) | Peat soil microbial communities from Weissenstadt, Germany - SII-SIP-2007 (SPAdes) (version 2) | ecosystem: Environmental > Terrestrial > Soil > Wetlands > Peat | place: Germany...
GTCGCCGCCGAGCAGGTGCAGCGGTTTTGGCGGCGTGCCGTGCTGGTGGAGTTCGGCGACGCAGCCGAGCCGCGCCGTGGCGATCCCGGCGCCCCAGCAGCGCGGTACCGACAGCTTGCTGATGCCGATGCTGTGCACGCCGGGCATGGCGGTGAGCGTTTCGTAGCAGGCGAGCCATTCTGCCCGGGTGCTGCCCTGGGGGACAGCCATGAACCGCAGGCCGCCGGCGGCCTGGGCGGCCTGGGTGAGGAAGCGGCGGGTCGCGGTGATGGTCGCGGGGCCGTCGTAAGGGACGTCGGTGCAGACCACTTCGGCCGCGCCGGTCAGGCTGGCGGCCGTTAGGACGGTGTCAGCGTCCAGGCCGGAGCCGAGGGTATCTGCCAGCTCATAAGCGCTGTTGTCGAGGATCACGGTGCCGCCCGCGGCAGCCCGCGCGGCGTGGTGCGCCGCATAACTGGGATGGCGCAGGGCCAGGTGGGTCAGCGCCATGTCGATGTTGCCGCATGCCGCCACGTCATGCAGGTGCGCCAGCGAGGCGATCACGGCGATATCGATCACCATGTCATGCCTGGCCGGGGGGAGCGAGTATGGGACTCGTGTCGCGGGCTGAGGGGCAGAGCGGGCTCAAGAAGCAGTCACCGCAGCGGGGGAGGGCAGCGGTGCAGGTGGTGCGGCCGAGGAGGAGGAACAGGAAGTGCGCGGGCGGCAGGTGGGGGCCGTAGCTGAGCATGGCGGACACGATCGCGTCTCGCGTGGTGGCGGTGAGCGTGCCGTCGTGGCTGGTCAGGCCCAGGCGGCGGGTGACGCGGAACAGGTGGGTATCGACCGGCAGCGTATCGGCGGATTGCGCGGCGAAGACCAGCACGCAGGCGGCGGTCTTGTGCCCGACTCCGGGCAGGCTGGTCAGGTACTCCATCGCCTGCGCGGCCGGTGCCTGGGTGATGATCTTGGCGAACAGGTCCGGGCCCTCAGCCGTGATCTGGCTGGCGGCTGCGGCCAGCCGGCTGGCCTTGTACGGCCCGGCAGACCGGATGACCTCTGCCAGGTCGCGTTCGCCCAGGCTGGCGAGCAGGCTGGGTGTCATGCCGCCGCAGCGTGCCTCTAGCCGCGGGTAGACCTCGCGGACGATCTCGCCGGTCCTGTTCTGCGACAGCACGGTCAGGATCAGGACCTCGAACGGGCCGGCGCTCATGATGACCACGCCCTGGTAGTGACGGCCCATCGCGGCCAGGACCGGGTGGCCGTCCAGGTGAAGCGTGCTGACCTGGCGCGGAAACTGCCGCCGCAGCACGCCCGCGAGCGCCGAGGTCGCGCTGGCGGGCAGCGGCCGGTCGGCGCGGAACCGCAGGGCATGGTCGTCCTCGGTGACGGTCACCTCGGTCACCGTCCCGCCGGTCCGGTAGGTGCGCTGCCACACCCCGCTCCCGCAGGGTTGCCAGGCCAGCGCTGGGATCTGGATGTCCATAGTGGCGGCCAGATCGGGCTGGACGGGAAACGCCACGATCACCTCGGCGGTCATGACCTGGCCCGTTCCCGGCCGCTGGGCGTGGCCGGGGTGCTGGCGGCGATCGCGTCGGCGGCGATGATGCCGGTGAGCGCGGCGGCGCTGAGGCTGGCGGTGTACCCGGCGGCGTTGCCGGTCACGTACAGTCCCGCGATGTCGGTGCTCTGCCAGCTCTGGTCGACCGGGACCTGGTAGGCGTAGTACTTGATCTCCGGCGCGTACACCAGTCCGTCAGCGGCGAGCACCGCGGGCTCGACCTGGCCGAGCGCCTCGATGTAGCTGCGGAACGCGTCCAGCAGGGCGGCGGGCAGGACGTCCTGGAGGCGGCCGGGCCGTGTTTTCGGGTTCGTGACATGGACCCCGGCGGGGGGCTGGCAGCCGGGCAGTAGGTCGGCCAGATGCTGCCGGATGGGGTAGCCGCCTGCGGCGGCGTTGACGCGGGCGGCGAGCTGGCGGACGTAGGCCTTGGGGTCGGCATGGTGCTCCTGGGTTATGGTGGCGACGATGGCGAGGTTGGACTGACCGCTTGCGCGGGACAGGTAGGAGTGCCCGTTGACGCCGCGGATGCCCAGGCCGCGATGATATTCGGCGGCGATGAAGCCGTCGCCGTTGACGCAGAAGCTGCGCAGCCCGATCCCGTCGGCCTGGCGGGCGAGCTTGAAGTCGTAGAACTCCCCGGTGAAGGTGCTCAGCGCGGCTGCCGTGGTTTCCAGCCGTATGCCGAAGTCTGCTGGCCCGGTCTGTAGCAGCACGCCCGCTTGGCGCAGCTGTTCCTCCAGCCACGCTGCCCCGGCCAGCCCGCAGGCCGCCACCACGCGGGAGGCGGGGATCACGGTACTGGCGCGGGAGTGACGGTCCCGCACCACGACCCCGGCTACCTGACCGTCGTCGGCGAGCAGCTCGGTTGCCTGCATACCCGTGGCTATGCGCACCCCGGCCTGCTCCAGGTGCGCGGCGTACGCGCGGCCGAAGTCCCGGATGCCGTCCGATCCGAGGTGGATGAGCGGGTAACTGCTGAAGGCCAGGCCGGTGTCTTCATGGCCGCGCAGCGCGGCGAGGTTCTCGACCGGCGGGTAGTCGGCCACGGCCGGGGCGAACTGCCGGATGACCTGCTCGACACGGCCTAGCAGGAGGGCCTGCTGCGGCGTGAACAGCTCTTTGCCGTGGGTCTCGCGGGTTGCGGACAGGGTGATCTTCCCGTCGGAGAAGCTGCCCGCGCCGCCTTCTCCCTCCAGCACGTCGCAGGGGCGGCAGTCGCACAGTGCCGAGTCCGGGCACGTCCGCCGCCGCATCGCCTTTCCCTGCTCGATGACCAGGATGTTCCCTGCGCCTGCCTCGCGGAGCCGCCCGGCGCAGAAAAGCCCGGCCGGACCCGATCCGATGATCAGCACGTCAGGTGCCAGATCACGGAATTCCACGGGACACTCCTTCGGGTTCGGGGAGCAGCGGCGCCAGCGCGCCCAGTGCCTGGGCGAGGACATCGCGCGGTGTCGCGGCCGCCTCCAGTCGTGCGATCTTCGCGTTCTCGGTGGTCTCCACCAGGTGCCGCGCAGCCTGGTAGCACTGCGGGACACGTGCGGCGATGCCGCCGCGTTCCCACCGGTCCCGGGCGCGGTCACCGAGCCGCGCTGCCGCGATCGCGGGGTCCAGGTGCAGGAACAGGTACAGGTCGGGTCGGCGAACCCCGGCGTTGAGGTGCTGGTAAAGCAGTTGGTCGATCCCGTCCGCGGCATGGTAGGCCAGCCCGGATAGGTAATACCGGTCGCTGATCACCAGGGCGCATTCCTGGTCCGTCAGCCGTGCCTGCTGATGGTGGCGGTCAGCGGCCGAAAGCAGCGCCAGCATCATCGGATGACGGTCCCCGTCCCGGCTCAGCGAGCGCAGCAGCCTGCCGGCGGGCCCGTCACTGGGTTCGCGGTAACTGGTTACCCGAATTCCGCGCTGGGAGAGGTCGGCAGCCAGCGCTGCGGCCAGGGTGGTCTTGCCGCTGCCGTCGATTCCCTCGATCGCCACCAGCAGCGGACCAGTATCACGGCATCGGTCACCGGCCACGGGCGTCCTCCCACAGCAAGGTGTGCAGCCGGGGAGTCAGGTTCCAGCCGCGGGCCAGCACCGGGTCGGCCAGCTGACGCATGCGGCGCAGGATCTGTTCGCTTGTGGTGCCTTCCGGCATCACCCACACCGGGTGTAGGCCGTAGCGCTGCTGAAGTTCCGTGATCTCGTCCAGGTCAGCCGGGCTGGTGACCACGAATTTCCACACCGCCTTGCCGGTCGATGCCAGCGCCCGGATCGCTTCCGGGCGGAGCCGACTGGCGGGGGGCATGCCGCTGTTGGCGAGCTTGAGCGAGACGTTGAACCTGCGGTTCGCGCCCGCGATACCGCGCGTGGGGACGACGGCGCCGTTGGTCTCGATCTCCGTCCACCGTCCGGTCGCGCGGCACATGTCGGCCAGCCAGACCAGCCGGTCTTGCTGCAGTAACGGTTCGCCGCCCGTGATCACCACCAGCCCGGCGTCGATGGCTTTCACCGCATTCCAGACCTCGGTCTGGGGCATCCGCCGGGACTCGGCTCCGAGGTCGTACCGGGTCCGGTCCCAGGTGTACCGCGTGTCGCACCAGGCACAGGACAGCTGGCAGCGCGACAGGCGCACGAAAGCAGCCAGTCGGCCCGTCGAGGGACCTTCGCCCTGGAACGTCGGCCCGAAGATCTCCGCCACCAGCAGGCGGTCATCCGCACGTGGCCGCGACACCGCCCGTTCCGGGGGATCGGGATACGGCAGCAGGCCACCCATTCGCGCGTCACCCCTGAACGGTCTGTGGGACGCCGGGAGCGTATTCCGCCCAGGTGGCAGGTGATTCAGGCACCCGGACAGCGTTAATCAGGTGCCCATGCGCGAGGTTGTCCTGGCACCAGCCGTACAGGTGACGGGCGACGTTCTCACACGACGGCTGCACCGGTAGCACCTCGTTCAGGTCGCGGTGATCCAGTTCGGCGTCGAGGTAGCCCTTCAGCGGGTCTAGTTCACCGAAGTCTGCGACGAACCCCGCGTCATCAAGCTCGCTGGCCGCCAGCAGGACCTCGACGGTGTAGGTGTGGCCGTGCAGGCGAGCGCACTTATGCCCCGCAGGGAGCCCATCGAGGTGATGCGCGGCGGCGAAGGAGAACCGCCTGGCGATGGTGTACGTCATCTGGACCGGTCCCCGTCTGCGCGGCCTGTGACCGCCGCGGCCGGCCGGACGTGCTGCTCGGCTATGTCCGCCACGGCGGAACCGGCCTCCGCCAAGCCAAGAGACGAGGTATCCACGCGCACCCAGCCGCCCTGGCCGGCGAAGGATTCCAGCACCTCAGCCAGGTCCTGTTGGTAGGCGGCGAACGCCGCCGCGGACAGCTCCAGGACGCCCTCGCGGTTACCGGTCTCGCTTCCCGAGAAAGCCGGCTTGCGGGCTGCGGCTACCGCCGGGTCGGCGTGCAGGTGGACCACCACATCCGGCTGCGGGATCGCCTCGAACACGGCCCAGGCGGCACCAAAGCTCACCCGCCCGGGCGGCCGCAGCGCCAGCTTGGCGAGGAACTTGTACCCCCACGTATCCGCCAGCACGATGAATCCCTCCGCGACGGCGGGCATCACTACGCACCGCGCGAAGGCCGAATACCACGCAGCCTGCAGATAGACCCAATGCTCATCCCCGAGGTCCAGGTACGGGGCATCCGGCGGCTCACCCCAGATCAGGTCCCGGAGCGCCGCCATGTGCCCGGCCACATACGCAGAGCACCCCGCGGCATCACCGCGGGCAACAGCGACCGCCCGCCTCCCCCGGGACCGCAGGACCTCCGCCGCGACCCGGGCAGCTGTGGTCTTCCCCGCGCCGTCGATCCCCTCAATGGCTATGAACAAGCCCTCCGGAACGCAACGGGAGTTACCGCGCCTGCCGTCGCCTCCGGGGCCGGTCTCCAGGCCGGACGCGGCCCTCGCGCCACACGAGCCTTGCGCGGGCGCTGCCGTTCCGGTCATCTCGCCTCCCTGGCCCAGGTCATCCGCCACTGGTCACCGAGGGCTGGCACCCCGGAGGGCAGGCCCGCTAAACGCCGCTTCCTGGCGCGGGTGACTAACAGAGCGTGGCTTGTAGAAGTCTGAAGAAGGTTCGCTCGCAGGTGCCAGCACCGCCTCCCTGCGCGTGTCGCTGCAATCACTGGCAGTAAAACGCGTCGGCGCGGTAGCGTGAAAGAGTTTCCCGTATCCCGAATTCTGCGGGGAAACAGGGATACACGAGGCGACCGCGGTGGGGTCCACATAACGGATTTCGGTGAAGAGCTGCATCGTCTGCTGGCCGAACGTCATCTCTCCCTGCGCGAGGCTGCCCGCCGGGCGGGATGCAGCGCCGGGTACTTGTCGAATGTGGCCACCGGGCGTAAGACGCTGACGCCCAGTCTCGCCGCCCGCCTTGACCGGACGTTCGAGACCGGGGGCATGTTCACGGCCTACGCGCTCAGTCCAGGGTGCGAGCACCCGCGCCCGCAGGGACCGGATCAAGGTCGGCAGCGTCCGGGAGCGAGCCGGGCTGCAGGCCGTCTGGTACCGGCACGTACCGGACTGGCCTGCGACGCCTTGCGCGAGCGGTGGCCAGAGATCCGGCTATCTCGTGTCCTGTCCGGGTACGGGGACGACTGGCTCATGGACCTGCCGCCAGGGCGGCTCCTGGACGGCGGCCAGATGGCTCTGCGGATTCAGCCGGTCATGACGGACGCTGACGGTGACGTGCTCATCTCAGTCGGAGATCTTCCCCTCGGCCAGCTCAAGGCCCCCCGGCACGGCATGCTGCTCGGTGCTGACGAACGCGGTAGCCGCACAGCGCCGCGGCTGCTCGCACTGGACCTGCGGGGAGTCCGGCTTGAGATCTCCCGGGCCGATGACATCCCTTCCGCGGTCGCTGTCCCGCAGGCATGCGAGCTTGACGACCTCGGCTACGCGATCGTCTGGGCGATCGCGGGCCTTGATGACGCGCTCCTAGCGGATGACTACGCGCTGGACGAACGGCACCGTCAGCTGCGGGATTACGAGCAGATGCCGGAATCGGCCGTCGGCAGCCAGGCCGCGGCGGGCCTGACGTCGGCGGCCCGGATGTGGCTCGGCTCCAGCTTCTGCGCCGGCCACATCTTGCGCAACCTGAGCGAACCCGCCGCATCCCCGGTGTTCTGGACACGTGAGCAAACCGGAGAGGAAGCCTGCACCTGGCTGATGTTCCGCCACAAGCTGGACTACCTCACCCGCATCAGCGCCCTGTACGGCCGCGCCGACCGTCCGCTAGTCCGCGGGTTCTGCCTACCGGAGCAGGCCACCGGGGCGCTGCCGCGGTGGGAGAGGGTCTTGCTGTGGCTGGCTGTCGCGCTGATGGAGTCACTCGGCATCTGGGTGAAGATCTGTGCCGACCCCGGCTACGCCGGCACCGACGGATTCGTGCTCGTGCCGGGAGACCGCGCCGTGATCGCGACCTGGATCCGGGCCGAGGGCATCTGGTACGCCGGGCAGACCACCCGCGCCCCGGACCTGCGGAACTTCAGCGATGTCGCCGGGTATATCGCTACCCATTCGGTCATCGATGAGGCCACGCCCGCGGGCAGGCTCCGGCTGCTGGCCGACTATCTCGCGCTGGACTGGGCCTGGCTCACGCGCCGCTGTGCCGGGCTCGGCCGGATCGGCTGCGCCCGGCTGATCCAGCCGCACAGCCGGCTGCTGTCCACCCAGGGCGTCGACGCGGCGCTGCGTTTCGCCGGGAGGAGCGCCGCGATGCAGCCAGCCGGGACGCGTTAGGCTGGCACGCCGCCCCGGCATGCCCGTGTCCAGCGAAGGGATACACGTTGTGGCCACCGTGCGTCCGACCTCCTGCCGTGTCGATGTATTCTCCCTGGGCGGGACGATCGCCATGACGCGGGAACCTGGCCAGGACACCGGCGCGGTCCCGGCGCTGAGCGGGACACAGCTCCTGGCAGCGGTGCCCGGCCTCGCCGCGACCGGAACCGAGGTCCAGGTCCATGAGGTGCGGCAGGTGCCCGGCGCGTCGCTGGAGATCGCCGATGTCATCGAGCTGGCCGGGCTGATCCGCCAGTCCGTCAGCTCCGGCGCCGCGGGGGCCGTGGTGACGCAGGGAACGGACACCATCGAGGAAACCGCCTTCCTGCTCGACCTGCTATACGACGGCCAGGCGCCGGTCGTGGTCACCGGGGCCATGCGCAACCCGACACTGGCCGGCCATGACGGCCCGGCCAACATCCTCGCCGCCATCCAGGTGGCCGCCAGCCCGGCGTGCCGGGGGATCGGCTGCGTCGTCGTGTTCGCCGATCAGATCCACGCCGCCCGCTGGGTGCGCAAGACGCACGCCACGAGCCTGACCGCGTTCACCTCGCCGGTAGCCGGGCCGGCCGGGTATCTCGTCGAAGGCCGTCCCTGCCTGCTGTGGCACCCCCCGCGCCCGCCGGCCCTGCCGCCCGGCAGCCTGGCACGCCCGGTGCGGGTCGGCCTCGTGACCATGACCCTCGGCGATGACGGCGAGATGCTCCGCGCGGCCGAGGGACGGTTCGACGGCCTGGTTGTGGCCGCGTTCGGCGCCGGGCACGTGCCCGCCGCAACCGTCCCCGTCCTGGCCAGGCTGGTCGGCCGGATCCCGGTCGTGCTGGCTTCGCGTACCGGAGCTGGCAGCGTCCTGGCCGCCACCTACGGCTTCGCCGGATCCGAGCAGGACCTGCTGGGCAGAGGGCTGATCAGCGCCGGGTTCCTCGACCCCCTCAAGGCGCGGCTCCTGCTGCACCTGCTGCTGGCCGGCGGCGCTGACTGTGGCCAGATCACCACGGCCTTCGACGTCATCGGCATCCGCGAAGCCCTCGGTGAACCCGCGCCAGGCACGCGGACCGCGGAAAGGACAGGATCTGCATGCACAGCCACGAGCTGACCGCCGGCCGGACCTTCGGCATCCGGTTCGATCCCGGCGAGAGCTTCTTCCCGGCCCTGGCCGGGTTCTGCGACAGCAATAACATCCGGCAGGGCTACATCCCGATGTTCCTGGCCGCGTTCGCCGAAGCCGACGTCGTCGGCGCCTGCGACAAGCTCGACAACCCCGGTGCGCCGGTCTGGTCCAAAGTGCACCTCACCAACGCCGAGGCGCTCGGCTGCGGCACCATCGCCTATGACCAGCAGGCCGGGCGCATCGTGCCGCATGTCCACGTCACGCTCGGGCTGAAGGAACGCGCCGCCGACGGCTACACCAGCCACCTGCTCGACGCCCGGGTCCAGTTCCTGGTCGAGATGATCCTGGTCGAGGTCACCGCCCCGGCCATGACCCGGCCCGCTGACCCCGCGCTCTACGATGTACCGCGGCTCAGCTTCGGCGGCCAGTAGCTGCGGACTGAGATCCGCGACATTCCGTCTCGCTTGAGGGCAGACGTGCGCTGCCACATTCCACTCAACAACGGCCGCGGCGCGAGTCACTGTCGTGACACCCCGCCAGCCCGATGAGCGCGTCGTCGAACACAGACGCCGCCACGCCGACGGCTTCCGCGGCAGCGATGTCGAGAGTGCGCTGGTCAGGGCCGTCCGAAGTCATCCGCACAGGCTATCTGGCACATCGCGGGCTCCCCTCACCGGCAGTATTGGCATGCCCACGGCCGATAGCTGCAAGGAGAACCTGGCATGAAGCACATCGAGGTCGAGGTGAAATACTCACTGCCCGACCCGGCCTCGCTGATCGAGCGGCTCGCCGAGCTGGACGCCGTGCCCCTCGGTGAGGACAGGCAGGTCGATACCTACTTCAACGCGCCCCACCGCGACTTCCTCGCCGGCGAGATCGTCTCGGAATGGCTGCGGCTTCGCATCGAAACCGGCGATCATTCCGCCGGCCGTACATCGATCAGCTTCAAGCGGTGGCTCCCGCTCGGCGCCGCGGAGGCGACGCACTGCGACGAATTCGAATCGGGTATCACAGACAGCGAGGCAGTCAGGAAGCTCCTGGACGCCCTCGGCTTCACCCAGATGATCATCGTGGACAAGATCCGCCGCCAATGGCGGCTCGGAGATGTCATCGTCGCCATGGACATCGTGGCGGGCCTGGGCTCATTCATGGAGGTCGAGTACGCCGGCAACGCGCAGAGCGTGGACGAAGCAGCACGCGCCGTGGAAACATCCGTGAGCGAGATCGACATCAAGCTCGGAGACCGGGACAGACGCGGCTACCCATATCTGCTGTTGAACCGCCAGCAGTAACTCCCTGGCCACAACCACCTGCGGGTCACTGGGGTCCACAACGTAACTACCGGCAGCAATCCAACGTCTGCGGACGAGTTGCATGCCAGCTCATTGCTCGGCTGCACCACCGCACGAGAGCACCGTGGTGATAGCTAATGGGAGTGTGCTTCCACCGGATAGCAGGCGGCCGACCGTGTCGCCGGGCTGCTGGACATCGCCGGAACTGCCCGGCACGCCGAGCTCATCGCTGCCTGCCTGGACCGGCTCGGCGTCTTCCGGCTGTCCCGGCAGCTCCGCACCCTCGATCAGATACTCGGGAGGCTGACCGATGACTGTCCCGCGTGTCCGCGCCCCGGCGCTACTGCTGGCCGCTAGGGTCGTGGCCCGTGGACCGGATAGCGATTATCGGCTGCGGCGGCAGCGGGAAGTCCCGCCTGGCCCGCGCACTCGGCGACACGCTCCGAATCACGCCCGTACACCTGGACGGCCTGTACTACGACCGGGACTGGAAGCCGCTGGACAAGAAGGAGTTCGCGGCCCTGCAGCGGGACCTGGTAGCCGCGCCGCGATGGATCATCGACGG
>Ga0209415_10020344_pt1 | contig 10319 bp, 7 predicted proteins | sample PeaSoiSIISIP2007_FD_187696 | JGI IMG/M metagenome (GOLD analysis project Ga0209415, IMG submission 187696) | Peat soil microbial communities from Weissenstadt, Germany - SII-SIP-2007 (SPAdes) (version 2) | ecosystem: Environmental > Terrestrial > Soil > Wetlands > Peat | place: Germany...
CGCGCGCAGCGGATGATCGAGGATATCGTCAAGGAAGCGAAGCCCGGCGAGGTGTACAAGGGCAAGGTGACGCGCCTCATGAACTTCGGCGCGTTCGTGGAGATCTTCCCGGGCAAGGAAGGGCTCGTGCACGTCTCCGAGCTGTCGAACCACCGGGTCGGCCGGGTGGAGGACGTGGTGAAGGTCGGCGACGAGATCGAGGTGCGGGTCAAGGAGATCGACAACCTCGGCCGCGTGAACCTGACGCGGCGCGGGCTGATCCCTGACGACGAGCCAGCGCCGGGGGGCGACGGGGACGCGCCGCTCACCGATGCGCCCGCGGCTCCGAGCCGGTCCGAGCGTCCCGACCGGGGGCCGCGGAGCGACCGCGGGCCGCAGCGGCCGTTTCGAAAGCCTCGATCGTAATCGACGCACGGGAGCCTAGCGCGAGAGAAGCCTCCGCGAGGAGGCTTCTCGGTTATCGGCGAGACCGCGCGCGACGCGCGGATTGACGGGCGGGCGGAGGCGGAGCGGGCGAATGGTCGTGGATCAGGCGCTCTACAGGCGGACGGTACTGCCGAACGGCCTCGTGGTGCTCACCGAGCCCATGGACCACGTGCGCACCGCCTCGCTTGGGGTGTGGATCGGCACGGGCTCGCGCTACGAAAAGCGGGCGCAGATGGGGATCTGTCACTTCATCGAACACGCGCTGTTCAAGGGGACCGCGTCCCGGTCCGCGCTCGAGATTGCCCAGGCGATGGACGCGATCGGCGGTCACCTGAACGCGTTCACGGACAAAGAGCACACCTGTTACTACCTCCGCGTCCTCAGCGACCACCTCGACGACGCGATGGACGTGCTCGCCGACATGCTGCTGCACCCGGCGTTCGAGCCGGACGCGCTCGAGCGCGAGCGCCAGGTGATCCTCGAGGAGATCCACATGTACGAGGACGCGCCGGACGATCTCGTCCACGATTTGTTCGCCTCCTCGATGTGGCCCGAGCACCCGCTCGGGTGGCCGATCGCGGGGACCCTCGAGACGGTCGCCCGGCTCGGGCGCGCCGATCTGATCGGATTCATGGGCGCGTACTGCCGGCCCAACGTGTCGCTGCTCGCCGCGGCCGGACGGCTCTCGCACGACGCGATCGTGGAGCTCGCCTCCCGCGCGCTGGGCGCGTGGGACGGCCGGAGCGCCCCGACGGCGGTGTCGCCGCCGGTCACGCAGGCCGCCGTGGCGTTTCGGCACAAGGACATCGAGCAGGTGCACCTGTGTCTTGGGGTCCCGGGGTTTCCTCAGGCGCACCGCGACCGGTACGCGCTTGCCGTGCTGGACACGGTCCTCGGCAGCGGCATGTCCAGCCGTCTCTTCCAGGAGATTCGCGAGGAGCGCGGGCTCGCGTATGCGATCTCCACGTACCACGCCGCCTATCGGGATGCCGGCGCGTTCGTCGTGTACGCGGGCACGAGCCCGACGGGCGCACGCGAGGTCGTGCAGCTCGTGCTCGAGAATCTGGCGCGGTCGCGCGACGGGCTTGAGCCCGCCGAGATCGCCCGCGCGAAGGAGTCGCTCAAGGGCAGCCTGATGCTTGATCTGGAGACGCCCGGGAGCCGGATGAGCAAGCTCGCGCGCTCGGAGCAGTACTTCGGCCGCCAGCTCAGCCTCGACGAGATCATCGGCGCCGTGGACGCCGTGAGCCGCGACGACGTCCGACGCGTCGCGGGGACGTTGTTCGTGCCGGACCGGGTGACGTTCGCGGCGATCGGGCCGTTCGACGACCATCCCGGCCTCGCCGGGAGTCTGGAAGCGGAGGTGCGGGGTCATGCCGGTGCATAGGGTCGTGGTTGCGGGCGCGGCCGGCCGGATGGGTCGGGCCGCGGTGCGCGCGATCGCGCGGCGGGACGACATGCGGCTCGTTGGGGCGCTCGGTCACACCGCGTCGCTCGGACAGGATGCGGGTCTCGTCGCGGGCGCGGGCGCGCTCGGTGTGCCGGTCGGCGCGGACCTTGCGGCGCTGCTCGCGACCGCGCACCCGACGGTCCTCGTCGACCTCAGCCGCGGGGAGCCGGCCGCCGCGCACGCGGCGGCGGCGCTCGACCGCCGTGTGCCGGTCGTGATCGGTGCGACCGGTCTCGGCGCGGAGGATGTCGCGCGGTTGCGCGACCGCTGCCGCGCCGAGCGCGTCGGGGTGCTGCTCGCGCCGAACTTCGCCCTCGGCGCCCTGCTGATGATGGAGTTCGCACAGCGGGCCGCGCGGTTCTTCCCGCACGTGGAGATCACGGAACTGCACCACGACCGCAAGCGCGACGCGCCGTCCGGAACGGCCTCGCGGACGGCGCATCTGATCGCGGCTGCGCGCGGCCCCGCCCCGGTGCCGGCCGTCGTCGAGGTCGAGATGGTCCCGGGCGCGCGCGGCGGCGTGGTGGACGGGGTGCGGGTCCACAGCGTGCGTCTGCCGGGTCTCGTGGCGCATCAGGAAGTGCTGTTCGGCGGGCCGGGACAGACGCTGCTGATCCGGCACGATTCGATGAACGAGGAGTCGTTCATGCCGGGGTTGCTGCTCGCGATCGAGCGCGTCGGTGGGCTGCACGAGCTGGTGGAGGGTCTCGAGCATGTCCTCGATCGGTAGCGTCCGCCGCGCCGACGCGATCGCCGGAGGTGGAGGATGTCGGGATATCGGGTAGCGGTCGTCGGCGCCACGGGGGCCGTCGGGCGCGAGGTGCTGGAGATTCTCGCGACCCGTCGGTTCCCCGCGTCCTCCGTGCGGGCGATCGCGTCCGCGCGTTCGGCGGGGAAGCGCCTCGGCCCGCTCGTGGTCGAGGCGATCGCGCCGTCGGTCTTCGACGGCGTCGACCTCGCGATCTTCGACACGCCGGACGAGGTCGCGCGCGAGTGGGTGCCCGTGGCCACCGAGCGCGGGGCGCTCGTGATCGATAACTCGGCGGCGTTTCGGATGGCGCCCGAGGTGCCGCTGGTGATCCCTGAGGTGAACCCCCACGCGCTGCGCCGCGCGCCGCGGCGGATCATCGCGAATCCGAACTGCACGACGGCGACGATCGCGGTGCCGCTCGCGCCGCTCCACCGCGACGCGGACCTCGTCCGCCTCATCGCCTGCTCGTACCAATCGGTCTCCGGCACGGGGCAGGCGGGGCTCGACCAGTTGTGGGCGGAGGTGCGCGCGGCGTCTCACGCCGGCGCCCCGCCGGAGGGGCCCGGCGGCACGGCATTTCGGGAGCCGATCGCGATGAACATTCTCCCCCTGGTCGGCTCGGTCCGCGGCGACCACACGAGCGAGGAGCTCAAGATCGAGGCGGAGCTCCGGAAGATGCTCGACGCTCCTGCCCTCCGAGTCGGCGCCACGTGTGTGCGGGTGCCGACGCTGCGGGCGCACGGGGTCGCCGCCCACGCCGAGTTCGCACGGCCCCTGTCGGGCGAGCGGGCGCGCGCGCTGCTGGCCGCGGCCCCCGGCGTGGAGGTCGTGGACCTACCGGCCGACGGTCGATATCCCACGGCGCTGCTCGCCTCCGGCGCGGACGCGTGCTTCGTCGGCCGGATTCGCACGGACGGCGCGGGGACGCTCGCATTTTTCGCGGTCGCCGACAATCTCCGCAAGGGGGCCGCGCTCAACACCGTGCAGATCGCCGAGGCCGTCGTGCGCGATGGGGTCCTGCTCGGCGCCGCGACGTCGTGACCGCCGCGGCGGGGGCGTTCGGCAGGAGCGGACGCCTCGCATCCGGAACGTTGTGAGGAGCCGCGCCCGCCGACCGGGCGGGTCGCGGTGAGGCCGCGGCGGGTTGCATCGCCGCGAGCGCTGGGAGGTGGGGAAGCGATGGCCGACTTCGGACGCGTGATCACCGCCATGGTCACACCCATGGACCGCACCCTCGCGGTGGATTACGACAAGGCGGCGGCCCTCGCCAAGCGCCTCGTCGAGGGGGGTTCCGACGGCCTCGTCGTCTCGGGGACGACGGGCGAGTCGCCGACCCTTACCGATGAGGAGCGGATCCGTCTGTTCCGGACCGTGAAGCAGGCGGTCGGCGACGGCACCGCCGTGATCGCTGGCACCGGGACCTACGATACCGCCCACAGCATCCATTTGACGGAAGAGGCCGAGCGGGTGGGGTGTGACGGCATCCTGCTCGTCAACCCGTACTACAACAAGCCGTCCCAGGAAGGTCTGTACCAGCACTTCAAGGCGATCGCAAACCGCACGCACCTGCCCGTCATGCTGTACAACATCCAGGGCCGCACGTCGGTGAACTGCGAGCCGCAGACGATCGCGCGGCTGGCCGAGGTGCCCAACATCGTCGCGGTCAAGGAGGCGAGCGGCAGCCTCGATCAGATGTCGCAGATCCGCAGGCTGACCCCGCCGTCGTTTAAGCTGTACAGCGGCGACGACTCGCTGACCCTGCCGCTCCTGGCCGTCGGCGGCGCGGGTGTCGTGAGCGTGGCGTCGCACGTCGCCGGCCGGGAGATCGGCGAGATGATCGACGCGTTCTTCGCGGGGAACGTCCGCCGGGCCACCGAGCTGCACCTGCGCCTGTGGCCGCTCTTCAAGGTGCTGTTCATCACCTCGAACCCCACGCCGGTCAAGGCCGCGATGGCGTTGACGGGATTCGACTGCGGCGGCCTGCGGCTGCCGCTCCTCGAAGCGACCCCGAAGGAGCGCGAGCAGATCGCCGGGGTCCTCAAGCAGTTCGCGCTGGTGGCCGCCTGACCGAGCGCGCCGCGCGACGCCCCGCCGACCGGCTCGGAGCCCTGCACAGCCGGATCCGGCGGTGCCGCCGGTGCCCGCTGTGGCGGACCCGGACGCACGTGGTGCCGGGCGAGGGGCCGGTGCGCGCCCGGGTCGTCCTCGTCGGCGAGGGGCCAGGTCGGCAGGAGGACGCCACCGGGCGGCCGTTCGTCGGGCGGGCCGGCCGGCTGCTTGACGCGCTGCTGCGTCACGCGGGCCTCAGCCGGGGTGAGGTCTACATCACGAACGTCTTGAAGGACCGAGCGGCCACCCCCGAATCGCCCCCGCGCGATCGGGCGCCCGCGCCCGCGGAGGTCCGGGCGTGCCGTCCGTGGCTCGACACTCAGATCGCGCTCATCCGGCCGCGCATTATCGTCACGCTCGGACGGCATTCGCTCGACGCATTCTTGCCCGGGGTGCGCATCGCGGACGTCCATGGGCGTCCGCAGCGGCGCGACGGGCGCACGATCCTGCCGCTGTACCATCCGTCGTACGCCCTCCACAATCCGGCGGTCCGCGCGATGCTGTTTCGGGACGTCCGCGCCCTCCGTACGTTGATGCGCGGGCGCGTGAGCCGCTGATGCCGGGGCCGTCGACCCCGGGGCACGGCCGGTCGACCCCGGCCGCCGCCTCGGCATCCCCCCGGCGCAGACGCCCCCGCCGCGCGGCCCGGCCGTCTCCGGTCCATGCGGCAGGGCCGTCCATGCAGATCATCCCGCTCGGGGGCCTCGGGGAGATCGGCAAGAACACGACCGCGCTGCGCGTGGGCCAAGACCTCCTCGTCGTCGATGCCGGGCTCGCGTTCCCGGACGAGGAGATGCCCGGCATCGACCTCGTGATCCCGGACTATCGCTTTCTCGCCTCCGGCGGCACGCTCCACGGGATCGTGCTGACCCACGGCCACGAGGACCACGTCGGCAGCCTGGCGTTCCTGCTGCAGACCGCCTCGGCGCCGGTCTACGGCACGCCGCTCACCCTCGGGCTCGCGCGCCGGCGCGTGCAGGAAGCATCCAACACGCCGAAGATGCAGGCGATCCCGGTCGAGCCGCGGCGCCCGATAGAGATCGGCCCCTTCGGCGTCGAGTTCGTGCACGTCAACCACAGCATTCCGCAGGCCTGCGCGGTCGTCGTGCGCACGCCCGCGGGCACCGTGATGTGGACGAGCGACTTCAAGTTCGACCAGACCCCGATCGGCGACCAGCCGACGGATTTCGCGCGCCTCGCCGAGATCGGGGAGGCCGGCGTCGACGTCCTGCTGATGGACTCGACGAACGTGGAACGTCCGGGCTACGCGCCGTCCGAACGGATGGTGGGGGCGGCCCTCGACGCGATTTTCGCGCGCGTGCCCGGCCGTGTGCTGGTGACGACGTTTGCGACCAACGTGCACCGCGTGCAGCAGGTGATCACGACCTCGGCGCGCCACGACCGGAAGGTCGCGCTGGCGGGCCGCAGCATGGTGGACACCGTCGCGATCGCGTCCGAATTGGGCGCGCTCGACGTGCCCCGGGGCCTCTTGATCCCGCTCGAGCAGGTGCGGGGCCTGCGCGACCGCCAGGTGACGATCCTGACCACCGGCAGCCAGGGCGAGCCGCTGTCGGCGCTCACCCGGATGGCGATGGGACAACACCGCACCGTGACGATCAAGACCGGCGACACGGTGATTTTGTCCGCGACGCCGATCCCCGGCAACGAAGGGATGGTGGCGCGGACGATCGACCACCTCTACCGGCAGGGCGCGGAAGTCATTCACGGCGCCTCCGTGCACGCCTCTGGGCACGCGTGCCAGGAAGAGTTGAAGCTGATGCTCACCCTCGTGCGGCCGCATTTCTTCGTCCCGGTGCACGGGGAGTACCGCCACCTCGTGCTCAACCGGCGGCTGGCGTCGACCGTGGGCATCCCGGAGGAACGGAGCCTGCTTGCGGAGAATGGCCAGATTATCGACGTCGGGAACGGAAAGATGACCCGGGCCGGGACGGTCGAGCACGGCTCGGTGCTGGTGGATGGGCTGGGCGGGGTCGGCGCGGTGGTGTTGCGGGACCGCCGGCAGCTCGCGCAGGACGGGGTGCTGATCGCGCTGGTCGCGCTCGACCGGGACTCGGGCGAGCTCGTAGCCGAGCCGGACATCGTCTCGCGCGGGTTCGTGTACATGCGAGAATCCGGCGAGCTGATCGAGGAGTGCAAGCGGCGGATCACGACGGCCGTGGACCGGTGTCGCGAGAAGGGCACGCCGGACTGGGCTGCCGTCAGGGGGGCGATACGGGAGGTCTTGGGAAAGTACCTGTTCGAGAAGACGCGGCGTCAGCCGATGATCCTACCGATGCTCGTGGAAGTGTGATCGCAGCCGATCGCGTTCGCCCGACCGGACCAGGAGACGCAGCAACGGATCGCACCAGAGGAGGACGCACGTGGCCAGACGGAAGCCGCGCCAAGGCGGCTGGGCGTTGCCTGTAGGGGCCGCGATGACCGCGGCCGCCGTGTTGATCGTCGTCAGCCTCGTTCCACAGCAAACCGCCGCGGTCCCCCGGTGGATCGCCGCCCGCCTCGGGCAGGGGTTCGGGCTCGGCGTCGACGCGCTCCCGCTGATCCTCGGGGTGATCGGGCTGGTCTTTGTCATGCGCCGGCAGTGCCGACTGACGTCCCGCCTGGTCGGCCTCCTCCTCGGGTACCTGGTCCTGCTCACGGCACTCCACCTGCGGTATCCGGCCGGTAGCGAATGGGTCGCGGCGTTCGGGCGCAAGGGCGGCGGGTACGCGGGCGCCGCGCTCACCGTCGCCCTCCGGCGGGGGGTGGGGGAGCCGGGCCTCTGGACGGCGGCCGCGCTCGGCGCGGTGGTGAGCGTCGTGCTGCTGTGGGGCGCGTCGTTCCACGACGTGCTGTGGCTCGCGCTCCGGGGACTCCAGGCGGTGGGTCGCCTCGCCGCGCAGGGGCTGTACTCTCTCTGCGCCGGGATCGCGGCCGGGATCGTCACGCTGGGCCGGCGGGGGGGACCCGCGCTCGCGGCCGTCGCGGGGCGCGCAGGCCGCACGCTCTGGGCCGGGAGTGACGCGCTCGCCCGGTGGGCAGGAGCCGCCGTGCGAGAGGGCGCTCGTCGGGCGCTGTCGGCGCGGCACGCGCGCCCGCAAGCCGCCGGGCTTGATCCGGTCCTGGCGTCGGCGGGGGGGATCGCGGTCGAGGCCCACCGCCCGTCGTTCGAGACCGGACCGCATCCTGACGGTCGCGGTGCCGTGGGGTCGGGTGAGCCCCCGCGCCCGTCCGAGGCGCTTGACGGACCGGTGGTCGCGGCGGTGTCGGAGCCCGATGGCGATGTGAATGCCGACGGTGAGGAAGCGGCGCCCGTGTTTGCGCCGGAGGTCGAGCCCGATGCGCCGCTGGAGGCCGCCGCCGGCGACACGGTGGGATCCGCGTTGCTCGCGCCCGAGATGCCCGGCACCGCCGAACCAGCCGGCGTGAGGGGCGGGAGGACGTCGAGCGGGTCGCGGCGTCGGAAGAGCGCGGTTGTGCAGGAGGCGTTGCCGTTCCCCGAACCCGCGCCCCGGGCCTACACGTTGCCGGATCTCTCGCTGCTCGACGCGTTCGCCGCGAAGGCCAAGGCCGGCAAAGTCGACCCCGAGGAGGTCGCGCGCAGCCTCGAGCGGACGCTCCAGAGCTTCGGCGTCGAGGCCAAGGTCGTCCGTTGGGAGGCCGGTCCGGTCGTGACGCGCTATGAACTGCAGCCCGCGCCCGGGGTCAAAGTCCAGAAGATCACGAGTCTCCAGAACGACATCGCGCTCGCGCTCGCCGCGAGCAGCGTGCGTCTGGAGGCGCCGATTCCGGGGAAGTCCGCGATCGGCGTCGAGCTGCCGAACGAGCGCGCGAGCCTTGTGCACCTCCGCGAGGTGCTCGCGAGCGACGAGTTCCGGGCGGCGAGTTCCCCGCTCGGGGTCGCGGTCGGCAAGAGCACCTCCGGCACTCCGGTCATCGCGGACCTCATCGCGATGCCGCACCTGCTGATCGCCGGCGCCACCGGCGCCGGCAAGAGCGTCACGCTGAACGCGATGATCGCGAGCATGCTGTTCCGCTCCACGCCCGAGCAGGTGCGGTTCTTGATGATCGACCCCAAGCGGGTGGAGTTGACCAATTACAACGGGATCCCGCATCTGCTGAGCCCGGTGGTCACCGGGCCGCGGGAGGCCGCGGCGAAGCTGCGGTGGGCGATTCAGGAGATGGAGAGCCGGTACGAGATCTTTGCCGGCGACGGCGTGCGTAACATCCAGGCGTTCAACACGCAGCACCCGGACCGCCAGCTCGCCTACATCGTGATCATCGTCGACGAGCTGGCCGATCTCATGATGGTCGCCCCGGCGGACTTCGAAGAGATCATCTGCCGGCTTGCGCAGATGACGCGCGCCACCGGCATTCACCTGCTCGTCGCCACGCAGCGGCCGTCCGTCGACGTGATCACCGGCCTGATCAAGGCCAACATCCCGTCGCGGATCGCGTTCGCCGTGAGCTCGCTCGTGGACAGCAGGACGATCCTCGACCACCCCGGCGCGGAGCGGCTGCTCGGCAAGGGCGACATGCTGTTCGCGCCGATCGGCGCGACCCGCCCGCTGCGCGTGCAGGGCGCGTTCATCAGCGACGCGGAAACCCAACGCCTGGTCGAGTTCTGGCGCGCGCAGGGAGAGCCGGCGTACGTCGAGTCGCTGCTGGCCGCCTCCGGGGGCGCGCCCGCGGAGGAGGGCGCGGGGGACGACGCGCTCCTCGTTGACGCGGCGCGTCTCATCGTGCGCTCGGGGTACGCGTCGGTGTCGCTGCTGCAGCGGAAGATGCGGATCGGCTACGTCCGGGCGGCACGGGTCGTGGATCAACTCGAAGAGCGGGGCATCGTGGGACCCTCCCAAGGCAGCAGTCCCCGCGATGTCCTGGTGGGCATCGATGACCTGGAACGCGTGCTTCGCAGCGGCGTGCCGCAGCCCCCGGACGCTGACGACGCCTAGCGCCGCGCGCGCCTCCGCAGGAACCCGGCGGGCCGCCCAAGAACTGCGCGCGCGATGAGCTCGGTGGGCGTCGGCGGGCGGTTGAAGAACGCGCGGCAGGCGCGCGGGCTGTCCCTCGAGGACATCGAGGCTGCGACGCGGATCCGCCGCCAGTATCTCGAAGCGCTCGAGGAGGAGGCGTTCGACCGGCTGCCGGCGCCGGTGTACGTCACGGGGTTCCTCGGCGGCTACGCGACGTATCTCGGATTTTCGCCGGAAGAGATCCAGGCGATGGTGCGCGACGTGGCGGGCCAGGTTCGTCCGCGCGAAGCGCCGGTCGACGTGCGGATCACCCCGGTCACGCCGCACTCACGGGTCCGCCGGATCATGGTGGTTGTGTCGCTGTTTGTACTGCTCGGCGGCTATTTCTCGTACGTCGCGTACGTGCAGTTCAGGCAGTTGGTCTCCACGCCTCCCCCGCAGGCGCCCGGCAGCACGCCCGCGGCGTCCCCCGATCTGTCGCCCTCTGCGCCGGCGGCGGGCGCGTCAGGGGTCACCGGCCAGATCGCGCCCCCGTCGACCCTGTCTGCGAGCGCTCCGGTTGCGCCTTCCGTCACCCCATCGGCAGGCGGCGCGGCGGCGCCCTCCCCCG
>Ga0209415_10020345_pt1 | contig 10319 bp, 8 predicted proteins | sample PeaSoiSIISIP2007_FD_187696 | JGI IMG/M metagenome (GOLD analysis project Ga0209415, IMG submission 187696) | Peat soil microbial communities from Weissenstadt, Germany - SII-SIP-2007 (SPAdes) (version 2) | ecosystem: Environmental > Terrestrial > Soil > Wetlands > Peat | place: Germany...
CATGCCTGCGTGGCTGGGCGCCGCGGTTTGCGTCGTGTTTGGCTACATCGGCCTCTGGATCTGCTTCGCCATGGGAGGCGACTGGCCACTGAATTTTGTCCAGTGCGCCAACCGCTTCATGACCGCGCTGCTCCTGGTCTATGTATTCCGTCGCGTTTCTCCGGGCTTGATTCTCAGCCTGCTGGGCTTTACCGCGTGGTCGCTCTCCATCTTCGAGATCTTTCCCTCCATCAGCCATAATCTGGCGGTCGACACCAGTTTGGCTCGAATCATGGTCATGGCAAAGGTGGTCGCCGCGCTGGGCCTTATCCTGTTGGCCCTTGAAGACCAGCTGGCCATCAACCAGGCAGGCCAGGAGCGCGAGCGCAGAGCCCGCCGCGAACTCGAGGCCTATACCGACCTGATCCTTTCCCGCCGCCGCGTTGAAGACTTCGATCGCCAGGCGACCGAAATCTGCCAGACCGTGACCACCCACAGCCGCTTTGCCCAGGCTGCGCTGATCCTCCAAACCGCGGGGCGCTATCGCCTGGCCGGGGCTGCCGGCCTTGATCCGGCCATTGTCGCCGCCCTCGACGAGCTGGCCGCCCGCATTCCCGTAGAGGGCTTCCTCTCGCCCGGCTCTGCGCCCGCCGCCGTCGCGCAAAGCCACACCGTTACACTCAACCTCGGCCCCTGGCTTCGCCCCGGGGATGACCTCAAGCGCCTCCGCTTTACTTTCGCCCTCGCCGTGCCCATGACCGGCCGCTCTGTCACTGAGGGATTTTTGCTCTTGTCCGGCATGCGCAATGCGCCCACCCGTGCCGTGCAGGCCTATCTCTCCAGCCCCCAGGAAGAACCGCTTCGCCACGACGATCTTTTGCCCATCGAGATGCTGGCCGCCCGCCTCCAAGCAACGCGCAGCCAGACCATGATGCTGGAAAAGCTCATCGACTCGGAGAAGTTCGCGGGCCTGGGACAATTGGCCGGCAACGTCACCCAGCAGTTGAATAACCCGCTCACTGTCATCCTGGGCTACGCCTCGCTCCTTGAAGAAACCTCGTCCCTCGATCCCCAGGAGCGCAAGGGAATCGAGTCCATCCTCACGGAAGCCCGCCGCATGCGGGCCACGCTGGAGAGCCTGACCCGCATCTCGCGGCCGCAAACCGGCCAGTTCACCGCCGTCTCCGTCGCCGAGATGTTGACGGACATGGAACAGCTCCACCGTTCGGAATTTCTGCGCCGCTCCATCGAGTTCCGCCTCAATATTGCCCCCGGCCTGCCCAGGGTGCTCTGCCATGCCCAGCAGTTGCGCCAGGCGGTCCTCCACTGTCTGCAGTTTGCCATTGAAGCCGTAGAGAGCCAGTCTTCTGCAGAGGCTGCAGATGAGGTGAAGACGGTGCGTCTGGAGGCCACCGCCGAAGGAAACCAAGTGCAGATTCTCATCGCCCACTCAGGGCCCGGATTCCTGCAGCCGGAGCGCGCCTTTGATCCGTTTGTCCCCGCCCAGGCCACGGGCGAGACTGCCGGGCTGGGCCTGAGCCTCTGCGCCACCATCCTCCGCGACCACAACGGGCGCGCCTCGGCCGTCAATCTGGAGCCGCGTGGGGCCGCGATTCTGCTGGAATTGCAGGCGGCATGAGGCCCAGGTTTGGCCGGGTTGCAGCGCCGGCATCCAGGAATCCGTAGAATAGTCTTGCAGGGCTCTTTCCCCATTAAGATGGCATTTACAGAACAATACGATGTCGCCGTAGTCGGCGCCGGTCACGCTGGTTGCGAGGCAGCCATGGCCGCCGCGCGCATGGGCCTCAAGACTGCTCTCATCACCATGAACCTCGACCTCATTGCGCAGATGAGCTGCAATCCAGCTATCGGCGGCGTAGCAAAGGGCCACCTGGTGCGGGAGGTCGACGCCCTGGGCGGCATCATGGGCGAGGTGGCCGATGCCGTCGGCATTCAGTTCCGGCTGCTGAATACTTCGCGCGGTCCTGCCGTCTGGAGTCCGCGGGCCCAGTGCGACAAGCAGCTCTATCGCGTGAAGATGCGCGAAGTGCTGGAAAGTCAGCCCGGCCTGCACATCCGCCAGGCCGAAGTGGTGAACCTGGTGCTGGACGAGGGGGCAGGCTCCTCGCAGGAATTGGGTGCCTCAGAGCCTGCCCTGAGCTTGCCGAAGGGTCTCGCTTCTGAGACCTGGAATGAACTGCCTCGTCTCGTGCGTCCCAAGCGCCGTGTCCTCGGCCTGAAGCTCCGCGACGGCCGCCGCCTCCTCGCCGGAGCCACCATCATCACTACCGGCACTTTCTTGAACGGCCTCATCCACTGTGGTGAGGAGCGTTATCCCGCCGGCCGCAGCGGCGAGCCCGCCTCTGTCCTTCTCGGCGAAGCGCTGCGCGCGCTGGGCCTGCGCACGTGCCGTCTCAAGACCGGCACGCCGCCGCGCCTCGACGGCCGGACAATCAAGTGGGAGGCCTTCGAGGAGCAGCCCGGCGACGCCGACCCCACTCCCTTCAGCTTCCGGACCAAGAGAATTGTCCAGCCGCAGATCAGCTGCCACATCGCCTTCACGACGCCTGAGACGCTGCGCCTCATCCGCGAGAATGTGCATCGCTCCGCCATGTACTCCGGCCAGATCGAGGGCATTGGCCCGCGCTATTGCCCCTCCATCGAAGACAAAATCGTCAAATTCCCTGACAAGACGCAGCACCAGTTCTTCCTCGAACCCGAGGGCCTCAACACGCACGAAGTCTACGTCAACGGCATGTCCACCTCGCTGCCCATGGAGGTGCAATGGCAGATCGTGCGTTCGATTCCCGGCCTTGAAGATGCGGAGATGCTGCGCCCCGGCTACGCCATCGAGTACGACTCCGTCGACGCCACCGAACTCGACCGCAGCCTGCGCGTCAAGGCCTTCACAGGCCTCTATCTCGCCGGCCAAATCAATGGAACCAGCGGCTACGAGGAAGCCGCCTGTCAGGGGATCATGGCCGGCATCAACGCCGCTCTGTGGCTCAAGGGCGAGCCGCCGTTCACCATGGACCGCACCGAGGGCTACACCGGCATCCTCATCGACGACCTCATCTCCAAAGGCACCAACGAGCCCTACCGCATGTTCACCTCGCGCGCCGAGTTCCGCCTTCATCTGCGCATCGACAACGCCGATCGCCGCCTCACCCCGCACGGCCGCCGCCTCGGTCTCATCAGCGATGAAACCTGGGCCGATTACGAGCAGAAGCAGGCGCGCATGGCCGCGCTTAGCAGGCTGCTCACCACCGGCAAAGCCGACCCCGAGCGCCTTGCCGCCGCCGGATTCGCCGATCTCCCGGCAACCGCCGGGCTCACCTGGGCGCAACTGCTCAAGCGCCCCGAAGTCACCATCGGGCCCGTGCTCGCCGCCATGCGCGAAACCCTTGCCCGGGACCCCCTGCTTGCCTACTACAACCCTGCCATTGATCCAGACCAAAGCTCCGCCGTCCGCAGGACCAGGGCCAACGAGGCCCGCGCCGTCGAGACGGAGATCAAGTTCGCCGGCTACCTGGAGCAGCAGAAGAAATCAATAGAAAAGCTCAAGGCCGCCGAGTCCGTAGCCATTCCCGAGTGGATCGAATACAGCGCCATCAGCGGCCTCTCCCGCGAGATGCGCGAGAAGCTGGAGCGCGTTCGCCCCATCACCATCGGCCAGGCCAGCCGCATTCCCGGCGTCACCCCCGCCGCGCTCTCGCTGGTCCACGTCTCCATCCGCCTGCAGGGGGCGAAGCGGCTGGCCAGCTAGTCGCGCCACGAAGCCCTTGCTAAATTTCGTTTATTAGCCGATCCCATTGATAAATAAATGCGCCTTGTTTTTAGTAAGGCAACCGTTCTACAGCTTCAAGCATGCCCGCCCGCACAGCGATTTCGGGCTTCTCAGGCGATTTCGCGCCGTGAATTTTGATATTTGAGAGGCGTATCTTACTCCAGACAAAGGCCATTCTCTGGAATATCCGCCTCCCTATCAGAAAATCCTTGATTAGCGGCCCGATCCACCAAACGGCCCAATCTCCAGTAAAGCCCGGAGAAACGTCGCCTCGGCCCGCCCTTACTGCGGCCCCTTGTCGCTCTTCGAGAACAGCGGAAAGTGGAACGGCAGTTCGGCGTTGGATTGCTTCTTCTGCTTGCCGTTCGAGTCCTCGCGCAGCACGGTGCGCTGCGAGTTGATGCACAGCCAGGTGCCGCGGGCCCGCTCGTAGACATGTGTGAAGATGCCCTTTTCGTTGCCCTCCGCCGAACCCACCTTGTGGTGCAGGGCATAGGTCCCGTTGGCCACGGCAATGTCGCCCAGCATGCGCACGGTGATGACCCGCTGATCCAGGTGAAGCGTCTTATCTTCCCCCGCGATCACCATGGCAACCTGCTGATTGCGCGTGGTGATGTCGCCGCTGGCGGAAACATCCACAAACAAGGGGGACAGAACCAGTTCCAGCCCATACTGGTCGCGGTCATTGACGGCCGTTGACCAGGAGTCTTCGATCTTCTGGAACTCCCGGATCTCCGGGCTTGCCGCGGAGGCAGCGCTGTTCTGGACTGGAGCCGGAGAGGTGTTCTGAGCAACTGAAACGCAGCAAGAGAGAAGAACCGCAGAAAAGCAAGCCACGAAACGAATCATAGTCGGAACGAACTCCTACCTCTTTATGATAGCCCCACGGAACGGCAATGGTTTGACTCCGCAGGCAGACCGACGCGAGCGGCAGGACGGCTAGGGTTAACAGGCCCTAGATGAGGTTTTGCAACCGGTCCGGCTGGTGAACGGTCACCAGCGAGTCCTCGATCGAAATCCACCCTTCCTTGCGGAACTGGCCCAGGGTCCGGGTCACGGTCTCGCGGGTGGTGCAGGTCATCGAGGCCATCTCCTCATGCGTCAGCAGCAGCGGGAACCGGTAGGCTCCGCCATCCAGGTGTTCCCCGATCTGATGAGACAACTCCAGCAGCAGTCTTCCCAGGCGTGCCGCCACGGTGTCCGCCAGCGCAATCCGGCAGGCATCCTGCAGGGCAAAGCGGTACTCCTGGCAGATGCACTGAACTGCGCGCATCTGCGCCTCCTTGTGGGTGCGCAAAAAGCCCAGGAACCGGTCCCGCTCGACCGGCCGCAACTGGGCGCTGGTCAACGATTCGGCCGAAACCTCGTACACCCCATGGGAAAGAACCGCGTACAACCCCAGCATGGAACCGGGGCCGGCGATGCGCACAATCATCTGCTTGTCGTCCATCCGCCCCGCGGTCAGCTTCAGATAGCCGCCGCAGATCAGATACAGGCAGCGCGCATCGTCGCCCTGGTTGAACAGCGAAGCCTGTGCTGGAAGAGTGATCGTGCTGGTGGCAAGTTCAAGATCGGCCAGAACCGAGCTGCCCAGCGAACAGAACCAGCCGGGCCGTCGATTCGCGCAGGCCGCACACCCCGCTGGAACCTGCCGGGTAAGGTGCTTTTGCCGAACCTGCGCTGCCGTCGCGATCTCTGCGCCTGTCATGGTAGTGCCCCTTCCGACGCCGTTCAAGCTCCTTCGCCCCCCGGTCCCGGACTTTCCTATGACGCCTCGCGGGAGGTGAATTTGCTGTGAATATCCCTGCAAAAGAGACTCTTGCTCAACCAAAGTTTGCGTGAGCGGCGATGCAAAATGATGTGATGGGCCTCACGTCTATCGCAGGTCCCGGGGGGCGCTTCTCTTCAGGCACGTCCCGAAGGTTGACTTGTCCGCCGCGCCGGGACCGAATGAAATGCCGCCTGCCCGCCCAGGCTCTCTCCGCCGCTGCCGTACTGCGAAGAAGGTCTTCCCGAGTGAGGAAGCTCACCTACAGGGCCGCTTCCTCGTTTTTCTGAAGACTGGCAAGTCTTACAGGGTGAGACTCTCGTTGGATGCCGCCGAAATCGGAAAGAGGCTCGGTTCCGGGCTCTGTCCCGGAGAACAACCCATTTTAATTCCAATGGATAGAGGAGCCTGTGCGCCCTTCGGCATCTTCGCAGCTTGGAAGGCCGGCCACTTTGGAATCGGAACCGGAACCCGGAAGCCGCCCGCAGTACCAGCTGTGATAAACATCACGGCCGGTACAGGTGAGGAAACCGTAATCTTCACGCCATGGAGTGATGCTCCGCACAGGGACCAGCTTCGGCAATTGGCAAACCGGACAAATGCCTTGCGCGGAGCCAGTTCTGCTGTGTGGAAACGCCGGGTTCGGGCGGATAATCTTCAGGGAAGCAGATTTCAGAAGATGCTAAAGAAGCATCCAGGGCGGTATTTTGCGTGCATAGTGATGGGCCTGTAACGCGATTGCCGATTGGTGCGGCCTCGGGAAAGTTGCCGGCACTGCGGCCTTATCTGATGTTGATGCTGGGCGCAGGCATCCTGTGCGCCTCCACTCAGGGACCTCCGGCGGCCTGGTCCGATCCGGCGGCCCAAACGCCCGTTGCCCAGTCCAGGGACGCTGTTCCCAGCGCCTACGCGGGCGGCGCCGCCTGCGCCACCTGCCACGAAGAGGTGTCGAAGAAATTTGCCGGCAACCCGCATACCAAACTTGCGGCCCAGCACGGAGCAGCCGTCGTCAACTGCGAAGGTTGCCACGGCCCGGGCGGGGCGCACGTGGCAGCTGGAGGCGACAAGACCAAAATATTCAACCCGGCCAACGCCACGGCCAAAGAAGTGGATGAGAAGTGCCTGGGCTGCCACCAGGGCAAGCACCAGAACTTCGAGCGCTCGGCGCACGGGGAAGGGAATGTAAGCTGCATCGGCTGCCACGACATCCATAACGGCAAGGACGACGCGCTGCTCAAGGCGCCGCAGACCGCGCTCTGCTTTGAATGCCACGCCGACGTCAAGCCGCAGTTCTCCATGCCCTTCCACCACAAGGTGAACGAGGGCCTCGTGCAGTGCTCGGATTGTCACGATCCGCACGGCACCTTTGAGAAGAACGGCCTCAAGTCGGCCACCGGGCAGGACGCCGTTTGCGTCAAGTGCCACGCCGAGAAGGCCGGACCCTGGGTCCACGAGCACGCCGTGGTCAAGACCGAGGGCTGCACAGCCTGCCACACGCCGCACGGCGGGCCGAATCCGCGCCTGTTGAACCGCGCCAACGTGAATACCATCTGCCTGCAGTGCCACTCTCCATCGCCGAACTTCACCACCGGGCCGCCGGCCGGACCGTCGCACAACCAAATGGCGCAATACCAGTCGTGCACCATTTGCCATGCGAGCATTCACGGCTCCAACACCAGCGCAATATTCCTCAAATCAACCGAGTAAGAGGCGAGCGATGACAGTACCGGCCAATTTCCAGATGTGTCTGCGCAACTCGCCGGCCGGGTTCCGTGTTTATCGGTTGTGCACCCTTACCCACAGTGGCATTTGCACCCTGGGCGTCCGGTACGCCTTTTAATCAACCTGGTGTGGCCTGGGAACTCCCGGTCCACTCCCTTTTCCCCATTGATCGCCGGCCTTCGTTCGACCGGCGCAGAATGGGCAAGCAGTAGACCTCCTGAAGGAATCTCTGCCGGAACCCGCAGTCAATCGCGGCTTGGGCGAAGAGGCCTCAGGAGCGTGCCGTGCAACAGTTCATTCGATCCGGTGCGGTGCTGGATGCTTGTCGTCGCAACTGCAGAGTATGAGAGAATTCAACCCGCGAGTTTTGCCGTGTGCATCCTCGCTTTCAAACTTCAAGGAGTCTCACATGAGAAAGTCGATTCGTTCCAAGGTGGTTCTGGCCGTTGTGGTTTGTCTGGCCAGTGCCGTGGGCTTCGCCGAAGGCGGCGATGCAACGTACAAAGCCAAGTGCGCAAGTTGCCATGGCGCCACCGGCACACCCGCCCCGGCGATGGCCAAGATGATGGGCATCAAGCCTGTCTCCGATCCTGCCATCCAGGCGCTTACCGTTGACCAGATCATCGCCGCCATCAAGAACGGAAAAGGCAAGATGAAGCCCATCGCCGGGCTGACCGACGCCCAGATCAAGGACGTGGCGACCTACTACCACGGCCTCAAGTAACGCGTACAATTAGAGCGGTTTTCCAATTTACGAGGCACTTCTGGCATCGTGCACGTGTCTTTTTCTTCAGGAAAGAGACACTCCCGGCCAGTGGCTCCGTTCAACAGCAATTGGAAAACCGCTGTACCGCGGGAATCGGAACCAGAATCGCCTGGAGCGAAACCCCGACCGGTGTTGACCGCAGGTCCGGCTGTCATGGGCTGATTTTATTCAGAGATCGGCGCCGTGGGTCGGCCCGCGCGGGGCGCACCCCTCGAGGTTTCGCTCTTTGTGGCGGAAAATTCATTCGCATTTGGGGGGCAAAGTGCCACTGCTTCAAAAATTCCGTGAGCACTGGGTAAGACCGGCGCTCTTCTTCGGCAACAACCCGATCAGTCTAGCGGGCGGCGCTCTCACCAGCGCCTCCGGCGTCACCATGATCGGCTACTGGCTGGTGGAACTCTTTGGCCGGCCCAACGACAATCCCTACCTCGGCATTATCTTCTTCCTGCTTCTCCCCGGCCTGTTCATCGCTGGGCTGGTGATCATTCCCATCGGCGTCTTCGTGCGCCGCAGAAAGCTGCAGAAGGCCGGGCAGATTCCCGCGCAGTTCCCCAAGATCGATCTCAACGATCGCATCTTCCGCCACGGCCTCGATATAGTGCTGGTGGCCACCATCGTCAACCTGCTGGTTGTGGCCATGGCCAGCTATCGCGGCGCCGCCTACATGGACTCGCCTCAGTTCTGCGGCCAGTCCTGCCACGTCATGCATCCCGAGTACACGGCCTACAAGATCTCCGCGCACTCCCATGTGGACTGCGTTGCCTGCCATATCGGCTCGGGCGCGGCCTCCTACTTTGCCGCCAAAGTGAACGGCACCAAGCAACTGCTTGAGGTCAGCTTCGATCGCTATCCCGCGCCGATTCCGTCGCCGGTGCAGAGTCTTCGCCCCGCGCGGTATATCTGCGAGGGCTGCCACACGCCGGCCCGCTTCATCGGCGAAAAGCTGCTGGTCAAGTCGAGCTTTGCCGACGACGAAAAGAACACCGAGACCCAGACCGTCGTGGTGCTCCACCTGGGCGGCCGCGATTCGCTCAGCCAACTGAGCGGCATTCACGGCACTCACCTGGGACACATCGAATACGTCGCAACTGACGAGACGCGGACCGCCATCCCCTGGGTGCAGAAGCGCAATGCGGATGGCTCGGAAACCGTGTTTGCCACGGCCGATGCGGGCAGCGGCATTCCCAAGGGCGAGCGCCGGCTGATGGATTGCATCGACTGCCACAACCGCGCGGCCCACACCTTTGTCACTGTGGAGGACGCCATCAACCGCGCCATGTCCGAGGGCGCCATCAGTCCCGATCTGCCCTGGGTCCACAAGGAGGGCCTCGAACTGCTCAAGGCCACCTACGCCTCGGAAGAGGAGGCCGGCACAAAGATTCCGCTTGAGCTCCAGGCCTTCTACAGCTCTCAGCATCCGGATGTGATGGCTGCCAAAGCCGCGCTGGTCAAGGCCGCCGGCGACCAGTTGGTCACCCTCTACAGCCAGAATGTCTTCCCCTACATGAAGGTGTCCTGGGGAACCCATCCCAACCATATCGGCCACATGAGCTACCCGGGCTGCTTCCGCTGCCACGACGGCGGGCACGCGGCCAAGGACGGCACCAGCATCACGCAGGATTGCGCTGCCTGCCACAACTTGCTCGCCGTGGACGAATCCAAGCCCAAGGTTCTCTCCGACCTCGGCATTCAGTAGGAAATTGCCCCTGAGCCCGTCCGCAGCCCCAGTTCGTTCCGGCTGCAATGAACCCGGCGCCTCACACCCCACAACCGTTGGGTGCCCTATCCTTGCGACGTTCTTGTTTTTTGTCGCGAGGGTGGGAAGCCTCGACCCCAAACCGCCCATCCACGAACCACTGGCTCGCAACCTGCCATCAAAACGGGCCCCTCACTGCCCGCTCCGCACCAGCTCCCGGAGAAATGAGCTCTTGACTTCCCACCGCTCACCCCTCCCGGAGGGAGGGGACGAGAATAGCCCAGCATGGAGCGTAGCGGAATACTGGGTAAGCGGGCCAAGCAGGATTTGCGCCCCTAGGGGCGCAGCGAATGGTCTCAAACAATCAAACAACGGAAACCGACCTGCCCTCGTCCTCACTTTTCTCCCTGCTGATTTGCAGATAATTACCGCGCAACCGCGCACAATGTCTGCATGGACCTCCTCTCGACAACAGTGGCTGCCGCTCCCACAGAAGTCCCTCCGCATGGAGCACCCCCCCGTGCCATGAGCGCTAAGATAACCAGTTGGTAACCCTATGCGTTGTGCAGTTTCTAGTTTGATTACCCCACCCGTAGCGTAC
>Ga0209415_10020346_pt1 | contig 10318 bp, 7 predicted proteins | sample PeaSoiSIISIP2007_FD_187696 | JGI IMG/M metagenome (GOLD analysis project Ga0209415, IMG submission 187696) | Peat soil microbial communities from Weissenstadt, Germany - SII-SIP-2007 (SPAdes) (version 2) | ecosystem: Environmental > Terrestrial > Soil > Wetlands > Peat | place: Germany...
AGGCCGTCGTTGACGCCGTAGATGGCGTCGCCGATCCAGGCGCCGGGCTGCTTGCGGCCCTGGTTGCGCTTGGCGAGCAACTCTTCGAGAACCGCCTTGGCGTCGATTTTGGGCGCGCCTGCGGGAGCGGTGTAGTGGCCGCGGATGAGCGAGCCGAGCTCTCGGTAGTGGTCCTTCTCGTCCTGGACGACGTGCTCGAGGATGGCAATGGATCCCTCGTCGCCGAGCGCTTTGAGTTGCTCGCCATAGTTGGCGATATGGCGGCTTTCTTCGATTTCGAGGCGGCGGAGCGCCATGCGCACGCCGCCGGCGCGGTTGGCCAGCGAGTCAGCCTGACCGGCGGGGCCGCCGCTATAGACGGGCTGCGCTCCGCCCAGTTCCTTGATGCGGCCTTCCCATAGCGCGGCGTGCTCGATCTCCGCCTGAGCCAGGTGGCGCAGCACCTGCGCGCGCACGGGATCTTCGTCGCGGTCGGCGAGAGCGGTATAGGTGTGGTAGCCCTCCATCTCGGCTTGCCAGTTGCCTTCGAGAGCTGCCAGGATCTTCTTGGTCTTCGCGCCGGACAGGATGGCGATGGGCACTCGTTGTTCCTCGCTTCAAGGATAAAGCAGGGGAGCGAGGGAGCGAGTCGGCAAGTTGGCTGCGCAAACAGGCGTAGAGACGCCGGCGCTATCATTGGGGCGGTTCTCGCGAAGAGATGACGATGAGACGCAAGCCGAAAAGACGAGACGCAGAACCGACAGGCGGAAATCTGCTGTTGGTTCTGATCGCCGCTCTGTTCGTGGTGCTACTGCTCGTCAGGATGCTGGCGTTTGTGGCGGGGCATGGACATCGTTTTTGAGCCGTCCTGACGGTCACGACTGCGGCGGTGTGTTTCTCGCGGCCTCCCACGCCTTCACGAACTTCCAGTGAATATAGACGGAATGATTCAGGTGCAGCAGCAGTCCTTCGCAGCCGTCGAGAAATCCCAAGCGAAAAAAGTAGTTGTATACGAACGTGGCGACGGGATTGAGCAGCGCATTCCAAACCAGCGCCGGCCACGATCGGCTGACGCGCCCGCGCTCGACAAGCAACTGCGCAATCTCAGAGCTGTAGCGGTTCATGTGCTCGAGATAGAGAGTGAGCGCGGGATAGGCGTAGTGCAACATATCGTGCTTCAGCTTGCCGCTCGGCCCGCTAAATTGCGGAGTGCTGTGCGGGCCCACACCTTCGCTGAGCCGCGCCGCGCCACGCCGAAACAGGCGCAGCTTGCGGTCGGGATAGAAGCCGCCATGGCGAATCCAGCGGCCGCTAAAGAGATTCAGGCGGGAGATCCAATAGGCGTCGAATTCGGGCTCACCGTTTTCGCCGGAGAGAAGCCGGCGAATCTCTTGCTGCAATTCCGGGGTCAGGACTTCGTCGGCGTCCAGCAGCAGAGTCCAATCGCCGGTGCAGAGATCGAGGGCGACGTTCTTCTGCTCGCCGTGGCCGCCGAAGGCTTGGTACGACGTCTTCGCTCCGTACGATTGCGCGATCTCGATCGTCCCGTCCTTGGAGCCGGAGTCGACGAGGATGATTTCGTCGGTCCAGCGGACGCTCTCCAGGCTGCGGGGAAGATTCGCTTCCTCGTTCATGGCAATCATGGCCACGGAGAGAGTTTTGCGCATGGAGGCCAGTATAAGGCGGCGCGCGCGTCTCTTAGCAGTTGACCACCACCGCCGAGCAGCCGGGCCTCTCGGGGCGCCAATGCACGAGAAAGTCCGTGACCGACGAAGATTCCATGCTGCGCATGGCTTCGAACTCGCCGTTCTTCTGGCTGTAGAGCAGCTTGCCGTGCTCGTCGAGAACAGCGAGGGCGGGCACGCCGCGATGCAGAGGAATCTGGTATTTCTCTGCCAGGTCGAGATTGGCGTCGAAGCGGCCAACGTTGATATCGACGACAACAAAGTTAGCGTCGACGAGGGGCTTGTTCTTCCCGTCGTGCAGGTAGATGTCGAGCACGCGGCAATCGCCGCACCAGTTGCCGCCGAAGTCGAGCACAACGCGACGATGGGTGGCCGCGGCGGTTTTGAGGGCGGCCGCAATGTCGGCTTTGGCCTGCGACGGATCGGGATAGATGTCAGGGCCGGCGGAGCGCGCCAGGGCGGCGGTAACGATCAGGAGGGCGGCGAGCGTCAATGATCGGAAGTGCAGCGATCGGAAGTGCGAGGGCGTGCTGCGATTCATTCGGGGATCCTCTCCGGCTATTCTCAGGATGCCACATTGAAAGGCCAGGATTCGGTCAAAACTTGAGCGGTACCACCGGTTAGACGGGGCAGGCCCTTTGAGCCGCAGTTGTGCGACAATGGGAAGTTGAGAAGCGCGCGGAAAGAGTGAGCGCGCGGAGGAATTATCGATGGGCGATCTACTTCAGCCATGGCACCTGATTGTGCTTGCAGTCGTGGCTTTTCTGTTGTTTGGCGCCAAGCGGCTGCCGGAATTGGGAAAAGGACTGGGCGAGGGATTGAAGGGCTTTAAGGAAGGGCTGAAGGGAATCAACGAGCAGCCGCCGACGCCTCCGCCGCCCGCGCCTCCTGCGCAGACCCAGCAGGCAGCGCCTCCGCCGCCGGCGGCGAATGCCCCCGTCCAGCAGCGGTAAGGCTTCGCGGAAGCGGGGCCTGCATGGCTTGAAGGCCGTGCCAGTGCTTCCGAGTGCAATGGCCCGAATCGCCGGTTCCGTTTTTCACCGTTTTGCGCCGCGGCGCGAAGAGGAGCGTTGATTCTATTGGGTCTCCTTTTCCGGATTGATGACGTTTTGCGCCGTTTTGCGCCGCGATTTAGAAGAAGTTGTGTTGATTCTAAAATAGTTAAGTATTAAATGCAACCAAGATCGGAGCAGGATTCTCCGATTTATTTATTTTCCGCTCTCCATCCCAAAACAACCCTCCCGCCGACAGGCAGATTTCGAGGCTGGTGCGGCCGACCCTGGCCGATGGGCAGCTCCGGCAGCTATTGCGATTGTGCGCGATTTGGGGGAAATGATCTGCAAATGCAGGTGGCTGAGGGGCAGCGGGTTAGCAGTGGCGGAGCTTGACTGGGGGATCAGTCGCCGGCGCGCGAGCAGCGGCTCTGGCCGCTACGTTCAGCGCTTGGCAACGCTGGGCTTCGGGGCTTCGAAGCTCACCACCGGCGGATTGGCGAGAGAGACCGTTGCTGCAACCGATCGCTTTCGTCCGGTGGAGACAACCTGAATCTGGTCCAGCGCGACCGCGCCGACGGCGATGGTCGCATCGGCGGTGAGGCGGCTAAAGCGGCCGAGGGTTTCGGGAACCTGGCCGGCCCCAGTCTCGCTTTCCGCCTCGTCTTCGGCCCGCGCTTTCGCAATGGGTGCAATGCTTCCGTATCGCGTCTCGATGTGCAATGTGCCCTTGGCCGAGACGGCAAGGTCGGCGGCCGCGTAGCCCGCGAGCTCGACTTTGCCGCTGCCGACGATGGGGCTGCCGGTCCAGCGCACGCCGAGGAGCTGCCCCAGCGCCTTCGGGTCAATGCCGTCGAAATCTCCCGAGAAGGCGTAATCCGGCTTGTCCTGGCCGGTAGCCGGCCTGTGCAAAGTTCCCGTTAGTTGCGCCCTGCCGCCGAGCAAGTTTGCCTGCAGGCTCGTAACATTGGCCTCATCGGGGCGAAGATCGAGGGTTGCGGCAATCTTCTCAATCTTCACCGGACCGAGAAGCAGCGAGTCAGCGGCGATTGTGCCTTGCGCCCGCGGCCACGGCGGCGCGCTCGAAGGGCGCAGGCGATCAATCAGTTTGGAAAGCACTGTGCCTGGTTGGCGCGCACCCAGCAGCGCGGCCTGCAGGGACGCTGCGTCGACATCCGCGAATGCGATGCTGAATGTGGCCACCGGCAGCGCCGGACCCGCCTGCTCGATCTGCGGCCCGGAACTCGGCGGCAGGGTCAACGTGGCTGTCCCCTTGAGCGGTCCGTAGCTGAAAGCGACCGGATCCCAGCGCAGCGTGCCGGAGTTCAGATGCAGGGTGGCCTCCGCGATCTCTAAGTGGGCGGCAAGATAATCGGCCTGCCAGTTGGCGTTGCGCACGGTGACGGTTCCAATGATGGAGTCGGAGTCCCAAGGAGTTGCCGCGGCAGGCGCGGGCAGTGCGCCCAGCTGCGGGAGCGGCGCAGCGGCAGATTCTTGCGGAGACGCCTCGTTGAGCGGCAACTCTTCCTTGGGAATCCACGGCCCTTGAGCCACAACATCGATGGCGACTGGGTCACCGGCAAGCGCACCGAGAGCAGCCGTCTCCGAGACTCCGGCGGCGTGCGCGATCTCCCTGGCCCGGGGAATGCTCGCCTGGCCGTCGGCCGTCACTTGGTAGCCCACTAGCGAAAAGCGCAAGCCCAGGGTTAGCGGAATAGTTCCGCCGGCTGGAATGGCCACGGTTCCTGTCAGCGCGCCCTGTGCCGCCGGGGCAGTTGCGGCGGGTGCGCGAGCGGATAGTGCGGTAACGCGAGAGCCGGCCGTCGCCACGGCCTCCGGGGCGAGCACGATCTTCGGCGCCTGAATGGGCTTGGTGAGTCCGCCGCCGGTGAGCACCAAATTCTCGACGGTCAAGCTGCCAGAGAGCGGCCCGGGTTGAATCGGCGCAGGCTTCGCGGCGCGGGCGGCGGAGCGATTCGCGCTGTCACCGCTGGCAATTCGCCCCGCTTCGCCTTCCTTGTAACTGAGCTCTCCGCGCACCGTGCCGGCCGCTACCAGGTCCGGCTGGAGCCCGGCGCGCAGAGTGCGCAGCGCGTCCAGGCCCGCCCCAACGGGAACGCGATTGAGTTCGGCGGTGAAGCTTGGCGGCACACCCCCGCCGGGCATTTCGCCGGTCACGTGGATGCGGCCGTCGCCCAGCGGCGAGTCGCAAACCAGATTCTGAAAGCTGCGCTGGGTGTAATGAAAAAGAAAATTGCAGTTGGCGTCGAAGTCCATCGGAGAGGCGGGAATAAACTCCGCGCGATGCACGCCCGCGGCGCGCAGCCGCACGGCGATTTGGGTGGCGTCCGCCGTTCCGGCCAGGTGCGCCTCGCCGGTAAGGTCGCCGCGCCAGCCGGAGTCGGACCCCGTGACCAGGCGCGCCAACTGGCCCAGTTGCGCCTCGCGCCATTCCACATCGAGCTGCACCGGCATCTGCCGCCGCGTGGGCCCGCGGCGAACGCTGGCCTCCATGCGCAGCACGCCCGTCTCTTCCTGGTCGAGGCTCACGTCGGTGCGGGCGGGCTGTCCGCGAAGGCGAATGCGCCACTCATCGGGATTCTGCTGCCACACGGTCATGTCGGCGCCGACCAGGGAAAAGGGGAGTTTCTCTGCTCCGATTTTGAAGTCGATCCGGGAGTTGGTCGCCTCCAGCGTGGGCAGGCGGGCGGGCGCGCCGACGCCTGAAGGCGGACCGGTTTGCGCCGCGGCCGTGCGGAAGAGCGGGTCGAGGTTCCACACGCCCGGCGCCGCGCGCACCACGTTCAGGCTGGCCTCGTCCACGCTGATGGAGCCGATCTCGACGCGGCCGCGCAGCAGCGCAAGCAGCCGGATGGAGGCCGTGACCTTGTTGGCATGCAGCACGGGCTCGGCGCCGTAGGCCGGGTCTTCGGCCACGCTCAAGTCGGTGAGCACGAATCCCGGCCAAGGCAGGACGCGCACCTCGACGCTCGAAAGGCGCACGGGCCTGCCCAAGGAACGAGAGAGGAGGTTCGTGATTTGGCTTTTGTAGCGGCTGACGCCGATGAACGGCGGCAAAAAGAGCGCCAGCAAAAGGATCAATGCAGCCGCCAGAACCGCCCGCAGCCATCGGCGGCCCTTGCGTTCGCCCTCTGCGCTGTCTGTCATTGTCTCTCTAGATTTTAGCTGCTCGACGCGCGCACGAACTGTCAGCTATCAGCTTGATTGTGGGAGAGCAGGCGTATCGCCATGCTGACGGCTGAGAGCTGCTTTCTCACTTCGTCCGATGGAACGTCCGGCTCCAGCGCGTGTCCGTGAAGAAGTGGATCACCACGTGCGCCATCCAGCCTAGCCGGCTGCCCATGCCGGTCTGATTGTATTGCTCTTCCGGCGTGACGAAGGACCAATAATTCAGCAGCGGACGGCCGACGATGTTCTGTCGCGGCACCAAGCCCCAGAAGCGAGAGTCGAGGCTGTCGTGACGGTTGTCGCCCATCATGAAGAACATTCCGGGCGGAACAACCAGATCGCCGTCAACCACGTGATTTGGGAAGTCAACGGCCCAGCTCTCGGTGGCGCCGCCAGGCTGAGGAGTCGGCGGAATCGAAGGGAACTCGTCGAGAAACGCCTGGTAATTCTCGGGAGTCGTGGGCACTGCGTGCGGCTGGCTCTGCGCCACTCCGTTCAAGATCACGATTCCGTTGCGCAGGTGGATGTGATCGCCGGGTACGCCGATCAGCCGCTTCACCAGGAAGAAGTATTGCGGCTTGCCTTCGGCATCGGGTTCGGGCTCCGCCACCGGCTTGATGAAGACCACGATGTCGCCGCGCCGCGGCTCACGATAGCGCACCAGCGGCATCCAGGGCGTGGGCGGCGCCAGCGTGATGCGGTCGACGACAAGATGATCGCCAACGAGCAGCGTATTCTCCATTGAGCCGGAGGGAATGACGAAGTTCTGCGCGAGAAAGGTGAGGATGAAGAGGCCCACCACCAGCACCGAGGCGATGCTCGCCGCTGCCTCGAACGGGGTTTCCTCGGCCTTGGCGGGAGTGGTCTCTGGACTGCTCTGGGGCGGCTCTTTCGGTACGCGGGTCTTGGTTTCTGCCATCGTCTTACTCAAAACTCCTGCCAGCTCGTAGCGCCTCAATCAGCGCACCACGCGAAAAATGCGCCGCCAGCGCGCGAATCCTGCGATCTTCCCCACCAGTTCCCGTTCGTGTCCGAGTCTATCATCCGACGCCTGCTGCGAGATTTCGGCGTCGTCGGTCGAGGAAGGCCTGCTGAGCGAGAAGTAAATGATCAGCGGCCGCGCGATAACCGCTGTGCGGGGCACAAACCCCCAGAAGCGCGAATCCTTGCTGTGATTGCGGTTGTCGCCGAGGACAAAATATTCGCCCGCGGGGACTGAAAGCTCGCCATTCTGCGCTTGGCTCTGCATCTGGCTCCACCAGTCGATGTCGACTTCGGGATCGGAGTAGATGGTTGCCGGAAAGTTGTCGCGGGAGGGGTTGGGAGGCGCCGGCTCGAAGGCTGCGTAGGGCTCGCTGAGCGCCACGCCGTTCACGAACACCTGGCCATCGCGAATGCGAATGCGGTCGCCGGGAAGGCCCACGACCCGCTTCACCAACAGCGGCGGCTGCGCGTGATGGAAGACGATGATATCGCCGCGACGCACCGGGCAATAGGGAAGAAGCCAGGACGTGAGGCGGCCCGCCGGCGCGTAGACCTGCTTATTGAAGAGCAGAAAATCGCCTGCCAGCAGCGTGTGTTCCATGCTTTCGGAGGGAATCACCAGCGGCTGCAAGACGAAAGTGTGAAGAAAAAGCGTAGCGACGACAAGCACCAAGAGAGAAGCCAGGGCCTCGGGAACCGTGGGCAGGTGATGGCGCAACTCAGCCAGCCCGGTGCTCTTGTCCGGCGAATGCGGCGCGCGCGCTTGCGCCACAGCCGCGGACGGCTGCGCTATCGCGGAATCGGGTGCAGACGGGGCCGCCGATGCCGGAGCCGCAGATGTTGACGAATCGGGCATCACAGCGCAGCCTGTTCCTCCGGCTCCATCTCCAGCTCGCCGGCCTGAGCCGCTGCTTCGCTCAACGCCGTCATCCCGGCCGATGCGATGCGTTGCAACGCGCGCCGGGCGGCGTCCTGCTCTGCGTCCTTCTTGGTGCGGCCCATGCCGCGAGCCAGCGGCGTTCCCGGCTCGCTGTTGGCCCCCTTCAGGCGAACCTCGACGAGGAACTGCTTGCTGTGGTCGGGGCCGCTCTCGCTTTTCACCCGGTATACCGGGATTCCGGCGCGCGCGGCTTGCAAGCGCTCTTGCAGCGCAGATTTGTAGTTTCCCAGGGCGTCTCCCGACCGCAACTCGACCGCCAATCGCTCTCCATCGCGCGCAATCACCTCGCGGCGCACGAACAACCTCACCGGCTCCAGTCCGCCATCGAGAAACAGCGCGCCCATCACCGCTTCCATGGTATTGGAAAGCACGGTGGCCTTGTTGCGCAGGCCGCTACGCTCTTCTCCGCTGCTCAAGCGCAAATAGCCGCCAAGGCCAATTTGGCGGGCAACCTGCGCCATGTGCTGGCGGCTCACCAGAAGAGAGCGAAGGCGCGTCATCTCGCCTTCGTTACACTCCGGATGCGAGGCGAAGATCGCTTCGGTCACCGCCAGTCCCAACACGGCGTCGCCCAAAAACTCCAGGCGCTCGTTGTCGCTGTCCGCGGCCGCCGGCGCCGCGCAGGCTTCGAGCGCGATCTCGCGGGTTCGCTCATTGGCCGCCGAGCGGTGCGTCAATGCGCACACCAGCAAATCCGGCTGCGCGAATGCGTGGCCGAGCGCCGATTCCAGCTCGCTCAACTCGGGATTTGCTAGCGTCTTGCCCACTTGAAAGGCCTTTCCGACTGAACCGCGCCGCGCGCGTCTCTGGCTTGTCCGCGGGCGTCCCGACTGCAACTCATGCTACCTCTCGCCACTTGCCAGCACGCCTTGGAAATTCCGCCGCGGTGTTATTTGGGTAACGGTTTCCCGCCCGGCGGCGGAGTCCCAGGCTGCGCTCCCGGACCGGCGGGGGGCGAGTCCGTGTCATCGTCCTCGCAATCCTTTTCGTGACCGCGCTGCACGTAAGCCGACTTAACGCCGCGCTCCGCCGCGAGCCGCGTGTCGAGTTGCCCGTCGCGGGTGGCAAGCGCCTCCTTGTATTCGGCGAGTGCCTCGTCGCGCTTGCATTCGAGATCGAGCATGCGCCCCAGATAAATATGCGACCACGAGAGCAGGCGCCGATCCTTGGCCGTCGCGATGGCGGTCTGGAATTGGCTCACCGCGTCATCCATCGTCTTCTCCACATCGTCCTCGGCCTCGTTCGGGTGCACGGAGATGAGATCGACGCGCGCCAGGATGAAATGAGCGCGCGCAGCATCGGCTGTCGAGGCAATGGTATCGGTCTGCGCGGCGAGCGCTTTCTGCGCCATCGCGCGCGCTGTCTCCGCGTCCCCGGCGGCCAGCTTAGCTTCCGCCAGATCGAGGCCATCCAATTGCCGCGGCTTGCTCTGCTGCAAAACGTCTTCGTCGGCTTGCTTATCAAACTCGATTTGCTTCGCCCGGCTGGTTTGTTCTTCCACGTCCATGCTGTAGACCATCTCGCCGATGGTGTCCCTCAGGCTGGCCGGATCTTTCTCGAACTGGATCATCTGCGTGTAGAAATACTGCGTGAGCACATATCCCTGCCGCATGTCGTGCTGCACCTGCGCCCATCTCGCGGCATCGACCTTCTGCTGATAGATCTGCCGCTGGTGCTCGTAAACGGGTAGCTGCGAGCGGTCCACGCCTTCGGGAATCTTGTACTCGGCAATGCCTGTATCCATGGTGCGCGCCTCAATGGCCTTGATGAGGCACTCGATGGTGAGCGGCACCACGTCGGAGCGCATGCGGAACTCCAGCGGCGCATCGCGAATCTGCTTCAGGATCGGCTGCTCGCGGTCGATGGCGGTCGAGCGCGCATAAAGCAGCGGATCGATCATGTAGTGCAGGTAAGTGTGGCGCACGTCGTTCAGGCGCAGCGCGCCCTTCACCGGAGAGACAACCACTACATAGTCCGTGCCGTAGATGCGCGCGTTCACCATGCCGGGCGAAAGCTGCGGCTCGATCACGACGATGAATCGGCTCCCGGAGTAGGTGGCCGCCGGCATCTTGAGGTAGATGTTGGTGGCGACGATCATCTGCGAAAGCGGATCATGCAGCTGGTCGGCTTCCTCGTCGTAGATGTGATGGGCGGCCAGCCAGATGCCGTGCAGGTCAGTGGCCGCGGCGAAGGCGCGCAGCAGGGGAACGATCTCGGCCACCTGGGTGGCGTCGGGCGGCATCTCGGTCAGGTCGGCCGTGAGCTCGAGCTCGGGCGGCGGCGTCAGGTAAAGGGCCAGCGAGATGTACTGCGCGATGTCGCGCTCGCCGCCGGTCATGCGGTGCTGGGCGATGTAAAGGCACAGGGCATCGCGCCGGGCGCGCGCGTCCTCGCTATGCGCCAGCGTCTGGTCCATCTCGTCGCGGATGTGCTTGCGCACCGGCGCGCTATCGTCGAGGCCTTCGTTGTACCCGCAGGCATTCAGCGCCGCGGCCATCACGAATACCGGCTCCGAACTGATGAGCGAGATGGTCGGCCCGGCGGGGTCG
>Ga0209415_10020348_pt1 | contig 10318 bp, 12 predicted proteins | sample PeaSoiSIISIP2007_FD_187696 | JGI IMG/M metagenome (GOLD analysis project Ga0209415, IMG submission 187696) | Peat soil microbial communities from Weissenstadt, Germany - SII-SIP-2007 (SPAdes) (version 2) | ecosystem: Environmental > Terrestrial > Soil > Wetlands > Peat | place: Germany...
AAGCGTTCCGGGAAATGGTGAATACGGATTCCGGGAAATGCTGAAATCGGATTCCGGCGGGATGTGGAACGCAAAACGGCTTGGACCGGAATCGTTATTCACATCCCGGAATGATTTTCTGAAGAAGCCTTAATCGAAGCAGGCGGCGCTGGGGAGCGGTGGCCGCTTGCGTAGGTCCTGGAGGCTGAAGTGTCTGTCCGCCCGGAGCAGTTCGTTCACTAAGTCCACCGGTTCCAGCGCGTTCACCCTCTCCATGAGGTCGTCCAAGTTCCAATTCTCCTCGAGTTGCGCCGCCTTGATCAGTTCCTCGCCCGCCAAACTGTACTCGTCCCGGACTCTGCCCAGTGAGTCCATCACGTTGAGTTTCGCCAGTTCCGGGCTTAGTTTCCTGAGCGCCTGGAACGCCAGCGGGTTGAGGTACTCTCCGTCGGCTGTACCTGATCGAACACGTCCTCCAGATATTCTTCCCCCAAGTTCCGACTCCGAGAAGGTCTTCTCCGGGTCCTGAATCTGCCGGAGAATTCGGTCGCATTTCGACCGATCGTCGCTTTCATCGGTCAAGATCTCTTTTAGGGAGAGCAGCTCCCTCTTGGCCGCGTGCACTATTTTCGAATCGTGCCGGGTCCGCAGGATATGGTCGTCACAGACGTTCATAGCCTCCAGTAGCTCTCGCTCCGGGATTTCATGGCCTCGGAGGTGATCCTTCTTGCTGACGGCCTTCCGGCCATGCTCAGCGACGGCTCCTAGTAGAGTGCGTGCCGGCGCCCACTGTGCCACATGATCGGACGGAGACCGAAACGAGAACTGCTGGCTCGCGTAACTGACCTTCGGGAGGAAATGCTCTCCAGTAGCTTTGACAAGTCGGTCTTCAAGGTCCCGCACAATCAGGTTGATGGTTCCTGTGGGCAGCGGCTCGTTCGGATGCAACTTCGCATAAATCTCGTTGACCTCTTCTTCAATCTGTCGTCGTTTTGAGCTTACGAACTCTGCCACTCCGCCGTGAAAGAGAGTTCCGAGCTTGTGCTTCGCTTCCTTCTCCAACCGTAAACGCTCGCGCTCCAGCAGTGGTTGCACCTTCAAACGCATCCAACGAACGCCGTCCGCCAATGGATAGGTCAGTTTCACGAGCAGCTCGGTCAATCCTTTTCGCGGCTTCTCAAGGTCCTTGCTGTCTTTTTCATCAAAGATGCGGATGCCGGCGTCGGCTTTGAAGGAAATCCTTTCGGTCCCTAGCTCAGACGCCCTGAGCCACTTGGCAATCGGCAGCTCAAGTGGTGGCGTGCGGCTGCCCTTGTCGATGGTGACGACTTGGCCCTTTGCCAGCAGCCGAGCGATCTTTTCTTGCAACGGGTCGGGCGGCGGAATCCCCAGGTCTTCGCAGATTTTTCCGATGGTACGCTCGCGTCTCCGTTCATCCTCCTGGTCGACAGAAAGAGTCTGTTGCTGACCGGCCGCATCGACGTTCGTCTTTTCGGGTGCGCGCAGTTGCCGACAAAGTTCCTCGTATTCGCGCCAACTGTCCGCAGCCTCCTGCGTACCGCGAGCAGGCACGAGGTCCGGAATGTTCGCGGTGAGTGGAGTCAATGGCGCGGATTCAATCCAAGCACTTGCAAACCAATTGAGCCACTGCGAGACCATAGCAGCCTCGCATTCGAACCCAAAGTTCAGGTGACCGCCTTGCGCCTGGTCGCAGCCAAGGTTGCAAGAGTTCCCGATCCAGAAGTATGAATGGCCACTAGTTGCCTCAGAAAAACAAAGAGCGGACATTGCCCCAGCGTTGCTCTCCAGGCTGATCGCCATCAACGTAGCCTCCAGACGGCCTCTTGAAGTCTCCATGAGCGTAAGCAATTCCTGTAAGACTTCGCGCCGTGTAGGGGAAGCGGCATAGACGGCAACCAGCAGCTTTACTCTTATACGAGGAAAATCGCTCTCAAGCCTTTCGCGCAAAAAACGAACCCCATTAGAATCAGGCCCCACACGATGCCGATTATCGAAAAGTCGAGATCGGGGTCAGGGATATTCACCCATGCGGGGATAGCGAAGGAGGTGGCCGCGGGCCGACTCGTCGCAGGCCACGCGAATGGCGGGCTGAGCCTGTTGATCATACGGCGATTAATTATAGTCGATGTTGGACTATTCGATCTTGGGTTGTAGCCTGATTCCGTTGCGCTCACAACGCAATGGAGAAGTCCATCCACTCAGCCAGCTACGCCATTTTCCTGAAGGTTTTGAAAAAGACGCGCGAGGATGCTGGGCTTACTCAGACGCAGCTTGCACACAAAATCGGAGAGACACAGACCTTTATAAGCAAGTGTGAGCGGGGCGAGAGGCGCATTGACGTCGTCGAACTCAGTAACTTTCTGTCAAGCGTTTGGCGTGAGTCTGAAGCAATTTGTTGGGTGTATGAGGAGAGGGAAGCGATCCTAAGCGTGAGCGCCACAAAATAACAGCAGCTATTTTCCCTTGCCTTTCTGCTTTGCCCACCGCGCCGCCGCAGCTTTCTGGGCGAGTTGCTTCCGCTCCTCAGGTGTGAGGTTAACCCGGCTGTTGCGGCCACCCTTTCTTCCCAACGCAACCGCTGCGGGATTCTTCTTCTTTGGCCTGGTCATTCCAATTAGTATATGCATGATGATTCCGGGAGAGCAATTGACATCATGCACAGCGCTGTGTAAGACTGTTCTTATGCACAGCGCTATGCATAGTGATCAAAGAACAGTGTCCGCCAACATAAGAGCCGCCGTCTACGCCAGAGTGTCCACATCAGACCAAACCAACGCGATCCAAGTGCGCGAACTAAAGGAGTACGTCGAGCGCCGCGGGTGGGCGTTAGCCGGTGTCTACCAGGATCAGATGAGCGGTGCCAAGGCCTCGCGCCCAGGGCTCGATCAGTTGATGGCAGATGCACGACGCCGGAAATTCGACGTAGTCGTCGTTTGGAAGCTCGATCGTTTCGGGCGCTCGCTCGTGCACTGCGTCTCTGGCATTCAGGAGTTGGCGAGCCTCGGAATTCGTTTCATCGCCACTTCACAGGGACTCGATACTGACGAGTCCAACCCGGCCAGCAAACTGCTGCTGCATATCCTCGCAGCAGTGGCTCAATTCGAACGCGAGCTCATTCGGGAACGAGTCAGCGCTGGCATGAAGGCTGCCAAGACCTACGGCACGAAGACTGGAAACTCCATTGGCCGCCCGCGTCGTATCTTTAATCACGATGAGGTCGTCCGCTTGCGAGGGACGGGGCTCTCGATCGAGAAGATTTCCGAAAAGATGAGTATCGGCGTCGGCACCGTGGTTCGAGTCCTCCAGAGTCGGCCGGTCTAAGGCGCGGCGGTCGGATTAACCTTCGTCTGCTCCAATATGGCATTCAACGGCGTGTTTGAGCCGGTCTTTGCCAAGCATTCGAAGTCGTTCTCGCTCGTCGACGCTGGCCGGGACCGGATTCTCAATGTCCGTATCACGCGTTTCCCAGGACTTGGCCCTCGATCCCTCTAAAACAGCGCGTACGGTAAGATTGTTCAAACCGCTATGCCCGTATCCGCTGGGACGCGTTTGGGACCCTACGAGATCCTCGCGCCCATCGGCGCGGGCGGGATGGGCGAGGTGTGGAAGGCCGCCGACACCCGGCTGGGTCGCATCGTCGCCATCAAGGTTCTGAACGGGGCTCACAGCGATCCCTACATCTGCCAGCTTTACGACGTCGGCCCACAGTATCTGGTCATGGAATTCGTCGACGGGTTGCCTGTTGCGCCCGTCGATGGCCCGCGCAGGCGACTGGATCTCGCGGTCCAGATTGCCGACGGCCTTGCCGCCGCGCACGCCGTCGGCCTGATCCATCGCGATCTCAAGCCCTACAGTATTCTGGTTACGCGTGACGGCCGCGTGAAGATCCTGGACTTCGGCCTCGTGCGAACGAGTCAGGTGACGTTCGCCAAGTTGGATCACGCGGCGGGGGAGGAGCCGAAATAATGGCGGGATGGCACGTGGTCGAGCAAGGTGAATGTCTCTCCAGTCTTGCGGACCAACACAAATTGGCAAGTTGGCGGACCATTTACGATCACCCGGAGAATGCTTCCTTCCGAGAGGAACACCCAAATCCCAATGTGATTTATCCCGGCGATCAAGTCTACATTCCAGACCTGAAGCTGGCACAGATTGACAAGCCTACCGACAAGCAACATCAATTCGTGCTCAAGCGGGATAAGACTTTCCTTCGAATCGTAGTGGCGGACGAGGAAGGAAAACCTTACCGGCAAAGCGATTACCTGCTTACCATCGACGACGACTCGTACCAGGGCAAAACTGACGGTCAAGGCATGCTCGAACAGGAGATCGGTCCGCAAGCAGACTCCGGTGTATTGACAGTTTGGTTCCCGGGTGCTCCACGACGTCACTGCGTCTGGAATCTGAGTATCGGGCATCTGGACCCGATCAATCGGATAAGCGGAATTCAAGCCCGCCTGAATAACCTGGGCTATAACTCCGGACCCGTGGACGGAATCCGCGGCCCGATAACCACTGCGGCAGTGAAAGAGTTCCAGACAAAACACAAGCTGGCGGTCGATGGTATCCCAGGTCCCAAGACGCAAGGAAAACTGAAGGAGGTGTACGGATGTTAGAAAACGAGGAAGAACAGAACCCGGACGAGATGCCGGACACAATCCGTGAAGCCCGGGTTGCGCGAAGCCACTCCGGCAGCGACAACCACAACACGCTAACCCCCGTCTGGGATTTCGCTTTTTCCGTCTAATGGTGTGACCGGATGGCAGACACCGTAAAGAGAACGCAGCCGATCTGGGTGTTCGGCGCGAAGACCGATTTCAAGATTTACGACTGCGGCGTGGCGCTGAACACCTTTCAGTTCCAGCAAGAGGGAGGGCATCCGGTACACCGCCAAAAAAACCAGATCGTGATGCATTTCACGGCCGGCAATGGCGCCGCGGCCGGCACGGTGGGCTGGTGGAACACCGAAGCAACGGACTTCTTCTGTCCGAAATGGCCGACTCATAACTTCTCGTCTAAGACTCCCGGCGAATGTCCCGATGGGCACGGAACCCTAAAACATCTGAATGCCAGTGCCCACTACGTCGTGGAGCGCGTCAAGGACATATCCGACGCAGGGCGGCCTTATGTCGATGTGATCGAGGTTGTCGAATCCGATAACGTGACCTGGCATGGCGAATCGGTGAATGGCAATTCGATCGGAATCGAACACGCCAATGTTGGCTCAGACTTTACGCTGACCAATGACGACACGTTCACGGGATCGGGCGCCAACAAGAGGCCTACGGACGGTAATCACTGGCTCCACCTGGCCTCGCCCTCGTATCCCGGGAGCAATCTCTCGAGTCACGCCTTCCAGGCCTACCAGGAAGAACAGTACCTGGCGATGATTCTCCTGTTGCGGTACCTGTCCATCAAGCACCGCATTGCTCGCCGATTCCTGGGCGATACCACCGCCGAGAAATTCGCTCGGTGGCACAATCGGGGCGCGCTTATCCGCAGCCGGCTCATGCGGTTTCGCGGCATTCTGTCGCACATGAATTGTCACAACTCGAAGGAGTGCGGCGGTCCGGCACTGCACCGGAACCGGCTCTTCCGGGGGATCATCGACGAGTGGTGGCTACCGATTCAGATCGACGGAACTGAGCGCGGCTACTATATGGGACCTTTCGATCCCCAGCCCAGCGCACCCAGCTTCTACCGCTGGTCCGGGGGAGCACTCAGCGCAGCGTTGTTCAAGGACTGCGACGTCGATGCGCTCCAGGAAACGAAGAGCTATTTCCAGCTGGACGAAGTGGAGTGGTACTACGCCCAGACCGAGATCGTGACGGTCGGCGGTTTCTTTCCGATTGGCACAAACCGGATCTGGCACGGAGGCGTGCACTTCAAACCGCAAGACGCGAACCGCAAAGTTTACGCAGCTTCCTCAGGCACGATTGTTGCCGCGAGACTCGGTTCGGATGCCGCAATTGAAAGCGACAAGGAATACGGCAGCCAGCGATTCGTGCTGATTCGGCACTGTGTCTATTGGCAGCAAGAGGCCGATCCGGGCGGAGGGCAGCGCATCAACTACAGCGTCGATCCGACATACTTTTTCACTCTCTACATGCACCTCGCCCCAGTCGCCAAGATGGATGGGGCAGACGATAACAACCCGCCCTGGTTCAACTATTGGCTCCGTCGTAACCCCGGTGCGGACGCAAACGCGGTCTTCTGCCCGAATGTTACCGTCTCGGTAGGCGATTGGCTTGGCGAGTGCGGCACCTATCGAACCCAGCGAATGCTGCATTTCGAAGTGATGAGCAAAGACGAGTTGACGGTCGCCCCCTGGAACGATCCCGCACACCGCCTTTACGACACAGATTCCAATATCATCTGCGATGTCCCGGCACTCAATAGGTTCGTGGTGGACAAGTTGAAGGACGGAATTGACACGCTGGACATTCTACGCGCCGCCAGCGATTTAAGAAAGGTCAAGAGCTATCACAAAAGTGAGTGGGCTTTGGCCGACGCTTCGGCCCTCCAGCCGGTCTTGCCCGATACAGCGGCTCGCAACGCCAAGTGGGCCAAGATCAAGAAATTTATGTGGGTGGCGGATGCCGCGGCGGCCTGTCCGGACTTGGCCACGCAGCTTTGCAGTGCCACCGGAATGATGTGGCACTATCATCCGGTCACCTTCATGGAATTCGTCAACCGCCTGATCCTTCACGAGAACGGTCAGGTCTCGGAACCCGATTTCAAGGGAACTAATGTGGAGATGGAAGACGGCTTCCTGACTCAGTACGTTAACTTCAGTTCGGGGTCCGCAACCGCCGAAGTGGCCGACGGCGCTGCAGTTAAGCCATTCTCCGTCTCCGATGCTAATTTCCAGTATCATTTCTCCCGAAAGGAACTTGCCTGTCTGGTTCCGGTGACGCCGGCAAGTCCCCACGATCCAGCGGACAATCCTCCGAAGCAGACGCGCTTTCATCTGGCGCTGCTGGACGTCCTCGAGGACATTCGAGAATCGTTCGGGCAGTCGCTGGACGTCACCTTGAGCTACGTCTGCCCGGAACATTTCCTGAACGGCCCAACCAACGTCTGCGTCATCGGAACAGCGACATCGTTGAAAGCTCATGCCTCGGGCGTCGCGGTTGACGTTCGCCCCTCCTCGCGCACCCAGGCCTCGGTCAAGAAATTCTGGACCGAAGCGAATGCCGCCGCCACCCGGTTTCAAAACAACTGCGGCGATTACAGCGGCGCTCCTTCTCACGGAGATTTACAAGGCAACGTCCAGAGCGTCGAGATAGTGACTGAACCTACCGTCCGTCAATCCCTGGATGCCGGAACCGCGCTTACCGCGGCTCAAGTCAGTAGCTTCGTCGTCCATCTGGAATTAGTCGAGCGTGTGAGAACGGTTCGCTGGGTAGTGGTGATTTCAAGCGGAACCACGGCCACCTCGGTGCAGGTTTCTTCCGCGAATGTCATCGGCAATTTCCCATCAAAAGCATTTGCGGAACGCGAGCGGGCGAAAGACACTCCCCAGCCTTGGTCTGTGGGTCCCAACCAGTGGCAGAGCATAGTCAAGACCAAGTCTCTCGCGACGGGCGGCGATGTGCGGGCGCCAAACATGGTTGGGTACTACGAGTCGGTAACCGATGCGGAAGCGGAAAGTGCAGCAGGAGATGCCTGGCCTGAAGAGTATTAGCATCGCGCTGGTTTGCGTTTCGACCTGGGCAGCAGCGGGCGCGCCGCAATCCACGAAGCAACCGGGCAAGCCCGTGGCAGGATCGCCACCCATTCGCCGCAGTCCCGAACTTGGCCCGAATGCAGAGTTCATTGGCTGGGAGGGGGAAACGGCGCTGTTTCGGGAGGAAACCCAATCCCAGGACAGTAAATCCAAAGTCGCCTATTACGAAATGCGCAGCGGATCGCGGGTGGTGTCGATTTTGGCCCCGAAAACGAGCGGTTCGCAGCTTTCGCCCGGCAGCATGCTGCTTTCAGATTACATTCCTGCTCCCGGAGGGACGGCGGTTGTGTTCCATCTGGATGCGGATCCTAAGGAAGTTGACGCGCTTGGGGCCGCTATCGCGAAGTGGTCTGAGGAAGGCACGGGTAAGACGCAGAAGTTTCCAGTCGTTCATGCGACGCTGGATGTCGGAATCGTGCGGGAGGGCAACCAAAAGACCGTGTGGCGACGGAGGCGTGATCTCACGGCGACACCCGGTGAAGCTGGATACGTCTACGATCCGCCCCGTTTGCGCTTCGCGGTGATTTCGCCGGCGGGATCGACTCTCTTGATCGAGCTCGTAAACGGAGCCGGCTCCGAATTCATCCGTATCCCTTTCCAGAAATAGGTTCCGATAGAGGATTCTATGGGAGCGCGCGCGTGCGAAAACCTGTCGGGGCGTAAGATCACGCTGACGGCCAGCGTTTTCTGATGAGGGTCGTGCCCGACGCTACTTTGCCCACACTGAACGTCATCACCAACTGGGAAAAAGCAGCGACTGCGGCGGTGAAGGAACCATGATCCTCGCAACCCAGGTCCTGGGTTGTCGTCAAACCGGCAGGTGAAAAGCGTCGCGGGAGTTGCCCGCTGCTGCTGGAGCGCAGCGAGCCGTGCCCGGACGCCGCCGTGAACCTTGGAAACATCGTCCCAGGCGTGTTTACGTTGGTGTTGGCCATACACTCTGTCGTGCATAGATCTACGCTTGCCGGCTACACGCGATTTCTGCGCCCGGGAGACATAGAGAATAGTGGTTCGGCTCGGGCAAGCCAAGAGTTAAGGAGAGTTGCAATCGACCTCCCTCGTCGGCCACTCCTCCGATATCCTCAGATTCTAATTTTGTGACTATGCCCATATTTGTTAACTTGTCATTTGCTCGCCATGAATCGGCTACCTGACCAGGAATTGACCCAGTATCCGTTTGCGAATGGAGGCTAATTGCTGCCACGCTCATCGACAATGCAGCGAGGAGTGTACTACGACCAGTCTTCATAACCACCCGCTCGGGCGAACGTCTATTGATGGATCAAAATGCTCCCGCCGCCCAGAGCTGTTGTGGGATCGCTCGTGTCGCTCGCACCGAGTTGATTGTCGTAGATCACAGCACCGCCGGTTTTGTCCCAAATCTTGATTCGGAACTTATCGGTGCCGCCACCCAAAATTTGCCCATCAATCGCAGTCAACATGAAACCATAGTCGTCTGTGCCGTTAATCGAGCCGGAACCCTTGAATTGAGCCTTAGCGCCAGCCACCACCAACGAATCGTAGGATGTGCTGTTGAATTTGAAACTGGCGACCAAGAATTGGAACTGCGCATTGCCGCTCGGGACAGTCGCGCCCTTCTGATACTTGGAAACGAAGCCGAAAGTCGCTTTCCCAGACAGAGAAGGATTTGGAGCGTATGCGCCGACAGGAGACATAATCCAGCCGCCACCCGTAACGAATCCACCGGATGGATCGTACACCGGCACGAGCGTGCAGTTTGCAGCAGCTTGGTTTCCCGCGAAATCGACCCCCCCGACGCAAATTATGTGGACACCCGTGGGCAAGGGATCCACTTCGCCCGACCATAGCATTGGGCCAGCGGTCGCCATTGAAACAGCGCGGCCGTTGTCGACCGAGTAGCTCTCCGCCACGCTTCCGCGCCGAATGTCGGTTACACTCGTCAGTGTGAAGCTTGTATTGATCGGAACAACACTCGGTGTTGCATAGAAGTTTGTGATCACCGGATTCGTGATTCTTCCACCCGGTGGCTCAGGTGGGCGCACCAGATCCGAAAGATCCAGCGTGTTCACGCCATCGATGATCTTGGCGTAGGCGCGAGTGCTCGATTCCAGGCCGGTCCACGGCACCTTGTCCGGACCTTCCTGGTCAGAGTGGAAGAACATGTTGTAGTCGGAAGCTTGGAGGCTCGGTACATACGGCCAGAGGCCGGTTATTTCACCGGGCGGCGCTGCGGTTTCGAGTGTGGCGTAAGTTGCGACACCAAACTCGCGGAACGCCTTCACTGCGATATCTTCCAGCTTCGGACGGCGAGGGCCGCCCGCATACCAAGGCATGCCCGTATACGTATTAGCTTCCCGGATCTCCTCGCCTTGCAGATACGTCTGAATGGTGGATGTATGTTCGCAGTTGATGAGCAGCGCGGTCTTCTCCAATTGCATGTCGCGGTGCGCTAGTATAGTGTCCAACAAATAGCTGGACATTCAAGCGGAGCTACTTCATAATCAATCATGCCCCGCCCAACACGCACGCTGGAGTCTTGTCTCATGCAAGATGAGCCTGAAGCCGGAACTTGTTTCTCACACAAGATGAGCCTGAAGGGGAGATTCC
>Ga0209415_10020349_pt1 | contig 10318 bp, 8 predicted proteins | sample PeaSoiSIISIP2007_FD_187696 | JGI IMG/M metagenome (GOLD analysis project Ga0209415, IMG submission 187696) | Peat soil microbial communities from Weissenstadt, Germany - SII-SIP-2007 (SPAdes) (version 2) | ecosystem: Environmental > Terrestrial > Soil > Wetlands > Peat | place: Germany...
TCGGCGGCTTGTGCGCAGCATATCCAACGGAGAAGCTCCCGTGGGCCGCAAGGAGACGATTGTGAGAAAGCAGGCAAGCGGACCCGAACAGGCTCCAGAGAGCGCGCTGCAGGAATTCATCCAGTTCTGGCATGCGACGTTCGAGGCCCTCAGCGAAGGCATTTTTCTCTGCAACAAGGAAGGGCGGATCCTGCTGTGCAACGCGGCGCTCCTGAAGCTGCTGGGGAAGCGTTCGGCGGAGGTCATCGGACGATCCTGCTGGGAAGTCGCCCACACGGCGTGCCGGCGCATAGACAACTGCCCGGCGGTCCGCATGCGGAAGAGCGGCCTCAAGGAACGGCTGCTCTGGCAGATGGGAGACCGCTGGCTGGAAACCGTGGTGGACGCGATGCGCGAAGACGGCCGGATCACCGGCTACGTCCATTTCATATTCGACGTCACCGACCGGGAACAGACGCAGCAGCGGCTCAAGGACTCCGCCGCAAAACTGAAACAGATGATGGACGGCAGCATCCGGGCGATCGCCTCGACGCTGGAGATGCGCGATCCGTACACGGCCGGCCACCAGCGGCGCGTCGCGCAGCTCGCCTGCGCCATGGCCGCCGAAATGGGAATGCCCGCGGACCGGATCGAGGGCTTGCGCATCGCCAGCTACGTCCACGACATCGGCAAGATCGCCGTGCCGGCCGAGATCCTCTCCAAGCCGAGCAAGCTCAACGAGCATGAGTTCGGGATCATCAAGACGCACTCGCAGTTCGGGGCGGACGTACTCAAGAAGATTGAGTTTATCTGGCCGGTCGCCGAGATCACGCTCCAACACCACGAACGGCTGGACGGCTCCGGCTATCCGAATCACCTGAAAGGCGAGAAAATTCTCCCCGAAGCGCGCATCCTGGCGGTCGCCGACGTCGTCGAGGCCATGTGCTCCCATCGCCCCTATCGTCCCGCGCTGGGCGTCGCCAAGGCGTTGCAGGAGATCGAAGGCGGAAAGGGCACGCGCTACGGCGCGGAGGCCGTGAACGTCTGCGTTAACTTGTTCCTCAGAAAACACTTCCAATTCAAGTGACGGACCGCCGGTCTCCCCCCTGACGCGCCGTTCGTCCCACGAAAAGCCGCGCGAGCGATCCCGTCAACGTCAGAAGCCGCAGCCGCTCATGGATCCACTCCGATGGCATTGGGCATGGTGAAGAGCGAGTAGTACGTGTGGCCGTCCATTGCGTGGATGTTGAAGACGTGATGGACCAGGTGCCAGGAGGAGGACCACTCCTGGCGACCGTCAGAGAGCTTCGCGTCGGTCTCGTGTCCCATGGCCAGGCAACCGGTCAACGCGGTCTCCATGCGCATCCAGTTGATGCGATCTCCCGCGGCGGTATACGTGGCGTCCGTGGAAATGGCGTAGAGGAGGCTCAAGGGACCGAATCCATGCCCGCTCATGACATGGTAAACCGGGCCTTGGGGCGTCTCCATGCGCGTGACGGAGCATTCGCGGTGATAGGCGACCAGGCCCAGCGGCCACCAATTGCTGTGCTCCAGGCGGAGCATCGGCTCCGTGTGACCCTCGGCCTGCAGCGCTTTCCATTCGCTGTCATACCGCGCCAGTGCAGCTTGATTCAGGTCGTGACTCAGGTCAACGTTCTGGTACCGGTTCGGCCCGACGCAGCCGGACAACATTGCGCCTGCGAACGCGACGGCGCCCAGAATTCTCCGCACGGCATGAACCTCCGGTTGATGACGCAGCCGCTCAGGACTGCGGGGTCTTGTCCAGAACGATGCCTTTGTCCTCCATCATCTTCACGTACTTCGCCGGGTCCTTCGCGAACACGGCCGGGCAGCCGCCGCAGCAGAAGTAGACGCGCTTGCCCTGGTAGTCGGCGAAGATCGCCTTGTTGATTTTGCCGCCCATGACCGGACAAATGGTCTGAGCATGTTCGACTGGGACTTTGGCGTCGGGCGCTGTCGCCGAGGGCGCCCCGGCCGGACTCGGGTCGGACGATGCACCTCGCGCTGTCGTATCGCTTCGGCCACAGCCCAACAGCGAAAACCCAACTCCTATCACGCCGACCAGCGCCAACGCGCCCAACCACTTTCCGCCGAATCTGATGCCGCTCATGGCCGCCTCCTTTAGAGAGAACCGATTGCCTGCATTTGGTAATCAGCAAAGGCCGTGCCGTTCGAGGTCATTGTCGGAACATCGGCTTTCCCGGCGCTTTGCCGACGGCCTCGGCGAGCGGTTGACGAGTTCGTGTGAAATGACACAGCGAGGTGTGCGAAAGGACGCGCGGCGGGCCGGCCTCAGCGTAGCGAAGAGACGCGTGGCTGAACTGGGAAACGAGCTTTTTCGTGTCCGCGTTCGAGCACGGCATTGATCGCTGCGTCCGCGACGAGGCGGTTCAGCGGGGTTCGGAAGCATTCCCAGGGCGCAGGCGTCGGCGAGTCGCCCTTCAGCCTGATCCGTGCCGTGAGCCACGGGCCGAGTTGCCGGCCCGCGTCCGCGTAGCATCCCGAGAAGACGATCCCGTCGAGCCCGCTCATCGCCGCGATGCCCGCGCCGCACGCCAGGAGCAGCCGATAGCGGATCACCGCGCGCGCCTCCGCCAGGTCCGCGGCGTCGGAACTGAAAAGTTCATCGAACGTGATGCGTCGCCCGACCAGGCCCAGCAACCCGCTCTCGCGCGTGAGCACCGAATTGATCTGCTCCGGGCCCCACCCTTTCTCGCGCGACAGGGCGAGGACGATGCCCGGGTCAAGTTCGCCGCAGCTCGTCTCAGAGGGAATCCCTTCCAGCGGCGTCGCTCCGCTGGTGACAGTCAGCGGCCGGTTCCCGAAGACCGCAGCGACTTCCGGCTTCGGCTCGAGGACGATCGAGAGCAGCCGCTGCGGCGACCGTCCGCCGGCCTCGCGCGCCCGCCGCGCCATGTCGCGGCACGCCTGCTCGTGGAAAATCCCATGGAAGCCGTATCGCCGCAGGCCCATCGAATCCATCAGCTCGGCGTCCAGCCCGTACGATCTCTCCCGCTCCGGAAGCGCGGTGAAGAAGGCCGTCTCGAACACGAGCACGACGGGCGCGCCGCCGGCCGCCTCGCCGCAGCATCGGGCCAGTTGGACCGACACGGGAATATGCAGCGGCGCGGACTGCGTCAGCGTTTCCAGCTTCCGCAGCGTATCCGCATCGGCGATGACCGGCCCGGCGAATTCCGCGCCGCCGAACGGAACTCGGAGCGCCACCGCCTCCGGAAGGCCGCCCGCCGCGCGCTGAAATTCCGTGGTGACGCACGAGAGCGCCTCGCGCAGCGCGTCGGTGTCCGTGTACCGGTCACGCGACGGGATCACTCCGCTCTTGATCGGCTCGACGCCCTCCGCGAAGCCCGCATATTCCAGGCGCTGCGGTCTCAAAATAAGCGTCAGCACCTTCATCGGCCCACCTCCGGTCCGGCAGCCTGCAACGCGCCGGAGATCATCCCGTAGGTGTTGCGCGCGATGGCCAGTTCCTCATTAGTGGCGACGACGAGCGCGCGCACGTCGCTGTCGGGCGCGGCCACGTCGGCCGGCAGGGGACCCGGACAGGCGTTCCTCGCCGCGTCAATCCGGAGTCCGAACGCCTCCATTCCCGCGCAAACCTCGAAGCGAACCTCCGGCACGGATTCGCCGATCGTGTCGGTGAACAGCACGGCGTGGGCCGATCCGACGACCGCCAGGTACGCGCCGAGGTACTTGCGGATGCGCCAGAGATAGACCTGTAAGGTGCGGTTAAGCCGCGCGTCTCCCGCGCCGCCGCTCACGCGCCCGCCAAGGACGTCGCGAATGTCCGCCGACAGCCCGGACAGGCCCAGCACGCCGCTACGGCTGTTGAGGGACTTATCCACCGCGCCGGCGTCGCCGCCTGCGCGGGCGAGGAGCTGCATCGAAACGCCCGGATCGAGGTCGCCGCAGCGCGTGCTCATCAGCAGCCCCTGCAGCGGCGAATAGCCCATCGTGTTGTCCACCGACTTCCCGCCGATGATCGCGCACAGGCTCGCGCCGCCGCTGCCGAGGTGGCAACTGACCGCGTTGAACCGGTCGAGCGGCACGCCCAGGAACCGCGCCGCCTCGCCGCAGACGTATTGGTGGCTGATCCCGTGGAAGCCGTACTTCCGCAAGCCCATTCCCCGGCAGAGCGCGGCCGGTAAGGCATAGGTCCGCGCGAACTCCGGGATCGTCGAGTGGAACGCCGTGTCGAAGATGATCGCCTGCGGCAGATCGGGATAGCGCTCGCGGCAGGCCCGGATCAGCGCGATGGCGGGCGGATTGTGCAGCGGCGCCAGCGGCGCGACCTTCTCCAGGTTCGTCGCGTTGCGGGCGTCGAGGAGCGTGTTCTCCCGGAACCGGTCGCCGCCGTGGACCAGGCGATGGCCGATCACGTCGGGCGTCAGAGCCGAGTCGCGGGTGAGGAGCCGCATGACCCGCTCAAACGCCGCCGCGTGGTCCAGCATCTCGACCACGAGCGACTCGGCGCGGCCGAGCGCCTGGTGGCGGATGCGCGAAGGCTCCGCCGTGCGCGGGCCGACCCGCTGCGCCTCGCCGCCGGCCAGTTCGTGCTCCGCCGGCATCTCGATCAGCCGGTACTTCAGCGACGAACTTCCGCAATTGAATGCCAGGACGTTCATGGGTTCGCTCAGATCTCGTCCGAGGTCCAGCCGCAGACCGGCACGCCGATCAGCGCGTGCGCGATGACGGCCGTGCCGTACACGGCCTCGACGATGCGCGCCTCGGAGACGGACTCGTTGGGCGTGTGGCACTTCGTCTCGACGCCCGGCCCGTAGCCGATCGTCGGGATGGAGAACTCGTCGAGCAGCACGCCGCCGGCGGTCCCCATGCCGAGCCGGCCGAGGATCCATTTGCCCGGCCGAACCTCGCATCCGGCGGCCGCCAGGGCCTGGCGCGACCGCTCCATCAGCGGATGGAACGGGTCCGTCGCCCAGGCGTGCGTCACGTGGCGGACCTCGGTCACCTGGCCGGTGTAGAGGCGCTGGTTCTCCGTGCGCACCGCCACCTGAACGGCGACCGACCCGGCGGCGCGCGCCAGGACGCCGACGCTCCGACGCGTCTCGCTGAGCACGTCGTTCTCGCTCTCCCTCGGCAGCAGGCGCCGGACGATCCGGATCATCGTACTTCTCTCGCCCGCGTGGTCCTCGTCCACCGGCGGCAGGACCGATTGGAATTCCGCCGGCTCGCCCGCGTCGCCGATGCGGCGGCTCTGCTCCAGCCCGCCGAGGATCGCCTGCGCCGCGTCGCGCACGTGGAATGGGTTCGAGCCTTGCACGTGGACGTCCATCTCGATCCAGCCGTCATGCCCGTAATAGAGGCCGAGGTCGGTCGGATCGCAGAGGATGGCCTGCGTCGGCATCAACTCCAGTTCCCTCAACGTTTCGCCGACGAGCGTGCGCACGCCAGGACTGCCGCCGGCTTCTTCCGCCACGGTCGCCGCGACCACGAGCGTGCCGCGCAAGGGCAACAGGCTGCGCTTGAGCAGCGCGCCGGTGAACACTTGCGCCGCCAGCCCGCCTTTGCAGTCCGACGCGCCGAGTCCGTAAAGCGTCCCGTTGGCGCTGAGGCCGCTGTAGACCGGTTCCTTCCAGGCCGATTCCGGCCCCGGCGCCGCCGTGTCCATGTGCCCGTTCAACAAGAGCACCGGCTCGCCCTCGCGGCCGTAAAGGATCCCGACGACGTTACCGGAATCATCGCGCACGACCCGGTCGTAGCCGATCTCGTTCAGCTTGCGCTCCACGAGGTCAGCGACTTTCTTCTCCTCGAAGGTCGGGCTCGGCGTCCAGACGAGCGCGCGAGCGAACTCCAGGACCTCGGTCGCTAACGCGGCGTTCTTCGCCTTCAGCATCGGGTACATGGCTGTGTCTCCTTCCAAGAAAAGGCATGTCAACGTCAAGAGTCACCAGAGCAATTACGGTGCCGATTGGCCTCGCGGGACTTATCATCTTTGCTCGAAGAAGGTTGTGACAATAGCGTCCACTTGACAATATTGGAATAGTAGTGCATAATGCAATATCATAAGTTCATAATGAAAGGTCCCGAATGCGAGCCGATGAGCTGAAGCTTGCTGAGATGGTGGACTTCAAGGACGGCGACCTGAACCTGCACGGCCGGCGGCTGCTGCTCCATTCGCTGGATGCGTTCGCGCAGTTCCGCAAGGACCTCGTCGAGACGGTCGGGGCGGGCCAGGCGCGGCGGGTCCTGACGCGGTTCGGGTATTTCTGGGGCAACGCGGACGCCGCAGCGATGAAACGCATCTTCGAGTGGGACAGCAAGGCGGAATGGCTCAAGGCCGGCGCGCGGATGCCGACGCTCGAGGGCGCCGCCCGCGTCGTCGTCAAGTCACTCCAGTTCGACGAGGCGGCCGGGCGGCTGGAGATGGAACTCGTCTGGAACGGCTCGGCCGACGCGGAGGAGAACCGCATCGCCTTCGGCCGCGCCGATCAGCCCAGTTGCTGGATGCTCGCCGGGTATGCCAGCGGCTACGCGACCTTCGTGCTCGGCAGGAACTGCTACTTCATCGAGCGGAAGTGCCACGCCGCCGGCGACCGCACCTGCTCCGCGGTCGGCAAGGACGCGGACTCCTGGGGCGACGAACTGAAGCCGCACCTGCCGTACTACCAGGCCGACGACATCCAGAGCAAGGTGCTGAACCTCACGCGCGAGCTGCAGCGCAAGACGCGCGAGCTGGCCGAGCAGCGCCGCCAGCTCCGGCAGTTCAAGCACGAAGGCGAAAACCTCTTCTTCGAGGTGCGCAGCCCGGCGTTCCAGCAGGTGGTGGAGATGGCGGCGCGCGTGGCGCGGTTCGATTCGTCCGTCCTCGTGCGCGGCGAGACCGGCGTCGGCAAAGAGCTGATCGCGCGGTACATCCACGCCAACTCACAGCGCGCGTCGGGGCCGTTCGTGGCGATCAACTGCACGGCGCTGCCGGAAACACTGCTCGAGAGCGAGCTCTTCGGCCACAAGGCCGGCTCCTTCACCGGCGCGGTGAGCGACCGCGTCGGGCTGTTCGAGGAGGCGGAGAAAGGGACGATTTTCCTCGACGAGATCGGCGACATTTCGCAGGCGATGCAGGCGAAGCTGCTGCGCGTCCTGCAGGAGCGCGAGATCGTCCGCGTGGGCGAAAACCGGCCGCGGAAGGTGAACGCGCGCGTCATCTCTGCGACGAACCGCAACGTCGAGCAGGCGATCCGCGAGGGCCGGTTCCGCGAGGATTTCTACTATCGCCTGCGCGTGATCGAGATTGACATCCCGCCGCTGCGCGAGCGCAAGGAGGACATCCTGTCGCTGGCGCGGTATTTCGTCGCGCAGTTCGCGCGGAAGTTCAAGGTCCCGAACCTGCGCCTGCACGCCACGTGCCTGGACCACCTGCTCGCGTACCCGTGGCCGGGGAACATCCGCGAGCTGGAGAACGTCATCGAGCGCGCCGCGGTGCTCTCGGCGGACGGGCTGATCATGGCCGAGCACCTGCCGCAGAGCGTCCTGCGCGAGGCGGAGAGTTCGGCCGTCGCCGGCGACCCGCTCAAGCGCACGCTGGCCGAGGTCGAGCGCGACCACGTCCGCGACGTCCTCAAGCGCCTCGACGGCAACCGCACCCGCGCCGCCAAGTCCCTCGGCATCAGCCCGACGACGCTGTGGCGAAGACTCAAGACGTAGCTGTCGGCTCTCAGCCATCAGCTTTCAGCGAGACCTGTTCAACTGCGGGTAATACCTTCCCTTTCAGCGGCGGATTTCGTCGGCAGGCAACGCGCCGTGGTCCGGCAGCGCGCGCAGGTAGTCTCTGTAGTCCTTCCATGCGACGTAATCCGTCTCGTCCAGGACGGGCCGCCGGCCGGGCTGGGAGAGCGCCTTAACGGCGGAAGATTCGCCGTAGCGCAGATACGCCTGGGAGACGATCCCCACGAGGAGGAAGCACGCCACGAGGACAGGCAGAAGGCTTCGCCGAACGCTCATGCGGAATTCGGCGCGGTCGTTGATGCCCGCCTCGCGGCAGGACAGCCTCGCGGCGCGCCAGCCCAGGAACAACGAGAGACCGAAGATCAGCAGCGCCGCGCCGTACATTTCGAACACCACGCGCGCGGGTTGATAATTGATGCCGTAATGCGCGCTGCCGAAGGCGAACGCACGAGTGAGAATGACGTAGGCCGCGAGCGGCAGCGCCACGGCGATCAGTGCGATCCAGCCGAGCCGCCGCCAGCCGATGAAGTACAGCTTCGGCCCGCCTGTGTCCTTGCGGTGGCGCCACAGATTCCACAAGGTCCCAACGCCCAGCCAGCCGACGACGATGAAGTAGCTCAAGGCAAGTGAGCCCAGCGCCGTGCGCTCGGCGAGAAAGCGCTCGGCCTGCTGGAGGTCGATCAAGATTGAACGGTCCGACCATGGCACAACAAGCGGAAAGATCAGAGAGCCGAGAAGTCCCGCATGCTCGCCAACGAATTTCGCCTCTTCGCCATTCGGGTCCACCTTCTGGAGGAACTTCCCTTCTTGCTGAGATTCCTTTCGGGCCAACGCCAGCGCCTGCTCCGCAAGATCGCGCTTCCCCAAGCGTTCGCATAGCGCCGCACCCTGGCGCAAAGTGATTTGCCGCATGGCATCGGCCACCAGGAGATCAATCACCCACCTGCTCGTGGCTCCGAGTTGAACGCCGGCCACGGGCGCCGTCCGGATCAATGCCTCGGCTTCCTGCGGGTGCCCTTCCTTGATGAGCAAGGCGGCGTAGGCCATGATGCCGCGCGACATGTTTCTCATGCGGGCCAGGTCGGGAAGCAGCACTGTCGCCGACTCCGCGAACAGACGGATTTCCTGCAGCAACGTACTTGGCGACTCGCGAAGGGCCCGCAACTCTTCGTTTAATTCGACTGCATAAGACTTGTAAAACGGCTTTGTCAGGCCTTTCCGGTACTCATCGAGGCCGCGCTCGAACATGGCCCGGTCGGCGAAGATGAGACGTTCACCATAGCCTGTCGTCGGTTTATTGCCGCGGGCCGGGCCTTCGTAGGTGAACGAAAGATCCTCTTCCTGTTTCGCAGCTCCGCTTACGTACATGAGCAAGTCCGCCTTCATGTAATTCCAGAAGGCGTTGCTCGGGTCCGCCTTCTCTCCGGCGTCCAGGAGCGCCACGGCGCGGTCGAAAAGCTTGGGATTGGAAGGCAGGAGCGGCTCTTTGCCCAGGATTTCTCGAACGAGGAATACTATGTAGTGGCGCGCTCGGTACACCGGGTTGTCCGGGCAGAGAAGGATCAACTGGTCCCATTTCTCGAGGCTCGAGTTCGCCTCCAACGCCAGCCGCTGCGCGTCGTTCAGGCTTGGGCGCGGCGGCAAGTTGCTGTAAAGGTTCTCGAGCCACGGCGGTGACAGCTTTGAGCTGCCTGACAGAGCAGTCCTCATGACCTCGAATTCCAGCATCGCGGTGCACAGCCACAGCGCGAGGAAGATTCCCGCCGGCATGAGGACGAGACGACCGGTCCATTTTGCAATGGCGCGTAGGCGCATCCGGCGCCGATTGGCCTGCCACAGCTTCTCGGCGACCTCGTCCGGATCGCCGAAGGCGCGGACGGCAGCCTCCTCGGCCTGCGCGTCGTCCTTGCCCTCAGCGCGCGCGGCGGCGACGGCGTCCTCAAGGTGGGCGCGAAGCTCGCGGGCGATTTCGGCCTGCAGTTCGGCGTCGGGCCTGAAACGATACGTCACCGCCTGGACCACGTCGTCCATGCGTTTCATGCCGTGGCTCCCATGAGCAGGGCGTTGACCGCCTTGGAAAACGTGGCCCACTCCTGCGTTCGGCTGGCGAGTTGAGCGCGGCCTTTCCGCGTGATGCGGTAGTACTTCCGCTGCTTGCCGCTCTCCGCCTCGCGCCAGACGGAACTGAGCAGCCCGTCCGCCTCCAGTTGGTGCAGGCACGGATAGAGCGTGCCTTCCTTCCACCGGAACGCGCCCTGCGTGCGCTCGTTGACGATCTTCACGATCTCGTATCCGTACCGCTCGCGCTCGGACAGCAGTTTCAGCACGATCGGCGCCACGCTCCCTTTCACCAGGTCGCTGCGGAATTCCATCTCATTCGCCTCCTTCTCCAGGTTACCTAGATGACCGATGTAAGTATACCACGGGTGCCTATGCATGTCAAGAGGGATTCCGTCGGTCATCGAGATTGGCGAAGGGCCGGCGACGCTGTGGCGGATGCTGAAACTGAACGTCGAACATCCAACGCCGAACGCCGAACGTCGAAGTCCTGACGACCGCGCGCGCGTAAACTTCGGCGTTGGACGTTCGATGTTCGGCGTTCGACGTTCATCCGTCG
>Ga0209415_10020351_pt1 | contig 10318 bp, 8 predicted proteins | sample PeaSoiSIISIP2007_FD_187696 | JGI IMG/M metagenome (GOLD analysis project Ga0209415, IMG submission 187696) | Peat soil microbial communities from Weissenstadt, Germany - SII-SIP-2007 (SPAdes) (version 2) | ecosystem: Environmental > Terrestrial > Soil > Wetlands > Peat | place: Germany...
TCCGCATGATCCAGGAGATGATGATGGAAGCCGAGGTCGGCAAGACCTACCCCAACGCCAAGGTCAAGTCCATCACCTCCTTCGGAGCCTTCGTGGAGTTCCTCCCGGGCAAGGAAGGACTGGTGCACATCTCCGAACTCGAGAACCGTCGCGTGGAGAAGGTGGAAGATGTGGTGGCCCTGGGAGACCAGATCCCGGTCAAGTGCATCGGCATCGACGGCCAGGGCAAGGTCCGGCTGTCGCGCAAGGCCACGTTCGCCGGCGCCTGATCGGGGCCGCGATAGAGGAGTATTCGAGGGAGATGGGAGACCGTCTCCCTTTCTTGTTCCCGGACCTTGGGTTGTAGGGATGTTGGAAACGCGCGGTCGAGGCGTGGTTTCCAGGTGTATTCCACGCGCGTGCGGGATCGAAAAGAGGTTGCGAAACGAGGCACACGCTCGACCAAAAAACCGTATCCTCGCGAAGACCTAGAGCTCGATGTAGTGATATCATCTATTCAGACAAGAAGGGAGTCGGCGATGCGCTTCGCGTGGGTCGCTGTCTATCAAATCATGAGAATTTTCCTCTCGATGCTCGGTAGAATCCATTTCCACAGGTCGGTCGCCATTCTCGGTTGCGATTCCTGCTCCTACGGTTCGCGACGAGAGTGCACGCAATGCGTCGAAACGAGGCCGCAGGAGTCCTCCAGATAGGTTCGATCAGACGGCAGGTTCGATCTCGGCGGCGGCGCCGGGCGTCCGCTTCGAACCGTCCGGATCCAGGATCCGGTAGGCCAGGAGCTTGACGCGGTCGCTGAACAGGAACCACAGGAGCGCGTAGCCCCAGACGAAACCGGCCCACTTCCAGCCCAGCGGCGTCATGAACACGCCGTAGACGGCGATCAGTGTGGCCAGGATCTGGGTACCCAGCACCGCCACCCAGAGGATCCGGGCGGGCCGGATGGACCAGAAGGGTCCCCGCGTGCGGGTCAGGAAGATGGTGAGGTGTCCGGCCACGGACAGGAGCAGGTACATCAGGGTCTGCAGATGCGGGCGGTCCAGGTGGAACACCCGATCGCCCAGGAAGAAGAGCCCGAAGGCGGCGATGGGCCCCACCACCCCCAGGACCGAAGCGATGCCCAGGACCATGCGCATGTTCCAGGACTCCGGCTGGTTCTTGAAGTGCACGTTGTCGTACGCGATGGAAAGGATGGCTCCGTCGTTCAACAGGGCCAGCATCACGATCATCACCGCGGTCAACGGGTAGAAGTTGAAGATCAGGATGGACAACGTCATGAACAGAAGCACGCGCAGGGTCTCCGCGATGCGGTAGATGGCGTAGCTGTTCATCCGCTGGAAGATCCGCCGACTCTCCTGGATGGCGTCGATGATCACGGAAAGTCCAGGCGTCAGCAGGACGATGGAGGCGGCGGCGCGCGCGGCGTCGGTGGCTCCGGACACGGCGATGCCGCAGTCCGCCTTCTTGAGCGCGGGGGCGTCGTTCACGCCGTCTCCCGTCATGCCCACGATGTGCCCGCGCTTCTGCAGCACGTCCACGATGTGGAACTTGTGCTCCGGGAACACCTGGGCGAAGCCGTCGGCGTCCTCGATGGATTTCGAGACCTTTTCGGGCTCGTCGTGCTTGGCGTCCATCAGGCCGCTGGCGTCGAGGATCCCCGAGCCCATGCCAAGCTTCTTGGCGGTCTCCACGGCGATGGCGATGGCGTCGCCGGTCACCATCTTCACCAATACTCCCATGTTCCGCGCGGTCTCGATGGTCGCCTTGGCGTCTTCGCGGGGCGGATCGAAAAGGGGAAGCACGCCCAGGAATTTCCAGGATCCGTCTGCTTCGGACCGAGCCACGCCCAGGGACCGGAATCCGCGGGCGGCGAACTCCCCCACCGCCTTGTCGACGGAAGCCGTCACCCGCGCCGCGTTGGAAGCGAGCTGCAGGATCACCTGGGGCGCGCCCTTGGTCACCTTGAAGGAGGCGCCGTCCGGACCCTTGACATCGGCTTCGGTACGCTTGTGCACGGGGTCGAACGGCTGGAAATGGGTCACCTGGAAGCCGTTCAAGGAGGACTTGTCCTTCAGGCCGCCCAACACCGCCAGGTCGATGGTGTCGTTGTTCTCCTCGCGCGAGGCGAGCGCTCCCGCGAACACGACTTCGTCCCCGGAGATTCCTTCCACCCCGAACGGATCGCCCAGGGTCAGCTTGTTTTGGGTCAACGTGCCTGTCTTGTCCGAGCAGAGCACATCCACCCCGGCCAACTCCTCGATGGCCACCAACTTGCTCACGACCACGTTCTTGCGGGACAGGAGTCGCGCGCCCACCGCCATGGTCACGGAAAGGACGGTGGGCATGGCCACGGGGATGGCCGCCACGGTGAGCACCAACGCGAATTGCAACGTGGTCAGGACGCGGTCCCCGCGGAGGATCGCCACCGCGATGATCACCGCCACCAGGGCCACGGCCAAGAGGATCAGGTAGTTCCCGATCTTGAGGACGGCCTTCTGGAAGTGGCTGGTGGTGTGGGCGCTCTGGACCAGTTGGGCCGTCTTCCCGAAGTAGGTGCCGGCTCCGGTGGCGTACACCAGGGCGCTGATCTCCCCTTGCCGCACGATGGATCCGGAGAAGACGGCGTCCCCGGACTTCCGCGTGGCGGGAAGGCTCTCCCCCGTCAGTGCGGACTGGTCCACCTCCAGGGAATCGCCCTCCAGCAGCCGGGCGTCGGCGGGCACGATGTCGCCCAACCGCAACCGGACGATGTCTCCGGGAACCAGTTCGCGGGACGGCGGCGTGATCCACTTTCCGTCGCGCTTGACGCGGGCGTTGACGGCCAGCTTGGCCTTGAGGGCGGCAATGGCGTTGCCCGCCTCCTTCTCTTCCCAGAATCCGACCACGGAATTGGCCAGCAGCAGCACCAGGATGATCCCGAAATCCGGCCAGTGCCGCGCCACCGCGGAGAGGATCACCGCGGCCTCGATCATCCAGGGGATGGGCCCCCAGAAGTAGGTCAGGAACTTGAGGAAGAGGTTGGTCTCCTTCTCCGCCAGTTCGTTGGGGCCGTACTGGGCCAGCCGTTTTCCGGCCTCGGCACCGGTCAGTCCCGCATCCGTGACCCCTAGCTTCGCGAAGACCTCCGGCATCGGGAGGGATTTCAGGTCGTCCATGGATTGAGCCTTTCTTGGCGTCGGGTCATCTGGTTCGAGGCGACGTTCATCGCGTCGTCCATTTCCAATTGCGGATCTCCGGCATGTCCTGGCCGTTCAGATCGATGTACGCCTTGTGCTCGATCAGTTTCTCCTGGAGCTGCCGCTTCAGGTGCAGTCCCCTCTCGCCGGTCTGGGGCAGGCGGTCCACCGCGTCCATCACCAGGTGGAACCGGTCCAGTTCGTTGAGCACCGTCATGTCGAAGGGCGTGGTGATGGTGCCTTCCTCCTTGTAGCCTCGCACGTGGAAGTTGTCGTGGTTGGGACGGCGGTAGGTCAGGCGGTGGATGAGCCACGGGTAGGCGTGGAAGGCGAAGATCACGGGCTTGTCGGCCGTGAACAGATCCTGGAAGTCGCCGTCGCCCAACCCATGCGGATGCTCGGTGGGTGGCTCCAGGCGCATGAGGTCCACCACGTTCACCATCCGGATGTTCACCTCGGGAAGGTGCTCCCGCAGGATGGAGATGGCGGCCAGGGTCTCCAGGGTGGGGACGTCTCCGGCGCAGGCCATGACGATGTCGGGGGCCGTGTCCTGGTTTCCGCTGGCCCACGACCAGATCCCGATCCCCGTGGTGCAGTGTGCCACCGCCTCGGACATGGAAAGCCACTGCGGCGCCGGATGCTTGCCCGCCACCACCACGTTCACGTAGTGGCGGCTGCGCAAGCAGTGGTCCATCACCGAAAGCAGGCAGTTGGCGTCCGGCGGCAGGTACACCCGGACGATTTCCGCCTTCTTGTTCACCACGTGGTCCAGGAAGCCGGGATCCTGGTGGGTGAAACCATTGTGGTCCTGTCGCCAGACGTGCGAGGCCAGCAGGTAGTTCAAGGATGCGATCTTCCGACGCCAGGGCAGGTGCGAAGTGATCTTGAGCCACTTGGCGTGCTGGTTGAACATGGAATCCACGATGTGGATGAACGCCTCGTAGCAGTTGAAGAGGCCGTGCCTTCCCGTGAGCAGATACCCTTCCAACCAGCCCTCGCACTGGTGCTCGCTGAGCATTTCCATCACGCGTCCCGTGGGGGCCAGGAACTCGTCGCCGGGAACCGTGGCGGCATTCCACTGGCGCTCGGTCACCTCGAAGACGGACTCCAGACCGTTGGACAACGTCTCGTCGGGTCCGAAGATGCGGAAGTTCCTCTGACCGCCGTTGCGCTTGACCACCTCGCGCAAGAAGCGTCCCAGCACGTGGGTGTCGCCGATCCCGGGGCAGCCGTGCTCGGGAACCTCCGCCGCGAAGTCGCGGAAATCCGGCATCCGAAGGTCGCGCAGGAGCCTTCCTCCGTTGGCGTGGGGGTTGGAGCCCATGCGGCGGTCACCCACGGGAGCCAGCTCGGCCAGCTCGGGCACCAACTTCCCCTGCTCGTCGAAGAGTTCCTCGGGTCGATAGCTGCGGAGCCAGTTTTCGAGGAGCTTCAGGTGTTCCGGATGGGTTGCCGGATCCGAAAGCGGAACCTGGTGGGAATGGAAGGTGCCTTCGATCCTGACCCCGTCCACCTCGACTGGTCCCGTCCATCCCTTGGGCGAAGCCAGGACGATCATGGGCCAGCGGGGTCGGTCGGTGTGTCCACGCTTGCGCGCATCGGCTTGGATCGCCCGGATCCGTTCCATGCCGGAGTCCAACGCGGCGGCCATGGCCTGGTGCATCGCGGCGGGCTCGTGCCCCTCCACGAAGATGGGATCCCAGCCGTAGCCGCGCAGCAACTGGTCCAGCTCCTCGCGCGTGATCCGAGCGAGGATGGTGGGATTCGAGATCTTGTAGCCGTTGAGGTGCAGGATCGGGAACACCGCGCCGTCGTGCACCGGGTCCAGGAACTTGTTGGAGTGCCAAGCGGTGGCCAGAGGACCGGTCTCGGCCTCGCCGTCGCCCACCACGCAGGCCACGACCAGATCGGGATTGTCGAACACGGCTCCGAAGGAATGGCTCAGGGAATAGCCGAGCTCGCCGCCTTCGTGGATGGAGCCGGGAGTCTCCGGAGAGGCGTGGCTGGGGATCCCGCCGGGAAAGGAGAACTGGAGGAAGAGCTTTCGCAGCCCCGCCTCGTCCTGGGAGATGTCCGGATAGATCTCGCTGTAGGTGCCTTCCAGGTAGGTGTTCCCCACCACGGCGGGCCCCCCGTGTCCGGGACCGGACACGTAGATCATGTCCAGGTCGTACTTCTTGATGACGCGATTCAGGTGCGCGTAGATGAAGTTCTGGCCGGGAGTGGTGCCCCAGTGCCCCAGCAGCATGTGCTTCACGTCGCCCAGGACCAGCGGCCGTTTCAGGAGGGGATTGTCGTAGAGGTAGATCTGCCCCACCGCGAGGTAGTTGGCAGCGCGCCAGTAGGCGTCGATCTTGCGCGCTTCCTCCGGATCCAAGGTCGATGGTTTCTCCGAGCTCATGTGGACACCTCCATTTTGCCGCGGGTCGTTCCCAGGAGACGGGACACGGACCGCGCGATCATCATTTCTTCGTCGGTGCGGATCATCCGGACCGCGACCCGACCCGAATCCGAAGAGATCAATCCGGCGTTCTCCAGGTTCCGCTCGGGGTCCAGATCGATTCCGAGGAATCCGAGCCCTTCGCAGACGCGGGCGCGGATTTCCGGCGAGTTTTCGCCGATCCCGCCGGAGAACACCAGGGCATCCAGACCGCCGGCCGCGGCGGCGTAGGCCCCGATGCACTTTCGGATCTGGTAACAGAAGATGTCCACGGCTTGGGCGCATCTCTCGTCCTCGCCGGATTTGAGCAGGAGTTCGCGCATGTCCGAACTTGTCTCGGAGATCCCCAGCAATCCAGACTCGAAGTGGATCATGTGGTCGAATGCCTTCCCGTCCATTCCGGTCGAGCGGGAGAGGAATCGGGGAAGTCCCGGATCCAGATCCCCCGACCGGGTGGCCATGGGGATTCCCGCAGCGGGCGTGAATCCCATCGTGGTGTCCAACGGCTGTCCGGCGTGGACCACGGCGAGGCTGGCCCCGCTGCCCAGATGGGCCAGGACCACGCGTCCGGTCTTGGCCAGGGGCGCGTCCAGGCGGGCCAGCTCCTCCATCAGGAACTGGTAGGAGAGTCCGTGGAAGCCGTAGCGACGGATTCCGAGGGAATCGAATCTCCGGGGAATCGCGAGGCGCCTGGCGACGGGGGGCATGTCCCGGTGGAACTCGGTGTCGAAGCAAGCCACCTGCGGGAGCTTCGGGAACCGGCGGTGGAAGGCCCGCGTCAAGAGGATCTCCTCGGGCAGGTGTTCGGGATCGAAGGGACTGAGCCGCACGAGGTCGTCCACCATCTCCGGTGTGACGAATTCCGGCATCCCGTATGCGGCCCCTCCGTGGACCACGCGATGGCCCACCGCCGCGAGGGCGTCCCCGGGAAGGTGTTCCTGCACCCAATCCATCAGGACTTCCACGGCCGCTTCGTGGTCCCCGGCGGCGATCGGAGCACGCGTTTCCCGTCCGGGCGTTCCTTCCCGGAACCACAGGCAGGGGCTCGGAGAACCGATCCCTTCCACCGCCCCGGCCAGGACGCGCCGCGATCCGACTCCTTCCTCGAACAGGGCGAACTTGATGCTCGAGGAACCGCCGTTCACGGTCAGGATGCGCAACGAACCAATCCGGAGAGAAGCCCATGATCGACCACTTTGGCTCCTTTTGTGAGAACGGTGCCTTGTGAACATACAAGGAAGGACCCTCGAAAACCTTGACAGGACGTGTCGATCCCGTTTCGGATCCTCCGTCGGATCCGAGGTTGATACGTTTGGGGACATGGACAGACTTCGACTCGGACTCGTGCAGTACGCGCCCATCTGGTGCGATCCCGCCGCCAGCCTGGCGAAGGTCGTGGATCTCCTGCGAACCGCCCCGGACACGGATCTTCTGGTGCTCCCCGAGATGTCCCTAACGGGTTTCACCATGGACGCGGCGAAGGCCGCGCCGCCCCCGGCGGTCCTGGAGCGTCTTTCCCGCATCGCCCGGGAACGCAGGACCGGAATCGTCTACGGGTGCGTGGAGGACGGATGCAACCGGATCGTGCTCCTGGACCGCCACGGGGAGCGCGCCGGAACCTACGACAAGCGGCACCTGTTCTCCCTGGGTGACGAATCCCGTCACTACGCTCCCGGCTCCGAGGTCCCGGACTGGACCTTCGAGGGCTGGACCATCCGTCCCTCCATCTGCTACGATCTGCGCTTCCCCTACCACTACTGGAAGGGAGCCGAACGGTGCGACCTCGCGCTGGTGCCCGCCTGCTGGCCCGGCTCGCGGGAGCGGCACTGGAAGACCCTTCTGGCCGCGCGCGCCATCGAGAACCAGTTCTGGGTGGCGGGCGTGAACCGCGTGGGAGAGGAGCCGCGGCTGTCCTACAATGGAGCGTCCATGGTCCTGGATCCCAGGGGGACTCCGGTCCTGGAGGCGGGCGAACGCGAAGGGATCCACGTGGTGGAGATCGACCGGATCACCGTGTCCGAGACCAGGTCGCGATATCCGTTCCTCCGGGATCGCCTCGAAGACTGAGGCGGCGAGAGGATCACCGCAGACCTTTCATGCCGCTCACCCTGAGGAGGCCCAAAGGGCCGTCTCGAAGGGGATGAATGGGGAGAGACTCAGAGGATCCGGAGGATCTCCACCGCCCGGTCCCTGAAGATCCGGATCTCCCCTTGGCGGGCTCCCTTGCACGCCTGTCCGAACGGACTCGCCAGCGAGACGCACTGGATCGGGATTCCCTGGACATGGAGTTCGACGGGACAGGGACAGACCAGGTACCATGTCCCGGAAGCGAGCGCAAGGGCGCCCCACGCGAAGATCTCGGAGGGAATGGACGGATTCCGACAAGCGACCCAGTCGAGCCCCGCTTGCGCGTCCGCCCGGATCCTCTCCTGCATCGCCCGCGCCTGTCCGATCATCTCCCGGCCGGTTTCGTACTTGTCTCCGGCGCTGCTGCGGGTTTCCCCGGCGGCGGCCTGCTCCAGCGCCTCCAGCTCGGCCAGGGTGCGCGCCAACCGATCCGTCAACAGCCTCCGCAGTCCGTCCATGACCGCGATCTTCGACGGCTCGGATGCCGGCGAAGGTTCAAGCGCGGGGATGGGCGGTGGCATAAGCCTTCCTCAACCTGTCCACGGACACGTGGGTGTAGACCTGCGTGGTGGCGAGATCCGAGTGTCCCAGCAGCTCCTTGACGGACACCAGATCCGCCCCTCCATCCAGCAGATGGGTCGCGAAGGAATGGCGCAGGGCGTGGGGCCAATCCGGCCCGCCGTTCCCGACCGTCGCCATGGCCGCCTGGACATCCCTCTCGATGGTCCGACGCCCGATCCGGCCGGAACGGCCAGGGAAGACGGGACCGGGTCCGGTGGCTTCCGCGCGCCAAGCCTCCAGCGACCGGACGGCGGGATCGGTGAGCGGCACCAACCGTTCCTTCCGCCCCTTCCCCAGCACCCTCAGTTGGCGTGCTCCCAGGTCCACATCACGCCAGTCCAACCCCACCAGTTCCGCAAGGCGCAGGCCCGAACCCCAGAGGAGCTCCAGCACCAGGGCGGCGCGTCGGAACCGATTCAAGTCTTCGCCGGAAGAAGCCGCGGCGAGAGAGCGGCAAGCCTCGATGGCCTGGACGACATCCGCGGCGGAGATCACGGACACCAACCGACTGCGCTTGCGCGGAGCCACCAAGGTGGAGGAAGGGTCGGAGTCGATCCAACCCTGCCGCTTGGCGTAGCGACAGAACGAACGCAAGGCCGCGAGTCCTCGGGCCACCGAGGTCGGCGCCGCCTCGGATCGCATCTTCGCCGCGATCCTCCTGCGCAGTGCGGCGGTTTCCATGCTCCTCCAGCCATCCTCTTCGCCTTGGGCACGGAGGATCCAGTCCAGGTCGCGCAGATAGGAATCCACCGTGAGGGGCGAGTGGCCCAGTTCCTGGAGGTGGTGGCGACCGAACCGTTCGAGCGCCTGGGCCAGGTCCGGGCGCGGCGGGATCATTCCACCACGGCTTCCAGATCGTATTCCGTGGCGCCCACCACGCGCACCGTGGCGAAGGTCCCGGGTTCGGCGTCCCCGTCCAGGATCTGCACCGAATTGTCGACCTCCGGGGCGTCGAATTCCGTCCGCGCGTCGAAGCGATGCGATCGGCCCTCGGCCACCCCTTCCACAAGCACCTTGAGGACGGAACCCACCCGGGCCTCGTTCAGCTCCAGGCTGATCTCGGATTGGCGGCGCATCAGGCGCGCGAGCCGGTCCTGGGCCACCTCCGGATCCACCACGCCGGGCAGGTCGAACCCGTGCGTCCCCTCCTCGGGCGAGTAGGTGAAGCCTCCCAGACGGTCGAACCGGGTCTCCTCCACCAGGTCCATCAGCTCCGCAACGTCTTCTTCCGTCTCGCCGGGGAATCCCAGCAGGAAAGTTGTGCGCAGGGCGATCCCCGGAACGCCCGCGCGGATCCTGGACAGCAGCTCTCGCAGGGACTGGCGGTTGTGGCCGCGCCGCATGGCCTTGAGCATGCGCTCGGATCCATGCTGGAGCGGCATGTCCAGGTAGCGGCAGATGCGGCCGGAATTGTCCATCAGGTCCAGGAGCTTGTCGTCCACGAACTGCGGATAGGCGTAGGTGAGCCGGATCCATTCCATGTCGGTTTCCGACAGGATCCGTCCCAAAAGGCCGGACAGGGAATTTCCGGAACCCAGGTCCTTGCCCCACCAGGTGAGATCCTGCGCGATCAGGACCGCCTCGCGGATGCCCTGCCGGGACAGGTCCCGGATGTCCTCCACGATTTCCTCGGTGGTCCGTGACACGTGCTTGCCGCGCATTCCGGGGATGGCGCAGAACGAACAGACCCGGTCGCAGCCTTCGGAGATCTTCACGTAGGCGTGGTGGACGCCCTTGGCGAGAAGGCGGGGCACGCGAACCTCGGAGGAACATTCCGGTTGGAGCCCCCAGGCGGCTGCCCGCACCTTCGCGACCAGCTCGCCGGGCTGGTAGGTGCCGGTCCAGAGATCGACTTCGGGGATCTCCGCGCGCAGGTCTTCCAGGTATCGTTGGGAGAGGCAACCCGCGACCAGGATCTTCTGCCCCTCGGACCTTTCGGCCACGCGGGCCAGGATCTCGTTGACGGATTCCTCCTTGGCGGCCTCGATGAATCCGCAGGTGTTGACCACCACCAGGG